>WNFI01180272.1_pt1 | contig 11508 bp, 15 predicted proteins | sample 5400471 | NCBI WGS metagenome assembly WNFI01 (sample SAMN13153348, study PRJNA577476) | soil metagenome | isolation source: 100 cm saprolite on Douglas fir-dominated hillslope | place: USA:California | collected 2013-09-17
TTCGCCGAGAAGGACGGCACCTTCACCAACTCGGCGCGCTGGCTGCAATGGAAGTGGAAGGCGATCGACCCGCCGGGCGGAGCGAAGACGGACCAGGAGATCCTGGCGCGCATCTTCCTCGCCGTGCGCGACCTCTACAAGAAAGAGGGCGGCGCCCTTCCCGAGGCGGTGTTCAACCTGAGCTGGAACTACACGAACCCGTACAGCCCCGACCTGGCCGAGGTGCTCAAGGAGATCAACGGCAAGGCCGTCACCGACATCAAGGACCCGAAGGACCCGAGCAAGATCCTGGTCAAGGAAGGAGAGCAGCTGCCCGGCTTCGCTCTGTTGCAGGACGACGGCAGCACGGCGTGCGGCAACTGGCTGTACTCGGGCTGCTACACCCAGGCCGGCAACATGACCCAGCGGCGCAACAACGCCGACCCGCTCGGGCTGGGCATGTACCACGAGTGGACGTACTCGTGGCCGGCGAATCGCCGGGTCATGTACAACCGCGCCTCGGCCGACGCGCAGGGCCGCCCCTGGGACCCGACGCGGCCGGGCATCGTCTGGAACGGCGAGAAGTGGGTGGGCGACGTGCCCGACTTCAAGCCCGACTCGCCGCCGGGACAGTACGGCGCGTTCATCATGAACGCCGAGGGAGTGGGGCGGCTGTTTGCGCCCAGCCTCAACGACGGGCCCATGGCCGAGCACTACGAGGCGGTGGAACCGGCCATCGACAACCCGCTCCACCCCAAGGTCACCTCCAACCCGGCGACGACGCGCTTCAAGTCCGACAAGGACATCTACGGGAGCCGCGATCAGTTCCCCGTGGTCTGCACCACCTACCGGCTCACCGAGCTGTACCACTACTGGACCGAGCACACGCGCCGCCTCAATCAGCTGCAGCCGGATTTCTTCATCGAGATTCCCGAGGAGCTGGCGCGCGAGAAAGGAATCGCCAACGGAGAGCGGGCACGCGTCACCTCGGCGCGCGGATGGATCGAGGGCCCCGCGATGGTGACCAAGAGGCTGCGGAAGCTCACCATCGACGGCAAGACGGTCTGGCACATCGGCTTCCCCATCCACTGGGGCTGGGAGGGCGATCCGAACCACATCGGGCCGCTGGCGAACTTCCTCACTCCGACGGCGATGGACCCCAACACCTGGACGCCGGAGTTCAAGACGTTCCTCGTCAAGCTGGAGAGGGCGGAGGGGGTGGCTTAGATGGGCGCGATCCAGGGACTGGAGATCCGCCGCTCCTCCGCCTCGCTGCGCGGGGAAGCCACCGAGCTCCGCATCGTGCCGACGGTGTCGAAGTACATCGACACCTCGACCTGCATCGGCTGCAAGGCCTGCGAAGTGGCCTGCCAGGAGTGGAACAACCTGCCGGTGGTGCTCACCTCCCACCACGGCACGTACCAGACGATGCCGACGATGCGCGCGGACTACTGGAACCTGATCCAGTTCCGCGAGCAGGAGGTGAACGGCGTCTTCAATTGGTTGATGCGCAAGGACCAGTGCATGCACTGCGACGACCCGGGGTGCCTCGCGGCCTGCCCCGCGCCGGGCGCCATCGTGCAGTACCAGAACGGCATCGTCGACGTCGATCCGGAGAAGTGCATCGGCTGTGGCCTGTGCGAGACGGGCTGCCCCTTCGACGTGCCGCGCTACACCGCGAGCGACAACAAGATGGCCAAGTGCACGCTCTGCGTCGACCGCGTCGAGGTGGGCCTGGAGCCGGCCTGCATCAAGGCCTGCCCCACCGGCTGCCTGCAGTTCGGCGAGAAGTCGGATCTGCTGTTGATGGCCGCGCACCGCGTCGGCCAGCTGAAGGCCGACGGCTTCCCCCAGGCGGACGTCTACAATCCGCTCGGCGTGGGCGGCACCAGCGTGATCACCATCCTGCGCCACGGCGATCACCCCGAGTGGTACGGGCTGCCAAAGGACCCGCGGGTGCCCACGACCATCACCTTCTGGAAGCGCGTCTTGCACCCCATCGGGTTCATCGCCATGGCCGCCGCCATCTTCGGCGCCGTGGGGCATTTCATGGCCTTCGGTCCCAAGAAGCCGCCGGACGCCTCGAAGACCGGAGGTGAGGCATGAGCGAGATCGGCGTGCGCCCGACCGTCATGCAGGTGGCCCGCGAGCGCGAGGACGTGGTGGTGGGCGACGAGATCGTGCGCCACAAATTCTCCTCGCGCGTCATCCACTGGATGGTGGCGCTCTTCTTCTTCACCGCGCTCCTCACCGGCATGCCCATCTGGTCGCCGGTGTTCGGGTGGATGGCGTACTTCTTCGGCGGCCTCACGGTGTGCCGTTGGCTGCATCCCTGGGCGGGCATCGCTTTCGCGGTCGCTTCGCTGGTGATGTTCGTGGACTGGCTCGCGCAGATGCGCTTCGACGAGCACGACCGGCACTGGAACGTGATCCAGTACCTGCGCTTCTCCGGAGCGGAGGACCAGGAGGTCGGCAAGTACAACGCCGGGCAGAAGGGCTTCTTCTGGGCGGCCATGGCCATGATGCTGGTGCTCCTGCTCACCGGCATCGTGCTCTGGTGGTCGGCGTACTTCTCGCAGCCGTTCCGGTCGGTCTCCATCCTCCTGCACTCCCTGGCCTTCATCGGCTTCTTCTGCGCCATCGTCGCGCACATCTATCTGGGCACCGCGGCCGAGCCGGGCACCTTCCGCTCGATGACGCGCGGCACGGTGAGCAAGGCCTGGGCGCGCCTGCACCACCCGCGCTGGTTCCGGGAAGTGACTGGTGGCAAGCCCTGAACTGCTCGCGCGCGCGGCGTGCGAAATGCGCGCTGCGCGAGCGGAAGCCCTGGCTGCGGAATCTGCGACGGCCGCCGAGCCGCTGCGCTTCGCGGCGGGTCTCTTTCGCGTCCAGGCGGCGATGGTTTCCGCGCCCGCCGGGAGCGCGGCGCGGCTCTTGCTCGAGTACGCGGCGGAGCGGGGCCCGGCCGAGCTGGCACGCGATGCGCGCTCGGCCGGCGACGCGGATCTCGCCCAGCGGGTGAGCGCGTACCGGTCCGGCGGTCCCTTCGATTTTCTCGCCCGCGCCGCGCTCGTGCCGCAGGCGCTGTTGCAGCGCGAGAACGGCGCCTTCATGGGGCGCGGGTCGGGGCCCTGTCCTTACTGCGGCGGCATTCCCTGGATGGCCTCGCGGCGGTCGGGGAGCAGCTCCGACGGGGCCATGCGCATCCTGCATTGCGCCACCTGCTGGCATTCATGGCAGGTCGCGCGCATCCGCTGTCCGGCCTGCGGCGAGGAGAACCCGGACGAGCTCCCTTCGTTCTCCGCTCCCGAGCATCCCGCCGCGCGCATCGAGGCCTGCGAGGGCTGCGGCGGCTATCTCAAATCGATCGATCTGACGCTGGACGCCCGCCCCATCCCCGAGGTGGACGACCTGACCTCGATGGCGCTCGACCTGTGGGCGGCGGAGCAGGGCTTCGACCGCCTCGAACCGGGGCTGGCCGGGATCTAGAAGGGCATCCCAAAACACGCGCCGTATTCCGTATCACCGTACCCGTTCGACCCGCCCCCACCACCGCAACCAGCCCGCCGATAAAAAAATAATTATTTTTTTTCTCATGTGGGCGGCGAATGTCAGACCCCCTTGGCAGGGTGGAGGGATGACTGAAACGAATGTGAGCGCGTCCCATTTTCGGGTCCACCTCAAGGAGATTGCCAACTCCGTCAAAGCCGGGAAACTGGCCGTGACGGTGGAGCGACATGGCTGTCAGATGTTCGCGGTGGTCAGCCTGGAGGACCTCGAATTTCTCCGCAAACACAAATACGGCGAGGTCAAAAAGCCCGTCCCGGAGGAGGAGTCCCCTCCGGACCCGCCTGAGATGATCACGCTGATCCATCCGGACCTGATGCCCATCGAGCTGGTCGAGGAGGCCTACGAGCTGAGCAACGGCACGACCGACGAGGAGCTCATCGCCTGGCGCCACAAGGCGTACTTCACGATCCGCGAGACGCGCGGGAAGCGTCCCGAGCATCCTCCCTGGCGATCGTCTGACTAGAACACAGGCGCAGCCGCTCACTCGCCATCGGCGAGCGCGACTAGCGGACTTCGTCGAGCGAGCCCACGATGCTGGTCCAGCCCTGCTCGTGATCCTTGCGCGACTTCTCGTCGGGCAGGTTGGAATGCGTCAGCGTGAGGTCGGTCCCGGCGCCCTGCGGCTTCAGCTCGACGCGCACGATGGACTCCATCCCCTGCGTCGACTCGGACACCCAGGTCATCTCCAGGAGCCGCGGCCTTTCCAGCTTCAGCCAGCGGCCGTAGTGCGGCCAGCCGCGGCCTTGGAACTGCGCGTCCCAGTGGAACAACTCGTCCACGCCGGCGCGGAAGATGAGGCGCGTCGGCTTGAACCAGAGCTTGTACGTCGCGGGATCGGTCCAGGCGCGGTAGACGCGCTCGGGCGGGGCGGAGAGGCGCCGGTTGACGGTGAGCGAGGTGGCCATGGTCACTCCTTGATGAGGAAGTTCTCCAGCGCATCGAGGCGCTCGTTCCAGAAGCGCTGGTAGCGCGAGGTCCAGCGGGCCACCGCCCGCAGCGGCGCGGGTTGGAGGAGCAGCCGGTGCTCGCGGCCGGAGCGCTGGCGCCGGACCAGTCCCGCCTGCTCCAGCACCTTGAGGTGCTTGGAGACGGCGTTGAGGGACATGGGGAAGGGAGCCGCCACGTCGGTGACTCGCAAAGGTCCCCGCGAGAGGCGGTGGACGATGGCCCGGCGGGCGGGATGGGAGAGAGCGGCGAAGGCGCGGTCGAGGTCGGGCATCGGCAGATATTCAACCAAATGGTTGAATGTCTGTCAACCCCACTGCTGGTGATCGGGCTCTTTCTCCTCGGGCGGCAGGGCCGCGCGCCAGATCTCCGCCAGCCGATCCTGCGTCGCCCCCAGGAGCGCGCCCGTGCCGCGGTACCACGGCTCGGCGAAGACGATGGCCGCCCGCTTCCCGATGGCATCCTTCTCGGGCACGCAGGCATCCTACGCGAGAAGGAGATTCCATGGGCGAAATCGCATACCGGTCGCAGGTCCGTGTCGAGCGCGTGAAGGGTCCACTCCGGCTCGCCTGGCTCCCCGAGGAGAAAGAGCCGATCAAGATCAGCACCCACGGCGCGGTGGCGGCGCACTATGGCGCCAAGCCCGGCGCCTACGAGCCGCACGCCACCACGCTCGACTACCTGGTCGCCGCCGCGGCGGGTTGACTGACCGGCACCCTCGGAGGCGCGCTGGAGGCGCGCCAGATCCCCGCGTCCGCCGGGAAGCTCGTCGCGGAAGCAGAAGGCGAAGTGGAGCTGGAAGGAAGCGTGCTGGTGATCAAGCGCATCCGCGTCCGCATGTCGCTGGAATGCGCCGCGGAGCAGCGCGAGACCGCGCAGCGGGTGCACGGCTTCTACGCGCAGTCGTGTCCCGTCTATCGATCGATCCACCCGCAGATCAACGTGACCACGGAGCTGGTGTTCCGCTGATCGAGGCGTCGAGGATCTCGATGGGGTGCGCGGCGGGCAGCGTCCGGCCGCGCGCGCGCAGGAACTTCTCCATCTGCAGCGTGCAGCCTGGATTCGCGCTGGCGATCAGGTCGGCGCCGGTCGAGAGCACGTTGTCCACCTTGCGCGCCCCGATCTGGTCAGCGCTCTCCGGCTGCGTGAGGTTGTAGATCCCCGCGCTCCCGCAGCACTGGTTGCCCTCGGGGATCTCGAGCAGCTCGACGCCGGGGATGCCGCGCAAGAGAGCGCGCGGCTGGGCGAAGATGCGCTGCGCGTGCTGCAGGTGGCAGGCGTCGTGCATCGCGATGCGCAGCGCGAGCGGGTTGCGCTTCGCCCGCGGGGAAAGCGCGGCGAGGAACTCGTTCACGTCGCGCACCCTGGCCGAGAACGCGCGCGCCGCCTCGGTGCCGAGCAGGCGCCCGTAGTCCTTGAGGTGCGAGCCGCAGCCGGCGGCGTTGATCAGGACCGCGTCCACCTGCGCTGCGCCGATGATCTCCATCAGCTCGCGCGCGAAACGCAGCGACTCCTGATCCCGGCCGGCGTGCATCGAGAGCGCGCCGCAGCAGCCTTGCCCGCGCGGCACGATCACCTCGCAGCCTTCCGCTGCCAGCACGCGCAACGTCGCTTCGTTGACCGAAGGAAAGAACACGCGCTGCACGCAGCCGGCCACGAGCGCGACACGGTGCCGCTGGGGAGCCTGCGCAGGCACGCGCTCGGGCAGAGACGCGCCGAGATGGTGCGCCGTCACGCGCGGCGCCAGGGAAGGGAAGAGATGGAGCTTCTCGAGGAGCCAGCGCAGACCCGTCCAGGTGGCGGCGAGGAGCAGCGCCACCGCGGCCTTCAGCCGGCGCGGATAGGGGAAGAGAGAGAAGATCATGGCGCGCTGGATCCGCTCGCGCAGCGGCCGGCGGTGCTCGCGCTCGACCTGCGCCCGCGTCTCCTCGATGAGAATGTCGTAGCGCACGCCCGAAGGGCAGGCGGTGACGCAGGCCATGCAGCCCAGGCAGCGGTCGAAGTGCGCGGCGATGGTGGGCGTCAAAGGCGCGCCGCCGCGCACCTGGCGCATCAAGTCGATGCGGCCGCGCGGCGAGTCCATCTCCTCGCCCCAGCTCACGTACGTCGGGCAGTGTGGCAGGCAGAAGCCGCAGCGCACGCAGTCGTCGATCAGCTCGCGCTCCGGCGCCGTCATGTCCTTCCCAGGAAGCGGCCGGGGGCGAGGATGTTCTGCGGATCGAGCTGCGCCTTGACCGCCTGGTGGAGTTGCAGCGCGGCCGGCGCCGGACCGAAGACGTCGACGGGAAAAGGCGCGGCCTCCACCGTGAGCGACCCGCCCAGCGCCAGGAGCTCGCGGCGCGCCGACTCGATGGTCGCGGCGTCGGCGCTCTGCGCAAAGACGAATCCCAGGCCCAGCGTCGGCAGCCACTCGAGCCGCGCCTGCAGCGGCGCGATCGCCTTCTCCACCTGCGCGAACTGCGTCGGCAGCGCGGCCACTTTCAGCCGCACGGGCGCGTCCTGGAAAGCAGGCCAAGGCGCCTCCTCCAGATCGCGCAGCTTCTCCCGCTGCTGCTTCACGCCGGCGGCAAATCCCTCGAATCGCAGGTACACGTCGCGGCCCAGCGCCAGCATCGCCACCGGCTCGAGCTGCAGGGCGCGCACGCGGGAAACCAGCTCCATCGGGTCGGCGCGCCGCGCCAGCAGCGTGGCCTGCGCTTCCGGCAGCGGGTGCACGCGGAAAGTTGCCGTGGCAATCATTCCCAGCGTGCCGTACGAGCCGCACATCAGCTTGGGCAGATCGAATCCGGCCACCGTCTTCACCACCTTGCCGCCGCCCTTCGCGGCGGTCCCGTCGGCGCGGAAGATGGAGACCCCGATGATCAGGTCGCGCACCGAGCCGTAGCGCGTGCGCAGCGGGCCGAAGGAATTCGCCGCGATGATCCCGCCCAGGGTGGCGCGCTCCGCGAAGGGCGCATCCAGCGCCAGCCGCTGGCGGTTCTTGGACAACTCGCGCTGCAGGGCCGCGAGCGTCATGCCCGCTTCCACCGTGACCACCTGGTCGGCCGGTGCATAATCAACCAGCCGGTTGAGCATCGTGGTGCGCAGCTCGAGCGCGCCCGCCGCGAATCCGGGGCGCAGCTGGGTGCCGCCGCCGATGAGCACGACGGGCTCCCGGGCCTGCGCCAGGAACGCCTGCGCCTCCTGCAGCGACGCCGGCGTCATGCGCGGTACGCCTCCCCCGACAGCTCGGAAGCATGCGGCTGGTAGAGGCCCGGCTTGTCGCCGCACAGCCGGGGAGAAGGGAAGACCTTGCCGGGGTTCAAGGAGCCGGAGGGATCGAAGGCGCAGCGCACCAGCTGCATGGTGTCCAGATCTTGCGGGGTAAACATCTCCGGCATGTAGGCGGCCTTGTCCGCGCCCACGCCGTGCTCGCCGGTGATCGAGCCGCCGTAGCGCAGGCAGGTGCGGAGGATCTCGCCGCCCAGCTCTTCTGCTTTCTTTTCCTCGCCGGGGACGCGGGCGTCGAAGAGCACCAGCGGGTGCAGGTTGCCGTCGCCGGCGTGGAAGACGTTGGCCACGCGCAGCCCGAAGCGCGCCGAGAGCGCGGCGATCTCGCGCAGCACGCGCGCGATCTCGCTGCGCGGGATGACCCCGTCCTGCACGAGGTAGTTGCGCGCGATGCGCCCCACCGCGGCGAAGGCGCTCTTGCGGCCCTTCCACATCAGCTCGCGCTCGGCCGCGTCGCGGGGGATGCGGATCTCCAGCGAGCCGGCCTGGCGCGCGAGCTCGATGGCTCTGGCGGAGGTGTGCTCGCATTCGGCGGCGCAGCCGTCCACGTCCATGAGGAGCGCCGCGTCCACCTCGGGCCAGTCGACGCCGGTGGCAGCCTTGGCGGCGACGATGGCCAACGTGTCCATCATCTCGATGGCGGCCGGCACGATGCCGGAGGCGATGATGGCGCTCACCGCATTTCCCGCTTCGGTGGTCGAGGGGAACGTGGCGAAGAAAGTGCGCGTCGCTTCCGGCTTGCGAAGTATACGTAGTACAACTTCCGTCACGATGCCGAGCAGCCCTTCGCTGCCCACGATCACGCCGGTGAGGTCGTAGCCCGGCGAGTCGAGCACCAGCCCGCCCACGTCCACCACCGACCCGTCCGCCAACACCATGCGCGCGCCCAGCACGTGGTTGACGGTGAAGCCGTACTTGAGACAGTGCGCGCCGCCGGAGTTTTCCGCGACGTTGCCGCCGATGGAGCACACCGACTGCGAGGAGGGGTCGGGCGCGTAGTACCAGCCCCGCGGCGAGAGCACCTTCGAGACGTCGAGGTTGACCACGCCGGGCTGCACGCGCATGAAGGCGTTGTCGTAATCGATCTGCAAGCGCGATCCGCACGCAGGCTGCCACCTCCTCGGTGGAGGAAGGCAGCACAACGATCCCCGGCGTCACGCGAAACGACGCCAGGCCGTCGGACTCGTAGGTGCGCAGTTGCTCCGGCTCGCGGATGCAGTTGGCGTCCCCCACCGCGGCGCGAAACTTTTCGACGGGAATCATTCGAGGAGCTGATAAGCGGGCAGGGTGAGAAAGTCCACGAACTCGCCCAGGACGAGCGAGTCGACCAGCTTGCGGGCTTCGTCCAGCCGCCCGCCCTTGGGCAGCTTGCCCAGCTCCTCGTCGCGAAACTGCTCGTAGAGCTTGCGATCGATCAGCCGCCCGTCTTCCAGCTTGGCCCCGTTCTTCACCCACTGCCAGAGCAGCGCGCGGGAGATCTCGGCGGTGGCCGCATCCTCCATCAGGTTGAAGATGGCCGCCGCGCCGTTCCCCGAGAGCCACGAGCTCAAGTACTGCAGCGCGACGCTGATGTTGTTGCGCATGCCGGCCTCGCTGATGGTGGCGCCGGGGACGCGCGTGTCCTGCAACTCGCGCGCCTCGACGCGCACCTCCTCGCGCAGCCGCTCTTTCTGGTGCGCCTTTCCCGGGAGCTTGCGGGCGAACACCTCGGCAGCCGGCTGCACCAGATCGGGATGCGCCACCCAGGTGCCGTCGAACCCGTCGTTCACCTCCCGCTCCTTGTCGGCGCGCGTCTGCGCCAGCGCCTTCTCGTTGATCTCGGGGTTCTTGCGGGTGGGGATGAACGGCGCCATCCCTCCCATCGCGTGCGCGTCGCGCTTGTGGCAGGTCTGCACCAAGAGCTCGGTGTACGCGCGCATGAAGGGCACCGTCATGGTCACTTTCTGGCGGTCGGGCAGGACCAGATCGCGGCGGGTGCGGAACTTCTTGATCAAGGAGAAGATGTAGTCCCAGCGGCCGGCGTTGAGCCTGGGCGAGGACGAAGACGTCGTTCCACAGCCGCGCCTCGAGGTGCGACTCGATCTTCGGCAGGTAGAAGTACGGCCCGGTGCCGCGGTCGAGCGTCTCGCGCGCGTTGTGGAAGAAGAAGAGCCCGAAGTCGGCCAGGCTGGCCGAGATCGGCGCGCCGCCGACTTGCAGATGCTTCTCGTCGAGGTGCCAGCCGCGCGGCCGCACCAGGAGCGTCGCCGTCTTCTCCGCCAGCGCGTACTTCTTCCCCTCCGGTGAGGTGAAGGTGAGCTTGCGCCGGACCGCGTCGATCAAGTTGACGTGGCCGGTGACCACGTTGCTCCAGGTGGGCGAGAGCGAGTCCTCGAAGTCCGACATGAAGACGTCGGCGCCGGAGTTGAGCGCGTTGATCATCATCTTGCGCTCCACCGGGCCGGTGATCTCGACGTGGCGTTTCTGCAGATCGGCCGGGGTGGGCGCGACCTTCCATTTCCCGGCGCGCACCTGCGCTGTCTCGGGGAGGAACTCGAACTGCGCTCCGGCGGCGAGCGAACGGTAGCGCTCGTCTCGCTTCCGCAAGAGCTCACGCCGGCGCGGCTCGAACGCCCCGTGCAGCTCTTCGAGGAAAGCGAGCGCCTGCTGGGAGAGGATTTGCGGGGATCCAGAACCCTTGACGTCGATCATAGGGCCGTGAAGCGACCACAGAAACGGTCACTCGTCCCGAGGGGCCCCTCCCAACTGACCGGAGTTACTGTCGTAATCGCAAGGCCCGGAAGCTCCCTGGTAGTCGATCGCCTTGCCTTCGTCGATCAGCCGGACCGCGCGGGCGATTCCAGTGATGCCTGCTTCCACCGGCTCGCCGCTCTTGTCGTTGATGGCGCGCATCGAGTCGCGGATCATCGCGCCGGTGACCTGGGCGGGGTCCTGCAGTCCGTTGCGCTTCACCGCGTGCAGCGCCGCGAGCATCAGCGTCATGGCGGCGTCGTAGGCGCCTGAGTCGCGGAAGGCGGGCGCCTGTCCATTCAGCGCCTTGAGATCGTCGCTGAAGATGCGCGCCGAAGGGCCTTCGCCGAGCACCGCCTGCGAGGTGCCTTCCTGTCCATCGACGGCCATCGACAGCACGTCGAGCACGCGCGCGGCGCGGAAGTTGTGCGTGTGGATCAGCCGCACCTTGCTGCCGGAATCGAGGTACGCCTTGGTGAAGTTGATCTCGAACTTCGGAAAGGAGATGACCACCACCGCGTCGGGCACCCCGTCGTTCTGGCCGGTGTTCTCGTTGTGCTTGTCGGTGAGTTTGGCGACGTCGGCGAACCAGTGGTACTCGGCCGGCACCGCCTTGACGTCGTGATAGATCTGCTCCACCGAGCCGCCGGGGATCAGCGCCAGCACCTCCTTCTTCAATGAATCGGAGAAGCCGCGACCGTAAGCTTCGTCGCTGGCGTAGATCGACACCTTGAAGCGGCCGTCGCCGTTCAGGTCGCCGTTCTTGCCTGACGAGGCCAGCAACCTCGCCAGCACGACGGCCTGGTAGGCGGAGCTCATGGTGGTGCGGAAGTTCCAGCCTTTGCCGTTGCGCAGCGCGGCCTGCTTCACCGGGTCGGCGTCGGTGGCGGCGGGGTCGTCGATCTCCGGCGCGGTGCAGGCCATGCACACCACCGGCACCTCCAGAGCGTGCCTGGCGTCGCCTTCGTAAGCGAGCATGTTGACGCCGATGTCGTCCTGGCTCGAGTCGGTGAT
>WNFI01316073.1_pt1 | contig 11507 bp, 10 predicted proteins | sample 5400471 | NCBI WGS metagenome assembly WNFI01 (sample SAMN13153348, study PRJNA577476) | soil metagenome | isolation source: 100 cm saprolite on Douglas fir-dominated hillslope | place: USA:California | collected 2013-09-17
TTCGTCGGCACATGCAAGTACCTCCTGCGTGGCCCTGACGATCCCACCACCGAAGAGTCACCCTTCACTGTGCGCCAGCAAATGCTGCTATTGGGACACTTGGCGTTTTATTGCGGCATAGGGCATAAGACAGCGATGGGGATGGGGCAAGCAAGACCCGTACAGAGTTCTCGTGAAGAGAAGGGGGATAAGTGTTTTGTATAAATTTATGCAATTCAATTTCGGTTTAGCGTTGTATGCAGGTGTTTGCTTTAGCTATACCTCAAACGCAAACTTATAAAGGTTGGAGGTGAAACAGTCGTGGGGTTATCACTTGTAGCGTTGGATACCGACCATATCAAACACTATGTGTTTGCCACTGACAACGGCTATCATTTCATCTATAAACCTTCGCGCCTTATTTCGGTACTACTGAGCATACATTGACAGCCTGAGAGACGCATTGGAGAAATCTCCTAAACCGTGGCCGAATTTAGGGGTTCTCTCTGATGTATTTTTCGTCAGGTGATAATGAGCGGTTCAAGGAAGAACGTCAGTTGAGAGAAAGGACGGTAGGGATGCCGAAAGCGACATTTGATCTGCAAGTCGTCACACCCCTGTTCCTGGCTGGGGCAAATCAGCAAGAGTATGAATTGGAAGGGAATGATAAAAGGCCGGAGCAGCCAACCCATGCCTGGGGTATAGCACCGGAATTGCGTTCATCCTCATTCCGCGGCTTGATGAGATACTGGTTACGAACTGCTGTTGCGGGTTTAGCCGATATACGATCGATAGGGCTTGAACAGGTACGAGATCTTGAAAAATATATCTTTGGGGCAACAGATCAAGGTTCGGCTATACAGGTGCGGGTAACTAATATCCCTGAAAATATGGATGAAGTCACAGAGAAATTTGAGAGAGAGGGAGGCTATTCGAGAGATAAGATATCAGGGAAAAACTACTTGTACTGGTCGATGGCTGAAAGCGGGCAGGGGGATCAACGTAAACCAGCGCGCCGGTATATCTCACAAGGCACAAAATTTAGCATCACGTTGTCAGAACATGGGCAAGAAGACATAGAGGCACATAAACTGGAAGGCGCTATTGCGGCCTTCTGGCTTCTCATAACATTAGGTGGACTTGGCTCACGTTCCCGAAGGTGCGCCGGTAGCCTTGCTGCTATAAAAACGACAAAGAGCGTCCCGAATCTTTCTTTTGCCGAGGCACGTGATGCTCAAGAGCTACAGCGCATATTGAGACAGGGCATACAAGAGGTGAGGCGAATGTATACTTCACAGTTAGCTGTAGTAGAAAATTCAGCACCGAAAACCTCGCCAGCACTATTGGGAACCGCGAGTTTCGATAGGCTAATCATGCCTGGCTCCTGTCGAATCTGGGTACTTCAGAGAAAAGATGGTTCTTCCTGGCATAGTGTCAGGGATGCATTAGCTGATATAGGCAGGGAACTGCAAGCCGGTCGTAAGGGAATCTCATCTTTGCAACAAAGAACAGTTTTTGGCCTTCCGCTCATCGTTCGGGATATGGATAAATCTAAGCTCAAAGACGCTCTGGAGAAATACAGGCGTGCTTCTCCCTTGCACCTTAAGATAAGCAGGCTGCAGGGTGGAAGATATGCGGGGATAGCAGAATTGTTCAAGACACACTATACATCAATCGATAACATCTTGCCGACGCCGGACTATTCACTGATCGAGGATTGGATAGAGAATAATCTTACATACGTAGCGGCAACGGAGGTAATATTGTGAATCAATCCATGCTCATGTTCTCACTGGGCCCTGTGCAGCCATTCATTGAACAGGCCCGTAAGACGCGCGACCTCTGGCTGGGCAGCTTTCTCCTCTCAAAGCTGATGGAATCGGCGATGGCCAATATTGAAAAGCAGCTAGATGGAAGATTCGTGTTTCCTTTCGATCGGAAAGTTGCAGGCCAATACGCCAATCTCCCCAATAAGTACATTGCTATCTTTGCCGACTCTCTAACTGCCACTGAAGCAGCTAGGCGCAGCACGAAGCAAATCTATGATTACTGGGATACTCTGCGCTCCGGCGTCTGGAACGAGATTGTCCAATGGTGCGCAGATAAGAGTACCAGGGTAATCTGGGAGAGGCAAAGCAACCCGGAGGCGAGTTTTGAGATCCGTTGGGTTGTCGTAGAAGGCGATCAGGGCAGCTATGCAGATTGGCTGAACCAGACGGAGGATGCATTTGCAGCGCGCAAGCTACTGCATGACTTCCAGCAGATGGAGGAGCCGGGCGAGAAAAGCACAATTTCAGGTATACGGCAGATCCTGAGCTGGTCATTGCATGAGCGTGAGTCTGAGCGTATCCAGGCGCGCGCCTTCTGGGAAACTCTTGCCAGGCGAACAGGCCACCCTGAACATAAAAAATCTCTTTCCGCGAAGGAAATCAGTCTAGACGGTTCAGAGCGGCTTGACGCTATCGATACGATCAAACGCTTTGCTACTAAATCGAAGTCATCGGATATTGGGGAGCTACCTTTTCCATCAACCAGCTCTATCGCAACAGCTTCCTTTGTTGAAGGACTGCTTTCTATAGAGCCAGATCAAAATAAACTACAAGCATGGCGAGATGCTACAGAACAACTTGAAGAAATACCTATCGGCGCAACAGATGCAATTGAGTATCTCAGTACGAGACCAAAAGAGTACAAATGGATACTCCAGCGTGATGGCGATTGCTATTTTCCTGCAACGTTCACCCCACAGCGACTTGTGAAAGACTATGGTGTCGATAAGGATAAAGTCAGCAGAATAGCGTTTGATGGCAGAGAAGCTTTAAACAAGCTTTTCGGGATAACAGATGAGAGGGGATTGCGCCGCCCAATACCCTATTACGCTATTCTCAAAATGGATGGTGATCATATGGGGAAATTGCTCAGTGGAGCCGGTAGTCAGTCTGAACATGAGGATATAAGCAAGGCACTTTCATACTTTACTCGTGACGATGTTAAAGAGATTGTGAACAACCGCTATCCTGGCCGCTTAGTGTACGCTGGCGGAGATGATGTGCTGGCGTTTGCTCCACTGGCCAGGAATCTTCCAAAAAAGCTTAAAGATCAGCCAGATACCATAAAAACAGTTGTCGCCCTTGCAGATCAGCTGCGACAACAGTATCGTGAGAGAATGCAACGGGATGTCACAGCCAGCATGAGCATCGCCATCGCTCATCACTACGCGCCGCTCTCCTATGTACTTCGAGTGCTGCGCCTGGCTGAACGCCAGCTTGCCAAGAAACGCTACGGGCGTAACGCACTGGTTGTTTCAGTAATTCGTCGTTCTGGTGCGCAGACCCAGGTCGGCTGCCGTTGGGAATATAAAACCCTTGTGGACGCTCAGGCCCAGCCCATGCAACTCTTCTCACGCTTCTATGATTTGTTTGAAGAAGATATCCTTTCTCCCAAGTGTGTATATTTTCTGCTTGAGGAAGCTCCGGTGCTTGTCAAGCTGGAGCAAGACGCTCAGATTGGTGAGATCAGGAGGGTTCTCCTCAGACAACTCAATGACAAGAAGAAAGACGAACGTTCAGATGAGATGAGTCATCTGGCCTCTCGATTGATACACCTAGCCGAGGCATTGGATAGGGAGCATGACTTTACAGATCGTTCAACTGAGTTAGAAGATGATGAGCCGCGTTACGGGCTGGTCGAAGTTTTAGGCTGGCTGCTGGTGATGGTGTTCTTGACGCGAAAGGAGGAGGACTGATGCGCGTGTTTCTTGAGCCAACCGAACCGCTCTTGTTTCGCACAGGACGATCATTTGATGCGGGAGAAAGCAGCTTTGCAGATACACTGTTTCCTCCCACGCCAGAGACCTTGCAGGGAGCGATGCGCGCAGCCATTGCAACCTATTGGGACTCCTCGAAATCACTCGAAGAACTCTTCCTCGATCCGAAACTGACTGACCTGATAGGCAGTCGCGGGTCTGGTTATGGGCGGTTTCGCATCACCGGCCTGGCACTTGGAAGACGCAAAGCTGATGGAACGGTTGAACGGCTTTTCCCGCCTCCGGCACATTTGCTTAAAGTAGAGGATGGCAGGGGAGATAAGCAACTGATGTTGCTTAAACCCAAGAAGAGGGCGGGAGTCACCAGTGATTTAGGGAAAGATGAATACTATCTCTTTCCTGAATACAAGGGAGAAGAGAAGCCAGAACCTTTCGAGGACTGGCTTACCGAGTCGGGGTTGGAGAAAATACTCCGTGCCAGTACCCAACTTACTGAAAACGAAAGCGTGCGCGAGGAAGATATGTTCCGGTACGAGTCTCGTCTGGGGATTGGCATGGACAATGCGAAGAAAACGACCAGGGAAGGCTATTTATACTCGATGCGGGTCATTCGGATGCAGCCCGACTACGGCTTCGTCATCGACATTCGTCTGAGCAAACCAGGCATCAGCCCAGACATCCCCTACCTGGAGTCGCTCATGGATGATGCGCAGACCCAGGAGAAGCTACCTTTACCCGAAAAGGGATGGCTCATGCTGGGTGGCGAACGGCGAACCGCACGTTTCGAGATAATGCCTTCTCCCGCAAATGGCAGCGAGCAAGTTAAGCAGGGGAATCTGCTCTACCTGGCAACTCCTGCCGCGTTTGGCGACGGGTGGCTACCCGGACAATCGCTTGCTTCCCCTATCGCGGCGGCAATCGACCGCTATCAACCTATCGGTGGATGGGAACTCAATCTTGGGAACAGTGGTGGCAACAACAAGATTATGCGCCGCTGCATTCCCGCTGGGAGCGTCTACTTCTTTGAGCAAGAAGTCAGCGTGACTCAACCTTTAACAGATTATGGAATGGAAATCGGATATGGCATAGCGTATACAGGAGAATGGCAACAATGAGTATGGAAACAACGATGCTTTACCTCTATGTAGAGACGCCACTCCATGCAGGAGTCGGTTCAGGATTGAGCAGTATTGATCTGCCCATTCAACGCGAGCGTCCCACTCAGTACCCGATGATCCAGGGCAGCGGGATCAAAGGTAAGCTGCGCGCGGTAGCAGAAGAGTTGGCGGAGCGCGGACAGAAACCTTTCGATAAAAAACTGGTTGAAATCATGTTCGGGCCAGAGAATGGCAACGAACATGCCGGGGCACTGATCGCTGGCGATGCGCGTATCCTGCTCTTCCCGGTACGTTCGCTCAGCGGCGTGTTCGCCTATGCAACCTCCTACGATGTCTTGAGCCGCTTCATGCGCGATATGAATCGAGGACAAGACCCGGTGAAGTGGCAACTACCAGAAAAGAAGCAGGACGAAGATACAGCACATATCACGCAAGGCAGTAAGGTTGCGATAAGCGGAAATGTCGTCTTGGAAGAGTTCAGCTTCAAAGCTGAGCCCTCGCCGGTGGTTGATGAGATCGCCGAATGGCTGGCCGATAACACTCTTCCACAAAAAGGATCGACTCAGACCGACGAATACGCTTACTGGCGAAATAAGGTGAAAGATTCACTCGTCATCCTGCCCGAAGAAGATTTTCGTGATTTCGTCGTCAATGCAACCGAGATTATCACTCGCATCAAAATCGATCGCGGGAAAAAAACCGTTGCCGGCGGAGCGCTGTGGACGGAAGAAAACCTTCCCTCCGATACCCTGCTCTACGTACCAATCTATGCTACCAATGCACGGAAAACAAACGGCAAGAGAGAACCAGAAATGCTAGCCAAAGATATTCTTGACACAGCTACCCGACTGGAAAATGGTCAGCACGGCTATTTACAGCTTGGCGGCGACGAGACCGTGGGGCGTGGCATGGTACGTATGCATTGGGGCAGTAAAAAGTGAGAGGAGAACTCCAATGACGCAGCAACAAAGTAAAGCGCCTCGGCGACAGACGGTTGAGCAAAGGCGAGGGCAAGAGGCATGGTCTTGCATAAAAAATATCAAAAAACTCGAAAAGAAAGAGCAGCAAGAATATCGCTCGCTCGCGCGTGGCCTCAATGCCATGATTCAGATCAATGGACTTGGTCAAACCTTAGGCTTTCTAAAGGCGAAAGGGAAGGATAAGGATGATAAAGGTCAGCCTAAGAAGAATGCACATTATGCACTTCTAGAACACCTTACCCATTGGATGCATCACCACTTTTCCACAGCAATCGCCGATACCCGTGATGGCAAAAACGATGGACTGTTAGAATGGGTACTGAATGATACGACCAGTAGTTCCGACTATCGTCGCGCAACTACCGAATGTCTCGCCTTTGGGCGCTGGCTGTCACGTTTCGCAGAGGCTGAGTTGTCTGATGGTAAGAGCTCTACAGATGGCACAGGCGGAGGGGCTGGCAATGGATAAGAACAGCTACAATCTTCCACATCAGACAGTGGACATACTCCAGTCGTTTCAGCCCGATGTAGCGTGTCAGAATATGGGATTGCTGCTGGATAAATTATTTCCCAGGAGCGTTTTTGAACAACCAGGTAGGGAGAAGAATCCGAATGCAGGCAAAGCTCCCTGGCTACTGGATATCCTCAAACCGAAAAACGGTGGGCAAGCTCAGAATAATCACATCGATTCCGAATTCGCCAGAAATGTCTATAAGCGCTGGGTAGCAGTGGTGCAATCACTGGGCACAAAGCCATTCAATTTAGAGGTAGACTGGCGTATGATCGTTGGCCTGGGTGGTGAAACAGTGCTTGAAACCGACCTCACTCTCCATCACCATTATGGTATTCCAGTTATTCCGGGGAGCGCACTCAAGGGACTGACTAGAGCCTACGTCGCCTTAGAGAAAAAGGAGTACTTTGTACCTGGCGCTTCTCAGTCCGAAGAAAAGCTCCAGGCGAGCAGGAGTACTGATACAGACCATCCTGAAATCAAGCGCATCTTCGGGGAGCAAGAGAAGGCCGGAACAGTCTGCTTCTTTGACGCGATACCCTTGAATGGTCAGGCCGAATATGTGCTTGATATCATGAATCCGCACTATCCCGATTACTACAGGTCATTGCAGAGCAGCCATATTGAAAAGCCATCGAATGATCAGCAGCCAAACCCTGTTACATTCCTGACCGTCACCAACACGACGTTTTCCTTCGCGCTCGCGCCGCGCAATCCAGACGATGCAGGTGATGTAGAAAAGGTAAAAGAGTGGTTGCAAGAAGCATTGGGGAACTACGGTGTCGGTGGAAAGACGAGCGCAGGATATGGATACTTTAAGGTTGGGCAGGCGCATACTCGCCCAGAAAATTTACCGCAATTTCAAGAGGGCCAGACAGTGAAAGGCATCGTTCTTGATGAGAAAGTTGACCGTGTGGCTGCCAGGTATGTAGGGTCTGGCCGGGCAAGCAAGTGTCTGCAATATTTGCCATTTCCAACCAACCAGGTAATCATCTTGATCGATCCAGCCTACGAAGAGGCAAAACAATGGAAGACCCGCAATACCAGCATCTGCCAGTTCATCCAGGAACGAGTAGAGGAGAATCGTATCCTGCTGATTTGCAAGCCGGGAGAGAAGAGTAAGTAAGCCAGGGTAGTCTCTCGTCGCTCTTCATTATTGTATAATCAGGTAGATATCTGATGAAATAAAAACCTAATGGAGTTTGCTATGCATGCATATGCTACCGATGTTGATAGAAAAGGAGTGCCAATTATCTTAGCCCTGGTAGCAATTGGTGCGACATTGCTTTTCCTCTACGTGATTCAAACGCTAAAAATAACCGTCCCCTGGTGGATCGATGCGCCATCAGTCATGGGATTCTACGGTATATTTTATGCCTTATATGATCGGGTATTATGGAGGCTGCATATGGGTAGTCTCTCTTTTTCCCATATACCTGATGTCAACGGAGTCTGGGCGGGTGTGCTCGCCTCATCATACAATAATGGCACCAGGATTGACATTGTCTTCTATATCGAGCAGACGTGGACAAAAATCTCTATTCGTACAGAAACGGAAACCTCCACTTCCTCTACCACCATGGCAGCCCTCTATACCGATGAATATCTTGAACCCGGCCTCAAGTATGAGTATCTTAGCGAACCGGGACCATTTGCGACCCCGACCATGCAGATCCATAAAGGAGCAGGCCATCTTCATTTGTCGGCAGATGGTCAGATGCTCATAGGTGATTACTATACAGGCAAGGGCCGCCAGACTTATGGGACGATAGAATTGCGCCTGATCTCTAAGAAGAAAGTGAGCCGGGAAGAAGCTCTTAAACTCCTGAAAGCGAACCTGCCCTGAACAGCAACCGAATCGTTTCAGTTCACGGATGAGAGGTAGGCCATGTGGCCTGTAAGTGTTTTTAGCAAGAAAAATCCCTACCAAATGGAGCCTCGCGGAAATGTTTGTCCTTTTTGGCTTCCCATGCTATACTACGAACACAGCAGGCGAAACAGCCTGGGAAGCCCGTTTGGGATTGAAACTTTTCCTAAAATAGGGCACAATATCAGATAGCGTCAGGCGAAACGGCCTGGGAAGCCCGTTTGGGATTGAAACTGTTGCCACCAACGTATTGTGTCGAGGTAGCCATTCCGGCGAAACGGCTTGGGAAGCCCGTTCGGGATTCCTGCGAAAATACGGGGATGGGGGAAAGGGAAAAAAAGGCGCACGGAAGCACCCCAGTCGCCTCACGCTGGGAACACGCAAGCGGTATTGAGACACCTCCGGGATTACGCCTGCCCCTCCGTCTGCTCTGCTAGTGTGACCTTGTAACCCAGTGCCTCCAGCGGCGCACGGCCGTATCGCGTTGACGGGTCGTGTCCAACGTCTCAAAGAAGTGCGGGCCCAGATCGTGGTAGTACACGGGAGTCGTCCCGTCAGCAACCCTGAGCACATGTGACGACCTGATGGGGAACCTGCTCCTGCACTGGGCAAGCCAGCGCCATCCCAACCAGGACGGGCACTGGCTCCTCACCCGCTACTGGCATCATAGCGGGCAGCGCGGCCGGGTCTTTTCCACACCCGAAGGGCTCCAGTTGCGCGCACACCTTCCAACGAACAGCTAACGACAGAGCACCGCATAAAGATCACCTGAATATCTGCTCTTCACCGTCTAAGCTCAACCGTGCGAGAGGCGCAGTGATGCACTCGCTGAGCGTAGCCTCTCGCGTCGCTCTCAACGGGGCCTCGCGACCATTTCTCCTCAAATACGCGCTCAAAACTCCCTCGAATAATCCCCTAAAATTCCCGCCTCTCGAAAAAGCTTGCCTTTTCCCGCTCCCCATGCTACACTACAACCACAGCAGGCTAAATGGCCGCATTCCCGCTTGAGGGCTTGAAATTATAAAGCTTGTTCATAGCGCAGGTAGTCCTTATGGCGGCTAAATGGCCGCATTCCCGCTTGAGGGCTTGAAATGTAGCATCCGAGAAGATAACATTTTTTACAGTGCCGCCGGCTAAATGGCCGCATTCCCGCTTGAGGGCTTGAAATCGCCAGTCGAGGTCAGCGCTAATTTATACATGTCCCGGCTAAATGGCCGCATTCCCGCTTGAGGGCTTGAAATAACAGATTTTCTTTTGTTTCCAGGGCTTTGAGTTTTGGCTAAATGGCCGCATTCCCGCTTGAGGGCTTGAAATCCCGGACCCGCCCGCATTGCCGAGATAGTAAAAGGGCGGCTAAATGGCCGCATTCCCGCTTGAGGGCTTGAAATGGGGGAGCGTCTTCATCTCAGCCTGGATAAAGAGGGCTAAATGGCCGCATTCCCGCTTGAGGGCTTGAAACCTTCAACATTATTCCGCTTTACATTGACTCCTGAGTGGCTAAATGGCCGCATTCCCGCTTGAGGGCTTGAAACTACAGCCCGCCGCTACGATCTTTGTGCTTGAAGATGGGCTAAATGGCCGCATTCCCGCTTGAGGGCTTGAAACTTGGCCGGGAATGAGTCAAGATATGCAAGAGTGGTATGGCTAAATGGCCGCATTCCCGCTTGAGGGCTTGAAACACTTCCTGACGCACGCGAGACTCTAAGAGTTCAGCGGCTAACTGGCCGTGTTCCCGCTTGAGGGCTTGAAACTATGCCATCGAGGCCTCTCATCGCCATGTACTCGTCATGGCTAGCAGGCCGCGTTCCCGCTTGAGGGCTTGAAACTCTACTACCTGCTGATCGGTCATTGTCGGGTTGTACGGCTAACTGGCCGCGTACCCGCTTGAGGGCTTGAAACATACCGGGGAAAGCATGAGCGTGGAAAGTTGTCATAGGCTCCCAGGCCGCATACCCGCTGGAGGGCTTGAAACTCCCAACTGGCTGCGCCGTCACACACATCGGCAAGTGCGCGGCTCCCAAGCCGTGTACCCGCTGGAGGGCTTGAAACCGACTGTAATGATATTCGCCAGCAGCATGACCACGGGCTCCCAGGCCGCGTACCCGCTTGAGGGCTTGAAACAAGAAGTCGGCGAGTTCGTCAACAACCAGAAGTCGTGGGGCTCCCAGGCCGCGTACCCGCTTGAGGGCTTGAAACAGCTCCACCAGTGCCATGACGGCTAATTCAGCTAAGGCTCCCAGGCCGCGTACCCGCTTGAGGGCTTGAAACATCTGGTGGAAGGACTAGTTGGGGTGACGCTTTTCCAGGGCTCCCAGGCCGCGTTCCCGCTTGAGAGGGTGGGGAGTAATTCAGAAGTAGAATTTGATAGGAAATCAAACGAGCTTGTGAAGTAGTGCTGAATCTGGATACTATGCAGCGCTGTACGCCTATCGGGCAGAAGAACCCACCCATCAAGTCCCGGCCGGCACCTCTCATGCAGGTGAAAAAGAATAAGTAAGAGAAGACGGGTTTAACTCCCTCTCCAAGGCACATGGTACAACCACATTCAGGCCTGGTGAACTGAGCGTGATTTTCCTACGTTCTTCACCTTTTCATCTGACTCTACAAATCGCGTCAACAGAGAAGGAACGGAAAAATAAAAAAAATACGGCGCAAATGCGCCACAGTTGCGCCATATCTGGCCGCAAGCAGCCACAGGAGCCATTCACCATCACAGCCCTGTTACAAGTGACACAAATGACACAAATGACACAAATGACACAAACCTCATTCCTGTCCCTTTGTCCATTGTTTGGCTGACCGGTGTATGATACCTTATGTGAGGTACACGTAAAAGCAAACAAGGAGTATACAGCATGTCCCCTGCGCCGGGCAAGGGCTTTCAGCTTAGTATCTCCACCTTGACCGTAAACTATTATGCGCATAGCCTGGGCTACCGCCCCGACTTCATCGGCCTTCTGAGCGCCATGCCCGCCCTCGGCTCGCTGGTCAGCGCTATTCCAATCGGCATGCTGGCTGATCGCATCGGCCGCAAGCCTGTCCTGGTGGGAACCGCCATCTTAACGCCCTTGTTTCTGGCGGGTATCGGGCTGGGGACCACCCCGTTCTGGCTGCTTGGCTGCGCCTTCATGCAAGGAGTCGTATCCACGGCCTACTGGGTCACAAACCTGCCCCTTCTCACAGAGAATACCACCGAGCGGCAGCGCGTGGGAGTATTCGCGCTGAATAGTTTCCTGTTACTCGGCGTTGGTGCCCTCGGCAATTTGCTGGGCGGGTCCATTCCTGA
>WNFI01448950.1_pt1 | contig 11506 bp, 17 predicted proteins | sample 5400471 | NCBI WGS metagenome assembly WNFI01 (sample SAMN13153348, study PRJNA577476) | soil metagenome | isolation source: 100 cm saprolite on Douglas fir-dominated hillslope | place: USA:California | collected 2013-09-17
TCGCGAGTTCTCTCCACGAGTGCGTCAACTAGATAGGGGTCGAAACGTGGAAGGGGCCGCGCCCCGCGATGCACGATTGCGACTTCTGATCCGGCACGCACTGCTACGTGCGCGAACTCGAAGGCAATATACCCACCTCCGATGAACAGGACTCGCTTCGGAAGTTCATCAAGCTCGAGGAACCGGTCGCTCGTCGTAAGAAGCTCCTCGCCGGGGATCTTGAGGTCCGCCGGTCTTTGCCCGGTCGCAATCACTACATAGCGGCCCTCAAGAACGTCCTCGCCTACCTGAACTGTGGATAGGCCGACGAAACGTGCGCGACCATGGAATGCCGCGATGCCGGCTTTCGCAAACTCTTCCTCCTGGTGCTTCGGAACAGGCTCCGTGAACGAACGTTTGAAGCGCATTAGCTTCGGCCAATCAATCCGAAGTTGTTGGGCCTGAACTCCTTTACCCTCCATGCGGCGACCCCAATCAATCACCTCCGCAGCGCCTACAAGCACCTTTTTTGGGTCGCATCCACGCAGGGCACAAGTACCGCCGAACGGCCTCGAATCGACAATCGCAACCTGCCATCCGGCCGAGCGACAGCGCGATGCTACCGCTGATGCGGCCGCCCCTGTTCCGATAGCGACTAGGTCAAAGTTCTTCATGATGGTTTTCCTTTATATGAAGCTCAGCGCGGCTCTGGCAGTAGCCCACGTAGAGAGTTGCCCTGCGCCGGAGGCGCGGACTACATACGCCAGGACGCGACTCCCGGAATGAACTATGGGAACCTGTCGCGGGCGGTAATGGGCGGCATCTTTTGGCCTACATTCGGCCCGGTCAAGGGATAAGCCCGGGCGAGGGGAGGAAGATCTATCCGACCCACAACCAAGCGCTCGCAGGCACAGGGAAGACATAAGGACCTCAATCGATCTTGTTTTTAATGCGTGGTTTCCTCGCCCTGCGGATTTGCGTTCGGAAGTGTCCTGACGAAACGTACCAAATTCCAGATGTGTTCGTCGGATTCCACTCTTCCAAATGCGGGCATGCCACTCAATCGGATGCCGTTCTTCACAATCCAGAACAGCTCCTGGTCGGAATACTTCTGGACCTCGACAGATCCGAGATTTGCCGCTCTAGGGTACATCCATCTTCCCGCGTCGGTTGGTTTTCGTCCGGTGTTGCCGTGGCACTCCGAGCATTCGGTACCGAAGAGTTTGTCACCTTCGTCGATGCTTGCTCGCCTGTCTGCGGGGGCGGGCGGGACGCCAGCACGACTGGCTCTTCTAACCAGAAAATGCTTGGCCTTGGTTGCGATGAGTGTCTCCGTTCTGGCCGGCTCGGGCAGCGCACTCAGGTCGAACTGAGAAGCCATTACGCCGCCCACCAGCACCAAAGCGAAAAGTGTGACCGCAATCCATAGAAGTCGCTTCATCCGCAAGCTCCGTGATATGGGCGACGAGCCTAGGGAGGGACCGACGACCGGCCCCTCCTTATCAGATTTCACGGAGCTGCTTGGATGCTAGTTACGTGAATGGTCTTGCTTGCTTTATCGTAGCTTCCTGCAACCCTCACGTTCTGCCCAGCAAAATCTGCAGGCTTCTGCTGATCGTCAAGTTCGTAAACGGTTTTCTTCGCAGCGCTGTACAGGACATACTTTCCGCCCATCTTCACGCAGTTCTGGGTACACATCTTCTTGGTCATGGCATCGTTCGGGTCCTTGTCTCCCATGCCCTCTTTCTTCAACATCATCGCGTGCGAGGCGTTTTTCGCACACTGACTGTCCATGATCTCGCCGCTGAAGGTCTGATCCTTCGCCGCTGCGAAACCAGGCACTAGCAGTGCGCATACAGCAACACTCATTACCAGTTTTGTCATTTCTTCCTCCTCAGGATTGATGTACTTCTGGAACTCTCCCGCCGCTGGTCGTGGCGGGATACTTCGTCACACCTCTGACAAGACCTTTTCCAGCCGTGTGTAGAGCCGCGCGCTGACAGAGAGGGGCACCTCAAAGGGTGCTGTGTCTGTCACGATTGTCAGCATTCTGCCGGTGGTATCGAACACCACGCGGCAACGGCGGCAACGCGAGATATGCTCTTCGAGCGCGGCGCGCAATTCAGCCGAACCTTCCCCGTCGAGGTAGCACGACAAGTTCGCAAGCACATCCTTACAGTCCATCGTTTTCATGGTTTCTTCCCTTACCAACCTCCAGCCCGCATCAACCGCATGGCCACCGCCGTCCCGACATCCACAGCCTTGTGCACAATCTTCGCCTTCAGTGTTGGCGGCTGTTCGAACTTTTCCGCCAACGATTCACGCATCATGAGCCGTGCGCGGAGCAGTCGTGACTTCAGAGCAGGGATCGTAATCCCGAGTGCCTCCGCTGCTTCTTCCGCGCTTAATTCCTCAACATCGCGCAGGATGAAGGCTTCACGATAAATCTCTGACAGCGACTGGATGGCATCCTCGACGATCCTGTGAATTTCTTGTTTGCCATAGAGCTGTTCGGGATTGCTCTTCCACGATTCGTGCCGCTTTGGCGTGAATTGTTCATTTGCAGTTTCGGCTTCAGCTATCGGTACGAGGTTCTTCCGCGTGCTTCGTTTCTGAATTGCTTCGTTTATGGCGATTCGCGTCAACCAGGTGGTGAAGCGCGCTTCTCTTCGGAACTGGTCGAGGTGGCGGAAGGCCTTGACGAAGGTGTCTTGCATGGCTTCTTCGGCATCCTCGATGTTTCCGAGAACAGCCAGGGTCACACGAAAGACGCGGCGCTCATGCCTTCGCACGAGGGGCTCGAAAGCCCTCCGGTCGCCAGCTAGTACCCTCTCTACGAGGAGGAGATCGTCCTCATCCGGGATACCCTGGTTCGGTCGCTCGTCTTTTTGCATCGTCAAAACATGGGACTGGTACTGCGGAGCAAAAGATTCAGCGAATGCTCAGAATTCTAGCGTGGGCGGTGACCGAGTTTGAGCCCTTTTTGTCCAGACAGTAGTCCCATTTCAGCGACGTACCAAACTGCAGAGGAATTGGCGTGACTCCAGGTTTGCGGGCCTGAAAAAGTGCTTGACTCTGGACTATGCTCCAGAGTGTAGCTTATTCGAGAGGAGCCAAAGTCATGCAGATCGGCACGGTTGGCAAGAGGGTCGGTCTCAGCGTTGACGCGATTCGCTTCTACGAGCGCAACGCACTGCTCCCACCGCCACCCAGAACGCAGGGCGGTTTCCGGCAATACAGCGAAAACGATGTGGAGACGCTGAGCTTCATTGGACGCGTGCAAAACCTGGGGTTCACGCTGAGAGAAGTTCGTGAACTCTTGGAATTGCGACGGAGCGGCTTGCAGCCTTGTGCGCCCGTGCGCCGGCATCTGGAAGAAAAACTGGCGGATGTCCATCAAAAGGTTTCCGATCTCCAGAAATTGGAGCATGAGCTACGGTTCGCTTTGCGGAGTTGCAACAAGGAAATGCGCAATAGGTTCGCTCATTGTCCGATTCTGAGAGAAAAGAGCAAAAGCGGACCGGGGAGTGCCAAGTGAGAGTTGAAACTGACGAGAGCGCGAACAACCGGACTGGCTCAGGCGCACTTCTTGTCGGAGGTTTGGCCGCCATTTTAGCTTCGACTTGCTGCCTGGGGCCTCTGGTTCTCGTTGCTCTCGGTTTGAGTGGCGCATGGATCGGAAATCTCACGCTGCTCGAACCGTATCGGCCGTTTTTCATCACTGGTGCTCTTGTGGCTCTATTCTTTGCGAGATTGCGCATTTTTCGGCCAGTGCCGGCCTGCCAGCCAGGCGAAGTATGCGCGGTCGCAGGGACTCGCCGCCTTTACAAAATCGTGTTTGGAATTGTTTCAGCCCTCGTTCTCGTAGCACTGGTATTTCCGTATTTGGCCAAGTTTTTCTACTAAATCTCGATCCGAGGAGAAGTTGTTATGAAGAACGTCAAATCTCTGTTGGCTGGCGCTATTGTTGCGCTCATCTTGGCCTCTCCAGCTTGGGCTTCGCCCAAGACCGTGACCTTGAATGTCTCCGGCATGACTTGCCCTGCGTGTCCCATAACGGTGAAGAAAGCGCTCGAAAAAGTTGGGGGCGTTTCACACGTGGAGGTGCGATTCGAGAAGAAACAAGTTCTGGTGACCTTCGACGATGCAAAAACCAACACGGATGCGCTCGTGAAAGCCACGACAGACGCGGGCTATCCGTCGCAGCCTGAGAAGGTCACAAAGTAAGCAGCCTGTAGGATACGTGCGATGACGCAGGATGAGGCGAGGAGATGTGTATGTCTGACTGTTGTTCTGTGAATACGAAGTCTGGTACCGCGCCATCGGTGATGGTCTGCCCAGTGAACGGCGCGCGCTCCAAACAGGTGGACGTGCTCACAGTCAAGAGTCTCGTGCATCGGTTACCGCTGGGTATGCTGAACACGCAGTATTACTTCTGCGACGCATCGGACTGCGAAGTGGTCTATTTCGCCCTTGACGCGGAAGCACCGAGATTCCGCCGCGAAGACCTTGTGGTTCGGGTCGGCGCTAAAGAAACGGCGGACCCGATTCCGATCTGTTACTGCTTCGGTTTCACCCGCCAAGACATTTGGGACGAAATCCGTAGGACGGGGAAATCAACCGTGGCGCAGCGGATTACAGGGGAACTAAGAGCAGGCAATTGCGCCTGCGAGGTGAAGAATCCATCTGGCAAATGCTGTCTCGGCGATGTAACGCGGACCGCCAGGGATACACTGAGCCGGAAAGGGGAATCTGAATTATGACAGAGCACAAAGGAGCTTGTTGCAGCTCACCGGCAGCGATGTGCTACTGGTTCGCTGCGTCTCTCATAGCATGGGGAGCGCTTAGCCTCATAGGAATCTATTGGCCTCCTCTGCATGCGTTGTCCGCTGCCACGATCCTTTTTGCCATGGCAATCGGCTGCTTTGCTAACTGGCTTAGGCATCGCACGTTTCACTGCGGTATCACCGGGCCACTGTTCTTGATCGCTGCCGTCGTGTTCCTGCTGTCAGACGTAAGTGTGGTTCACGTCAGCAGCCTTTTAGTCTGGCCATTCGTTCTCATCGGAGTCGGCATCGCGTTTCTGCTGGAACGGCTTTATACGAGGCATTCCGCATCGTAGCTCTGAGAGGGGATACCAACATACATGAATACGGAAACGATTCGCACGACCACGATGTCCTCCAAAGCTGCTGCGTCATGCTGGAGCGGCAGACTCGAAGCAACTTCATTCCAGTCTGCAGAGACAATAAAGAAACTGCTGCGTCGTCCCGAACGGTGTGTTGTGCAATTCCTTTATGCTCTCCAACAGACGAAAGCGCACGCCGAATTCTGCGTGCAGTGACTCCGCGTCGTAGCGAACGGCCTCAAGGCCGCTGCATTTTGTGGGCCCCTCGGGTCCAAACGTGCTGACGAGAACATGCCCACCCGCCTTGACCTCACGGGCAACTTGACGAACATAAGCAACACGCTGTTCCATCGCCGTTAGGAAATGAAAAACGGCGCGGTCGTGCCATACGTCATAGGTGCTGGGCACAAGCTCAGAATCGGTGATGTCCCCTATGAGCCATCGAACGCGTTCCGCAGCCCGACCTAAGCGTTTCTTCGTTACCTCGATCGCCGTTAGGGAAACATCAAGGACTGCAACGTTCTGATATCCGTGGGCAACGAGGTCGTCAACAAGCGTTGATTCGCCGCCACCAACATCAATGATGGAAGCGCTGCGTGCAGGCGCGGCTTTCTCGATCAGTGCGAGGGACGTCTCCAAGTGGGGACGGTACCAACTGACAGCGTTCGGGGCCTTCTCCCGGTAAATCTTCTCCCAATGCGTCTCTACATTCTTGGCGAGCGAAGCTTTCAACCTTGATAGATTTTGCTTATCATAAGCCGACTAGAGGCAACGCGGCTGAATTCTGTCTAGTCTTTGAGGACGCAAAAGGTAGTCATGTCCTTCTACAGGAATCGGGTCTATCCGCACATCGTAACGATTCTAGGAAACCCGAGGCCTGTACAAAAGATCCGTCAGGAAATCATCCCAATCGCGCACGGAACAGTCCTTGAGGTAGGCGTCGGGCCTGGCGTGAATTTCGCTTACTACAATCCAGCAAGAGTAAGCAAAGTCTACGCGCTCGAACCCAATCGAGGGATGGTCGTGCGAGCCGAGAACCAACGCGTCGCCGAACAGAGCTAGATGTCGAATTTCTCGACCTGCCAGGAGAGCAAATCCCTTTGCCCGATGCCAGCGTAGACACTGTCGTCAGCACGTTTACGTTGTGCACGATTCCCGGAGTGGCAGATGCCATTCGAGGGATTGGCCGTGTCTTGAGACCAGGAGGCCAGTTTCTGTTTTTCGAACATGGACTCTCGCCTGACATCCGCGTGCGTCGCTGGCAAGAACGGACGGAGCCTCTCTTTCAATGGGCCTTCGAAGGCTGCCACGTGACTCGCGACATTCCCGCACTCATCAAGCAGGGAGGGTTCCGAGTCGAGCGGCTTGAAACGGGGTACCTGGCTCGATTTCCAAAATCCGGATCGTATTACTTTTGGGGCGTCGCACGTCCAGAGTCGCGAGACCGATCATTGATGTTCTAGGTTCAGATGGCTTCAACCGCCATGCTCCGGCAGCACAAGGGCGTGTTGGGTGTAGAGACGACTCATTGCTACAAAGACTCCGCGATACACCATAACGTTGTCTACGACGTACTTCCAATGACTTCGCGTGCCGTCCGTGCTCTTCCATGTTGTTGAAAGTACTTACAACCCGCTAACTGTCACGGCAGAGGCCGGTGTTCGAGTCCCGTTGCCCCTGCCATTGAGCGTAGCAAAGTGCCAGCCGATGGCAGCTTACCAAACGGGCAAATCGTCTGCGGACGGAAAAACCTTGACGGTCCCGTTGTTGGGCAGCAGACCCAAAGATTCTCGCAGGAAAGCCTTCAGAATCAGCCTCTCGCATTGAAATACGCTCCCCGAGAGTGCCCCTCGCCGAACCCTGGAGCGGACTACGTTTTTGTGCCATTCAAAACCGGCCTGCTAGATCCTGTCGGCAGTGAATTCCAGACAAGCTCCTTCGACGCCTCCGAAAGCTAGAGAAAAGGCTGCCCGAGAGCTAGACTTTCGTCGTCATCTGCGCTCGCGGAAACCGACAACACTAAACAAGAACAGGAGGAGCATGATGAGCACGCGAGCCAGGTATCAATTTGGATGTTTGACCAGAAGGAAGCGGATTCGGACGGAAGACGTCTGGCAATTTCGCTTCTACGAAACCACAGCCGAAGGCCGGCGCTGTCGCCGGTCACGGATGATCGGCACCGTGGTCGAGTATCCCACCCGGGCAGATGCCCTGCGCATGGTCGAGCGATTCCGACTGCGCCTGAATCTTGAACACCGGTTTGCCCAGCCGCCGAAGACCAAGGTCAATCTGCGCAGCCTGTTTCACCTGGTGTATCAGCACGGACGGCGCTGGGAGTTGACCGACGCGAATCCCATTGACCTGGTGCGCCAGCGGGGCGGACGTCGAAGGATCCCGCGCACGCTGGACGTCAAGGAAGTCCGGCTGGTGCTGGAGCAACTGGCCGAGCCCTACCGGACGATGGTTGCGGTGGCCGTCTGTCTCGGCCTTCGGGCCAGCGAGATCGTGGGGCTGCAGTGGGGCGACTTCGAATGGGCTGAGCTCATGCTACTAGTGAAACGCAGCGTGGTGCACGGCAGGGTAGGAGAGACCAAAACCGAAGTCTCCCAGCTTCCACTTCCCGTCGACCCTGGTCTGGCCGAGGTTTTGCAAGAACAGAGGAAACGCAGCCCGCACCAGGGGCGGCAGGACTGGGTATTTCCGAACCGCGCCGGCCGGCCCCTCTGGCCAGAGAGCATTCTTGAGCGACAGCTCAAGCCGGCAGCCGTGCGGGCCGGAGTCGGCAAGATCGGCTGGCACACGTTCCGCCACTCCTATTCCAAAATGTTGCGGGCGGCGCACGTCGATCTCAAGGTCCAGCAAGAGCTGCTCCGGCACGCGACCATCCAAAGCACGCTGAACGTGTATACCCAGGCAGTCTCGGACGAGAAGCGGCAGGCAAACCGTTGGGTGGTGCGGAGCGTGTTGCGATCGGAGACCGGCGGCAGCAGCACTGAATCGCGGCCGACGAATGGGACCCAATGGGTACCGATTGCAACTCTGTCGGAAGCCCAGGAAGAACCAGAAGTAGTTGGGGCGGTTGAGGTTGAGATTGGTTGCGGGGGGTGGATTTGAACCACCGACCTTTGGGTTATGAGCCAAAACTATTAGTAATTTCAACTATTTACAAGACGCGGGTGGCCCTCGAAAAGCCTTGTAAGAAGCGTTAAGGAATCGTTATTGGACAGCTAAAGGACAGCTTGCCACAGCCAACTTCCCGTTACTGCGCTCGATCTGGAGTTCTATCTCTTGATCGATGCCCCCGCCTGGCTTAAGGAACACAGCATTTAGAGTCCAGCATAAAACGCGAGCTGGCATGGAGCCGCTCAACGCTTCTCCATCAGCGCGGCAGCGCGCTTGCCGACTGTGCTCGCCAATATTCAAAACGGCGGGCGAAGGTTGCGACACAAAATCAGATTGCCATCGATTAGAAAATGCCGCGAGGCCAACTCAAACCGGTGAGCGCTGAAAAAAGATGTTTCACGCACGACAAGATTGAGGCAATGGTTTCGCTTCTATAATAGTTGTTTCCCCAACACCATCAGGCAACTCGGTCGTAACGGTGGTGCAAGCCGCCGAGTCGAGGCCAGACGATAAGTTTGCCGTGATTCAAGGTTGGAGTTCTACGGTCGGGCGTGCGCTTGCCGAGTCCGAGGTGGGTCCGATCGTCGTGATAGTAAGAGACGTACTCGGAGAGCATTCGCTTCAGATGGCGCTCATTGAGCGCAATCACGTGATCGAGAAACTCACGGCGACAGCTTCCGATCCAGCGCTCAGCCACTCCATTCTGCCAAGGACATCCAATCGAGGTTCTCACCGGCACTATTTTCATTGAAGCGATAGCAACTGGGACTTCGAATCCGTATTTGGCATCATGATCGAGCACCAGGAATTTCGGGCAATCCGCAAAAGGGAAGGCCTCCCGGACTTGCTGAGCGATCCAACTGCTGGTTGGATGGCGCGTGACGTTGAAGTGCAAGATGCGCCTGCTGTCGTGGGCAATAATAAAGAAGCAGTACAAGAGGCCAGACATAGCCGTTGGAACACTGAAGAGGTCCATCGCGGCGATCGCTTCGCGGTGGTTTCGCAGGAAAGTAAGCCAGCGCTGCGCTGGTTCCGGTTGTCTGGGCGCGCGTTTCATCCAGCGAGAAGTGGTTCGTTCGGAAACGTCAAAGCCCAACATCAAGAGCTCGCCATGGATTCGAGGAGCGCCCCAAGTCGGGTTTTCCGCCACCATACAGAATATTAGTTCCCGAATCTCTTTTGAAATCTTCTCTCTGCCAGCGGACCTTCCCATTTTCGAGAGCAGTCGCCAGTACCAGCCAAAGCCGGCGCGATGCCATCGGATAACTGTTTCAGGGCTGACGAGAATGAGAGGTTGCTTCCACGCGGACCAAAGGCGACGGGCGAGGAGCCAGAAGATTCTGTCAACGGCTGTAAGACTAGGCCGGGGATGCTTTCGCTTCAACACAGCCAGTTGTTGCCGCAGTACCAGATTCTCGATGAGAAGGCTCCGGCGGGAGCGAAAGGAGCGCACAAGTAGGCCGAGCCAGAGTGGGAACATAGACGGTCTTCATAGCAGATGTGAGGGCTGTGGATGCTGTGCAAGTTGTTGATTTAATGAACAGCAGAATTTTGGCGAGCCACACCCTATGCTCCTCGCAGCTGATCAGAAAATTGGCTGCCGGGTTCAGAAAGCAATGAGGATTCTCCGTTTCATCGGTCCGCGAGTTATTGGGTACTAAGGTACGAATCAAGATGTGCTGGCCTTCATGCCTGCCGAGCTCGATTTTCACTTGATGTAAACTCAAATCTGGTGTGTGTCCACCGGGCGTGCCTGCCATCACATCCGTTCCGAACCGTCCGCCCCGACCGAAGTCACGAAAGGGCGTAGCAAATGAGGGAAGAAAAAAGAAGATGGATCGGGCTGCTGAGCCCATTTGCAGGAATTATCGTCGCGTTCCTGATCTGCGCTGGGCTCATTCCAGTGCAAGCTGGAGAACAAGAAACCGACAACGACCAGCATCCACGGGTCTACAACCCGTACCCGCCTAGCATCGTCCCCTCTGATTTGAGTTCCGAGATAGCTCGGGTTCTACGGGAGCTGGATGTCATCGAAAGCCGGGCGCTTGCACGATGGCACGCCTTAAAGCCCCCTATCCTAACAGGTCAGCCGCCAGTCCTTCAGAATACCGGAACTGAGGCAATAGAAACACTCGGCGAACTTATGCTTTACGACAAGAACATCTCTCCAAACAGAAATCAAGCGTGCGCGTCTTGCCACATGCCGTATGCCGGCTTTGGTGGACCGATCCCCTCGGTCAACCTCACAATGGTGGCGTTTCCCGGAACGGTTCACTTTCGGGCCGGCAAGCGGACAGCGCAACGACACCCGTATTCACCATTCTTCCCTGTACTGCAATACAACCAAGTACAGGGTCTATTCTTTGGTGGAAACTTCTTCGATTCACGCGCGACCGGATATCAGCTTAGGATTCCCGACGCCGAACAGGCACAGAGTCCTCCCGTCGACACTCTAGAAATGGGCTTCCCGGATACTGCCTGCATCGCATTCCGCCTTTCGCACGCTGTGTACAGGCCTCTGTTCGAAGAGGTATGGGGCAAAGGCTCGTTCGATATCAACTTTCCACACGAAACTGCGCGAATCTGCGCAACCCCTGGAGGGGCTGCGGTGTTTGGCGGGAGCGCTACGCCGATTCCTCTAAGTGCGAGCGACCGAACCCGCGCCAACACGGTCTATGACCACTGGGCCCAGTCCGTTGACTCATACGAGCAGTCCGTGCAGGTCAGCGCTTTCTCGTCGAAATTCGACGCCTTCCTGGCCGGCAAGTACAAGCTCACAGCAGACGAGATGGCCGGTTTCAAACTGTTCGACGGCAAGGGCAATTGCAATTCATGCCACCTCGACGGAAGAGGAACCACCCTAAAGTCAGGTCAGACCGACAGCAGCGCGGCGGCCATGGTGAACCCTCTCTTTACGTGCTTCGGCTCGGCCAATGAAGGCGTACCCCTGAATCCCAGGAATGCTTTTTATTATGAGACCAAGCCGGATTCCTACGGGTTCACTCCCAATCCTTACGGCTTCGGATACAGAGATTTGGGACTCGGGACTTTCCTCAGGAGCGGGTTCGGTTCCGGCCCCAACCCGAACGTGAGTTGGAGGCAATACGCGCCAACGGTCGACGGCCAAATGCAAGTGGTTACGGCGCGCGACGTGGCATTGACACCGCCACAATGTCCTACTACCGAAGCCCCCGGGCCCTACTTCCAGAAGGGATTCTTTCACAACGGCTACATTAAGAGCCTGAAGCAGCTCGTACATTTCTACAATACGCGCGA
>WNFI01299145.1_pt1 | contig 11505 bp, 12 predicted proteins | sample 5400471 | NCBI WGS metagenome assembly WNFI01 (sample SAMN13153348, study PRJNA577476) | soil metagenome | isolation source: 100 cm saprolite on Douglas fir-dominated hillslope | place: USA:California | collected 2013-09-17
AAGAAGGCGATCAAGGCCGTCTCAAAATCGAAGAACGACGAGGAAGGCGAGGGCGCTGACGACTCTGGCACCGTGCGCGCGCTGGAGTGGCGTATCGAGCAGCGCTTCGAGCACAGCTTCACTTTTGATGACCATCAGCATCTCGACCTGACAGAGATCTTCAAGCCGGGTCAGTGCACCGTGCTCCAGCTTAACGAAATCGACGAGCGCGATCAGCAGGTCGTCGTGGCTACGCTTTTGCGCCGACTCAACAAGGCCAGAATGGATACCGAACGCGGCAAAGTCCAGTCGGGCGAGTTCTACCTGCCCTATCCTGTCTTTGTGCTCTTGGAAGAGGCGCACCACTTCGCGCCCGGTGGCATTGATGTCGTTTCCACGTCTATTCTCAAGCAAGTGTTAGCTGAGGGCCGCAAATTCGGCATTGGGGTCGCACTGATCAGCCAGCGGCCCGGCAAGCTCAACGCCGACGTGCTCAGCCAGTGCCAGACACAGTGCATCATGCGCATCGTCAATGAGATCGACCAGAAGAGCGTTGCCGCAGCCATCGAGGGCGTAGGCCGCGATCTGCTGGGCAACCTGCCAGCGCTCTCCAAAGGCCAGGTTATCATCGCCGGGGCCGCGGTCAACACGCCGGTCATCTGCCGCGTACGCGCGCGCATCACCAAACACGGCGGCGAGAGCAAAGATGCGCCAGATATGTGGCAGAAGTACTTCGCGCCCGAAGCGCAGGAGAGCCGCAAGCGCAACGAGGCACCGCTGAATGGGAACGCGGGATTTAATTTGCTGAGGTAGATTATGACCACTATTCATTCACGCCGCAGCATTAGCACTCATACATTGCTCATCACGATGCCCATCGCCGCGCTGCTAGCGTGGGGTGTGCTACTGCTCTTCACGCGTTACATCGCGCCACAGAGTGTGCCAGCTTTGATCGCCTTTTTTGTCTTGCTCGGCGTTGCCCTGCTCTGTACTCTCGCGCCGCTGATCTATCTGATCGCGCGAGCCATGCTGGCGGGACGTGTTACGCGCCCCAGCCTGGTTCAGGCTACGCGCCAGAGCGGTCTGATCTCAATATGGATTATTTTCAATTTATTGCTGCGTGTTCTGCATAGCTGGAGCCTCTTCACGGCGATTGTCAGCTTTGGAATTATTGTGGTGATCGAGATCCTCGCGCTGGGACGGAAATAAATATATAGAACTTCTTGACTATTGGCTGTACAAACAAAAGAAGCGTCCAGTATACTTTAAGGTGATGCAACGTGTGGTCGCGTAGCGATTTCCTTCAAGGACACCGGAGAGGAGCGCAAAGTCAATGGTCAATCCGCCGGATCAGGATACACAGGGCATGCAGACGCCCTCGCATAAGCTTGTGCTGCCAGCGCCGCTAGAGCAGGGGCAACCCTCTGCGTCCCCTTATCCTGAGCCAACCATGTATATGAATCAAACGGCTCTCCCGCCCGCTTCCCCCGGCTTTTTCGCGCGAACCCTGCAGAACTGGCGCAAAGAGCCTGTGTACTTCGTGCTCGCGTTGGCAATCTCGTCGGTGCTACGCCCGGCAATCAAGGTACTTTGAGCGTCCAGATCGTCAGCATCCCCGACACGGTTCACAATGATACGCGTGTCCACGTGAGCATTCAGACCAGCGAGCCGGGCGCCAGCGTCTATCTCAAGGTCAACTACGATGCCGCGCCCTTTCTCTACACCAGCAGCACTCATACAACCGATGGCAATGGCAACGCCACCCTCACCTGGGACGTGCGCGTGCTCGCTTTTGGTACCCTCAGCAATGGTGTACACGCCACGGTCGTTGTCATCGCCACCGACCAGAACGGCCAGCAGGCAACTTCGCAGCCAGTTTCGGTGATAGTTATGGGATAGATCTCCAAAGGAACGGCGAGAAACCGCTCCGCTACCTGGCAAAGAAGATCGACGTCGCTCCTCAATCTCAGATCGTCCTGTGATAAAATCAAACAAAGCGTAACCATATACACATCTCAGCAAAGAAATTCTTTCCTTGCTGAGATGTGTAACCTTTTCCGCAAAGATGGTGTTTTAGTAAATGAAGAGGTATGACAGCGGATTGCAATGTTTATTGCAGGCCAGGGGCGGTCGGATCACGAAAAGATGAGTCGAGGAAAGTTGTATGCAAACAGCGCCAACTGAGGACAGTGAGGGTATTGATGAGCCGATTACGCAACGCACTGTAGCAGCCAGCCTGGGTGAGCATTTGATCCCCTTACTCTTGCTTGTAGGCGAGGTCTGCATCGGCTACTCCATTCTGCTGAGCCTGGCGGTCAGTCTCAATTTCGCGGGCGATGCAAACTCGCTTTTGCCTTTCTGGGGCTTGCTGCTCATTCTATTGAGTTTTTATGGAGTGAGCAGGCTGTTTCGGCACCGCGCACCTACGGGCGTGGCACTCAAGGTTATTGAGCCCGTCACGTGGCTTCTCCTGGTGCCTGGCTTCTCTCTCTTTTTCGTCTGGCTCAATAACTACGCGCAAACTACCTCGCTCTTTTCACTTCAATGGTTGCTCGCGTGGCCGCATGACTTTCTACCAACCAGCCAGTTCGTTGTGTTCGTCCTTGTCGTAGCCATCTCTGGCTGGCGAGGCTATCGTCTGGTATACAAACATTTCCTGTCCGATGATATTGATCGTTTCTTTAAATTTGGCGTTGTTGTGCTTCTCGTGGTGATTGGAATCTTTCTTTTCCAATTCGATGTGACGTCTGCTTCCCAGGCTGCATACATCACTCAGCTATCCCCACAAATTCCGGCTCTGCTGACGGCAACGTTTTTTATTTGCATGCTCACCGCGCGTGCATTGCAAAATGTCAGCTACATACGCCATTTTCACCGCGCCAAACTTTGGGGCAGCATCTCGCGTCAGGAGCAGGTGATCTGGCTCTCAATGCTTCTTCTGGGCGTCGTAATCATTACCATTGCTCACTTTTTGGGGCAGGCGGCAATCGTCATTTCTTCAAGCAACAATATTCCCCTCAGCAAAAGAAAGGGTCTGGTACCTGGTGGTCGACTTTCCGGTCAAGGCGGGCAGATCATTCATCCGTCTTCTGCTCCTCCCATCGGATTCATCATTGCCCTGATTGTGATCACTTTGCTTGTGCTTGGCCTGATCCTTCTCTTTATCTGTCTGCACTTGCGAAAACTTCAACGGCTCGCAAAACAACCCAAAAAACAGAAAATTCGCGAGGAGAAAGAAAATAGTGATGAGATCCACGAGACGCTCTTTAGCTGGTCGCTCTTGCGTGCGCAACTCAAGGCGCTGCTTCTAGCGATCCTGGGAAGCTTGCGCCGTAAAAGCAGTGGGGAGCAGCGAGCTGGCGATGATATTCTCCTGGCAGAGCCAGCAGTGCGCAGCATTCGCGAGGTCTACCGGGCGCTGTTGAAGAAGGCTACCAGCATGGGCCATACGCGCGAGAAGGACGAGACGCCCTACGAGTTTCGCCAGCGCTTGCACGAGGGAGCGCCGCTTATCGGCTCGGAGCTGGAGATGATTACCGAGGCCTATGTGCTAGCGCGCTATAGTGGACGAAGGCCCGGTGACGGCGAAATCTCCCACGTGAAAGCGATCTGGAGTGCACTCAAACAGAAATGGGGGTGAATAGATTATGCGCCCAGAAAACAAAGGTGGTGATTTCTGGCCTCATTGATACGTATAAATTAAAAAGCGTGACAGCGCGTGGGTAGGATGCACGGAAGAGGTAGACGAATGATTACTTCTTCTGTTGAATTATATAGGAAAATACCATTTTTGGTAAAAAAAGTCACTGGATTATCTATGTTAAAGGATTGCAGGACAGATGACACAAACAGATGAGATTCGCCAGGTACAGGAGATGGCGCGTACAGTGCGTCAGAGCGTGGGCCATGTAATTGTCGGCAAGGAAGAGGTGGTTGACCTGCTGATGGTTGCGCTACTATGCGAGGGGCACGTGCTCTTCGAGGATGTGCCGGGCATCGGTAAGACGACCCTGGCAAAATCGCTGGCCCGCTCGCTGGGCTGCTCCTTCCAGCGCATTCAGTTTACCCCCGATCTACTGCCCTCGGATATTATCGGTATCACCTTTTATAATCAGAAACGCGGCGAATTTGAGTTCCGGCCCGGTCCGCTGCTCTCGCAAGTCGTGCTGGCCGACGAGATCAACCGCGCCACGCCGCGCACGCAGTCGGCGCTGCTGGAGGCGATGGAGGAGCGGCAGATCAGCGTGGAGCGCGAGACGATGCCGCTGCCCCGACCCTTTATCGTGATCGCGACTCAGAACCCCGTTGAACTGGAGGGGACATTTCCATTGCCGGAGGCGCAGCTTGACCGCTTCCTGATGCGCCTGCGCCTGGACTATCCTAACCAGTCAGAGGAGCGCCTGATTTTGCAGCGTTTCAAAGAAAATCAGCCGCTGCAAGATGTCCAGCCGGTGCTCTCGGCAGAGTATCTCAAGGTCTTGCAGGCGATGATTCGCCGGGTGCGCGTCGATCCGAGCGTCGAGACGTATATCGTCGATCTGGTGCGTGCTACGCGTAACCACAACGCGATTGAGCTGGGCGTCAGCCCGCGTGGCACGCTGGCCCTCTATCGCGCAGCCCAGGCCCACGCGGCGGTCCATGGACGCTCCTATGTCATTCCCGATGATGTGAAACAGCTCGCCAAACCAATTCTCTCGCACCGCATGCTGGCCACCAGCTCGACGCGCCTGCATGGACGGCTGATGGAACAGATTATTGATGACGTGCTGCATACGACACCTGTGCCGGTTGAATCATGAGTAGACGATGGTATGCTGCCTGCGCCGCAGTAATTCTCCTGGGCCTGCTCGTGCGGCAACCGCTGCTCCTGGTCGTGGCCCTGCTAGGCCTGCTCGTCCTGCTGACAGCGGATATCTGGTCGCGCTATTGCCTGCACGACCTGCGCTTTGAGCGCGAACTGAGTGAGCAACGCGTGCTCTTTGGCGAGGAGGTTGCGCTTTCGCTCAAAATCGAGAACGCCAAGCTGCTGCCGCTGCCCTGGCTGGAGATCGAGGATAACGTGCCGCGCGCGCTGAACATTCAGGGACGCCGCGCACGCGTGCAAATCAGCTCGAACCGGGTAGTTCTGGAGAATCTCTTCAGCCCGCGCTGGTACGAACGCGTGACGCGGCGCTACACACTCACCTGCAACGCGCGCGGCGTTCATGCCTTTGGCCCAACCAGCATTCGTAGTGGCGATCTTTTCGGCTTTACCGACCGCAACGAGACGCTGGATAACCGCCAGTATCTGATCGTTTACCCGCTGGTTGTGCCGCTGACCAGCTTTAATATCCCTGCGCGCTATCCCTTCGGAGACCGCCGCGCGCCGCGCCGTCTGCTGGAAGATCCCTCGCGTGTGATCGGCGTACGCGACTACGCCTATGGCGACGATCTGAGGCGCGTCCACTGGAAGGCCACGGCGCGCACCATGCAGATGCAGAGCAAGATCTACGAGGCCACGACGACGTATACCCTGGTGATGTTCCTGAACGTTGCGCCCCAGCTTGACATGCACTTCGGCGCTACGCGGTCGGACTGCACGCGAATAGCATGATGTATCTGCCCGAAATGGGCATGCAACTGCCGGAGAAGCAGGATCAGAGCGCGAGCAATCGGGAGGCCGCCCAGGAGATGAGCGTGGCCGATCAGCTCAACCGCCGACGTATCCAGATCCCACCTACCAGCAACCAGGAGCAGCGCAAACGCATCATGGAAGCTCTGGCGAGGATTCAGGGCTTCTTCGGTAGCTCGATCGAGGAGATGATCCAGCGCGAACGCACGCACCTGCCCGCTGGTGCCACGGTGGTGATAATTACCAGCACCATCAGCGATCCTCTGCTTGACACGTTGAGCCGTTTGAAGCAGGCCGGGCATGCAGTAACTATCCTGATGGTGGGAGACAACCCGGTGGCCAGCCGCCTGGCGGGCATCCCGGTCTACCCGCTCGGCGGCGAAGAGACCTGGAAAGAGTTCATGGCGTGTTATAATCTTCCTGAGGGCACACAAACAACCGGGCAGCAAGCGAAGGAGCAGCAAACAAAGGAGGTCCAGCCTGCCGGTTTCCGCCTTTAGGAGGACTCGTGAAGGATTTTGACGATTCGGAGACGCAGCGGGACGCGGAGAACAACATCGATATCGAGATCAGCGATCTGCCGCCCAGCGCGCGCAGTCACTATCTCTTACTCAAACTCATCGCACTACAAGCACGCCTGCGCACAAAGCTTGCCGGTTTCAGGCGTGCTCGTGGTGTGAGTGGTAATGCGGCAGCCGCGCCACCACTCACACGCCGCCAGCGCCGGGTGAGGATTGGGCAGGGGCTCACCGCGCTGGGACTCTGCGCCGCGCTCCTGGTGCTGCTCATTGGCAATGTGCCGAACCTGCGCACCCGGCTTGTTGGCCTCTTCGAGCCGCCCGCACCTACTCCAACGCCCGCGCTTGTCGCCTATGGGTCAATACTCGCTAAAAACCAGAATGCGGCTATCATTGTTGAGCGTCCCAACAGCCATTTGCCCAATTCTGCTCAAGGGTCGCCCGGCGCGCTGCCTGCCACCTGTCCCCAGATCAGCCCGCTGAAAACTTTCCTGACGACGCTCGACCCGCCCGGCCTTGGCAGCGGACCACTCTGGCTGAGCGGCTTTGATGGTCCCACAGCGGCCTTGCTGAATTTGCAACCAGTTAAAACGTCGCTATCCCAGCCACCGGGAGCTATCTATGGCTGGTATGAAACCCTCGCGGTTTTTGTCCAGAGGGGCTTTACAGGCAGCCTTGTCCTGCATGGTGAAAGCCAGAGCAAAAATGGAGAAGTGGAGTTTAGCTATCCCGATTCGTTAAGCTTCGCCCCCGACCTCATCCTTTCTCTAGATGATCCCGCCGGTCTGCATTTTATAGACAATGGACAGTGGAAAATGACGACCGTCAATGTCCTGGTCCCAACATCTGGCTGTTACGCGCTCCATGCTGCGTGGTCTAGCTATTCGTGGACTCAGTATTTCGCGGCAGGGAGTTGAGTGCTCACAGGATATGTTTATTGGATAAACATCGCATCCCCAAAGCTAAAAAAGCGGTAGCGCTCGCGGATGGCCTCTTGGTAGGCCCGTTCCATCAGCGATTTCGAGGCGAAAGCGCTGACCAGCAGCAGCAGGGTTGAACGCGGCAGGTGGAAGTTGGTGATCATGGCATCGACCAGTTGGAAGCGATAGCCGGGCGTGATGAAGAGGCGGGTCGAGCCGTGATAGGGCAGCGCCTGGCCCTCGTGGAAGCTGGCCGCGCTCTCCAGCACGCGTACGGCTGTTGTGCCCACGGCGATCACGCGTCCACCCTCGCGCCGCGTGCGCGTAATCAGTTCAGCGGTTGGCCCGTCCAGATTGATCTCTTCGCTGTGCATTTTGTGTTCGCGAAAATCCTCGACCTCGACGGGACGGAAGGTGTCGAGGCCGACGTGCAGGGTGACAAAACCCACGCGCACGCCCTGCCCGCGCAAACGTTCCAGCAGTTCGGGCGTGAAGTGCAGGCCAGCCGTGGGCGCGGCAGCGGAGCCGCTGATGCGCGAATAGACGGTCTGGTAGCGTTCGGGATCGCTCAGTGTTTCGTGGATATAGGGCGGCAGTGGCATGCGCCGAAGCTGATCGATCAGTGCGCGCACGCTGGGTTGGCTCCCCTGACCCTGCGGCACGGTGAAGCGCACAACACGCCCACCGGCCTCGGTGCGCTGGAGGATTTCGGCCTGGAGCAGAGCCGGAGCGTTCTCCTTTCCAAAGAGCACGAGCGAACCTTCGTGCAAGCGGCGTCCAGGGCGCACAAGCGTTTCCCAGGTATCGCTACCCAGGTCGGGGCGCTCGGCTAATAGAAGCACCTCAACATTGCCGCCAGTCTCAGAGCGACGACCCAGCAGACGCGCCGGAATGACGCGGCTCTGGTTGGCGATCAGCAGGTCGCCGGGGCGTAAATAGTCGCCGATGTCGCGAAAGTGGCGATGGGCGAGCGAGCCGCTGGCGCGATCAAGCACGAGCAGGCGCGAGGAATCACCTCACATGATCCACAAGCCTTGTCCATTTCCATCGCTGGGCGCGGTCAGGCCCAGGTGTTGATACGCCAGGCGAGTCACCACGCGCCCACGCGGGGTGCGCGCGATAAAACCAAGTTGCAGGAGATAGGGTTCATAGACATCCTCGACCGTTTCGGAATCCTCGCTGCTGCTGGCGGCCAGTGTATCGAGTCCAACGGGGCCGCCGTTGAATTTCTGGATAATCGTCAAGAGCAGATTGCGGTCGGTCTGGTCCAGGCCGATCTGATCGACTTCCAGCCCGTTGAGTGCTTTCTGCGCTACCTCTTTGGTCACGATGCCGTCGGCGCGCACCTGGGCATAGTCGCGCACCCGCTTGAGCAGGCGGTTCACGATACGCGGCGTGCCACGGGCGCGTCCGGCGATCTCGACGATGCCCTCTGGTTCGGCGGGTACCTTGAGGATGTGGGCTGAGCGGGTCAGGATTTTACGCAGGGCCTCGCTGTCATAGTATTCCATGCGGTAGATCGCCCCGAAGCGGTCGCGCAGAGGCGCGCTCAGCGAACCCACGCGGGTCGTCGCGCCAACCACGGTAAAAGGCGGCAACGAGAGACGCAGGGAGCGCGCGCTGGGACCTTTGCCGATCATTACATCCAGCGCGAAATCTTCCATCGCCGAATAGAGTCGTTCCTCCACCGGACGGGCCAGGCGGTGAATCTCATCGATAAAGAGCACTTCGCCGGGCTGCAGCGAGGTCAGGATCGAGGCCAGGTCGCCAGCGTGTTCGATTGCGGGACCCGAAGTGGTTTTCAGTCCCACGCCCATTTCAGCGGCGATGATATTACAGAGTGTCGTCTTACCCAGCCCTGGCGGTCCATAGAGCAGAATATGATCGACTGACTCGTTGCGCCTGCGTGCAGCCTCCAGCAGGATATTGAGGTTATCTTTAATTTTTTCCTGCCCAATATATTCGGCCAGCCGATGTGGACGAAGGCTCCCTTCAATGGCTTGCTCTTCTTCACTCACCTGTGGCGAGACGAGACGATCGGTCATGTGTTGCTCCTGGTTATCCTGCTGAAACGCGCGTTCCATGAAAACTGTATCTCCATTATAGCAAAGTTCGGTAGCGAGGTCGAGAGGGCGCACGCCGATTTTGGTGGGGGATTGCCGATGGTTTCGACTTTCTGTCAGGCCGCTGGCCATGTATTTTTGTGGGCATCAGGAGGTTTGATGTCAACGGCACAGCTCGGATAAGTAAGCACATTGCTTTTGTATTTTTTGAGCAACCTGGCTAAGAAGAGATTGACCGACCTCTCATTGAGAAGAAAGTTTATGCGGTCGCTAGCCTTAAAATTTCCTTCCAGCCCATCGGAAGACAAACTCAAAATATGTTGCCAGCAAATGTCTTCATCCTCGGTGACGCCATAGTGCTTCAGGAGCCAATCATATTCTTCCCACTCACCAAGAAATCCTCTTTGCCCAAAGATCCTCCGCAGCTCTTCAGTGATGGCATCGATCAGTTGCTCACACGATGCTTTCATTTGATTTTCTTTCCTTGCTCTGTATGGGGGCTTGTTTCTTTTGCTTAGAACAATTGTACCACATCCCACTTGTACATGTCCAGACATCCCCAGATCGCCAGCTAAAGTCAGGTGGCCCTTTATGAATGCGTTCTTCATCCTTATTCTTCCTGTTTCACGAAAAACGGAAGGAGTCAAACTCTCTAACCTGGTAAATAGCCCGCGCAGGCGCTATAATAAAGCGTGAAGAAAGCGTTTGTGCTCTCTTATTTCGCCAATATGGAAGGATACACTTAATTATGTCCGAGTTTATACACGGCTACTCAATTCTTCCCCCGCCCCCAGCCTCCCTCTACCAGGGATAGGCCGGACGCGCTTACAATTCGTCACGCGAATCCTCCACACGCGCAATAGCGGCGTGTGTTATTCTCTACTGCCCATCCTAACCCTGGTACATGCCTGCCAACCGCATTGTTGCTTCTTACTTCCAGGGAAAGGATAATTTTTATGGCTCGTTCGACAAAATCTTCTCAACGTGGTCGATGGTCTATTCTAGGGGCCGCTGCCCTCTGGGGAACGACCGGCGTGGCTACCCAGACCATTTATAATCTCAGCTCCACCAATGCAATCTCAGTTGCTTTCTCGCGCCTGGTTATCGCCGCGTTCGTACTCTCGCTGCTCTGCTGGCGCCTGGTGGGCAGACGCATGTGGCGTGTGAAGGGACGCGATGCCCTGCTGATGGTGTTTATGGGCATCATGCAGGCAGTGTTCCAGTTCTGCTATCTCGCGGCCATTCCTGAATGTGGCATCACGATTGCCACGTTAATCGCGATCAGTGTGGCTCCGGTGATCGTCGTGCTCTTCGCTTCAGTCTTCATGCGCGAACGCGTGACGCTGAAAATACTGCTCGCCCTACTCTGCGCGCTGAGCGGTACGGCGCTATTAACGGGCTTCCCTGCTGGCAAAGTGGCCTTTGGTAACGTAGTATCAGGGGTGCTCCTGTCGTTGATCTCGGCAGCGGGCTACGCGGGAGTGATTCTGGGCGGGCGGAAGCTGAGTAGCCGCTATCATCCCTTGCAGGTCAACTCGGCTGCTTTTGGCGTGGGCGCTGTGCTGCTGCTCGTGTGCGCGTTAAGCACGCGCCTGGTGCTCAGCTATCCTGTAGAAAGCTGGCTGCTCGTGCTCTACATGGGCTGTATACCGACCGCGCTGGCGTACGTGATGTTTCAGGCCGGTATGCGCTCAACGCCCGCCACGCTCACCAGCATCCTCACCCTCTGTGAGCCGCTGACCGCCGCCGTTCTGGCCTGGCTACTCTTCGGCGAGCGCCTCAGCCCGCTCGGCATCGTGGGCGCGCTGCTCTTGCTCGGCACGATTCTCCTGCTGGCACGCGGCGAAGCGGTGCCAGAGATTGTGCAGGTCAACACATGATGGCGAATTTGGGAAAACACATCACGATCCGTTCTACACTAACAGGAGGTCGCGTTGTCTGCGTCGCATGCGCAAAAGGTGGTAAAGTGGGAGTAAATAGTCAAACTTTCTGGAAAGGGTACTGAACGCTGTTATGGGTCAATGGTTCCAGCGGTTGCGCGCGAACGCGAAGTATGGCGCGGTGAACGATGCCACTATCCAGGGCTACCTGCGCGCGGCGAGCCAGCTTGAGGATGTCTGGCAGCAGATCGACGATAAGGTGGATGCGCTTCTGCTTGAGGGGCTGCCACCCTGGGAGGCGTATGCCACTATGGGCTACGCGCTCGCGTTCGTGCGTGCCTGTCGCATGAATGTCGTCTTCGCGCAGCAACTGCTCAAGGCCGAGGCCACGACCAGCAACACGGGCGCGGGCTACCTGCCGCGCATCACCTACGACCAGGCGCTGGCACTCTGCGAACATATCGAGCCGACCATTGAAGAGGCGATCAAGGCAGCCGCGAATCCGCGCTATACGCTGCCGCAGTCCGCGCTGCC
>WNFI01003413.1_pt1 | contig 11504 bp, 12 predicted proteins | sample 5400471 | NCBI WGS metagenome assembly WNFI01 (sample SAMN13153348, study PRJNA577476) | soil metagenome | isolation source: 100 cm saprolite on Douglas fir-dominated hillslope | place: USA:California | collected 2013-09-17
CATGCAGCCACCCAGACACCCCAACCTCACCCGATTCTTGAGCAGCCCGTCCCACAGCGCGTTCTGACCGAAGTTCCGAGTTCCGGACAGCCGGGCGGCTGGGCCGACGATCCGGACATGCGGCGGGCCCCCAGCGCGACCGAAACCCGCAGGACGTCGGCACCGCGACCGAAACCCGCAGGACGTCGGCACCGCGACCGAAACCCGGCCGACACCCGTGGCCCGGCGGCCAACCGTTCTATATGACCGGCCCGCTAGTAGCCTCGCGGGCTGGTCGTGCCGGACAATAGTGTTCCCGTGACGAGGGGTTGCCCGATGATCTTCATTACCGCCGTGTTCCGAGTCCTGCCCGAGCACGCCGACCAGTGGCCAGAGATCTCCGGCGAGTTCACCCGGGCGACCCGCGCCGAGCCCGGCTGCCTTTGGTTTGACTGGTACCGGAGCGTGGACGACCCGGCGGAGTACGCGCTGACCGAGGCCTTCCGCGATGGCGACGCCGGGGCCGCCCACGTCCAGTCCGAGCACTTCAAGAAGGCGCAGCAGACGCTGCCGCCGCATCTCGCCGAGACGCCGCGGATCGTCAGCGTGACAATCCCGCAAGACGACTGGTCCCTGCTGGGCGAGTTGGCCGTGCCCGATCGGAGATAAGCCGCCCACTGGGGCGCCGTTCGCCGCGCGCCCCGGACCCGCGGGTTGCTCACGGCGGCCAGTGCGCCGGGGTGGTGAGCGGCGGCGGCAACCGGGTGCTGGCATTGCCCCTGGCCGCCTCGAGCTGGGACTGGGTGACGAAGATGCTCCCGGTGAGGTCGGCTCCGCCGAGGTCGGCGCCCCTGAGGTCGGCACCGGTGAGGTCGGCACCGCGCAGGTCAGCGCCGCTGAGGTCGGCACCGATGAGAGCTGCGCCTCTCAGGCTGGCGCCTCTCAGGTCGGTATCCTTGAGATCCCTCCCGATGAGGTCGGCTCCGGCCAGGTCAGCGCCGCCCGGCCCGGCGCCCGGGCCCGGCAGGCCCGCTCGCGCCAGTTCGCTGGCGCGTCGCAGCAGGGCGCTGATGTCCCGCCGGTATGCGGTCACGTCCAGTTCCCCGAGAGCAGCTGGACTGCCGAGGGTGAGGCGCTCGGTCTTCTCGAGTGCGTGGCTGAGCTCCCGGTAGAGCGGGCGGGCTGCGGGCAGCGTCAGCGCTTCGCCCAGGTACCACAGCAGCTCGTGGAGCTGGCGCATGATCGTGAACACCCGGAACATCTGCGCGGCGATGCCGGGCGTCGTCCGCCAGTCCTGCCCGCTGAAGGTGACCTGGGCGACCTTCTGGCCCGCGCCGAAGCAGTCGTAGACGGCACAGCCCGGAAAGCCCCGCTGCCTGAGGTGCGCATGAATGCCGCAGCGGAAATCCGATTGCAGGTTCGGGCACGCTTGCCCGGCGGCCTTGTCGATGGCGAAGTCCGCCGAGGCCGAGAAGGCGGGCGCGACGCAGCACAGCCCGACGCAGCGCTCGCAGTCAGCCCGCAGGCTCGAGCGATGTCCGCCGGAGACGGATGCTTCAGGTCGGCGTGCCCCGGGCACACCCGCAGCCTAAGGTAAGTGCGCACGTGCAGCGGCACCGCTCCGGGCCGCGCGGCGCACGTTTGGCGCAGACTCCTCCGGCTGCTCAATCTTGCGCCGGTCCTCGTGTTGGCGGTCATCTGGATCTGGCCGCCGGCGGCCATGAGCAGCTGCCAGACAGGCAACCCGATCACAGAATGTGACTGCGTACGGAGCTACGCCGCTCCTGATCCGCCCAATCTGGACGGCACTGCGGTGGTTAGCCCGACGGCCCAGGCCGCGCCCGAACTGGACGATCTGCGCTGGTCTGCGCTTTGGCCCGCTCCTGACCTTCCCTGCTCTCGCCTGAGTTCCGTAGTGCCACCATGTAGCGTGACGCTCAGCTGGACTGAGCGGGCGGAGCGTCGGTGACCACCGGAAATCCCACCCCGGACCGAGCCCTTTCAGCTTTTCTTCTTCAGGTTCGCTGTAACGACGGCAGCCAGCCGAGTGGCCTGGGGCTGGCTGGTTCCGCTGGCCGACGAGAAGTAGACGGTGATGACCGCCGTTCCGACCCGGACGGCTTCGAGTGTGACATCACCACCCCAGCGCGGGTCCTGCAGCCTGATGGTGAGCCCGTCGTCGCCGAGTTGCGGTCCCTTCCTCATCGTCACGGTTACGGTGCTGCTGCTCTGCGAGTCATGAAAGCTCCGGCAGCTGGCGACCACCTTGCGCAGTTGCGCCATGACGTCCTGGGCCGTCGTGCCCTGGTAGACATCGATCTCCTGCGCGTATTGCCCGATGCTCGGGTCGAGGTAATCGTTCTGGGCGAACGACACGGCGCCATCGTTGCCCAGGTCAACCCAGCTAGTGCCGTTCAGCCTGTCGCACTTCAGCGGCCCCGGCGGCGAGACCGGCTGGTGGTAGTCCCCGGTGTCGACGGAACCTTTGGGGTCGAGCGTGAAACCTCGCGGGAACCACGAGGCGGGCGCGAGCAGGGGCTTTAGCTGTGTTCCCGTCAGCAGGCCCGCGTTCGGGTTGACGGGAGCCGACGAAGTCGCGCCCGCGCTCGGCTTCGCGGTGGCCGACGGTGCGGTGGCCGACGGTGACGTTGACGAGCACGCGGCAGCCAGCAGAGTGAGCACGACCGCCGCTATGGGAATGGAAACGCGCATGAGGTCTCCGACGCGCAACCCGCTCCAGGTAGGAGCTACTCGTCGGAGTCTGCCATATTTCCGGATGCGTCGGGACCTGGAGCGGCACGTGCGGCTGATGTTCTTGAAATTCCGCATAATCTCGATGTGAGGAAGATCGGATGGTCAAGGTAGGAACCGGCTATAGGCGCATAGAAGCGGCCAGCGGAGCGGTCCAGCCCACCTGATCCGCGGCGCCGAAGGCAGGACCACGGTGGAGACGTCAGCTCAAGCGTCAGCCCTTTCCGCTCGCCAGCCCTGCGATGGACCATCCGCTTGCCACCCTCCGCGTGACGCGATGACCACAAGGGCACGCTCCCACCTCGGCTATCCGCCTTGGGGCTCGAATTGCGGACTAGGCGACGGGCGCGGTATCGGCAGATTCCGATGAACAGCCAACAACAAGCCCGTACAGCGCCTGCACACCGGCCGCACAGCGCAGCAACCGGACGTTCGGCCATTGTGCGGCCCCGGTGATCACTGGCTGGGCCTGTGTGCAGGGAGCGCCCTTCGGGCCGCGCGGCTCCGCCGCTCAACAGTTGCTGTTAAACACCGTCAGGTCAAAGTCAAAAGCATCCGAGCCTACGGCTCGGCGGGGGAAACCACGGGGCACCCTTCCCTAAAGCCCCAGGATGCCCCCGAGGTTCCCCCGCACCCCATCCTTACCCCCTCCCGGCCCGCGCGGGTGTCAGAGGTACAGGAAAGCGGCCGGGCTGGTGAGGACACGACGCTCGCGCAGGCCGAAAACGCATGGTACCGACAGGAGCAGGGCCATAGGAACATCCGGTCGGGACGCCGAAAACCACGGCGGGGGCAGCAGCCAGGTAGACGAGGAACCACGGCAGGGCAAACCGAGCCCGAACGTGCCATGTGGGAGCCCGGCCTGGCACGTCAGCCTGCGGGGATGTAACTCGACTTCCGCCACCGCAGGGTCGCCTCAGGTGCGTTCGTCATACGCCGCCCTTTACGACCTGCTCTCGGCGTTCTTAGCGGTGCAGCCCGCCCGGCTGCGCGGGATCGTGGCCCGCTCGCGCCGCGCCGGGCTCGCGGCTACGGGCCGCCTTGGCCCCGGCTCGGCCTGGTGCTGGCTGACCCGCTCCAGGCTCGCGCCGCTCATGAGCCGTCTTCACCTCGCCGCGCCTGCCACAGCTTGAACAGGCCGGCCTTGTCACGAGCTAAGTAGAGCCTGATGATCTTGGACCGCTCGGCGGGCGTTATATCTGCCCTGCTCATGTGATCGTGGTAGATGCCGACTAAAGCGCAAAGGTCGCAGCCCTTGGTGTAGCGAGCATGCCCGCACGCCGCCTGCAGGTCCGCCGGGCGGGCCGAGGCCACGCGCGGGGACCGACCATCTGACTCCTGTGAAGCCGGTACCCGTGGCCGCCGCATCACGATCCTCCATCCGCCGAACCCGATTCTAGCCGCCGAATGCCGCAAAGGTGCGTTTCGGCGCGCTTACCACGGGTGTTGTCGTCGGCTTTCGGCGGGCCTGGCGCGCGGGCGGAAGCGACACACCCGGCATCGAACATATGTTTGACAGTCGGCGGTCGCTGGTACAGGGTGAGGCACGTGCGCCCCGCACGACGACAGCTACGCCCGACACAGGAAGGCACACCAAGTGGGTCAGAAGACCGTCCGCTTCAGCGACCTCAGCGGCGAGATCATCCCCCAGGACGATGCGGTGGCACGCATCGTGGTTCACGAGCACCCCGTGGACGCGTTCGACAGCCTGGCTACCGATAAGGCGATGAGCGAGATCCTCGCCGCCGCCCGGCCGGCCAGGCGGAGCTCCCGGGCCGCCGCGGGCAGCCCGGCCCGCAATGACCGCGTCGATTACGCCAGCGTGGCGCACGCGGGCAACCCTCACAAGGGCAGGATCACCGACGGTGAGAAGCAGCTCGTGCGGCAGCGATTCGACGAGATTAACGAACGCCTGGCGGAGCAGGGAATCCGGACGATAAGCCTCGCCGACCGCGAGCACGTCGAGCGATATGGCCTGGAGGAGCTGGCCAGGTCCCGGGGCGTCGAGCCCGACTAGGAACAGCCCCGGCCGCCCCAATCACGCGCAGATGCCGGTACCACCGCGGCGCGGCGGTACCGGCATCTGACCGGGCGCCGCCGTCTTACTTAGCAGCTGATCAGAGCGCCCTCGACAGGGTTCCGCTCCTTGTGATGGCGGAATGCGGCGGCGTGACGCATTAGCCAATGCCGACCGCGCGCTTGAGTTAGGCCCCGCTCGCAGCCTGAAACCTGACGACTAGCTCGCTTGGCACCCGGCCGCGGTCTCTCACCTCGATGCCTTGGGCCTTGGCCCACTCGCGAACCTCGGACGGACTCGGCCCGCCAGCCGAATTCTTCCGTCCGCTACCGGAGCCTCGCCGCCGGGCCGGACCGCCCACCTTACGGCCTGCCGAGATGTACTTCTCCGCGGTCGTCCGCAGCGCCTTCGAATGAGCAGCGCTCAGGTCAATCTCGTAGTCCGCGCCATCCAGACCAAAGCGGACAGTTCCTTCTGCCTCGCCACCGTCGATGTCATCGATGAACAAGGTCTGAATCTTCTGGGCCATGCGTGCTCCGTTCTCCGGGGGGAAGACCGAGATGAGTATAGCCTGCCGACCCCGCTTAGTTTAGTAGATCAGGGGCAAGGCCTGGCTATCTCCGGGGAGTTCCGGGCTTACTCCTGCGTCCGGTTACCCTGGCATGCCCGGGACCAGGCCGAAGTCACCTGCGAATACGTAGGCATTTATGGCATGTTGCCGACGCTATCGCCGCCACTACCATCGGATTTCGGATGGCAATCCTCTTACGGCGAGACCGAACCTAATCCGCGCACCGTCCGCGCATCACGCGCGAGGTCGGCAGCCGACGGAGGATATCGCGTGCTTCGCCGGCTCACAGGCCTGCGGGCCGTCACCGGAGTGTCATACTGACGACGGACCGGTCCCGTAGCGGGGGATACAGACAGCGCCGTGGACTACCTGCGGCGGCTCGACGCGGTGGCGGCCCGGCTGCGTGACCGCGGTTACCCGGCGCCACGCTGCCACTTCATCGGGCAGGCCGGCCGGCATGCGTTCTGGGTACAAGAACGCCTCCACGGTACGCCGCTCGAGGGCGAGCATGGCCCACCCGGCGGCGCGGCGGTGACCCGTCTGCTCCCCGATCTGATCAGACTTAACGACGCCCAGGCCGGCCTGGGCGACGGCCAGCCCGGCTGGCCGGAGCTGATCACGGAGACGCTGACCGCGGGCGGCGACGGCTACTGCCTGCACTCCACGCTCCAGGCCAGAACCGATACCCGGGACCTGCTGCGCGCCCTGCGCCGGATCGGCGACAGCTGCGGACCGGCGATCGCGGACGGCAGCGACTTCGTCCACTTCGACTTCAGCTTCGCCAACCTGCTCAGCGACGGCACGACGGTCACCGGCGTGATCGACATCAACCCGCCGGTGCTGGCCGGCGACCGCGCCTTCGACCTGGCGACCTTGCTGTTCTACCGCTACGACCACGACGACCTCCGGATGCGGCTGCAAGCGCGCATGCTGGAACTGGCCGGCCCCCGGCCGTCCCGCGCCTACCTCGCGCACATGGTGCTGCGGCAGGTCGACTGGTCATTGCGGCACTACCCGGCCGCGGCCACCACGCGGCACCACCTGCGCCTGGCACGCATGGTCATGGCCGACATCACCGACGGCCCACCGTCCTGACCCGGGCCCAGGCCGGTTGGGAGGCTGCCGTTCCGGCGTCTGCCACACCTGCGCGACCCCCTGCTCTCCGGCGAAGTCACCTATTCCCCCGCGCCGCTTGAGCGGCCTGCCGCTGGCGACGTGCTCATCTGCTGCGCCCGGCCGGACACGGACATCGTCCTGGACATGTGAGCCGCCGAGACTACCGGCTCGTCGCCGAGCGCGGGTGCGCGCTGCGCTGGACCTGCGCCAGGAACTCGAGGTTGGAGGAGGTCTCGCGGGTCTTGTCGAGCAGCAGCTCGAGGGCCTGCTGCGGATCGAGCACGGCCAGCGCGCGGCGCAGGCTGTCGACGGCCGTGAGCTCCTCGCGCGACATCAGCAGGTCGTCGCGGCGGGTTCCCGAGGCCACATCGACCGCGGGGAACATCCGCCTTTCCGCAAGCTCGCGGCGCAGCCGCAGCTCCATGTTCCCCGTGCCCTTGAACTCCTCGAAGAACACCTCGTCCATCCGGGAGCCGGTGTCCACCAGGGCCGTGGACAGGATCGTCAGCGAACCGCCCTCCTCGACGTTCCGCGCCGCGCCGAGGAACCGACGCGGCGGCTGCAGGGCGGACGTCGCCACCCCGCCTGCCAGGATACGGCTGCTGGCCGGGGCGGCCAGGTTGTAGGCGCGGGCCAGCCGGGTGATGGAGTCGAGGAGCACGACGACGTCCCGGCCGAGCTCGACCAGGCGCTTGGCCCGCTCGACCGCCAGCTCCGCGACCATGATGTGATCACTGGCGGACTGGTCGAACGTGGAGAAGATGACCTCGCCGCGGACCGATCGCCTCAGGTCGGTGACCTCCTCGGGCCGCTCGCCGACGAGCACGACCGGTGCTTCTCCTGCGCCCGGCCCCGGCGGTCAGGCCGGTCGGCCCCGGCGCCCCGCCGCGCGGCTCCCGCAACGTGATCGCCTTTGCGCAGGCCGGCCTGGCCGACCAGGGACATGGGCACGTAGACATCGTCGCGGCCCAGCCGGTAGCCGGACGTGCGGAGGAACGCCTGGTTCTGGCCGGCGTCGAGGACTCCCGACACCAGAACCGGCGCGTCGTCGCCCGCAGCGCCCGACGGTGCCGCGCGCTCGGGTGTGATGGTGGTCATGGTGGATTTCCTTTCGGGTGCAGCGCTGATTTTGGGCAGGCCGGAATAACGGGATTGGTGGCGCGCGAAATAGCGCCGGGCCGGGCGTCACGGCAGAGCATGGATGTGGCGGAAGACTGGTTATACAGGCTGCTCAGGAATTGAAATGATCTCCACTCGGGCGCTCGACCGCTGGGTCCGGGGTGATCGAAGTACCGTCAGGGCACGCTATAACGAGCCCAACGGTACTTTCGTCCGGGATGAAGCACGCTGCGAGACTGGCAGGCCCGGCACATGCGTCACACCGACCCCACCTGCCTCGCCAGCAGCCCGCAGCCAAGATCCGGCCGCCCATCCGCAGGTCGAAGACCCCAAGGAGCGGCGTCTTATCCCCTGGAACTCAGGGGCAATCCTTGAACAGGCCGTATACCGAGCCCGCCGCCACATAGGGAGCTGGAGTGGAGGGGCCGGAGGACGAGCCATGACGTTTGCCCGTGCGGCCTGCACGGATGTACCGCTGGTCACGGGCTTAGGTTTCTGTGAGACAGTCCGTGTCATGACCTCCGTCGCCGCCCTGGCCCTGGCCCGGTGGGCTCACGACTTTCGGCCGACGCCCGAGGACCTCGCGCTGGCCGACCGGTCCCTGCTGGACACCGTGGCCGTCGCGCTCGCGGCCCGCCGCAGCCCGGTCACGCGGGTGGCCGCGAGCCTTCCGGAAGGGGCCCGCTGGGCCGTCGCGGGGCACGTCCTGGACTTCGACGACCTGCACATGCCCTCGACCACGCACGTCAGCGCGGTCTGCGTACCGACGTCTGTCGCGCTGGGCGGCGGGGCGCGCGCCTACCTCGCTGGCGCCGGGGTGATGGCGCGGCTCGGAACGGCCCTCGGCTGGCCGCACTACTCGGCGGGCTGGCACGCCACCTGCACGGCCGGGGCGCCGGCCAGCGCCGCCGGTGCGGCGGTGGCGCTGGGGCTTCCGGCTGACCAGATCGCAACGGCCATCGCCCTCGCGGTTCCCGCCGCCGGCGGGGTTCAGCGCGCGTTCGGCACGGACGCCAAGTCACTTCAGGTCGGCTTCACCGTCGAGGCCGGGATCCGTGCGGCCCGGCTGGCCGCCGCCGGGGCCCGTGCCGACCTGGCGGCGCTGGAGGCCTGGCTCGGGCTGGTCGGCGGCGACCCGGCCGCGATCGACCTGGCCGGGCCGGCCGTCCCGGACGGGCTGGCGGTCAAGATCTACCCGTGCTGCTACGCCCTGCAGCGCCCGATCAGCGCGCTGGCCCAGCTCGCGGCCCGGGGGCTCGATCCGGCCGACGTGAGCCGGATCGTGCTGCGCACGCCGGAGGGAACCGTAGTACCCCTGATCCATCACCGGCCGGATACCGGGCTGCAGGGCAAGTTCAGCCTCGAGTACGCCGCCGCGGCCGCGCTACTGGACGCCTACCCGGGATTCGGCAGCTTCACCGACGCGGCGGTGCGCCGGGACGCCGCGCGCCGGCTGGTCGGCCTGGTCGAGATCAAGCTCGAGCCGGGCGGCAGCTGGCTGCTGGACGGCCAGCTCGAGGCGGAGATCCACACCAGCCGGGGATCGGTCCTGCGCATCAGCCAGCAGTTCCCGCCCGGCTCCCCCGCCCGCCCCCCGACGGCCGGCCAGCTGCAGGCCAAGCTCGCAGACTGCGTCAGCGGGCTGGACACCGACCCGGCGGCGTGGACGTGGCAGAACGCGGCCGACACGCTCCGCCGGTTCCTGCCCGGGCCGGCGGCGGATGAGTAGCCTCGGCCCGGCCCGCGCGGCAGCCGGCCGGCGGAAAGGACGTTAGGGCTCATGCTCCCCCTCGAAGGCATCATGGTCGTCGCGCTCGAACAGGCCGTGGCGGCACCGTTCGCCACCCGTCAGCTCGCCGACCTCGGGGCCCGGGTCATCAAGGTCGAGCGGCCCGGCACGGGCGACTTCGCACGTCACTACGACCGCACCGCGGCGGGCCAGGCGAGCTACTTCGTCTGGCTGAACCGGGGCAAGGAGTCGGTCGAGCTGGACGTCAAGAGCCGGGACGGGCAGGCGGTGCTTGCCGCGCTGCTGGCCCGCGCCGATGTTTTCGTGCAGAACCTGGCGCCGGGCGCGGCCGAACGGCTCGGGCTAGGCGCCGGGCAGCTTCGCGCCCGCCACCCGCGGCTGATCTGCTGCTCGGTCTCCGGATACGGCCCGGATGGCCCGTACCGGCATAAGAAAGCGTATGACCTGCTGGTGCAGTGCGAGGCGGGGCTGGTTTCGGTCACCGGCACCGCGGACGAGCCCGCGAAGGCGGGGATCTCGGTCGCCGACATCGCCGCGGGAATGTACGCCTACAGCGGCGTGCTGACCGCCCTCTACGAGCGGGAACGGACCGGCCGGGGCACCAGCCTTGACGTGGCCATGCTGGATGCCCTGGGCGAGTGGATGAGCCAGCCGTACCTTTACAGCGTCTACGGCGGCCAGCCCGCCCGCCGCACCGGCGCCCGGCACGCCTCTATTTCTCCTTATGGCCCCTACGCCGCGCCGGGGGGCGGCCAGGTCTTCATCGGGCTGCAGAACGACCGGGAGTGGGCCGTGCTGTGCGAGCGGATCCTGCACCGCCCTGACCTGATCACCGACGAGCGGTTCCGGACCAACCCCGATCGCGTCGCGCATGACGACGAGCTGACCGTGATCATCGAGGACGCGCTGCTCTCCGTGCCGCCCGGCGAGCTGGTGTCCCTGCTGGACGAGGCCGGGATCGCCAACGCGCGGCTGCGCACGCCCGGGGAGTTCGCCGCGCACCCGCAGCTGGAGGCCCGGGGCCGGTGGCGCGAGGTGGACTCCCCCGGCGGCCCGCTGCGCGCGCTGCTGCCCCCGGTCAGCGTGCCCGGCCGCGAGGCCGCCATGGGCCCGGTCCCGGCGCTGGGCCAGCACACCGCCGCGGTGCTGGCGGAGCTCGGCATGAGCCCGGCCGGCCCGGTGAGCCGGGAGGCCGCGGCTGATGACTGACGTTGCCGAGCGCACCGAGCTGATCACATCCGGCCCGGCCGAGGCCCTGGCCGGCCTGCTCGGCGTGCCCGGGCCTGATCCTGGGGCCGGCCAGGGACTGCCGCTGCTCTGGCACTGCGTGTACCTGCTCGACCGCCCGCCCCAGGCGGCGCTGGGGGCGGACGGGCACCGCGCCCGCGGCGGCATCCCCGCGCCCCCCGGTCACGGCCGCCGCCGCATGTTCGCCGGCGCGCGGATCACCCAGCACGCCCCCCTGCGCACCGGGGCGGCAGCCACCCGCAGGACCTGGGAGGCAAGCTCGGCCGAGAAGCACGGTCGTTCCGGGGTCCTGCTGTTCGTGACGGTGCGCAGCGAGATCAGCCAGGATGGGCAGGTCGTCATCGCCGAGGAGCAGGACATCGTCTACCGCGAGTCCGCGGGAGCTCCGGCGGGCCCGGCACAGGACCTCGTGCCTGCAGAGCCGGTGCCCGCGGATCCGCGCGATTGGCCGGTCGCGGTCGACCCGGTGCTGCTGTTCCGGTTCTCCGCGCTGACCTACAACTCCCACCGGATCCACTACGACCGTGACTACGCCCGCCAGGTCGAGGGCTACCCGGGCCTGGTCGTGCACGGCCCGCTGCAAGCCCTGCTGATGGCCGAGCTGGCCCGGCGGGTGATCTCGCTGCCCGTGTCCTGCGAGTACTCCTACCGGCTGGTCGCACCGCTGTTCGAGGGGCAGGGACTGATCGTGTCGGCCACAGCCACCGCAGACATGACCCGCATGACGGCGCGCGATGCCGCCGGCCGGCCGACCGCCGCGGGCGCCATAGGCCCGGCCGGGTCCCGCCCGCGCCCGTGACCGGGCCACATCAGGCCTGGCCGGGCGGTATCAGGACGGTGCCCCGCGGTGTCTTCATGTCGGGGGTTGATCGCGATGCTGCCGGGCAGCCTGCGGCGGCTGGCGGGGAGCTACGCCGTTCCGTGTCCCCGGCAGCCGCCGACCGTCTGGCCCG
>WNFI01283216.1_pt2 | contig 11503 bp, 13 predicted proteins | sample 5400471 | NCBI WGS metagenome assembly WNFI01 (sample SAMN13153348, study PRJNA577476) | soil metagenome | isolation source: 100 cm saprolite on Douglas fir-dominated hillslope | place: USA:California | collected 2013-09-17
CACGACAGCAGTCCGCATTAGGGTTGAGACACGTTAGAAAATCGTCGATCCAAGAGGCTGTAGGGTCGGAGAAATATGACACCGCGGGACGCTTGCGCTCAGCTTCAAGCGTGTTTGCCACTGATAAATCATCACAAGTCGTAAAGCGGGCGCATAGTGCTTGTTGCCCCGAGCGTTGAGTAACATTTATGTCGTGCGAGACGAAATAGACGGGAGGCCCAATATTCAGGTAAGCATCCAGATCGTCAAAATATTGAATAAGGTAGGAATCTGACGGCAAGGCAAGCCTCTGATCTGCTCGCGATTTAGCCAACTAGTGACTCTCCCGATAAATTGAGACCTACCGAGACCAAGCTCAATGTGTTGCATCGATATCACCGAGAGGACAAAGAAACCGCCAAAGATCAGGATGACAATACCCTTAATCACGGGTCGTAGAATGAAAGGTGCGTAGTACTTTCGAATGAAGCGAGCGAGGGTACTTGGGCTGTTGCCATTTGAAGTTGATTCGGGTAACTGGATACTCCCAGGGAGCTGAATGCATGGGAAGCAATCCATTCGGCCAGCCTGATGTTTAAGTGAGATTAGCGCGCATTATCAGCTGCGCAAAGAACTAGCTTACCTCAAGGCGATGCAGATCAAGGACCATAGCACTGACAAACACAGTCACTTGAAGCAAGGCGTTCAGAAATACGCTGCCAGCAGCATAGAGGGCAAAGTTTCTCACAGCCGGCATGGGCACAAGCGCACCGAGAGCGAAGGCTATAATCTCCGTTATAGAGCTGAGCAGAATAGATGGTCCCATCTTTGCCAAAGTTCGGGCGACGCGCTCTTCCGGAGGCAAATAAAGTGGTAGAGAGGCGGCATCAACCGACTCTGTATGTGAGGAATCAAACTGCGAACGACGAGATGTGGGCGATATAGGTGTGGGGTATAGGGAGCCCTGCTCGGGTGAGGCAGCATTAAGACCATGCTGAAGGTTCTGACGATCAAGTTCGTGGACAAGGATGAATACGTTGTCGACCCCGACTGCCAACACAAGGAATGGTATCACTTCCGCGATGATCAAGGTCACTTTAACGCCGATTGCCGAGAACAATCCCACGGAGGACGTGACTGATAGAATGACGAGACAAATGCCAAATAGTCCCAACATAAACTTGGAGCCGATGAAGACCTTGCGCGATAAACGAGGGAATAGGTGCGGAGCGTTATGAGGACCCGCAGATAGCGTAGATGATGATGATGGTGATGATGAGAGAAGATGAGGGATATTGACTGCCCAACGACGAAGAGAAGCGAGAACGCTTTCCTCACCTCTACCTGAATAGCCGCTTCCCAAGGTCAGGGCAACATAGAAGAACATCGCAAGATACGACAAAACTACGATCTTGATGTCCATGTTCGTGCTCTTATTGATTTCTTCTTCCAGGGAGATCCCGGTCGAATACGATATCTCCAAACCGGCTTCTGATGGGGCTCGCTCCTTGAGTCGTGCCAAGTATTCTGCGAGTGCACGCTCCCACTCCATTGCCTTCTCTCGAACTTCTAAATCAAGAGAGTCGGATACGACAATGTTTACAACCAGCGCCTCTGCGCTCAAGAAATCGTCTCCTGGTACACCACCCAAGATGTACTTCGGTGGGAGTGGTTGTTGGAAGTCAGGAAGGCAGTCGACAGGAGCATTAGCGCAATACTCGACGCGCTCAGCCCATGAATCGGGGGTGTTGTCAATGTCATTGTCAAACCAAGCCGTGATAGATTGAAAAACACAGGCGCCATCGGGCCCAGCGGGTTTGAAGCATACATCAGAAAGGCTGTAGGAGTTTGGTGAAGAACGAAGGGAGCGAATATCTTCCTCGACAGAGAACCAGAATTTGAGGTGATCCCACGAAAGGACAGGCTTCTTGTATTCTCCAATTGCAGTTGACGTTACGAAAATCTGCTGGGGTCGGTAGAAAGGACCAAAGTTCTGGTCAAAGAAATCTTTCTGAATTTTGCTCTCCGAGTCAGGCGCAACCCAGAGCCGGACGGGATCCGTTTCCACGCTGAAACGACTCCATCCGATGTTAAGGAGGCCCACGAGAGTAAACATGATAGCGAATGTCGCCCATGGGGATGATGCGGTGAAGAGGCCGAGTTTATAGAACATCCGGCGGAGTTTTACGTTTAAACGGTACTGTCGAGGCTGAACGCTGTCAAGAGGATCCAAGAGCGTAATGCCGCGACCGGCATTTCGCGGTGCACTTGTATTAGGCGAGGACTGTTCGCCATCGAGATATCTAGCCAGGGAAGATGCGCCCACAAGATCACGAGAACGGGACCGTGGGGAAAGAGGGGTTTCGGAATTCGTTTCCGGAGCGAGGGTCAAGCGACCGTACTTCCTCTCCCGCCTACGGCGCAGAGCAGTCTGCAGGCTGAAGCCGGTCAGGAATGCGATAAGACATAAAGCGTATGCCAGTATGAGGATGAATGATAGGCAAGAGAGGGCTCCGATACGACATGAGTCGCCGGAAGTAGGGAGGTTGGGTAAAGTTGGGCAAATTTGTGGGCAGTCAACGCACGCGCACCGGCTAGATAGGTCACTGTCTGCACAGTGTCGCGTAGGTTTGTTGAAGGCAACCATGCCTGGCGGAGTGGATGAAGGAAAGTTGATTTGGAATGGGCTTCCAAGGGGCTTTTCCTGACCCATTGATTTGAGAAATGCTGAGTAGGTCTTCGCCCCTTCGCCGATTAAATCCATGGCATATCCATTCGTTGCCCCAACTTTGACGTCGTTGCAACTGTTAAAGAATCCTTGGGCATGGCGCTGCGAAACGATGAAATCCAAAGACTCTACGGCGGTTTTTCCGGTAGATGATATCTGCGTGGAAGTGACGTTCACGAAGGAGGCTTGTTCAGGAGAGCATGTGAAATGGCAGAAGAAGGAGCGAAAGTTGTTGCGACAAGCTGGACATGAGGTGATTATGGGTTCTACTTCGTTTAAGTTGTCCCGTAGGACTCCTAGTTGATCGGAATTGCAGCAAATGGGTCCTCCGGCAAGTTCTTCGCCGCAAACAGAAATTAAGAGGGATCTAGTCGCGTCATCTGGCTTGAGGCGTTGTCAACAACAACAACGAGTGGGGCAGTTAAAACGGAGTGGCGTCATACCTCGTAGGCTGGCCCATCGAATGGACATGGCAAAGGCTTTCCAAAGAGACCCTTGGAGCCGCATGAGCCCCGCATAGAGCATTGGCCATCAGTGTGGTCAGGGCGATACGGATGTTGGGAGGACATTGTAAGACGTGGAGGGAGCACCGTGGCTAGCGCGGAGGCGAAGTCGCGTCGGCGGCGGCGCGTCAGCGTCCGAGAGTCGTCCCGAATCGGGACTTCGAGTCCGAGTCGAGGTGGCGCAGGACCACGTGTCTAAGCTATTCCGTTCCCGTTCCGAGTCTAGTCTTACAATATTAATGTCGGCGGCAGGGGATCCCGCTCAGAGTTCCAGTTCTACCAAGAAGAATACCAAAAGGCGGTTTGTCGGAACTAAAAGTGCACGACCATCAAAGTCGGGCGTACCCCTCGCCGTCGTCAACCAGATCCCGCAAGGTATTCTCTCGGATGTACAGCTCAATAATGCCATCAAACAGTTACCCTCGAATTACTCTTTCGAGATACACAAAACTATTCACCACATCAAGAAAAATAACTCGAAAATGGTCGCCCTGCAGATGCCCGAAGGTCTCCAAATGTTTGCCTGTACCATTGCGGACATCATCGAGAGGTGAGCACCTGTTGTCACCAGCGCGAGGTCGATGACTCAAGCCTTCCAAGATTTACCGAGGCTCTTACGGTAATTATGGGGGATGTCACGTACGGCGCATGCTGCGTCGATGACTATACTGCGTTGGCTCTAGGGTGCGACATGCTGGTGCACTACGGACACAGTTGCCTTGGTCTGCAGGCTCTCTTAACCCGGTTTCCCAGCCCGCCATTAATGTTTCCCCAGTTCCTCTGGACCAGACAAATATCAAAACTCTATACGTCTTTGTAGAGATCGCCGTCGACACTGTCCACCTCGCGCAGACCGTACGGCTGAACTTCCCCGAAGATCGTCATACGTTCCGAGAAACGCTACTGGACACCGAGGAGGTAGATCGGGAAGTCCCCGCTGGCGCGAACATAGGTCGTCTGCGACACCTACGAATTGAGGGTGCACCTACTGCATCTGATGCTAACCAGCAAGGAGAATCTGACGACGGACCTACGCAAACGCAAGAGCGGGTAACCGAGCCCACGCGCCTAGCACTTGTCTCCACCATCCAATTTGTGGCGGCGCTCCAGCAACTAAAGGATGATCTAAATACAGAATACTCCGGGGCACCACCGTTAGGTCTTCTCGAAGATGGGACGTTGGCTGAGGGATCAGAGAAGCCAGTTGTGGGGTCAGATGTTCAGGCACCCAAGCTTTGGACGGGAAGGTATGAGGCCACCATCCCTCGATCAAAACCTCTGTCTCCCGGGGAGATTCTCGGATGCACCGCGCCCGCGCTCGGCGATGTTGACGCTCTCATGTAAGACTTTCAGCTTCATTGCCTCCTCCTGTCGTCCACTCGACATTGCCGCGTATCTTATCTTTCTTTTGTCAAACAGATATCTAGGCGATGGACGCTTCCACCTGGAAGCTATCATGATTGCAAATCCATCTGTACCAGCATTCAGGTATGATCCGTACTCCAAGAAACTCACTCGAGAGCGATATAACCACCGGGAAATGCGGGCGGCGCGGAGCGATGCTGTGATGGCGGCCCGAAAGAGCATCGGTGATATTGCTCACAAGGCTTCGGTTGTGGATACTTCAGCGGGCGTAGCACCCGCCTGGGGAGTTGTGCTAGGCACCCTTGGACGGCAAGGTAGCTTCAAGCAGCTACAGGTGCGGGGCTTTTTAAACTCCTGCACTCCGTATTAAGGTTGCTTACCCTTCTCCACAGGCCATCACGAGACAGTTGATACAATCTCAAACGCCAATACCTTACGTTCCTATCCTCCTCTCTGAGCTATCGCCAGCCAAGCTCTCCCTCTTCAGCCCACACATTTCGATATTCGTGCAGACATCCTGTCCACGCCTGTCCATTGATTGGGGCTACGCATTCGATCGGCCGCTTCTAAGTCCTTATGAAACGGCCGTGGCAATAGGAAAGGCTGAAGGGTGGATGGATAGGCGAGACGATGCTTATCCAATGAATTTCTATGCCGCTGGTACGCCCTGGGCCAAGTCCAGAACTACTGCGTCCTTCGAATTGTAGCGATACACAAACAACGTACGAGTAGTAATGTTAGGGGGGATGTGGTAGTACAATTATCGATAAAACAGATCAAAATGTAAATGTATGAGGCAATCGCGAGTGCATGGAGAGACAGCTATCCAGAAATTGCTCCAAGTTTTGCGGATTAACTGGCCCGACGAGTGACTCGATGCCCGGGAAATGTCCAGCAAAAACGCCCGGGTGTAGAGTGGACCAGAACGGGTCCATGGCTTCCTCGTGTCCAAGGAGATCGACTAAACCTGGCTGCGATTGTGACAACGTCCGGGTCATCCGGTCAAGTCGCTGAGATAGAAGCATCGAAGGAGCTATGCCAGTCGTTGCGTGAATGACCGGATCGCTTGCAACGCAGCGACCAGTGATGACGCCCAAGACGAACAGCGTTCGCTTTCGGATCACATGGAAATGATCCAAGGCTTTCTGTGCAAGCGCATTCTGGGGTTTGACCACTTCAAGGATGCCTTGTGCCATCGCTATCCACTCCTCGAGCTCCTCGTTTTCGGGATTTTGAGCGTCCATGATGATGGCAACTGCGATGCTCACTGAAATACTATTTTAAGCAGTGCTCAAATTTGTGCGATATATCCACCGACTTACGAGCGGATTTGAAAGCTAATAACGGTATACCTATACATGTCAGGTGACCAGGTTCCGCCGAGCTTTCCATTAGCTGCAGTGATGCTAATTGCTGTTTACTATGAGGAATGCCTAAGCCCAGAGATCCGTCAAGAAATAATCCGGGCGAACCAATACTTAACACAAAGTAAACGTGCGTGTTTATGGAACTTGGAGAGTTTCTTTTCCTGGACGGATAAGCCTTCAAACTCCTTCTCCTTTGTCGGATGTATGAATAGGAATGGCCGCTAGAGCGATGTCAAACATTATCTTCTCAAACCAGTAAATGTCACCCACCAGCAGCTGCATCCGATGGTGCATTATGTCCAAGGTAAGCGCTTGACGCTAAGGGTTGCTCCATAAGTATCATCCCGACGGCTGAAAAAGCACGCATACCTGGTGAGCAAGATAAGGCCGAGCAGCGACCATCTGCGTTGATTGGTGCCGGAATGAAAGTGGGAGCTCGAGCTCAAATTTCTTGAGTTGTTCTTCCAAATCCATGACCACCCGATACGTAGGCTGCGCAACGCTGAAACATTGATCCCACATGCGTCCGCCAAGCTTTCGCAACTGAATACGATACAGATGATATGCTGACGAGCCAATCAGGTGACAGAACCATAAAAGTATGCTCATGCTCACAGCATTCCGTCAATTCCTCCATCGGTTTGCCAGTCAAATTTGGAATATTAACCACGTCGGCTTGATCCAAGTTCATAGGAAGAGCGACATCGGTGTGCTAGGTGAAAAGAATAAGTCCTCGCTGGAAATTAACACGGAGGGCTCAACCTGGTCAGAAATTATATACGGGCGTCGATATTCCATACAGTAAAATCTTAGTGGGACGTTAGCTGTGGTGGGTGAGCGCGGACAAAAAGCCATCACCTATCAATCGAATACAGCGTCCCTAGTATGAGTTAGATGGACATCCCATAGATCAGAGAAAGGTTCCTACACCATAACCACCTACGAATTTCCGCTTCTAGTGGGTGCATCCGCCACGCGGTGGTACCATCACGGTTCAAGGAAACTGATGGGGAGAATTTTGAGCGTGAAGGGCCTGGCCACTACTAGCTAAGGTACCATACGCGTTTGCGCCATCCGAATTGCGAGGGTAATGATATACCAACTTTCGCATGAATTCGCTTCGTTCTTCGCGGAAGATTGGCCCCAAAAGCTGATATTCACGCAAGGCATTAAAACTCACCCATTGGTATATGGAAAATAAGGCGAGAGCTTGAATGCGTTCAATTGACGACGAATGGGGGTAAATCGAATATGTGCAGGACAATAGCACAGAACGCGAGAAATCCACTAAGTGTTGCTGCAGGACTTTTCTCCCCGGTGCGTAATCGGCAAACAGGGTGGCCTACTGTATTATGAGTATATGGGGTTATGAGAGGATAAGAGAGAAACGTACGTCTTCATCAGTCTCTGGTAGGTACTGCAAGGCAATCGCGCAAGTGATGGCAAACAAAGCGACGAACTCGACAGACGGTGGCAATTCACCCGATGAATACGTACGATAGCAAAACTCAAAACATGGCCGATGGATGACGGGAAATGCCCAGTGGATGGAAGATCTATCAAAGTAGTAGGATAACAGGAAAGTTGTGATCTTCTGATTGGGAAATTGGCTTTGGGGAAACGAGTCTGGTATTGTCCCGGGGCCGCGGAACTACCGAATCGAAGCCAGATTATGGTGTGAAAAAAGTAACGTAGGGCAAAGTAACGTACAGCAAGAATCATATCGGCAAATGGCCCGAGGTATTGGGTGTCCGATGCTTCCTGATGTGATAGCTGGTTGTGGGTCGTGGTAGCCACCTGAGCTGCGTTCTCACTGACATGAGCGAAAGACCTCGAGAAGTCGAAACTATCAGGGGGAGGGAGAGATACGACGTCGCTCGCGTTTGCACTCTGTAGCACCTGCAGGAGGTCGTCGAGGCCGATAAAGCCACTTGAATCGGGAGTGTTCGCGGAGTTCGAGCCATTTATCTGTTCCAAATCTGAGATATTGGTGGACTCAGGTTGAGTCTCTGGTAATCTGACGGAAGCATATACGGTACGTTAGATATCAAAGAGACCTTGGTCATGGGACTGATCTATATGCTCACCTACGTCTTTTTACCTCCTTCGGCTCCTCATAAGTGCAGGCATCTGGACAACCGCGATTCACACTGTTGACGATGGCAATCAGAAGTCTTGAGAGTGAGACAGCATTGGCGACAAATTGTCGGGGCAGGCGTACCATCTGGAACAAGGGTGGCCACGATCACACTGCAAAAACAATTATGGGGTGAAGATGATATTGATAATCCGACTGACCTGCTGCTTTCTTCTGTGACATTCTACATTATATTATTATTCGAACCGTAGGACTTGATGAATGGTTGGTTGCACTCACGTTGGCAACTTCTACAAATCGAAGAATGAAGTCGTGGGAAATTTACGCGTAGGAGGGGGCTTACAGAATTACTCTATTCCGCTTCAACTTGGGCCTGACACTGGTCGACTCGGCCACCTGCGATGCGCTCTCCGGAGAAGCAGTCGAAACAGAAGACTCACGCATTCCAGTGCCAAATGGATGCAGAAACCGCTACGAAAGGTCTGAGATGTGGCGTGACAGCTTTCGAGCTCTTACATAACACTGATCCTATCACTTATCAATCAAGCTCATGAGTCATCCCCAGACCCCCAGAGATCCAGACTATATTGTGGCTTTGTTTGCCGTTCTCCTTACATACGGTATACAGTGCATGTGAAAGCGTAAGAACGTAAAATATTCGGCCAACTACATTACGTGAAAACAGGATGAGACAAAACAATCACATGCTGTTCACAGTGGTCAGCGTCATCAGAGAGAGTGACTGAGAGGGAAAGGGAACTAACCCGTAAACAAACTCCACTTCGTCAACACCACCCCCAGATGGGTAATTGCCTGGCCCTTCTCTAGGAACGGGAACTAACTCATCCCTTTCTTCTTCGTCGACCTCATTGTAGTCTACGTCATCAAGCCCAAACGGCAAGACTGGCCGTAGCTTATCTGATCCTGACGAACGCCGTGCACCTGGCCCCGCTGGCGACTTTGTCAGTGCAGCCATCGTTTTCGGGCTCATATGCTAAGCTCCACTCAGTATGCCGAACGAATAGCATGGGGAAAGCCTCATTCCTCACCTCCCAATTATTCAAATTCTCGTCAGCGATTTCGCCGCCTTCACGGCCCATATCCCGGCTTTCGTCACCTAGCTCCCCTATCGATACGATGCTTTCGCTATCGCTTATCCCATCAGCAATCTCCGATGCCAGGTCAGGGAGCCTGTGCCACCGAGAAGTACCACCGCTCTGGCCCTCCCCACCGTGTGTATGTGATGGGCCGTCCGACCACCCAAGATCGGACAGATATTCTTCATACTCTTCCTCAAAGGCGATATCTTCGGTGATGTAAGGCAGGAACATATTCGTGTCCGGCGCATGCGCACGAAGAGGTGGGAATACGTCGGCCTCGACCACGTTTGGGGTGCCCACGGGGCGCAAGAGACCAGACAACTCTGGGCCGGGGTGTAGCCCTTCCAGATGGTGCGACAAGCTCACCGATCGCCTGTGCGCTTGACCGTGTGCATGTGCAGCTTGCTGACCGTAACGCTTAGTGTTATCTGCATGCGAACAACGTCAGTGAGTCTAAACGAACTAGAACGTGGATCAACGCAACAAAACTTGACCAGTTGACGAAGCGCCTGTTCCTGTACCTGGATTAGAGTTCGTCATTCATACTGGGGTCACGATGTGCCATTAAAAATAAAAAATGCACCTGACCCTCACCAAGATCATCCACCTCGTTACCTGTGAGCCATTCGTCACGTAAATCGGGACGACAGTTGAGGTATATCGACGTAATGACTTGCATGTTCGCTAAGAGACTTGGTTAGTCCTGAACAAATCAGGCTGCAGTTACGTACTTTGCCGCCATCTACGCCCGCTATATGGAACTTGACTCTTGATTAATTTCAGGATATGGAGTTGAAGTAATGGATGTTGCACTTTCAAGACACGCTTGAGAACGGCCTATCAATGTGACGGATATTCAACAGAATGTAAAAAGTACGGGAAGAAGACGCTACCGTGCTCTTGTATTGAACAAGCATTCGGATACGATGTGACCGGTGTTTTGAGAGCTTCTGCATCACTTTGGCAAAGTTGATCGTGAAAAAGAAGTTTCGCCAAGAAAATTCAGTAAGCATGTCGATTTCCTCGTGAGTCGCTGTTCCGTTGGGCAGGATTGTGGTCCGCGTCACAGCGCGCCGCGGAGGGCTAAGCATGCTGTCCTCCTCTCTGCTAAGTTGGGGGTTCTTCGAGAAGTGGAGAAGACAATATCGGAAGAAGCTTATCGATCAAATAATTAATATCGACATATTGTGTTTGATAGAATATGGTAACAAGCATACTTATTATCAGGCGATTCCGCTTTGGAGACAACTGTCATTGATACATCTTGCATTCCAAACATCTTCATGACGAGTAGGAGACAATTCGTGTCCAACAACAGTTGTCCGAGATGATGAAACTTCATGACATCTGGGATTGTTGCTTGAGCCGATGGACACCTCCAATCGAGTACACGAACCTACGCGAGACTTTGAACCACTTCAGTGTAAGCAACAAAATCGCAGAAACAGCCTTGGTTGTGATCTCCCGATGGCGCGTGACGTCCATCTCGTCAAGGGTGGGGGGGTGTAGGGGCGGCTGTTGTGGATCCTGAGCTAAAAGATACTATTAGTTCTGATGTCTCGAGATATGTCAGATTATTCTAACGAGAAGATACTCCAGGCGGAAAGCTTGCTGAATTGGCAGATGTCGGTGGTTGACCAGGGGATGATGCGGACACAATGGCCAGGAGAAGCTTCAATAGAACAAGCACCCAATTTGAGAGCACTGGAAGAACAGCACTCTGTTCACCTCATCAGACAAATGCACAAGCGCAAGACGGGGCAGAAACATACGTAAATCTGCTCCACGCGTCGCAAGCGCATCAGGTCTTCTCTCTTAATTTTGAGCCGGCGCTTTTCGGCGGTGACATCTGCTGCTTTCATCGCAGCCTCCGTCTCAGCAATCTTCGCGTCTAAAAGAGCCATATCAGGCAAGACGTCAGTCTCAGCCTCAGCAGTGCTCTCATTCTGATGAGAGTGGCGATCGTAAGATAGAGCGCAATGCAAAGTGGGCGTTCACTTACGCTCAATTTCATCTTGTTCAGAGCTTCTGTGACGTCATCCGTCCCTGAGAGATGCTCTAGCCCACTTTCCGAGTGAATGTAATCTTCACGCGTACGCCACATTTGCCATAGCGCTAAGCTGACATACATATGTTTGCTGTAAAGGTTCTCTGCCTCCTTGATAGCAAATGGAACAAGCATCATATCACCGTCCCTTCCTCTCGCCCTCGAAAAAGGAAAAAGGAACGGACGAGAGGGATCCGTTTGATACTGCTGTTTCTTGGGCTTTGGCGCGGCAGGAGGAGATGGTGCAGGGGTAGCGGGCTGAGGGATTGGACGATAGCCGGATTGGATCTTTGATGAACCGTGCATACTGTGAGAG
>WNFI01516023.1_pt2 | contig 11502 bp, 21 predicted proteins | sample 5400471 | NCBI WGS metagenome assembly WNFI01 (sample SAMN13153348, study PRJNA577476) | soil metagenome | isolation source: 100 cm saprolite on Douglas fir-dominated hillslope | place: USA:California | collected 2013-09-17
TTGCTGAGCCATCTGCGCCCGAGGCGATTGTCTTGCCTACGAGAAAATGGAAGAAGATGCGTAAGGGTGAAGCCCTCGAGCTGGTCCGCATGGAACCGTTGGAGGTGGCGCAGCATCTCTCTTTGCTCGAATCGGATCTGTACCGCAAAATAGGATCACAAGAATGTTTTCTCTGGGCAAAGGTCAAGGAGGGCGACACTGTTAAGAACATCCGTTCCTTCTGCGCCACACACGACAGGTTGGCCGATTGGGTGAAATATAGCATTCTCGAAGTCTCTGCATTGGGAAAGCGTGCCAACTTGGTCGACTTCTGGGTTCGTGTTGCCGAGGTGCGTTGTAGTGGCGCAGTTATTCCAAGACTCGTCCGACTCAAACCCTCATTTGCAGAAATGTAGATTCCTTAATAACTTCTCGTCTATGAGTGCGATAGTGGCCGCGCTGTCGAGCGTTTTGATCTCGCGCTTACATTTCACGTGGGTCAACTCGAGCAGAGAACATGCCATGGAGCCCCTCCGCAAGATCATCCATCCTGCCTCCAACTATGGTTATTATCGCAGTATACTGGAGGCCGTCGATGGTCCTTGCGTCCCTTTCGTAGGGCCGTTCCTGAAGAATATGATCTACGCGCATGAGCAACACGGCGACAACGTTTTCGTCCAATCTACGACTAATCCTGACCGGCACTTCACCCTCGTCCACTTCGTAAAACGACAAAAGTGGCATGACATCACGCTGCAGATGCTTCGCTTTCAGGCCAAACCATACCTTATCTCTGAGATTCCCGAGATGACGAGCTTCATCACGGGACAAATAGACAAGGCTGCTACAATGGGGGAGCGCTGGTACTGGCAACGCAGTGACGAATTGCAACATGCTGAACTCGTCCATGCCGATATCAGACGAGGTCTTGAAGCTGCTGGGTTTTAGTTGAGTTCTATTTTTAATGCGATTTCGGTTCAACCTCATGCTTCAACTCATGCCGATGCACGATTACATGTTATGTCCACCTTTAACGCCTTTCTGAACGTTATTTCACTTGTACTTACTATACTGGAAATTCATCGGGTCGATTTAGGTATTAATGTTAATGATTGTGTTCAAACTTGAGGTAGAAAATACTGCCTCAAGCAGCGGGCCAACACTGCAACGGACATGAACTAAAACAGTATGGTATGGGGCACTGAGTGACTGGCTATGGGTGATGAGGGGAACACAAGAAAAGGGCTTGTCTACGGGATCTAAAGCTACGTCCATCAGGCAATTGACCCGTAAAACGGCAATACGACAGCGGATGGTAATGTATAAAGGCGAGTTGAAGCTCTCAACAGTTACACTGATCCCCAGAGGTCATGGACCTCTGTTGCTTATTCAAGTCCACCCCTGTCCTTCCCGCTGCAGTACCCGCACGACCGGGTCCACTTCTTGATGTAGGTGGTGCTGTCGTAGGAAGCTTCTTGGCTGTAATAGATAGTGGGATGTCAAAGTGAATGAAGGACGTTTGGGAGACCGGACTGACCAATACGAGTGAAGATATCTGTCACACCGTCACCGGTCTTGGCACTGGTCTCAGCCCACATCAAGCCTTCTTCTTGTGCATACTTCTGAGCTTCTTCCTGTGTCACTTGCCGTCGGACAGCCAGATCTGATTTGTTGCCACAAAGAGCAATGACGATAGATGGATCGGCCTGACGTTGAAGTTCACGGATCCAGTTACGAGCCTTCTCTAAAGAGGCTGACTGGGTGATGTCATAGACTACGACGGCACAGTTTGCGTTGCGATAGTACATCGGTGCCTTTACGAGAATCAGAACAACAAACTGGAACACAAAGGCTACATACCAAAGACTACGGCATGATGGTGGACCAGAAGGTGGCATGGCCTCAGTATCCATATGCAACTCCACAGAATGTGAACTAACCTTGTAGCGCTCCTGACCCGCAGTGTCCCTGTGCAAACGTCAAGAAGTGCACATAAATATGTAACACATTAGGTAGTGCGTACCAGATCTCGAATTTGACAGTAGTGCCATCTTCGAGGTTTACTGTTTGTGTGAGGAATGCCGCTGTTCAGCAAACATATGAGCACTCGCATTTACAAGCACATGCAGAGAATACGAGCCTCCAATTGTGCTTTCCCGATAATCATCGAATTGGTCTTTTACGAAGCGCAAGACTAGACTGGGAAGGAGATATGAGGATCAAACACTCGACGTAGTGGATGAAGTGGAGAGACAAGTGAGTAGACGGGTAGTGGAGGGGCACAGCAGGCGACGCCTGACATCCTCGGCCAACGCCGACGTGAACGTGGAAAACTGGAGCCTAATTTGGCTGCCTCACCGTTTTTTATTAACTCCGTCGTGTCCCTCCTCTCGTCTGATCTCTTCACTGTACCTTCACGTCAGTCGTAACAGCCGTGTTGCAGAGTACACCGTTGTCTCTCCCCCCCCTCCCAGCCCCGCTTCCAGTCCTAAGCCTTGGTTATCTGAGTCGCAATTACTCTTCCATTTTAATTGCGTCACCCCACCATTTTTCCGTTTCGCCAGTTGAGTTCGGAAAAGAAAAGGAAGCATTATGAGTCGCCATCATCCCTACGGTCCTCCATACGACAACTTTGGTCCTCGCAGAGGTGGCCCCCCCTCCGGTCCTGGTCCTGATAGATACCATCGCTTCGATGGTCCTCCTCGTGGAAGGGGCTTTGGTCGTGGAAGAGGTCGCGGTTCCTTCGGAGGGGCCAGTCATGATTTTGCAAGTAGCCCTCCAGTATATGATCAAGGACATTCCCAAGGAAGCATGGGTGGATATAACAATTACAATCCTGGACCCAATCAGGATTCGTTCTATCAGGACAGTGGTTTTGCGAATCAATTCAGTGATTCAGATGCCCCTGGCGGGTATGATCAGAGTTATGGGAATGGAAATTTCCAAGGTGCGCTAAGTTGCTGAATCGGTTTGAGTTTGTGAATTGCAGGCAGTGGACGTTTGTTCGTTCATTCTGGATGTTAGAGGTAAACTTCCTCGACGGCCGATTGGCTTGCACGCCCCACCGCTTCTAATGTTTGAACCCATATCTCCGTTGTCGCGCTACCTATATGTGTGGCCAACATAACCGATACTTAAGAGACCAAGCGTGTCATCGCTGTCCACCAGCTACAATTGGCTCTGCGCACAAAAAATTGGGGTACTCTGTGGCGTCAATATGATCCACCATCGTACTGCTTAACAGCGGATCAGCATGTGCTGCGCAACTCCCCTACTTTCAGTTTTCTGGCCTCTCTTATGAAGTGAATCGGCTCACCTCACATCAAATATCCTCGTTAGATGGCACTGGTCCCAGTTACGGTGGTCCTGGAGGCTATGGCGCTCGACTGCCCAAACGCGGTCCGAAACGTGAAAGAGACGATAAGGTGCACGAGTCCATTATTGAAGAACGCATTCAGCGCGAGCGTCCGTGTCGTACTCTTTTCATCCGCAACATTAAGGCGAGTGTCATGTTGAACCAAGCACTGGTCATCTGCAGTGAGACACACAGTCAGGACTGAGGGCTGACTCTTGCGGTTCCGCACCTTTTCAGTATGAGACTAATAGTGACGAGGTTCGTCGACAATTCGAAGAGCATGGCGAAATCAAGACATTCTTCGACCTGATCGCAAATCGTGGAATGGTGTTTGTTACATTTGTAAGTGTTTGATATACTTCTCCAAGTTAAATGATTGAGCCGCATGGCAGTATGATCTCCGTGCCGCAGAAAGAGCTCGAGACCGGTTGCAGGGCTCCGAAATCAGCGGGCGACCTGTTAGTTCTCTGATATCCAAATGATTTACGTAGTTCACCTGGAGCTCCAGATTGACGTCCATTATTCATTGCCACGGGATGATAACCTAGCGAAGGGCGGCGAAAAAAATCAGGTGTGGAAGAATCCTGTCTATTTGACTCTTGTACTCAAACCAAATGTATGCACAGGAGTTACAAGGAACTTTGCTCGTGACCTTGCGTAACTCTAATCAAATCATAGATGACGGGGAAGTCCGGCGCAAGTTCCAGCAATTTGGAGACGTTAAATCCGTCCGCCCGGCTGGGGAGCGTCATGAGTTAGTTATTCCCTTTTGAGGGCGAAATCAGAGTACTAACTCAGTTCCTCTCTAGTCAACGTTACGTTGAGTTTTATGATACCAGGGTAAGTTGTGTGTTTTGTGATCGTCGTAAGATAGAGTTAATGGTTGGTTAGTCCGCCGAAGAGGCGTTCGACCGCCTGCGTCATCAAGGTCTACAAGACGGTGTAATGGATATTCTACTGGCATGGGAAGAGGGCCCAAATCCAGCAATTCGGTGTGTTGAATTGCCAGACCCGGTGTAACCTTGCTCACAGTCCTACCGAAATTATATTCAGCCGCGAAGAACGCGAACCCTACCGAGACTGGGAGGAAACTCCACGCCCTGCCCCCTTCCGAGGACGAGGACGAGGACGGGGTCGGGGTCGAGGTCTAGGTGGACACGACGATGACCGGCGACCCCACTGGGATCGGGATCGGGATCGCCCAAGGCGCTACGAAGACGACCATGGTCCTGGACGAGGCGGCGGCCGTGGATCTTACAATGATCGGTTCGATAGCACCAGGGAGAGTGGTTATAACAATGCTCCTCAACATAGTTACTCGTTACCTGCCCAGCAACAGTATACTGAACCTTCCCCGGCTGCGCCCGTGAGTCACGACACACTTGATTGTCAGTGCGTTTTTAATCTTTGTTATCTCGCAGCGAGTTGAAGATCGTATCGATCAAGCCCGTAAAGTTCAACAGGTGGGCCTAAATCTCAGCGAGCGACCCAAACAAATCTAACAATTTTTACAGCTATTGGCTGCGCTTAAGCAACCGCAAGGGGCCGCGCAGGGGGCTGCGCCAACACAGGTACAACCTCAGCCCCCTACTCCAGTGCCGCAGTTGCCGCAGAATTCATTTTATCAACCTGCTCCGACTGTACAACAGCCTCCACCTATCTATAACGGTGGGGCCTCTCCAGCCACCTCTGGCTTCCCTCCAGTACCTCAAACAAGTCTTCCTCAAGGCAGTCCACCACCAACTCAGGCCAATCCGCTCGCAAACCTTTCATCTAACATACTTGCACTATTACAAAATGCCCAGGGACAGCAACAACCGTCGAGTGCCTCACAACCACCACCACAAAGCCCAGCGCCTTTGCCTGGTCCGTACAACGCTGTCCCACCAACGCTGCCTCCAGGACAGATGCGTCCCTCGATGCCACCGCATTTGGCAGGGCCGCCACCGCCTTCAGTACCGATGCAAGGTGGGATGGGAGGTGATTATCCAGGGCAAATGATGAATTACTATGTAAGTTTGTATTTCACCCATCGTAACCTGTCTGACAATCTGTCTGTCACCGTTTAAGGGTGGTAATAAAAGGGCATGATACCGGGAATTAATTGACGTGGCATTGTTCCCATGTTCCCATATTTATTCATTTCCTATGTCGTTGCGTTTGCTGGGTTATGCATTATATTCACGGGTAGTAGTTAACTCGTTCGTGAGGCACCCATTTCTACTGACTTTCATATCTTGTATCACGGCGGCATGATTTTTGTCTATGCAGAAGTAGCGTTACAGTTTCGTTGATATGTCACTCAGTTCTATTGCTTGCAACGAAAGACGCTACTTGCTCTACAACCCCATGTTAGCGAACGAACGAGAGTTACAAGTGGATGTATTCTATGTATAGACGATATGAACAGGGTTGACTTAATGAATAATCTATATGTGAAGAACACTGTATTTGCGCCCTTTTCAGAGTTCGGGAAAAGAATGAACATTAGAAGTCAGGGACTCCCCGAGTGCCTTGAGGTTGTGGTCGTCCAGGGACGACTTCCAGGCGTCACTCTTCAGGCGAGAAATTGCTTCATACGCAACAGCAACCGCAGAAGGGGGCATACCCGCCAGCTGGGCTACTTTAAGTCCATGGCTTTCCTTGTTCACACCTGGCCGCAGGCGGTGGGAGTATGCGAAAGAGCCAAGCTAAAAAATAAATAAAACATTAACATGCGACTCGGACGCCTAGCCGGTCTGGTCTCACCTCCGTCTGCTCAACATCAGTGCAAAAGAACCCTACGTTTCGGAACACACCTGTGCCTCTGTAGTCCAATGTGCACCCGAGCATATCGGTCAGCTCGTGGAAATGAGTGGCGAATAGGGCTCGACAGTTATTCTTGAAGTTGAGATGATGCACCACGGCGAACGCTATGGCCAGCCCATCTCTGACTGAAGTCCCTCTGCCAACTTCATCCATAATGACCTTAAAATTTGACCCATAAGTCTGTGCTTTCTATTCGAAAAAAAAGGAGTTTGGCTCACCAAACTGTTCGGGGTCGCTTTTTTCAAGATATCCGCGGTTTCTAGCATCTCCACCATGAAAGTACTCCTGTCTCGAAACAAATCGTCTTTTGCGCCTACTCTCGAGAACAGACGGTCTACAATCCCGATCTTTGCACGGTCTGCGGGCACAAAGGAACCTGATTGGGCGAGAATAGCAATAAGAGCGGTTTGCCGGAGAAGAGTAGACTTTCCGGCCATATTAGGGCCAGTGATGATATGTAGTTGCGAGTCCGGACGAAAGGACACTGTGTTCGGCGTGAAAGACCTCCCGGACGAGAGCAGACCAACTTCGACGGTGGGATGGCGACCGTTGACGACGTGAAATGAACGACTGAAAGAGAGATTCAATTACATCGACCAGTCTCGCCACAAACCAACGCACTCGTTCTTTATAATTGGCCTCGTAAAATGCATGTCAGCAGCAAAGCTGGCAAAGCCTAGAACTACGTCCAGCTCGTCTATGACCCGAGCGTTTCGTCGTAGCTGGACCTCGTGCATTTTAACCTGAGTGCGAGTTTGAATCGATCCAAAAGCCTGAGTTTTCTCGGAAATGTACCTCATTCCGCAGCACCTCAAATGCTGCTTTCTCTGCCGAAGCGATGCTTTGTGATGTTTCCGAGAGTTCGCTTCCAAGTTGAGCCCAACCCTGGTGTCATGATATTCAACTCAAGTCAGAGACACATGTAGGAAGATGTTGTCAGCTCACTTGGTGAAATAAGCAACAAGTTGAGTTGCTCTCGGAAATAATGGTGAAAGCAGGTGAAGCCTTGGCTCTTGCGGCATCACGCTTTGACTTCGCGATATGAACATGTGAACCTTGCAACGGGGTTGAACGCAAAGTCAAGGATGGAGCGCCTGTTGTGGATGAATGAAGCTATCCCGCGTCCCTGTTTGAGAAATCAACTTACCATAACGACGCTGTAGATCGCTTTCCAGCTCCTCCCGCCGTCTCATGAGCTGCTGGAATTTAGTATGTAAGGTCGAGAGCTCTTCAGAGAACCTAGGTGATGCTAATCAGTTGTCGACGCAGGAGTTGCCATTCGTCTGGGCCAACATACTCGGGTTTGATAGACCTTCGATACCCCTGTTGCCATTTATCCTCAGTGGGCTCTTGGGGCGTTATAGCATCTTCTTCAATTCTCCCTGGTGAGCTTTCCGTAGGATCGCCATCTATAGAAGCCTGGATTTTCTTTTCCAGTTCCGGTAAATCCTCCATCTGTGAAATCAACGCGTCAATGGCGGCCCATTCTCGTTCCAAGTCGCGATCTCCCTCTTTCGCATGCAGTTTTCGCTCTAACTGAAGTCGGCTCCTTACGGAGGACCAGACCGAGATTGCGGTACTGATGGCAACGACATCATCGGTACTCCCACGTCCCAGAAGGAGCTTTTGTACCACGCGTGCAACATCATCGATGCCTCGCAAGCGATCACGGAGGTCACGTCGAAGGTGAGGGAGGGCATGGAAAAGAGCAACGATGGACTGCCGAGAATTGATTTCCGACAAGGATGTACTTGGTGAACCTGCGAGGTGGCCGTCAGCCTTAAACGAGGAGTCAGGTATAACTGAGATGCACATAACCAGCGAGACAGGAGCCTTGTACCGCCGCTAGTCACAGTCCTCCTGACGCAACCCAGAAGCGTACCAATTCCCCCGCTTCCATGTACACCTTCCCGGATCTCCAAGGACTTGAGAGTATGGGCATCGATCTCCATGCGAGCTTCATCGCTCTCTTTACGGGGTGCAGACAGACTTGGCATGTACTCCAAAAGGATTGACTGGAGGTAGCCTGTCAGGAGACTGACAGCTGAACCCTCTTGGGAAGAAAGGATAGATGTCGTGGGATGTCTGGCATCAAATAAGGTATAAGGTACATCAGGCAGAGATTGAAGATGTTCGGGGATAGGTGTGTCGAAGTATGAGACGACGATACACTCCCCTCGTACGACTGCGCGGATGGGGCATGGGTCGACTGATTCCATCGTTCTCGGTAACACCACTTCCCGTGGGCGGGTACGGACGATGTCGTCATACAGACATTCAACTCTGGTGGACTTCGTGAAGAATTCGCCCGTTGATACATCAAGCCAAGCCAAACCCAGCTCATCATACTCGGTTGGGGGGGAAGATGTAGCTGGGCTGATTGCCATGAGGTAATTATTTTCGTAGTGGTTCAAGAATGGTTCGTCAATCAAAGTCCCTGGTGTCACAATGCGAGCAACTCGTCGATCGTATAAAGGCTTGGTTCCAGGTGATGCGGGCCGCGCGAATTCTTCACATAGCGCAACGAAGCGATGGTTTTGTTGGACAAGGGTTTTCAAGTACCTCTGCAGATGAATAACTGGGAAACCACACATAAGGACAGACTGATTGTCCCATTTCCGAGAGGTCAGCTTGATGTTTAGGAGGCTCGAGACCTCAGCCGCTTGATCGAAATATGACTGCGCAGCACAAGCTATGTTATTAGGACGATCAAGGGTATAATACCGGGCGACTGACCTCATAAAATTGTCCGACGCGTGTAAGTAGGATGCAATGAGGAAACTTTGACAAATTCTCCAATATCTCAGTTGCAAGCTGAGTCCGAGGTTGATTTGTAGTCGTATTATCTATGAATTAGGGTATTCAGTAGCCAAAGTACATTGTCATTCGCACAATTCACCTGTCAGAGTTGGTGAAGATGTCTTTCTGCCCCTCTTTTGTTTGAGCACAGGAGCGACAGGGGTCAAATTTGACCGCTCCGTGGACTCAGTGATACTAGCATCCTCAGCATTGTCTTTCCGTCGGACACGCCTTCTGCGAGCAGGCTGTGTTGAAGAAGGTTCTAGAGTTATTAGCTCATATGGTGGCAACGGCTGAGAGTCAGTCGAAGACAAGTTCGAAATCCCAGCTATGAATAATGGGTGAGCACACAGCGATTTAACAGACAGCATACAATGTGGCAAAGACGCACATTCACGGATGGAAGGATCACGCGCACGGTGGGTATTTGACGCAGTCTCGGAACTGAGTACTGCATTCGGGGTGGTTTGACAAAGTGGATGAAGAGAGGGCAATTCAGAATATTTCTTCTTTGTGATTGTTGGTTTGGAGACAGTGGATTTGGAATAAGAACGACAATATGAGCCTGTAGCTAGTGGTTCAGGCAAGCAAGCGACAAGATGATGATATTTCAAGGCATGGCGAGTCGAGCTGAGCATGCGAACGGCGTCAGCGTTTAAATTACCTCTTAATACCTCTTAAATAAACTCAGTCCAACTTTGGAAATCGTGTTCGGGAAGCCCCGGGAAAGGCGAGTGGTGAAAGTGAGCATATTCAGTCGGAGCCTGAAACCGTTTCAACGGCGGCCAATTCGTCTGCATCTCACTCGTACCACGCTTCGCTTCGTAACAATGTCATTCGCAGGAAGACGCAGGGGAAACAAGGTCAAAAAGGGTGTTCAATTCACGCTCATGGTCGTCGGTCAGTACTCTTTACCCGTTTTTTCAGAAGGCATTTACAAACTATTTTGTATTGGCATTTTCTGTCTTTCGGTCCCCAGGCGCTTCTGGCACCGGACGTACCACATTCGTGAACACCCTCTGCGAGTCAGAGGTTCTGGGTCACAAGGTCTCTGACAGCCCCGAGACCTCGCATGTAGAGGAGGGCATCAGGATCAAGCCCATCAATGTTGGTGTGTGGCAATCCCTTCACAACATTTCACTATTCTTTAGAGGCTCAGCCTTTGCCTTTAGAGCTGGAAGAAGATGGCGTGCGCATTGCCCTGACAATCGTGGACACTCCGGGATTTGGGGACAATATTGACAATGAATTCGCGTATGTATCATTCATTTGATACCTTATAGACCCCACTGAGGCGTCAATATCAGGTTCCAGGAGATTGTTGGTTACCTAGAACGTCAATATGATGATATTCTTGCGGAGGAATCGCGCATTAAGCGTAATCCCCGCTTCAGGGATAATCGTATCCATGCGCTTCTTTATTTCATTCCCCCAACTGGTCATGCGTAAGATACGTTAATGTGTTTCAAGGACGTAAGATACTGATATAATGCTGTCAGCCTGCGTGAAATGGACATTGAACTGATGCGCCGCCTGTCACCCCGCGTAAATGTTATCCCCGTCATCGGTAAAGCCGATTCTTTGACTCCAAGCGAGCTCCGTGGTTTCAGGAAGCGGGTGAGTGCATATCCAAGTCACTGTTCTTTTTCATGTTGAGGCGTGGATACAGATCATGGAGGATATCGAGCACTACGACATACCCGTGTACAACTTCCCTTATGATGTGGAGGAGGACGACGAAGAGACCATCCAAGACAACAGCGAGCTTCGCTCTCTCCTTCCTTTTGCTATCGTGGGCTCTGAGCAAGAGATTGAAATTGACGGCCAGCCTGTCCGGGCTAGAATCTACCCGTGGGGTGTCGTTGAGGTCGACAATCCGAAGCACTCTGATTTTAGCAGACTGCGAAGCGCTCTTTTGAAGTGAGTGTGCCTCTATTTGGTTTGAAAATATTTGAAATATGGGAAACAGTTCACACTTGGCGGATCTCAAGTCCCTGACACACGACGTCCTGTACGAAACGTATCGTACCGAGAAGTTGTCACGCACAGTCCACACTGATACGCAGTAATTGTTTAGAATTGCTTGCATGTCACTTTGCCACTGATGCGCTCTATTTGCAGTGATTCGTCTATTCTTCCTGAGGAGCTTGCCACTCAGAGCGTGCGCCTGAAGGAAGAGCAGCTTCGCCGAGAAGAGGAGAAGGTCAATGTGTGGTTTGTGTACTACGTACTAAATCTGACGATTTTATTTCTAGCTTCGCGAGATTGAGCTCAAGGTACAACGTGAAATTAACGAGAAGCGGCAGGAGCTGCTCGCAAAGGAGGAGTCCCTCAGGTGAGTGGTTCAAGTGAAGGCTGCGTGTTGTTACTAAGGGGTCGCCACAGGAACCTGGAGAGTCGACTCGCGGCTCAGGGATCACAGGGCGAGTTCCGCGACTAGGATTGTGGCGTGTTGAGCGCGTGGACTACAGAGACGTAGTATACCCCCCGAGACGTTGATTGTTTCAGCGTTGCACGCTCGTTGAAAATTTCTTGTTTGGCTTTTGTTTTTAAAAGTAATA
>WNFI01036601.1_pt1 | contig 11501 bp, 10 predicted proteins | sample 5400471 | NCBI WGS metagenome assembly WNFI01 (sample SAMN13153348, study PRJNA577476) | soil metagenome | isolation source: 100 cm saprolite on Douglas fir-dominated hillslope | place: USA:California | collected 2013-09-17
TCCGACGACGAAGGCGCCAAAAACACCATCGCCGGTCTCAACCGCCTCAAAAAAATCGGCGAGGACCACGGCGTCAACATCTGCATCGAGCTGCCCACGAGTTCGTGCCCTCGCGCGACCCGCTCACCTCGCTTCGGCAGGCTGTCGAGCTCTGCGACGTGTAGCCTCATCGTCCCATCCCTAACACGACCGCCGAGCGGACCGAGCGCGGGCAATGCCGTCAGCTAATCTTCAGCGAACAACGAAGAGAGGAGCCAAGGCAGCGGACATGGCGAGCGCGCTCGTCTCCATCGTCATCAACAACTTCAACTATGCGCGCTACCTGTCGCAAACCATCGACAGCGCGCTGTCGCAGACGCACCCGGTCACCGAGGTGGTGGTGGTCGACGACGCCTCGGCAGACGATTCGCGTTCGGTGATCCGCCGGTACGGCGATCGAATCATCCCCGTCCTCCTCGACCAGAACGGCGGCCAGGGGGCGGCGATCAACGCGGGCTTCCGCAAAAGCCGCGGGGAGATCGTGATCTTCCTCGACGCGGACGACTACCTCTACCCCCAGGCGGCCGAGCGGGTGGTCTCGGCCTGGCGCCCGGGGATCTCCAAGCTGCAGTACCGGCTCCACCTGGTGGATCGGGAGGGAAACAAGATCGATCTCTTTCCCGCGCCCGAGATCCGATTCGACAGCGGCGACGTGGTTCCCCTGCTTCTCGCCGCGGGCCGCTACGAGGCCACGGTGACCAGCGGCAACGCCTTCTCGCGCGGCGCGCTCGAGAAGACGCTGCCCATCCCACAGGAGGAGTTCCGCATCGCGGCAGACGGCTATCTGGTCACGCTGGTGCCGCTCTGCGGACCGGTGGCGTCGCTCGAGGAGCCGCTGGGCGCATACCGGCAGCACGGCGAGAACGCATGGTCGCCTGGCCGCAACGGCTTGAGCGCGCAGCTGCGCCATGCGCTCTTGCACGACGCGCATCGGTACGGAGCGCTGCGCGAGAAGGCGCTCAAGCTCGGTCTGGAGTTGGTCCCTTCGCCGGGCCTGCACGACCACAGCCATCTGACGACGCGGATCTCGTCGCTCTGCGTGGACCCGAAGCAGCACCCGCACGCGGGCGACTCGCGGCTCGCGCTGGCGCTGCGCGGCGTGCTTTCCAGCCGGCACGCCAGGCTGCCCTGGAAACGGCGCGCCATCCTGGCCGCTTGGTTCGTGGCGATGGGGATCCTCCCTCGCCCGGCAGCCGCCAAGCTCGTGGCCTGGCGCATGGTCCCCGCTTCCCGTCCGCTGGCTCCGCTGTTCAAAGCAGTGCGCCGCATGGCGGGCTGAACGCATTTCACAACCCATTTGTAACGGCTACAAGCGTAGGCCCTAAGCCGCCTGCGGCGGCCGGGCCTAATCCTTCCGCAACCCCAGGCGCTTCATCTTCCGCCACAGCGTGGTGCTGGAGACGTCCAGATCGCGCGCCACCCGCTCGAGCAGCCCTTCGTTCCGCTCCATCGCCGCCTCGATGGCCCGCTTCTCCGCCTGGTCCACCTCCTGCGCCAGCGTGTGGACGCCCCCCGGCGGCGTCTCCAGCACCGCGCTGGTCCGCGTCTCGAGGAAGACGTCCTCCGCCTCGATCTCGTTTCCGTGCGCCAGCGCCGCCGCCTGCTCGACGATGTTCTCCAGCTCGCGCACGTTGCCGGGAAAGTCGTACAGCGCCATCTTCTGCAGCGCCCCCTGCGTCAGCGTCCGTCGCGTCCCGTTGCGCTGGTTGAAGCGGGTGAGGAACTGCTGCGCCAGGAGCGGAATGTCCTCCTTCCGCTCCCGCAGCGTCGGCGCCGTCAGCGGCACCACGTTCAATCGGTAATACAGGTCCTCGCGGAAGCGCTTTTCGTTGATGGCGACCTTGAGATCCTGGTTGCTCGCCGCGATCACCCGCACGTCCACCTGGATCGAGGCGTTGTCGCCCACGCGCCGGATCTCGTGCTCCTGGATGACCCGCAAGAGCTTGGCCTGGAAGGCCGGCGTGGTCTCGGCGATCTCGTCGAAGAAGAAGGTCCCGCCGCTCGCCTCCTCGAACAGGCCCTGCCGCAGCTTCACCGCGCCGGTGAAGGCGCCCTTGACGTGCCCGAAGAGCTCGGACTCCAGCAGGCTCTCGCTGATGGCCGCGCAGTTCACCGGCACGAAGGGCCGCTCCGCCCGCTTGGAATTGGCGTGGATGGCGCGCGCGATCAGCTCCTTTCCCGTCCCGCTTTCGCCGGTGATCAGCACCGTCACGTCGGTGGGCGCGACCCGCACCAGGCGCGTCAGCAGCTCGCGCATCGGCGCCGAGCGCCCCACCAGCGCGTCCAGCTGGTAGCGCTCCCGGAACTCGTCTGAGAAGAGCCCCACGTCGACCAGCAGCCGCTTCTTCTCCAGCGCCCGCTGCACCCGGACGAGAAGCTCGCTGTCCTTGAACGGCTTGGAGAGGTAGTCGTACGCGCCCTGCTGCATGGCATCGACGGCGCTCTCCACCGTGCCGTAGCCGGTCATCACCATCACCTGCGTCGAGGGTGAGATCTCCAGCGCCCCGCGCAGCACCGCGAGGCCGTCGAGCGGCGCCATCTTCAGATCGGTGAGCACCAGGTCGAAGGGCTCGACCAGCAGCCGCGAGAGGGCCTCTTCGCCGCTCTCCACCTCCGCGACCTCGTACCCTTGCTGCCGCAGGATGAGCGCGGTGGTGGTGCGCATGTTGCGCTGATCGTCGACGACCAGGATGCGCGACGGTTGCGTGCCCGGCACCATGCTCCCAGAAGTAGCGCGATCAGGCTTCGAGCGGAAGCCGGAGGTGGAACTCCGTGCCGGCCTTGGCGCTGGCCAGCTCGATGGTCCCGCCGTGCCCTTCGACGATGCGCTTGACGACGGCGAGTCCGAGCCCGGTGCCCATCGCCTTGGTGGTGAAGAAGGGCTGGAAGACCTTGGGCCGCGCCTCGGCCGGAATGCCGGCGCCGGTGTCGTGGATGGCGATCTGCGAGAGGCTGACGCCGTCGTGCTCGACGCGGGAAGCGCGGACTTCCAGCGTGCCCGAGCGCGGCATCGCCTGGTAGGCGTTGAGGAAGAGGTTGATCAACGCCTGCCGCAGAAGGCGGGCGTCCGCGCGCACGGTCTCGGCGCCGGCGGCGATCTGCACCTCGCTCTTGACGGCCTCGGCGGCAGGTCCGATCTGCTGGCGGGCCGCGGCCAGCGCCTCGTCGATGAGCGAGCCGAGCGGCAGCGGCTGCAGCGCGGGGCGCACCGGCCGCGAGTAGTCGAGCAGGTCTCCCACCATGCGGTTCAGGCGCTCGGCCTCCTCGCCGACGATGTCGATGATGAGCGAGACGTCGCCCTGCGGCTTGAGCAGCCGCCGCAGGCTGCCGACCGAGTTGAAGATCACCCCGAGCGGATTGCGCACCTCGTGCGCGATCGACGCCGACAGCTCGCCCAGCGCCGCCATGCGCTCGCGATCGATGAGCTCCTTCTGGGTGCGCGCCAGCTCGGCGTAGCTCTTGCCCAGGTCCTGGTAGAGGCGGGCGTTCTCCAGCGCCACCGAGATCAGCTGTGCCGCGTGGGTGGCGAGCCGCACGTCCTGCGCCTCGAAGATGCGGCCGCTGCGCTCGAACATGGTCAAGACGCCCAGCGCGCGGCCGTGCGAGAGCAGCGGGACCGCGAGCGTGGAGGTGCAGCCGAATCGCGCGGTCACCTCCGGCGCGATGCGCGGATCGCCGCGGGTGTCGAAGGAGACTTGCGCCTGCAAAGTGCGGAAGGCCAGCGCGCTGAGCGAGTCCTGCGCGAAGGGCAGCTCCAGGTCCGCTTCGAGCGGCGGTTGCGGGTCCTCTCGCGCGGCGATGCGCAGCGCGCTGCCGTCCTGGTTGGGAAGGAGCACGTAGGCGCAGCTGCAGCGCAGCGATCGCGCGGCGGTGCGCACCGTCATCGCTCGCCTTTGCGCAGCACGCGCTTGTCGCCGATGCGCAGCGTAACTCTCTCACGGTCGAAGTACTCGAGCAGCGGAATGGCGAACTTGCGGGTGAGGCCGGTCAGCTCCTTGAACGACTGCGCGTCGACGGAGCCCGCCGCCGCCAGGTGCGCGAGCAGCTTGCGCCGCAGCTCGGCGAGGGGCGCCGCGCCGAACCAGAGGTCCTCGCTGATCTTGGCAGCGCGGCCTGCCGCTGCCAGCGCTTTTAGGAGTGCCTGGGTGCGCGGCGGCGGCTGCTCGATCAGCGCCGGCAGCTCGTCGGTGCGGGGAGGTTGCAGGCCCGCCTGGTCGAGCAGCGCGGCCAGCTTCTCCTGCGCGTCCTTGTCCTTGCCCGACAGCTTCGCCGCCACGCCGGGCGGATGGACGCGCTCGGCGTCGGCGCGCAGCTCGCCTTTCTCCGCCAGCGCGGTGAGCGCCTTCGCATACAGCTTCTGCGGCGGCTGGCCCGCGCGCTGGCGCAGCTCCTCGCGGGCGATCGAGGGATCGATGGCCCCGTCGTTGGCGCGCAGGCGGGAGAGGAGCTTCGCCTCCAGCGCCTGCAGCACGCCTGCGTGCGCGTAGAGACGCGCCTCGCGGTCGAAGAGCACCGCGCGGCCCGCCTGCGCCAGCCGCTCCAGCGCCTTCTCGGCGGACTTGAGCGCGAAGGCGCCGCGGGCCGCCAGCCGCTGCGGAGAGGCGCCCGGATATCCCGACTCGAGCAGCAGCCGCTCGGCCTGCAAGAGCGGATCGTCGCCTGCGAGCGCCTGCAGCGTGAGGACGTCGGCCTCTCGTTGCCTGCGCCTGCGCGGCGCCACCGAGAGGATGCGCCCGCCGCCCAGGGTGCTGGCGTGACCGCGCGTCAGCCGGGTCTGCGCCGCGCCCTCCTTCGTCGATCTCGGCAATTCGCCGCGCAGCAAGAAGCACGGCAAGAGCTCCAGCTCGACGTCCAGCATCTGTGCCGCGCCGATCGACTCCAGCGTCCCGGCGGGGATGAGCGCCGCGCCGCGCGGGGCCTCGCTCACCTCGACGCCGGCCAGGTTCGCCGCCGTGCGCTGTCCGGCGCGCGCCTTCTCCACCGCGCCGCCGTGCACTTGGAGTCCGCGCACGCGCACGCCGCGCGCCGTCGCCCCCGCGCCCACCAGGTCGACCTCGTCGCCGGCAGAGAGCGTGCCCGAGAAGAGCGTGCCGGTCACCACCGTGCCGAATCCTTTGACCGCAAACGATCGGTCGAGCGGCAGGAAGAGCGGCCCCGCCTCCGGCCTCGGCGCCGCCAGCCGCGCCTTCACCGCCGCGGCGATCGCCGCCACCAGCTCGGGCAGGCCTTTGCCGGTGCGCGCCGAGCACTCGACGATCTGCGCCTCCTCGAGGAAGGTGCCCTTCACCAGCTCTTGAAGCTCGAGCGTGAGCAGCTCGCGGTGTTCGGCCCCCAGGCCGGGCAACAGGTCCGACTTGGTGAGCGCGATGACGCCGGCCTGCACGCCGAGGAGCCGCAGGACGTCGAGGTGCTCCGCCGTCTGCGGCATGGGGCCCTCGTCCGCGGCGACGCAGAGCACCGCGACGTCGATGCCGCCCGCCGCCGCCACCATCGCGCGCAGGAAGCGCTCGTGGCCAGGGACGTCGACGACCCCGGCCACGCCGACGCCGGGCAGGTCGAGGTGCGCGTACCCGGCCTCGAGCGTGATGCCGCGGCGCTTCTCCTCGGGCAGGCGGTCGGTGTCGATGCCGGTGAGCGCCTTCACCAGCGCGGTCTTGCCATGATCGACGTGGCCGGCGGTGCCGACGACCACGCGCAGCGGGGCGGTGCTCACTCGTTCACCCAGGCGACGCCGGGGGCGAGCTTGGTCTTGTCGAGCGATGCCGCGCCGCGCATCACCGCGACAGGCGCTGCGCAGTACAAGGTGGAGAAGAGCGCTGCCGGGCGGTGGTTGCCGCTGCGCTTGAGGCCCCCGAAGGGCAGCCGGCCGCTGGCGCCGACGGTGGGCGCGTTCCAGTTGACGACGCCGCAGTCGAGCGCCCGCTGGCAGCGGTCGAAGGCGCTCTCGCTCTGGGTGTGGACGCTGGCGGCGAGGCCGTAGTCGGTGGCGTTGGCGATGGCCAGGGCTTCCTCTTCCGAGGCGGCGGCGTAGACCGCGAGGTCGGGCCCGAACAGCTCCTCGCGCTGGTACGGCGTATTTCGTGAATTTTGTACAAAATGCACCGAGGGGGTCAGGTAGCACCCGTCGAGCCCGCGCGGCTTCAACCGGCGCGAGGCGAGCACGACTTCCTCGCCCGAGGCGGCCGCGCCGGCCTCGAACTTTTGCACAGCGCCGGGAGAGGCGAGCGGCCCCATGAAGACGCCGTCGTCGAGCGGATGGCCGATGGTCAGCCGGGCGGCGAGCTGCGCGATGCGCCTTGCAAACCGCCGCGCATCGCCGACGACGATGGCGCGCGACGCCGCCGTGCAGCGCTGGCCGGCGGAGACGAAGGCGGAGAAGAGCACGTCGTAGATCGCCTTGTCGAAGTCGGCGTCCGGCAAGACGATGGCGGCGTTCTTGCCGCCCATCTCCAGCGCGAGCAGCCTCGTCTGGCCCAGGTTGGCTTTTCGGATGGCCTGGCCCACGGCCCAGCTGCCGGTGAAGAGGACGCCGTCGACGTCGCGATGCGCGCTCAGCGCCGCGCCCACCGCGGGTCCGCCCTGCACGAGGTTGAAGGCGCCCGCCGGAACGCCCGCCTCCTCGAGGCAGCGCGCGTAGATCTCGGCGGCGTGCGGAGCGATCTCGCTCGGCTTGAAGACGACCGCATTCCCGCAGGCGAGCGCCGGCAGGATGTGGCCGTTGAGCAGGTGCACCGGGAAGTTGAAGGGCCCCAAAACCGCCAGCACGCCCAGCGGACGGAAGCGGCACTCGGCGCCGGCCAGACCCTTTGCCGGGAAATCCGCGACCAGCGCAACGCCGTCGCCGGCGGTGATCTCCGCCTTCGCGCTGCACGCCTGCGCTTCGGTGCGCGCCTCCCAGAGCGGTTTTCCCATGTCGAGCGCGATGGCGCGCGCCAGCTCCTCCTCGCGCTTCTTCAGCACCGCGCCGATGTCGCGAACGAGCTGCGCGCGCTCCCCCACAGACCTCCGGGCGAAGGCGCCCTGCGCCTTGCGGCCCGCCTCGACCGCGCGGTCCACCTGCGACTCCGACCACGGATGCCGCGTCAGCACTGCCGACAGATCCGCGGGCGAGCGATTCTCCAGCACGCCGTCCGAGGCCGCGGGGTCCGCCCATTGTCCGCCGATGAAGTCCATGCAGGGTCGGGGAAGCTAGCATGAGGCGGGCCCCGGGCTTCAGGCTTCGGGCTACTCCAGAGGGATGGTGTGGAGGCGCTCGCCGTCCTTCGCCTCCAGCGTCTCGACCGCCTCTTCCGGGAGCTGCACCTCGGCGTCGCGGAACAGGCACAGCGCCCGCACCGCGCGGAACCGGTTGCGCCCCTGCGTCCGCTCCACCGAGACCATCCGGTCCTCCACCTCGCCCGCCGCCGGTTGGGCGGCGAGCCGCTCCGCCGAGAGCTTGGCGCGGCGGAAGCGGCGGATGGGCTCGATCAGCTCGGTGGGCGAGGAGTAGTGCGGCCCGCCGTCGAAGGGGTCGATGCGCTCGTCGTAGCGGAAGCCGATCTGCGTCAGCATGTTCTTGGCGCCGGCCGTCTCCGGTCCGACCTCGCCGATGGCGTCCTGGATCTTCTGCGAAAAGATGGTCGCGTAGATCTCGCCGGGCGGGAACAGCTGCTGGATGAACTCCTTGTTCTCGCGGCTGAGGCGATCCGCCTCCTGGTACGAGAGCCCGGTGAACTTGCGCCCCAGCGCTTCCCACAAGGGGCTGCGCCCGTCTTCCTCGAGCCGCGGCAAGAGCTCGACCAGGATCCGGTCGCGAAAGCGCGCCCGGTGCATGGCGATGAAGAGGAAGCGCACGTAGGAGAGCTGCTTGCCGGGCTTGCCCTGCCCGCGGAAGCTGGGATCGACGACCAGGCCGCCGATCTCGGTGGGCCCGTCGAAGTTGTAGCCGATGGAGAGCACGCGGTGGCGGAAGTGCTTGTCCACCGAGTGCGAGTAGTGCTCCTTCTCGTAGACGTCGAAGAAGATGTGCGGCGCGTCGCGCGTGCCGTGCTGGGCGATGATCAGCGACGAGCCCACCACCTTGCCGCTGCGCGCCTCGCACATCACGAACAGGTACTCGCGCTCGAAGGGATCGCGGACGCGCCCGTCGAACGAACGCGACGACTTCTCGATGATCGAGCTCAGCTCCTTCTCGTCGTTGGGCAGGTTGACCGTGTCCAGCTCGTGCGCCAGCTTCTTCAGCCCCGGCAGGTCGCTCTTGTGGACGTCGCGGATCAGGTACACGAGCACAGCTCCACCAGCAGGGATTCGTACAGATCGCAGGCCTGCTCCAGCTGCGCGCTCTCGATGCGCTCGTTGGCGGTGTGGGCGTTGCCGGTGCTCTTGCCGGGCCCGAAGACGATCGCCTCGCAGCCCGCTCGCGCGAAGACGCCGGCCTCGGTGCTGGTGGGCTTGGCGCGCGGCTTGGGATCGAGGCCGTGCCTGGCCAGCACCGCGCCGGCCGCCTTCACCAGCGGTGAGTCTTCGCGCAGGGCCATGCCAGAGGCGTTGCGGGTGACCTCGATGGTCAGCGTCAGCTCGCCGCCGCCGAGCTGCGCCACCCAGTCGAGGGCGCGGGCGGTGAAGGCGGCGGCGAACGCGTCCGGATCTTGATCGGGGAGCAATCGCGCGTCCAGCTCCAGCGCGATCTCGCCTTCGCCGTAGACCGCGCCGGGCGGCAAAGGCCCTGGCTCGGCGCTGGCGAGGACGTTGAGCCCCCCGACGGCGCCCGGCGGATCGAAGCGCGCGTCGGTCCCTTGCGGCAGCGTCTGTTGCCACAGCTCCTCGAGGGCAGAGGCGGTCGCCAGCGCGCGCCAGAGGTTCGGCTGCAGCGGGCGGGCGGGGAAGAACTTCACCTCGTCGGGCGCGGGCTCGCCCTTGTCGCGCGGGGTGGGGACGAGCAGCGCACAGCTCGCGGGGACCACGTTGCTGGAGGTGCCGCCGCGGGCCGCGATCACCGGCGTGCCCGCGGACTTCGCCCAGGCCAGCGCCTTCTCGATGGCGTTGACGCCGAGCTGCGGCGTCGAGCTGTGCGCGGCCTTGCCGGCGAACTCCAGCTCTTCGACCCCGGGCCCGGCGCTCGAGACCAGCCGCGCCTTGCTGTCGCGCACCGTGCAGCGCACGACGGCGTAGCCCTTGTGCGCGTGGATGATCTTGAGCTCGCTCGGCTCGCCGCACAGCACCTGCGACGGCGCCACCTCGCGGAAGAGCTCGCTCTTGGCAAAATGCCGCGCGCCCCGCAGGCCGACCTCCTCGCCGAACGTGCCCAGCAGCCAGAAGGGCCGCTGGCAGTGCCGCCCTTGCAGCCGCCGCGCCGCCTCCGCCTTGCAGAGCGCGTCGAGCTTCACGTCGGCGACGCCGAGTCCGTAGAAAACACCGTCCTCCTCGTGGAGCGTCCAGGGGTCCGTCTTCCACCCCGGCCCGGCCGGCACCGTGTCGAGGTGAGTGACGAGAAGAACGCCGCCTGGCCCGCTCGCGCCGCCGCCGGGCCCGCCGAGGAGGTTCACGTGGATGCCCTCCTCAACCTGCCGGCGCACTACCAGACCGGCGTGCTCCCACAGCGACTTGAGCAGCCCTGCCGCCCGGACCGTGCCGTTCGCCGACACGGTGTTGGCGGCGATGAGCTGCGTGGCAAGCTGTCGGAAGCCTGGAGAGAGACCCATGCGAGCCGCCCTCCTCTGTCACGACTCAAGCGCGGAAGCAACCTCGTGTCCCGAGCAGCGCCAGGCGCATGGCTGTTCGACGGAAACGGAGCAGCATCGCTTGCGGATCGCGCGCTTCATCCGAAGTCTCATGCAGGACATCGTTGCCTGGGAGCGGGACATGAACGATCCGAAAACGCAGCCATTCGTCACCGACATGAGGGAGATCCAGCGGCGGGCCCGCGAGCACGTGGAGAAGGGCGCGGTGACGCCTGCCTATCGGGGTGACGTGGAGACGGCGGTCAAGCTGCTCAACGAAGCGCTCGCTACCGAGATCGTCTGCGTGCTGCGCTATCGCCGCCACCATTTCATGGCCTCCGGCATCCACTACCAGTCGGTGGCAGACGAGTTCATGGAGCACGCGCAAGAGGAGCAGCAGCATGCCGACCGCATCGCCGAACGCATCCGGCAGCTCGGCGGCGCGCCGGACTTCAATCCAGAGGGCCTGCTCACGCGCAGCCACTCCCAGTACGCCGAAGGCCAGTCGCTGATGGACATGATCAAGGAAGACTTGATCGCCGAGCGCATCGCCATCGAGTCGTACCTGGAGCTGATCCGCTTCTTCGGCGACAACGACCCCACCTCGCGGCGCCTGATGGAGGAGGTGCTCCAGCAGGAGGAGGAGCACGCCGACGACATGGCGACCTTGATGGAGACGCTGGACGCGCGCGAGCCGACGGCGCCGCTCGGCACGAAGCACTGAAAAAGGCCTCGGGCCTCGGGCCTCGGGCCTCAAATCTCGGGCCCTGAGAGCTCTGCACTGAAGCGCCGTCATGCCGCGCGGCCGCCGTGCTAAAGAAACCGGCGTGCGCGCGGTGGTCCAGAGGGTGTCGGAGGCGTCTGTATCGGTGGACGGCAAGGTCACCGGCGCCGTGGGCGCGGGGCTCTGCGTGCTGCTCGGCGTCGGGACGCAGGACAGCGAAGATGATGCGCGCTGGATCGCCGACAAGGTCGTCGAGCTGCGCATCTTCGAGGACCAGGCCGGCAAGATGAACCGCTCCGTGATCGATGTTTCCGGCGGCGTGCTCGCCATCTCCCAGTTCACCTTGTTCGGCGACGCGCGCAAGGGGACGCGGCCGGGTTTCATCGAGGCCGCGCGGCCGGAGGTGGCGCAGCCGCTCTATGCGAAGTTCTGCGCGTTCGTGCGCGCCCGCGGCGTGCCGGTGGGCGAGGGCGTGTTCCGCGCCACCATGCAGGTCCGCATCGTCAACGAGGGTCCGGTGACGCTGCTCCTCGACTCGAAGAAGGCTTTCTAGTCGCGGCCGCCGCAGGCGGCTTAGCGACTACGCCTTTAGCCGTTACAAGTAGGGGCCTGGGGGCTACGCAGTTTCCTTTTCCCGGAGGCGCCGAAAATGTCCGACTGCATCTTCTGCAAGATTGTCGACGGGAAGATCCCGGCGGGGAAGCTCGCCGAGAGCGAGCACGCGCTCGCCTTCGCCGACATCAATCCGGCGGCGCCGGTGCACGCGCTGGTGATCCCCAAGCAGCACATCGCCACGCTCAACGACGTGAAGGACTGGGCGGTGATGGGAGAGATCTTCGAGCTGGCGGCGCGCGTGGCGCGCGAGAAGGGGCTCGACAAGAGCGGATGGCGCGCAGTGATCAACACCGGCCGCGACGCGAACCAGCTCGTCCTCCACATCCACCTGCACGTGATCGGCGGGCGACAACTTTCGTGGCCGCCAGGGTAGCCCCGGCCGCCGCAGCCGGTTTAGGGGCTACGCTTGTAGCCGTTACAATGTG
>WNFI01367471.1_pt1 | contig 11501 bp, 15 predicted proteins | sample 5400471 | NCBI WGS metagenome assembly WNFI01 (sample SAMN13153348, study PRJNA577476) | soil metagenome | isolation source: 100 cm saprolite on Douglas fir-dominated hillslope | place: USA:California | collected 2013-09-17
TCAGCTGGCTCTGGCGCGAGCGCATGATCTGCGGGCTCGCACCGTGCTCCGGCCCGCTGGAAGGGCCGTGGCGCCTACCTGCGCTACTCGTGGTGGTGCCACTGCGAACCGGACTGCGAGAAGCGCCGCGCGTGCCGCCGGAACCTTGCCACTCCGACGATGCCCAGCACGCACATCACGAGCCAGACCAGCAGGGCTACCTTCAGGAACGCGAAGAACACGAAGCCAGCGCCCGGCAGTACTAGCGCGAAGATGAGCGCGATGAAGAGCAACGGCAGCAGCCGCGGTCCGCGGTGTACGACGACCCGCGGCGGCATGCCCCATAGCGGCATCGGCCCGGCCTGCGGTGGCACCAGCTCAGGATCGGGGAGATCCGCCATCACCCCGCGCACGTCCCCGAATGTCTTCGCGCTGAGCGTGGTAGTGATCCGCTCGTCCAGTTCCTCTGAGGTGAGCCGGCCCTCGGCGTAGTGGTCGCGCAGCCGGGCTGTCACGCGTTCCCGGTCGGCGTCTGATATCCGGATTCGATCGTCCATTCTCCTTGCCTGCCTTACCTAGACGTCCTGCTGATCTTCATCTGTTTCGTCGTCGGAGTCATCCTCGTCGGCGAGGATCCGGTAGAGCTCGCGCCGGGTCCGCTCCAGCAACCGCTCGGCCGCGCGGACCTGAGCCGGGGTGCCGGCGTGCGCGATCTGCACGATGCCGCCACCGAGCCTGGCGGCTTCGGCGAACAGGCCGGGGACCTCCCAGGCTTCCTGCTGCTCGGTTGACTCCCAAGCGCCATGGGCCATGTCAGGGTTCTGCTCCACGTACTGGCGCCCGGATTCGGTCAGCCGGAACGTGCGCCGTCCGCCTGACTCCTCGCCCTCGATCAGGCCTTCATCAGCGAGCTGGGACAGTGCCGGATATACCGCTCCGGGACTTGGCCGCCAGGGCAAGGATCGCCGCGCGCACATCGCCGCGGCTGGCCTTCTGGCCGCGCGGTCCTCGCGGCGGCCCCGGCGGAGCCGGCGGTCCTGGCCACCATCCGCCCCGCGCGCCACCGAAGCCGCCGCCCCAATGGCCTGGACCCCTCCGGCCGCCGAATTCCCGCTCCCAGGGCCCGCCGCGACTGCGCCCGTGGCCGCCATGGCCGCCGGACATTGCCAGCACGGCGCGCCGGAGCTGGCCGAGCGCGCCACTGGCGCAGCTGAAGTCGAATGGCCATGCCCCGAAATCGCCTGCTGACGACGACGCTGCTGCCGACATTTGACCCTCGCTCCTCTCGCGATACGATCACGATATATCGACAGCCTATGTCGCGACGGCGCGGATGACAAGTCATATCTCGATCAGTGACCGGCGCCACAGAGGCGGCAGCCCGGGCGGGCTGCGCACAGGAAGTCGCCCCTGGCATAGCTCGCGGCTAGTTAGCCGCTGGAAGCGGAGTGGACGGCACGGACTGCCCGTCATGCCGCTTCCTTAACTGGCTCGACGCGACGCCAGAGTCCTGGATAGTCGGTCACGAAGCCGTCTGCGTCGACGGGCAGGTCTGCGCTGAACGAATCCGACTCGAGTGTTGGTGAGCGGGGTGCAGCTGATGTCGACGTCGATGCAGCCGTCTAGCTCGGGCGCGGGCTGGCCGTCTGCGAACCAGTGCCCATTACCGGCAGTAGCCAGCTCGACAGTCTTGACCGACGCTGAGCTCGCGATCTTGATCGTCAGGCTGGTGACCCGCCAGCGGGCGTCGCACTCCACCCGGTAACTGACCGTGGCGAGGCCGTCAAGCGCCAGAACTAGCTGGGAGTCCGCACGGAACCCGGTCTGGCCGTCCGACACCATGACGTGCTCCAGGCTCGGCCACTCCAGAGCAGCCCAGGCCATGTCCGCTGACATCGTTCCTCCAAGGTCGAAGTAACCAGCTAACTATCTAGCAGGTTATTGTCGTGCTGCGACGAGATGCAACCGGTATAATTGTTAGATGGTTAGCGCCAGGGACGCCGCCGGTACGCAGGCGGCGCCCGCCGAGCTTGAGCCGGTGCGAGCAGTGCTGAATAGCTGGCTGATTCCCAACCACTCGCGGCAGCCGACGGACACGTTCGGCGAGCTCGCCCGCCAGCAGGGATGGACCGAGCATGATGCGGCTTCGGTGCGGGAGCTTCGCGACGACCTCAGGCGCCTCGTCGAGGCCGGGAGCGCGGCCGAGACAGCTTGCCTCAATCAGTGGATTGACCGGCTAGCGGTGCGTCCCGCGGTGGCCGGCGGCCAGGTCAGCTACTGGCACGAGGGCGGCCCGGCGGGGGACCTGTTCGCCGCCGTGCTGAGCGCGATCAGCGCGGGTACCTGGAAGAGGCTCAAGGCATGCCCGGACTGCCGCTGGGCGTTTTACGACCACACGCGCAACGGCAGCAAGCGCTGGTGCCTCATGTACGCGGGCGGTCCGGAGGGCCGGGCCTGCGGAACGATCGCGAAGGTGCGCCGGTACCGGGACAGGCAGCGTGCCTAGCGGTTCTGAACCTGGCCGGCGCCGCGAGCCGACTCACTACTGTGCGGTACCCCGGGCCCCGTTACCTTCATTCCAGGGGCAGGGCGATGGCCAGGGCCAGCGGCGCGCATTCGTCTGCGCAAGCGCTCGGTATCGACCAGGAACGTGGTCGTGAGTACCACGCCGATCGCTAGGGCCGCGCCGCCGACGGTGTCAATGAAGTAATGGGCGTGCAGGCCGATCATTGCAACCGCAACCGCCGAGCCAATCAGCGCGACCCCGGCTGCCACGACGACTTTCGCCGTGCGACGAAACTGGCGCCGCGGCGGGTTGAGCATGAGCCCGACGATCACGCTGGCCAGGGTGAAGGCGATGCCGGTATGGCCACTCGGGTAGACGAGGTAACCGCCGAGGGTCCGGCCGACGACCGGCTTGAGCACGAACTCGGTCAGCACCACGGACACCACGACGCTAACCGCGGTGAGCGCGGCACCGTTAACCCGGCGGGCGGCGAGGCAGGCCAGCACTATCACCAGCGTCAGGACAGCCGCCTCAGCTGGCTTTCCGACGTCCTCTAGCAGGAGCAGGGCCCCGTGGTGGGCGCCGAAGGTCCGCAGCGCCCAGGAGTCGACGGTGCCATCCAGTCCGTCTGGCCTGGACGAGTGCGCGGTGAGCACGCCCAGTACGGCAGTGACCGCGAGGGAGCAGGCGGCGATAACGGCGGCCGGGCGGCGGGCACCAGCTGGCATCAGCGGGCGAGCAGCCTGCACCTGCCGGTCGCCCACGGCGCCTCATTCCTGTAACCCGATGAGCTGCCCATCATAAACGGGCAGCAGCGTCGCCAACATCAAGGCGGCGATGGGAGGGCCCGCTGATCTTAGGCTTGGGTCATGCCTTCGGACCTGGTATCCAATAGTTCCCGGCTAACCCTGGTCATCCGGTCTGACCTGGGCATGGGACGCGGCAAGATAGCTGCGCAGGCAGCGCACGCAGCGGTCACCGCGGTACTGGCCGCGCTAGGTACCGCCGACTTTCACGCCTGGTTGCGTGATGGTCAGCCCAAGGTTGTCCTGAAGGCAGTCAGCGAGGACGACCTGTTCGCGATCGCGGACCGAGCCGGCGGCGCCGGGCTGCCAGTGCAGATGATTCGCGATGCGGGCCGCACTCAGGTGGCAGCCGGCACGCCGACCTGCTGTGCTATCGGCCCAGCCGCAGTCAGCCGGATCGATGCCGTTACCAGCGAACTGTCGCTGCTCTGAAAGTTCGGATGAACTTCGGCATTAACACCAGCGGTCTGGCTTATCGTCTAACCCGGCAATCCCAAACGGCGGGCAGAGGAGGTCCGCGTGTCCCCGATCGACTCGCGAGCGGACGTCCGTTAACTGACAGGGAACACGCCGAGCACGTCGCCGACGTTAGGTCCCGCTTAGCTGACGCTCATCGCGCAGGCTTGGCCACGCACGTTCGGCACACTATTGACCGCAAGCGGAGGATCTGGACAGATGAGCGTGCGGCTGTCCACAACGCATTGGTGGCGGACCTATACGCGGCCGCATCAGGCGGGCCGTGTGAATACAAGGCCGTGGTGGCTGGCGGACTCGGCGGCGCCGGCAAGACGACGGTGCTAGTTCATCATGCGGGGATCGACCTAACGCATTTCTTGGTCATCAATCCGGACAACATCAAGGAAGAGATGGCCCGGCGCGGCCTGATTCCGCACGTCGACTGCCTGTCACCGATGGAGGCATCCGACCTTGTACATGAGGAGTCCTCCCTCATCGCCAAGCGGCTAGCTCATCAGGCCCAGGCAGATGGGAAGAACGTCATCTGGGACGTCACGATGTCGAAGAACGACTCAACTACGATGCGCATCGAGTCGCTTCGGTCGGCTGGCTATACCCATGTTGCTGGCATCTTCGTTGACATTCCTGTCGAGGTCAGCGTCCGGCGCGCGGACGTGCGACATCGCGAAGGGCACGATGCATACCGCGCGGGAGATGGGCTAGGCGGCCGCTACTTACCGCCCGAAGTGACCCGGTCGCTGGCCGACGATGTGTGGGGTAGCAAGAACCGGAGGAATTTCGAGCAGGTAAAAGTCCGGTTTGATGCGTGGTTGGTCTACGACAACTCGGTTGATCACCAGGATCCGGTTGTCGTCCAATACAACACAACGCATCGCGCGGACAGGAGGATCACGGTCAGATGAGTTCTACTGAAGTGACCGATCTTCTTGTCGCCTTGCGCGCAGGTTCGGTCAGCTTGGACGAGGTGGCGCGGCGCTTTCGCGAGCGGGTGTGGCCTGAAGCCGGGGTTCCTGAAACTCACACATACCTTGAGCTAGCTGCGGCGGCCCAGCAAGACCCTGAGCCGGACGTTCCAGGGTCGTTCGATGACGTGCTCGCGGCGTATGACCGGGGAGAGATCACCTGGGAGCAGTACCGGACGCTCGCTCATGCCGCCGCGGACGCCATTAACGCTGAGGCAGCGGAAGGGCGCGGCCGATCGGCTACCTGAGGTCGCTCGATACTCAGCGCTTGATGAGCACCTTTGAGATCCGCGACAACTCGGCGTTCACTTCCGCCGCGCTGAAGTAGTCCGGATCGAATTCGGCTGCCGACTCGATACCGAGCCAGGCAAGCATGGTCCGGTGTTGCGGACCGCGCGGACTGGCAAGGGTGTTCAGCAGCTGGTAGTACCCCCACAGCCCGCCGCTGTCCTCGGGCGGGCAGGCTCGCCGGCCTGCGGTGCAGCGCGGATACTCCACGCCTGGATCAGCGGGCATGACTGCCTCCACGACAATGTCGTGTTCCCAGCCGTCACCGAAGTCGTATTCGTACCGGATCCGGTCGCCTGGCCAGTCGGCGACCGCCGACAGCTTCTTGTGCGCGGCGCTGCGGCAGTCAAGGTCAGGGTCGGGCACGCCGTACCGGCCGGCCGGCGTCTCGAACGCGAACAGGTGATAATCCTGCCAGCCGAAGCCCAGCTGGATGACCTCGTGCAGGCGCCTCAACGTGACGTCGGACGGTACCTCGAATCGTCGCCAGATCGGCGGCTTGCTCCCGTGCAGGGTCACCTTGACCCGGTGGACGTTCCTCAGCGTCGCAGTCCTCTTGCCCGGCGCCTTGGAAGTGGTGGCCGGACGCACCTCAAGAACGGGCACCTCAGCCGACTGTACGAGCTCGAGCGGCAGAGCATCTTGAAACACGGGCAGTCGTGGGGCGGGCTTGCCGGATTCGGTGGGGTGAGTGCCGGGCACGGCTCTAGCGTGTCAGGCCCCCGCGGGCCGTGCAGCGCATCTCGGTATGCCGTTCTGTTCCGCTTCGGGCGGCCCGAGCCGACGGCAGGCCGAGCCTCTGACGGACCCCGTTCCCTTCCAAAAAACGGGGCCGACGCGCGGCCCGAGCGGACGGTGACTGTCGGCGCGGCGGTCTACGGTACTAATCATGGGGCGCGTCACGCTCGACCAGATCGACCTCGGCTCGGTCGAGGACGCCGTCGGCGTGCCCGCATACACCGCCGGTTGCCACGGGCTATCACCGACGGCAGCCCGATGATGCTCGTCCGCAGCTCGTGCAGCTGTCCGGCGGAGTTCGAATGCAAGCACGCGGCCGCGGTCGCGCTGGCTGGCGCGCTGGCGTCCGGGCAGGACCCGAGCGCGCGGCAGACTACGGTGCCGTGGGAGCACGCGCTCACGTCGCTGCTGGAATCGCGGCGCCAGCCGGGCGGGAGACCACGCGCGCAGACGCCCATCGCTCTTGAGCTGAGCCTGGTCAACCTGACCGGGCAGTACCGCCACGAGCTGGATTCGGATGGGCCGGCCCTGGAGCTGCGAGCCCGCCTGGTGCAGCCCGGCAAGAAGGGCGGCTGGGTCGGCGGCCCGCTAACCTGGGCCAAGCTCAACCCAGGCCTCAACTACGGCGGCTACGGTGCCAACGGGCTGGGCGAGTTTCCGGAGCAGCATCTCCGGCTGGTGCGCGAGTTCTACTCCGCGTACCGGGCCGGTGACGAGATGGCTGGCCGGTACGGCTACTACCCCGGCGGCGAACGGCACTTGGACATGGCCGGCTTCGAGTCCCGTCAGCTGTGGTCTCTGCTTGACGAGGCTTACTCGACCGGGCTGCCCGTCGTCTACGGGCGCAAGCTCGGGCCCTTCCCGGCATATAGCACGGCCGAGCTGTGCCTCGATTTCACCAGGCGCGATCCCTCTGGGCCGCTGCTTATCAGCCCGCTCGTTTTCGTGGACGACGTTCATGACTCTGGCCGGGCAGTCGATGCGGATCCCGGCAGCCGATGAGGCGCGGTTCCGGGAGGAGTTCTATCCGCGGCTGCAGCATTCCGCCACGCTGATCTCCTCTGACGATTCGGTAACGCTGCCCGCCATCTCGCCGCCGACGCTGGTCGTGGGCGCCTCGTATAGCGACGGCCACGAGCTGGATGTCAAGTGGGAGTGGTCGTATCAGGTCGGCGACGAGCAGCTTCGCGCGCCGCTCGGTAATGGCGCCGTGGCAGCGGACTTCGGTCCGTTGGTCTACGCAGCAGCGGCTGGCGCGTACCGGGCCGGCGATGCGGGGGCGGACACCGGTTTCCGTGACCTTGACGCGGAGCGCGCCATCCTGGCCAGCCTCGAGGTTCCGGTTGGGCGGGTCCAGCCCGCGCAGCTGACCGGCATCGACACAATGCTCTTCAGCACCGAAGTACTGCCGTTGCTGACCAGCCAGCCCGGCGTCGAAGTCGAGATCAGCGGCGAGCCCGCAGACTACCGCGAAGCGGGTGACTCCCTCCAGATCGGCATCTCGGCCGGAGCGCTGAGCGGCGACAACGACTGGTTCGACCTCGGCATCACCATCAAGGTGGAAGGGTGTGACGTCCCGTTCGCCGAGCTATTCAAGGCACTCAGCCGCGGCGACCCGTACCTGCTGCTGGACAACGGTGCTTACTTTTCGCTAGACAAGCCCGAGCTGCAGGCCCTGGCTGACCTCATACATGAGGCCCGCGCGCTGCTGGATTCGCCGGCCGGACCACTGCGGATTAGCAGGTTCCAGGCCGGGCTGTGGGCGGAGTTGGCCGAGCTCGGGGTTGTCAGCGGTCAGGCCAGTGAATGGAAACGGCAGGTGGAGGGGCTGCTCTCGATCGGCAGTATGGACACGGCCGCGGACCCGCCGGCGACGCTAACCGCCAACCTCCGGCGTTATCAGCTGCAGGGCTTCCGCTGGCTCGCATTCTTGTCGGAGGCGGCCAAGTTCGCCCCGGACCTGAAGGTCGCGCTGATCGGCGACACCATGGCCAAGCGCCGGACGGACCTGGCCGCGCTCATCGCCGGCGCCGACGCTGTGGTCACCACGTACACGCTGCTGCGGCTCGACTTCGCCAGCTACGCCGCCGCTGCCTGGTCCGGGCTGATCCTGGACGAGGCCCAGTACACCAAGAATCACCAGTCGAAGGTTTATCAATGCGCCCGGAAACTGCCGGCGCCCTTCAAGCTGGCCATCACCGGCACGCCGATGGAGAACAGCCTGATGGAGCTGTGGTCGCTGCTGTCGATCACGGCGCCAGGGCTGTTTCCGAATCCGGACCGGTTCCAGGACTATTACGGCCGGCCAATCGAGAGGCAGGGCAAAGCGGATCTGCTCAGCCAGCTCCGGCGACGGATCAAGCCGCTAATGCTTCGCCGGACCAAGGAACAGGTTGCGGCTGACCTGCCAGCCAAGCAAGAGCAGGTGCTTGAGGTCGAGCTGCATCCGCGGCACCGTAAGCTCTACGACACTCATCTGCAGCGGGAACGGCAGAAGGTCCTCGGGATGATCGAGGACATGAACGCCAACCGGTTCACGATCTTGCGTTCGCTCACGCTGCTGCGCCAGCTGAGCTTGCACGCCGGGCTAGTCGACCCCGATCACCTGGAGATGCCGTGCAGCAAGATCGATGCGCTGCTTGAGCAGCTCGGCGAGGTCGTCGCCGGCGGCCACCGGGCGCTGGTGTTCAGCCAGTTCACCCGGTTCCTTGACCTGGTCAGGTGGCGGCTTGACGAAGCTGGCATCCGCTACTGCCACCTGGACGGCAAGACGCGTGACCGGCCGCTGGTGATCCAGCAATTCAAGAACGGCGAAGCTCCCGTCTTCTTGATCAGTCTCAAGGCCGGCGGTTTCGGCCTGAACCTGACAGAAGCCGACTACTGCTTCCTGCTCGACCCGTGGTGGAATCCTGCGACTGAGGCGCAAGCCATCGATCGTACGCATCGGATCGGCCAGACCCGGAACGTCGTGGTGTACCGGCTGATCTCGGCGGGCACAATCGAGGAGAAGGTCATGGCGCTGAAGGCGCGGAAAGCCGAGCTGTTCTCCTCGGTCATCGACAGTGGCAACGTGTTCGGCGGCGGCTTGGACGCCGACGATATCCGCGCCCTGTTCGAGTAGCCGAAGCCTGGCGCTCCCGTGACTGCCCGGAACCCAGCTGGCCGATAATCATCTATGACTAGCCATGACATCGTGCTACGCGGCGGTCGCGTTATCGATCCCGAGACCGGCCTTGACGCCGTCTGCGACGTCGCCGTCACCGGCGGCCGCATTACCGAGCTGGGGTCCGGCCTCGGACCGGGCGCTACCGACCTCGACGTAGCGGGCCAGGTTGTCACGGCCGGTTTCATCGACCTGCACAGCCATACCGCCGACGTAGCGGGCCTGCGGCTGCGTGCGCTGGACGGCGTCACTACTGCGCTGGAACTGGAGGCAGGCGTCAGCCCGGTGGAGCCGGCGTACCGGCGGGCCTGGGCCGAGGGCAGGCCGGTCAATTACGGATTCGCGGCCTCCTGGGCGCTCGCCCGGATGGAAGCCGTCGCCGGAGTCGAGCTCGACGGCCGGCTCGGCACCTTCCTGGCCAACATCGCAGCTTCAGCATGGCAGGGCTCCGCCTCCCAGATCCAGGTCGGAGCCATCCTCAGCCGCCTGTCCGCTGACCTGGCCGATGGCGCACTGGGAATCGGCGTGCTCGTTGGCTACGCTCCCGGCACTGACCCTGACGAGTACCTGCAGGTGGCGGCCCTCGCTGCAGAAGCTGGAGTGCCGACCTTCACCCATGCTCGGGACCTGATCGAACTGGTGCCCACGGCCCTCGTCGACGGTGCCGAGGAGATCGTCCGCGCGGCCGGGGAGACCGGGGCGCACATGCACTACTGCCATATCAACAGCACCTCGCTGCGCCATATCGACCGAGTCCAGGACCTGGTCGGCCGGGCTCAGGCGGCCGGTTCGCGCGTCTCGACCGAGGCCTACCCGTACGGCTCGGGCATGACCGGGATCGGCGCGGCATTCCTCGCGCCCGAGCGGCTCGGCGAGCGCGACCTGAAGCCGGCCGACCTGACCTACGCGCCGACGGGCGAGCAGGTAGCCAGCGAGGCGCGGCTGCGGGAACTGCGCGCCGCTGATCCCGGTGGCCTTGTCATCATCAAGCATCTCGACGAGGACGACCCGGCTGACCTTGACGTGATGCTGCGCTCGCTGACGTTCCCGGACGCGGTGGTAGCCAGCGACGCTATGCCGCTCACCTGGCCGGGCCCCGTTCCCGATCAGATGACTTGGCCACTGCCAAACGGCGCGTTCACCCACCCGCGCACGGCCGGAACGTTCGCCCGCGCGCTGCGGCTGCTGGCGTCCGCCGGGCCCGCTGGCTCGGCAGCGCCGCTCGGCCTGACCGAGACCCTCCGCCGGTGCAGCCTGCGCCCAGCCCAGCTGCTCGAAGGCCGCGTGCCCGCGATGCGCCGCAAGGGCCGCATTCAGGCCGGCTGCGACGCCGACATCGTCGTCTTCGATCCAGTGACGGTGCGAGACCAGGCCACCTACCTTCGGAGCACGCGGCCGTCCGCCGGCATCAGAAACGTCCTGGTGAACGGAACCGCGGTGGTGGCAGACGCCGAAATCGTCGCCGACGCCTTGCCCGGCCGGCCCGTCCGCGCGACCCCGCGCTGATCCGCGGGATTCTGAGGGGAAGGGGGCGCCCGCAGCGCCGGTCGGTTGCCTGCGCCGGGGCTTCTACGGGCTCGCGACGACTGTCAGCACTGGTCGCTAGCGTGGCCCGATATGGCCGATCAGTTACCACTGGCTGCGTTTCCCGGCTGCCAGCGCTGCGGCAACTTCCGCTCCGGGCCCGCTGAGGTCTGTTTAGCGTGCGCGGCACGCCAGCTGACGCGTCCCGGTCCAGGTACTTGCTCAGTCTGCTCGCAGCTCCTTGCCCCGAGGGGCGTGTGCCCCAACGAGCTCTGCGGCAGCCCACGGCGGCGCATCGGAAAGATTCACGCGATCGGCCACCAGTCGGGACCGCTGCGCGGGGCAATCAGCGCCTACAAATACCGTGGCGCACGCAGTATGTCGGGCGTATTCGGCAGACTGCTGGTGGCTTGGCTAGCGGAGACTCTGGCCGCCGATCCGCCCGACCTGATCGTGGCGAACCCGAGTTTCGTTGGCGCCGGCGGCCAGGAGTTCGCCCATACCGAGGCCGTCTTGAGTGCGGCTGCCCAGGCCGATCCCGGCGGGCGGTGGGCCTTTGACCCTGGAACACCAGCGGCGATCATCAAGACCGGGCCGACGCTGCAATCGGCCGATGCGCAGGCCTGGTCCAAGCGAGCGATCGGCCACGAGCTACGGGCAGCGCTCGAGGTACCCGAGCCCGCTCGGACAGCCGGGAAATTCATCCTTGTCTATGACGATGTCTGCACGACTGGGACTCAGCTCGACGTGGTAGCCGGCTGCCTACTCGACCAGGGCCAGGCAGCCCGCGTCGAAGCTGTCGTCCTCGCCCGTGCTCCCTGGCGCGGCGCTGCCCCCCGTGAAGCCCCGTGATACCTGGGTTACCCGTGATACCTGGGTTATCGGCTGATCCAGGCTTCCCGGATGCACGCCCAGTTGCGGCGCCGCAGGCATTGGCAAGACCTCTTTGCCGGTTGTGCTTGACGGTCAAGGCTCAGCAGTAACGCGCTCACATCATGCCAGCGGATATGCCGGATCGCGTCGGCCTGCCTGGCCTGCGGCGGGGTGCTCACATGGGG
>WNFI01439512.1_pt2 | contig 11500 bp, 15 predicted proteins | sample 5400471 | NCBI WGS metagenome assembly WNFI01 (sample SAMN13153348, study PRJNA577476) | soil metagenome | isolation source: 100 cm saprolite on Douglas fir-dominated hillslope | place: USA:California | collected 2013-09-17
CCCTCTGTAGTGTTCTCCCTGGAGAAGTAAAAGACGTAAGTAAAACCGTTCGGCGTCTTTGTAAGAATGCACCGACAGTACTTCACTGATCGCGAAACAGACGCCTTCACGTGTCTTGCTATCACTGGACTCGGCACCAGCCCAAAGGATTGGAACAATATCGTTAAGTATCCTTTCTCCTTGCTTTCGACACAGTTCGCCCATCGTCCTTGCCGCCATCTGAATGAATATAACGATAGTGATGACAGTTACTTCCTACTCATTCTTTCTGCTTACCTCACGTTGCTCACCACCCACACTTGCTAATAGAACCACGATTTGATCCATAAGGCTGTGTAGAATTTCGCGGGCTGTTGATGATCAGCATCGGGCCTCTCCAGATGCCAGATACTTACCTGTTCGAGGAGTATTATGCACCAACGCCTTCCAAATATGAATTGATGTTTGTCGACATGCATGCACGGAATCCTGTCTAATGATGTACAAAGATCCTAGGATTTGGTCCCTTCGTTTTTTCCCAAGCACATCAATAAGGGCTTTGCGCGAGCTCTCGGGGACTGGGGCATCAGCCTCCTCGCCATGATCTTCAGCTTCACTTTTGCTGCTGATTCCGGAGGCCTTGTACAGCATCTCTCCGACTAGAGTGATGGACGAGTGCTGCGAAGGGTGAGCTTGTCAGCTTAGAAGAGTGAAAGATTGTGCTCACCCGAATCCGCCAGCTTGAATCAAACATGCCATTTTCTAGTTCAGGAAGCAAGAGATCAATGGCTTTGTTGCTGTAGTTGTTGATGATCATACGCCCGGCCTTCATTGACGCTGTTCGTACGAACTCCTCTGCGTCCGCTAGGCCATTCAAGATGGGAGGTATAATGCGAGAAAGATAAGGAGTGAACCTATGTCCGAATGTAGCAGGAAGGAACACAAGCAATGACATAAATCCTTCCCTGACATGGGAACGGGAGCTGCTGGCACTTGTGATAATTTCAGGCAGAAGACTTTCCATCCGCTCCATCCCTAAACCTGATAATACTTCGCTTAAGCCTTGTGCCGCACCCTGGCGGTCTACAGATGATGTGTCTGTCTTTAATGTGTGGAGGAGGTTCGATACCATATCTGGGAAATTCACTTCTCCCAGACGTTCAATGAGAGTGCCCAGGGCTTTAGCAGCGGTGGCCTGGGATTCAGGGACTGGATCCGCCAAAACGACATGAATTAAGGGAATCAAACGTGGCAAGTACGGAATGAAATCCTTCATGTCCGTCAGTGACGCCATGTTTCCAACAATTTGGGCAGCATTGCGTTTTGTCTCGGATCCTCGTTCGCGCATCCCCCGCTCCAAGACGGGGATTAACTATAGTACTTCTGCATTAGTGATCCAGAGGTACAGTTTTCCAAGTGACTCACCAATGCCAGAGATGCAGAATCAATATAATGAACAAAAGATTTCTTGAGGAGCGAGTTGAGAGCAGTTGGGGTCTTCTCCGGGTCGACTAGTGCTTTGAGGAGAGACGGAACTAAGGACCGTACTTCTGGATTATTTATCACTTCTCCGAATCGCTTCAAACTTGAATTGGCTGCCGATCTCACTTGTGCATGGGAATCTGTCAATACACCAGTAAGACGAGGAATGACAGTGGGGAGTGAAACCGAGAGTTGTCGTGGGGCCAAGAATGCCATTGACCCCAGAAGTTCGATGGAACCCTTCTTCGTCCTCCATTGCTTTTCTTCAAGGGCCCCGAGCAAAGATGGGAGGATGGACTTGACGCCATAGCCGGACATGTTGGTCATGATGACTTTTGATGTATCTTGGGCAGCCTGACGTACATCTACTGTCGGATCGCCATACGCCGCAAGGAGGATGGGAAGTATCTCGATGACGTAGGGCTCAAACAAGCGTCCTAGTAGCGCAGACATCGTTTCAAAAGCAAAGAGCGCTCCCTGTCGAGCATCAGGATTTTTCTTGTCCCCCATAGCAGAGCGGAGTTGAGCAATTATGCCGAATTCCTTGAGACCAATTACTCCGCAACCTCTTACAATCCCAGCAAGACCATAAGCCGCACCGCGCCGATCCGCGTATTTGTGAGCCGTCGTAAGAGTCTGAAGTAAGTCCTCCACCAAGGTGCTAGTTCTGTCTCCCAGCGGGCCCACTAGAGGGGATAAACATTCGGCTACTGCATATTGTACGAGTTCAGATGGCGTCTTCAGCGCACCAACAAGCCTCGTCGCAATTAAGGGTATACGAGAGTCTTCCGTACTTAAATGCTGAGCCAGTCGACCGAGCAGAATGACCAGAGCCTCCCTAATCCAGTCGGTAACTTCGGTAGACGAGTATGAAGCAGAAAGCTGTTTTTCAAACATGGCAAGGAGCTCTTGAAGTTTGGCGTGGCCACGCCTATCTACTATGGAAACGCCAGCGTCTAGCATGCCACGCCGGACATGAGTATGACGATCTCCCAGAGTTTCTTCCTGGATCATAAACTCGAAAAGGGGAACCATCTCTTCGTCCGACACATCTGCTGCCAATCGCTCCAAAGTCCAAGATATAGCCTCGCGAGCTGGCCAAGAGTCTGACCGCTCCAAGCTTTTTTCGATAAGTATACCCTGAAATGCCCGCACCATGAGGACCCCATTACTGCAGCCCACAAATCCGACTTACGTATGCATCAAACTCAGGACCTCGGATCTGAGCCTACTCAAAATATGTGGGCTGATGCAAATCAGAAGAGGAGGAATCAACCTTATCGCGATACAAAGACTTCAGATCAGCGAGTAAACTTGATACGGACGAAGGAACGTTGGAAGCGGCTGAAGCGATAGCACGAGAACAACTTTCCCGAACGTACCTGTCTCCGCCGGCTAATCTTGATTATCAGAATATAATACACTCGAGTAATAACAAGAACGAACCGAGCAACGGAAGCAGGTCAACGACGTAGGTGTCTTTTATATCCATCCCATTGTCCTCCCAAATATTGTACGCAAGTCGAGCGTTCGATTGATCGTCGTCATGGCATGCGACCCACAGCTCAGGGCACCAATCGATATCCGTGAGATCGAAGGGCTGAGTCCTCATGAGTCCAAGCTCCTGCAAAATAGCGGCGAAGATAATGACACACCTGTAGAGCTTGAAGACAAGCAGATCGAACGAACGATTCGCGGGCTAGAACCCCCTGTAAGAGAAGCTTAAGTTCCACGGCAGATGCGGTTTGATTCAGGCCATGACTTATGTTGACCAAGCACGAAGCTGTGGTCTTGGAGAGGCTCGGATAGCGAGCAATGGAATTAAGCAGAACTTCCAGAGTCTCATACCGAGGATACGTTTGATCGGCCACTAATAGGAAGTCAGCATCTATTTCACAGTTGAAGTCGGGCAACTTACGCTCTATGGTGTGGTGTTCTACAATCCCTATGGCCAGACAGAGAATGTACGTGGTAAAGGATTCGGAGTGCCAGGTCTGTGAGGTATGTTCTGAGTACCTGTTACAGCCCTTCCAGAATCCAACGAACCTGCCAAAGGCTCCACGAGGAAATCTTCAGGAACTGATGGAACTAGAAAGCTTCGCAGAGCAGATATCCCTATCAGCGTGCGATACATCCCTAGGCTTGACGAACAGGCAGAACCAATGATCTTTGTAGGCAGAGATGAGCCAAACACAAACAATAGCGGATCTTAACTGCTGACCATATACATGTCAAAGGCAGCCGATGACAGTAGAGGAGACCGTAGGGCACCATCCAACAGCAGCTTGCATATTGGCCAGACGAACGTCTGAAGATGCTCTGCATTTGCTTTAAGGACACTTCGAAGAAAGCCAAGCCCACGTTCCACCTGCCCTTTGATGATACCTACCTTCGACCGAACCTCGGCTTCCTTTTGTAGCTGATCTTCTACTAATGCGCGGTCTTCTACTGATAGAGTGGGTGCTGGGTTCGCCCGTTTAGCAGCAATGGTCTTTTTGACTTCTTCTTCCCACTTCTTGATGTCTTGATCTTTACCCTTGGATGCCATCGTCCGCTTCTTGGCAGCCAGAACTATGGGTGGGAAGGCGTTAGTAAATTGGAGCACCAAACATTGAATACACTCACTATCCACGTACGTGGACCCCTCTGGTGTATTCCATATCCCCAGTTCAAAGTCGCCGATTTCCGAGAGCCTGTTGGGACTCAAATCCATACGGATCTGTTCTACCAGTTGTGAGACGGTGCACTCTGGAGCTATGAATGCGATTGAGGAGACAGCGTTAAAAGCAGCATCTCCGAGATACGAGGTCTGAACAATAGTTTTATCAGAGGGCTGAGAGGGGTGAATGGAGATACGAACCACCGCAGCCTCCACCACTGCCGAGATGAGGACATCCCTCTTTTCAATCACTAAATCTCTCGGATCAATAGCAGAGGCTTGGATTGCCTCAACCCAAAGAGTACGCGACGTCGGGTGCCAAAGCCAACACTACAGCCAAAAGTCGCTCGCTTCTCAAAGCAACTGAGGGACGCAGTACACCACCGTCCACGTTCGCCGATGCAGAAGACGAAGGGTGTTGGAAATATTCAATGAGGGCCTCACGAAACACAAGATTGACAAGTGCCGGGACACAAGAATTGAGATTCCTGATGAATGTGACGCATGCTTGCCTTGTTTCAGCATTTTCGCTGAAAACGGCGTTGTGTAGCAACTCTCGTCCGAACGACAATCTGTTATGGTGATGAGAGGAAACACTCGCCGCCGACGTTTGTCGCCCACCTTAAACTTGGGTTCATCTTGAGATCCCCTTGGACTTGAAGGAACGTAGTGGATAGAGACCGAAGACACCATAACTCATCCACCACCGTCGCTAGCTTACTGTATACCTTATCTGACAATAAGAAGGACGTCTTGGAGCTTCCTAGAGACAAGATTTGCAGAACCTTGCTGGTACCTGGGGTGCACGTAAGCACAGAGTCGACCAGAGACTGTGGTACTCACCTACTGAGAGCGGGCTTCTGCGTCGCAAAACTATGGCAAGAGTGATATAACCTTCGATGGGGCCAACAAGTAGATTCATAGGACTAGCAACGGTGGTTCTGAGATTCGATTCTAAACTTGAGAGCAATGTTTCTCCAAACGTAATCGCTGGTTCCGGAATAGAGAAACTAGGATCTTCCTCCATTGCATCGCATAGAAACCAAAATGATTCGGCAACAGCAAGGAGGAATGACCTCCTTTGTAATGCCTTGGGGCTAGCACATTCCTTCACAATGGCTGAGGACACATCTGTCGGCAACGGTCTGCCGTCCATCAGAAGACGAGTAAGGTGGGTGGTGAGCGGCACTCTCAGGAATGCAGCAGCAGGTTCACTGGTTTCTTTGGAGAATAATGATGGCAGAATATTGACAAGCTCGGAGGATACTGAGCCACTGGGTTTGACATGTGCTAGGATGGCGTAAAGAGTGACTCGGTGCTCCGAACTTGCGGTCTTACCCTGCTTCGGTAGGGCGGAAATCTCATTAACGAAGAGGGAATGGACAGCATGCGTCTCAGGTTGAGAACTCAGGACAATCCTCGCCATTTCTATTGCTCCTGATCGCACAGTCCCATTGCTGGATTTCGCGCAGGCAGTGATGGAGGCAAGAAGTCGCCGCAGAACGGCTTGAGACCAATCCCCAGAGTAGGAGGAAAGTATAACATTCACGGCTTGGAAACGGATGTGTCATAAATATTTGATATATTCTTCTGATAGTGAACACCTACTTTGCAATGAGATTTCTGGTGAACGCAACAAGGCTTTCTCTATGACGGGAAGGTAAACAGTCTCCAAGTCATTGGTAGTCACGGCACGATGTATGAAGTCATTGAGAGCATCCTGATCTCACTTAACATTAGTACGACTCTCTGATGATACAAACAAACTTACCCTCTCATGTGAAGGCAGGATAATCTTAGACATCAAGATGGTTTGTGTGTGGTATGCCAGGATGTCCGGCTGCGTTACCCTTGATGAGATATTATGACACAGACATTGAAACGCAGCACACCTTCAATTTATCAATCAATGGATCTGCTGTCTCTGGACTGTCTACTGATCTCAAACGGCACAAAACACCCATCGCAGCACCGACTAAAGTAACAAATTGTGTCGATGAAGTAGAGGTTCTGGAAATATCCATCAAAGATGTCACAACATCGGGGATCACGTCTCCGTGCTGCATATTAGCTGCATCAGTCTGTTCGGTGTGACACATAGATAATGATCGTACCCTACGAAGGACGCGCCAGACGTTTGCGTTGGCGCCACGCGACAAAGACCGTCTGGAGGCCGTCTCGCATATAGAGTCAAGGAGGATACTCAGGACACAAATTACCGAGCGCCATTGACTTGATCGCGCAAAGGAGGGGGTAACATCCAAAGCGGATGCGAACACATAGCAGACCCACGTCAACAACACAAACTTGTCGCTACAAGACGACGAATTTCTGGTTTTAGTTGAGTAAATTATGTTCAATGGGCATTCATTGTTATGGCTCAAAACTCACTTGAGAGAACAGAGCCTCATTGTTTCCGAGTCCAACCACCGAATGATATAATCAAGGACTCCAGTCACAGAACCGGAGGAATCGCTAGCCAATACGGCATCTCGCTTAACTAGTGAGGAAAGTACGGCCAGAACAGCATCCCTAGATACAGCATCGATATATCGAGGATATGTGATGATCAAAAGATCGAAGACATCCGAGGCACGTTGAATATCTAGTTCTATGGACGGCGTCATATTCAGGGTCGTAGCTTTGAACGGAAAAACCATACCGCGATGCTGGGACAGAGGTAAAATTTTCTGGTTAAGGAACGAGACTCGCTTCTTGGAACTACTCGACGTGAGGCTAACCAGTGCCAACTCCATGAAATCCTCCCATACGTTTCTACTTGGTACTGTCGAGACGCTCATATCATGTTCATCGAATTCATTCTCGAACGAGCGGGCAGCAGAGATCCAATTTTGAATGTCTTGGGTACTCATCCGCTGTCCTGGATCAGAAGCCAAGAGTTTGGCCAGCACCTTTTTGCTTTTCTGAAACACTTCCGGAACCTGGGGCTAGGGAACTAGTCAGAAAATTGATAACCCAAGGTCAACGCTTCACTCTATTCAGCACTGCCACACTCATCACGTCTGACCCAATGTTTCGATGGCAATTTGTTGCTCTGACGCTCCTTCATTTTTTCTATGATGTATTTTCTACTCTGTGGGGATTCACATGCGCTGTGCTGACGCCTAGGGCGCAAACACCCAAACCACTGCTTTACCCAAGAGCCCAGCAGCCCCAGCACTTGGCCATCGCCTTCCTCACCAGGAGCAACTCGGTTGACAAGTTCGAGGGAGCTGAAAAAGACGAAGCACAAAGGTGTATTTTGGAGTCCGCGAAGCTTGCTGTCCAGTGGTCTGCCAGCATTGGAGTGCAAACACTGACCCTTTATGACCACCACAGTATGTAAACCCACACACATGCCACATTAACCCCGAATACTGAGCTGGATATCTAGATATCATAAAGGACTACTCTTCAGAGTTGGAGCAGGAGCTCAGTCTCCCCACCCTACCAAGACGGCAAGCTACAGCCAAGCCAGCCGGACCCTTCCTTCGTAGACGCGGCAAGATCACAATCACAGCGCCTTATCTTACCCCGCCTGCGACGGATGATTACGCTAGCCCTGCTTCTTGTCTTGAAGATGATGTATCTTTAGAACTGGATTCAGATTTAACGGCAGAGCCTGATAATTTGCCCAATGCACCCTCTGTCCTCGCGTTTAACTTCATAGCGCCAACATTTTGCCGCATTCTGTCCGAAGACTCTTCTGATGATGAAAATATATGGAAGGGGTCGAACGTCAAAAAAAAATCATCACCAACCGGTATGAAAATAAACGTAATCTCGTCTTCTGACGGCACGCCTGCCATCGCGAAAGCCGCGAAACCGCTTGCTTCTCGGTCTCGTGTAGGACATAGTGAAGATAGCGGGACAAGGGAACAATGCTCGATCCTTGACTTAGACCGTCTCGTTACTGGCAAGTTCGCTTTCCCACCCTGGCACTTGCGATTGACCGAGTTGCAGTGAGTGTCGAAGCGGGTGCAACTCTGGCTAATGACTGATACAGTGCTTTTCGTGTCGCTAGCCGAACATTGAGAAGATGGAAGAGCTCCTTGTGGAATCCGATCTTGGGACGATGCCAGCGCTATAATGTTCTTTCTCAAGTGGCATTTAGGCACGCACTAGACGAATATGAGAAGGCGGAGATGAGAGAAGGGAAATAACCCGCTCTCAAAAATTTTCGCTATCCATTTATCCTCACGCACATTGTACTTGTAATGCACATCAACCTAATCCGTCAATCCACTACCATTCATAGAGACAATCGATTCTGGACACCTGTCATGCCATTATATGTGCCAAACACAGTGGCTTGATTCGTAGATAGGTAGATAGATAGATACATCTAATCTACGTCAAGTTCTCCTCCTCGCTCTGGATATTTCTCTTAATTTTCAGAAGTATACTTGTCTTCCAATTATCCAGCTTTGTAACTTGGTCAAACTCCACGACGATGGCGGTGAAAGCCTCCTCGTCGCCGTTATCAATAGAATCAACAATGGCGTTAAGGAACTTGGCTTCTCGAGTCGAAGGAAAGGTTACATCCTGGGTACTATATTTACTGAGGTTCCGCCGAGCAGTGACAGTATCCTGGGCCATCAGAGGTGAATATCCAATCAAGACCAACGAAGTTCCCGGCTCCTTACATTGTTAGCCAAAGCGCAGAGGCCTGCTCGCAGCCAGTAGTCTTTGACACTGTACTTGGTCAAAGATGATGCGAGCGAGTAATCCGCCACCTGTTCATATCGGGCGATCGCGGCGGGGAACTCGTCCAGCTCAGCATGTAGATCAGCAGCATCTTTGAAGCAGCCATTGGCAGTTCTTCACGGAAAAAAGTTCAATCGCAGTTTATGATAGAGCCAAGGTTTCGCTTACGCCTTCGCATCTTCGTGTGAGTACCACTCTCCTGCACGTTCGAAGCTTTCGCATGCTCTGCCACGATCCTTCAATTCTTGGAGATATAGCTGTGCTACTTCTTTTTCACGATCGGCAGCTTGCCGGAAGCGTCCAAGATGAGTTAACAGCGTCACCGTTGATGAAAGGGCCGTTATAGCCACTTTGGGACAATTCTTGTTTAGAATGAAGACATGGATGCAGAAGGAATTCTTACGGTCTGGATACCCTTGCTTGTACTAAGCACATATCAAAGGGTGAGTACGGGTTGCGGAGGCACTTGACACCAGACGTACAGCCTTAGCTGAATTCCACCAAGCATTGGCAGCTTCATCTCGTTCCCCTTGCCTATCACGACAGTCGGCCTCTTTGGCGAAGGCATCTCCACTCTCCTTAAACAGTTTTTCCAGTTTGAAGGAGTTGGCGGCCTGTCTGAAGGGATCGAGGTCATCAGGAACACAGATCGCGCGATAGGCCACTACATGTCGCACTGGTAGAGATCGCCCGCTTCTTCATATTTCGTCGCAGATGAAGAAAACCATCCGGTGCTGGAATTGTATTTCTTATCCGCTTTGGCTAGTAAGACTTGTGCTGGCGAGGCTTTGGACATCACCGTTACTTGCGTTAGCGGACAATTCCGCTCTGCCTGATTAGGAAGGTAGGAGAGTATACTAAAACACTAAAACATCATCGTTTAATACACGTATTTCACTAGTCTAATCGCGATGAAACGTGGGGTGCCTTAGTTGCACGCTGCTCGGTTCGCGTTGCTGCAGCGCTGATGTTCCGATCCAGCTGAACATGTAACTAAGGTTGCGTTTATCAATAAATATTGGATCCGCATTTGTTGCTTTCCAATTATCACGCGCGTGGGGACGGACTGAACCTTTCGGTCCTCCTCCACAACCTTTTGCCCTTGCTTTCGCGCTGCAATCGACTGTAAGTCCTTTCCTAGCACGAAGGGGCCTATAACTTACGTGTGCGGCGCAGTCCAGTTATACACAAAGTTATTCCTTCGAAGAAGCCTTCGTTGCGCGTTACCAACGTCTGTTGCCTGACTTTGGTCGAAAGCTTTGACCTTACGTAGTTTTCCCGTAACTTAGCCTTTGTAGCGTTTACCGTTCTTGCACACCCTCCTCCTTCCCCTTTCGCCTCCTTTGCTTCTTTACTTAACGGTCCCTCTGTGCCTCACTTACAGTCCCTCTGTTGGTCGGCGCGCGCCGCAATAAAAATGGCCGTCTTGGCCGTCCCCACTAAAAACATGAAGTTCGATCCGATTAGTATACAAAATTACAGCTATTACATCAGCCGTCTCGCTGCTTCGTCGCCCGTAGCACTAACTCATCTAACATGACTGGCTCATATGCATCATCTTCCGATTCCCCAATCCGTGGGGTCCAAACTACATCATCCAGGATGTAAATAGGAAGACCACCTCGCCCATCGATGTTTTGTGAGATGCGATAAAGTGGTAGCCGAGTGTTGGGGTGCGCTTTTCCCATTGGGATGAAGAGAAGGTTATGCTCTGCCATGAATTCCTCTACGATGGAACGGAACGTGATTTCTTCCAAAGCGGGATGATCCACCTTTGGCAGCACCTTCCCAGTAGGAAGAGGTTTAGCAGATAACACATCAATAGATGTGTTAGGCTTCGGTAACGTAGCCCGCGCTTGTGGTGACAATCCACTAGCTTGATTTATTAATTGAAGTCCTCGTGCGAAGCCCTCCGACACCCCAGGCAAATCGAGAACCTCTTGGGAAAAAGAGGCTCTCCAGAAACGATACCTAAATGTAGTCTTAATCACACAACGAGGACGTGTTTCGAAGGCACGTACCATTCGTTCACTTCGTGATGGTTTGATTCAGGTTGTGTCAGCCACATATGCAACACCGTCAGCCACTTTGGGAAGAACCCCATTTCGAGCAATTGCGAAAATATCGTGGGCTTGAGAATCGTAACCCATGCCGAGACATGAAGTAGCGGCCCCATATCTTGCTGAGCAGGATTCACAGTGAACTTCTCTCGCAGGTAAGCCCCAAGCTTCGGCACGACATATTTGAGGAGAAGGTCATTCCATTCCTTGGGTTTCAAGACCTATAGAAAAGTAAATCACCTTAATTCATTCCTCAAACAAGTCGCAAATTTGTGCAGCTTACATCCTTCCAGACAGTGAAGTCACTCGGCACACCTTGCTCCGCTTTCCACGACTTCAAAAATGAACTAAGTTTCCTTCTAGTATCATCTAGTAGGGATTCCATCCGAAGGCCAATATGAGGAAGCCAGGGTAATACGAGACCATGAAGCGAAACGTTGGCAATGGAAGTCCACCCGGCGAGAGCCTTCTGCAGCTTCGGCAGGATGAGCTGATCCATAATATTGTCCAGCATAAACGGAGGCAAGAGTTCAGACCAGGCTTCTAAAACTTGAATGAGAGGATTTGGATTTGTCGCACTCCAGTCATTGCTATTGTATAGAGTACTGAATTA
>WNFI01703525.1_pt1 | contig 11500 bp, 10 predicted proteins | sample 5400471 | NCBI WGS metagenome assembly WNFI01 (sample SAMN13153348, study PRJNA577476) | soil metagenome | isolation source: 100 cm saprolite on Douglas fir-dominated hillslope | place: USA:California | collected 2013-09-17
AACGTCACCCGCACCCGCCTCAAAAATCGGCCTTCGCTGCCGCTCACGACAAGCCGGCGAGTTTGCCGAGGCCTTTCATTTTCGAGCGGGCGGCCATGGCGCCGTATTGCTTCATCATGGTGCGCATTTGCAAATACTGCTTGAGGACCGCGTTGACGTCCTGCACGGTCGTGCCGCTGCCTCTAGCGATGCGCTTGCGGCGCTTGCCATCGATGACGTTATGGTCGCGTCGCTCCTCGTTGGTCATGGAGTTGATGATGGCTTCGACGCGCGTGAGCTGGCCCTCGTCAACCTTGGCATCCTTGGGAAGATTCTGGAGCGGACCCATTTTGGGGAGCATGTCGACGATTTTTTCGAGCGGGCCCATCTTGCGAATCTGCTTGAGCTGATCGCGGAAATCCTCCAGCGTGAATTCTTCCTTGCGGAGCTTGCGTTCGAGATCAGCGGCGGCTTTCCTGTCGACGGTCTGTTCCACGCGTTCGATGAGCGACATGAGATCGCCCATGCCAAGAACGCGGGAGACGATGCGCTCGGGATAGAAACCTTCGAGGGCGTCGTATTTTTCGCCAAGGCCCACGAACTTTACCGGCGCGCCGGTAACTTTACCGATGGAGAGTGCGGCGCCGCCGCGGGCGTCACCATCGAGCTTGGTGAGAATGACGCCGGTGAGGCCGAGGCGCTTGTGAAATTCTCCCGCGGAGCGCACGGCGTCCTGACCGATCATGGAATCGGCGATGAAAAGAATTTCGCTCGGCTGCAGCTCTTTTTTCAGCGTGCTCAACTCGTTCATCAAGTCATCATCGATGTGCAGGCGGCCGGCAGTATCCACGAGAATGACGTCGCTGGCGGAAAGTTTTGCCTCCTTGATGGCGCCTTTGACGATCTCCAGCGGTTTGTCCGTGCCGGCGCCCGCCCACAGCGCGGTACCGACGGCTTTCGCGACTTGGGCGAGCTGTTCGCGCGCCGCAGGACGATAGACGTCCGTGGAAACGACGAGTGGGCGATGTCCATGTTGCGAAAGCCATTTGGCAAGTTTTCCGGTGGTGGTGGTCTTGCCGGAACCTTGCAGCCCGACGATCATCCAGACCGAGGGCGGGCGCGAAGCAAAGAGTGGCTTGGCGTGCTTGCCAAGCATGGCGGCGAGCTCGTCGCGAACCACTTTGACGACTTGCTGGTCGGGCGAAAGTTGGAGCATCACTTCGCTACCGAGCGCTTTGGCGCGGATGTTGGCGAGCAGCTCGTCAGCTACGCCAACGTTGACGTCGCCTTCCAGCAGCGCTTCGCGAATTTCGGCGAGCGCGGTGTTCAGATGCTCATCGGTGAGCTTCCCCTGCCCGCGCAGATTTTTAAAGGTGCGTTGCAGCTTTTCTGTCAGGTTCTCAAACATTTTTGGTGACTCGTGACCGGTGAAAACCTATATTAGGCTCCCGTTTCGTGCTTGGTCAAACCTGTGCGCAGCGCGATGCAGGTCATGCCTGCGTCGGGCATAACGCTTCGGATTCCCACTGCGCTAGAATCGGGCTTGCCATGCCGAAACTTCCCCAAGAGACACCACCGACACCGATGGTTCCCCGCGAGCCTCCTCCTCCGGAAGAAGCTCTGGACATTGTCGAAGAAGCGTCCCTGGAGTCTTTCCCTGCGAGTGACCCGCCTGCTTGGAACGCAGGTCGCCTAAAGCTCAGCTTTTCTTAGAAGTCGTCGCGTAAAACGCAGCCCACTGCTGTTCCACTTTCGTGCTACCACACTTCGGGCATTTCACTTTGTCCTGATCGTGTTCAGTTATGGTTAAAACGAGGGAGAACTTTTTACCGCAGGCCGCGCACAGATACTCGTAATGAGGCATGGCACCCTCCTCAGCCGGGCACCTTTAGCAGAAATCATAGCTGCAACCGTTCGCCGAAGCAATTGTTGTCGGCAGCTTTTGCGGCGCGAGAGGCTGTGCCCGGCAAGTCCGTTTGGATTCCCACGGGAGTAGAATTGGGATTGCCATGGAGAAGCATCCCCAAGAGACGCCACCGGCGCCGGTGGATCCGCGCCAGCCTCCTCCCCAAGAAGAAGCGCTGGACATGGTTGAAGAAGCGTCCATGGAGTCTTTCCCTGCGAGTGACCCGCCCGCGTGGAATGCAGGCAGGACCAAGCTGCAATTGGTGAAAGGCGCGAAGACGGCTTGATTGGCGGCCGATGGAACGCGAATGATCTTGCCGAGACGGGGCGCAGCATGGTTCGGCCACGCTGACCACAAGTGCAGCGCCCCTGCAAGAAAAAAAAGCGCACAGCCAGAATGGCTGTGCCATTCAATGCAGAAATCCTGGATACTATCCGGCGAACGATGATTAGCGCCGCGAGCGCCTGGAGTTTCTCTTCATGCTTTCGATTCGTGCTGCGACCGTGAACGATGTGGCTCTGCTGAAAGCTCTGATTGGTGAACTGGCGGAGTACGAACGGGAACGAGATCTTGTGGTGATAACCGAGACGGACCTGGTGAGAGACGGTTTCGGGGCGCAGCCGAAGTTTCGCGCTCTGATCGCGGAATGGGACGGGCAAGCGGCGGGATACGCTTTGTTTTTCGGATTCTACTCCACTTGGGAAGGGCGTCCCGGACTTTTCCTGGAAGATCTGTTTGTAAGGCAGCCATTTCGCGGCAAGGGAATCGGCAAGGCGTTGCTGGCTACCGTGGCCGGTGTTGCGCAGCGTGAGCACTGTTACGGGGTCCGATGGGAAGTGCTGGATTGGAATCAACCGGCGATCGAGTTCTATAAAAAACTGGGAGCCGCGTTCCTCGATCAATGGAAATCCGTGCTGCTGACGGGGGAAGCGCTGGAGCGCGCAGCAGGAGCGAGCTGAACCTCCTCTTCTTTCCGGCGGCTTGTGCCGGCGGCGTTCGAGGTTCGCTTCGAGGCCCAGGTTAAACAGGCAAAGCTGAAGTTCCAATCCTCTAAAGATTGGTGCGGTCATGCAGTTTCTTCCGTGCCGATCACGCGGCTTTGTGTTTGGCGCTGTGGCCGATGGCGACGAGGAAGACGGCGCTCTTGCCTTGGGCGTGAGGAGAGAAGAAGCGGACCACGTCGTCGTCGAAGAAAGTTAAGCCGGTGGCTCCAAGACGCTGCGCGTAGGCCGCGAGATACAGTTTGCCGCCGAGGATGCCGGCTTCGAGTTGCACCGCGCGATAGCCGCGATTGCCGAAGCGCTCCAAAATTGGTCGCAAGTCCGCGAGGAAAAAGATGTCCACGGCCGCGTCGGCGGGCAGCTCTTGTTCCAATCCGAGGTACCCCGCAACAGTGCGGAAATTCCCTTGCTTCAGGCACTCGAGCACCCCACCGCTGCGGTGGAAGACGTAAGCGCCGGGCGAAAGCCCTTCGACGGCGTGGACAATCAGGTACAGATCATTGAGCTGAGCTCCGCGCGGACCGTTGAAATCCGCCGGCACGCCGCGGGTAGCGCGGTCTAGCAGGGTGGAAAGCTGCGGCAGGCTGATCGGGCTGCGGGCAAACTTGCGCGTGGAACCGCGGCGCTGGATGACTTGCTCGATGGGGTCGCGCGGTATCTCCGCATCTGACAGAGACGCGAGTCGTATGACGGTGCCGGCGGACGGTTGAAAATCCCTCGTCGGAGTGTGGCCGCGCCACGCTCCCACCTCCTTCGCGGAATCGAGCGAGGAGGCCCGGTGCATTTCTCGCATGAGCGGATAATCCACCTCGCGCTGGGAGAGTGGGACGGTTTCGAATTGAAGCGGCGAGATTTCTGCGGGAGATGGGGGCGGGAGAGCGGCGAGGTGGCCGAGGGCGACAAGGGAGAAGGCCACTTCGCGCTGGGGATCGATGTCCAGCAGACGATTGACGCTGGCGTCCACGAAGCCGCATACCACTTTGGCTGGCAGACCGAGGGCGGTGGCGACGGCGAGCAGGTTGGCGAGGAGAGTGCCATTGTCCCACCCGAAATGACGGTACGTGCGGGCCTGATACTTCCAGGCATTGCGCCAATAAGTGCAGGTGCAAACGATGATCAGCGGGGCGTGGGCGATGGCGGACTCGCCGCCGGTCGCTTCGAGCAGGACGCTGCGCGCGCCGGTGCAGGCAGCCGCGCGAAAGTAGATCTCGCCGCCGGGATGTTTCCTTTTGCGGGTGATTCCCGCGGAGAGATAGAGTAGCTGGGCTACCGCTTCCAGATCGGGAGATGCGTCAGTCTGGGCGGGAACGTGCTCTGCGATTGCGGAGAGAGCGGCGATACCGGTTTGCCGCAGTTCGCGTGGCATGGGCATGGGCTCCAGCGTGGGATAAATCTTGAAGGGCAGAGGCTGGTTGGACCAGTCCATGAAATGGGAATTGGTGCGGATGCTGAGATAAGAATGTTTGGTGGCTTCGTGATAGGCCCAAGCGGCTTCGCTATTGCGGTTGTCAGTCATGGTGACCACGAGCCTTCAACACAGTCGGAGTGAAGCATATCAGGTCGCGGCGTGGCGACGGTCAATCGAGAGAGCGCAGATTTGTGTTACAGAAATTAATGGAGAAGGAGAGTTTCGAGAGCGACGTAAGTCGGCGATTCTGCCGAGATAAGGCGCGGCCCTTCGGGGCTCAGGATAAACAATGCTGCTCCCCTACGAAAAAAAGCGGGGCAGAACGTAAGCTTGGCCCCGGCTTTGGCAGCGAAAGGAACGCTGAGGGCGGAGTGGGGGGACGCTAACGAAGCAGGCTCACTGCCGGAAGATCTCGATATTGCGGATAAAGATGCTGCAAATCGCGGAAAAATTCCGGCGTACTTCGTCCCGCGCTGCTTCATCTCCCGGGACGGCGAGAAGAGTAGCGGTGCCATGGCTCAATAGAAAAAAGGCATAAAAGGCGCGGCCATAGTCCTCTGGCTTGCCGCCGAAACGATCGGCCAACTGCGCCAGAAACCAGGACCGGCCGGGGCGTGGGAGATCCGGATGAAAGATATCCGTCCAGCTAGTCCATAGCAGTTGATATTCATTGGGATGCTCTTCCGCGAAGCGCACATATCGTTCGGCGCTTTCCTCCAGCGTATTGGCGGCAAAGACCTGCCCGTTGAGTTGATGACGAAAGCGCAGTGCGAGAGCGACCTGAAGCGCTTGCTTGTTGCGGAAACGCTTATAGACCGTGGGGGTGGTGGTTCCCGCTTCACGCGCGACCGCCCGCAGGGTAAGGCCGCGTGCCCCCCGAACACGCCAAAGACGCTGTGCAGCTCTCATGATGCGTTCTTCGAGATTCTTGTCGGCGGTTGGCGGCATGAATGGTGACTCTCCAGCAGCAAGACTATAAAATGACGCTGTAAAAGTCAATCTGCCGGATCGCAATGCCGATGATTTGCGTGAATATATCGCCTTTGTATCGTATTGAATATTAAAGCTTTAATGGAAACGCGGACAAGAGACGCTTGCCGCCGCCATCGGCGGAAGCTCATAAGATACTTTACAGTGTACAACTAACACCGTTAAAGTATTATGGTTTTGCCTTACCCACCGAAGTGGCTGAGCAAGGAGGAGATTTTTTGATGTCATTGAAAGAGCTACAGAACCGCGCCGCCGACGCAGAACTTGCCGAGATGCGCGTTCATGATGCCATCGCCCGTGTCGCAGATTATTTGCATGATCAACGAGAACGATTTTTTCCGGAGACCAGGCCTCTAAGCGAAGAACAGCGGAGAATCGCAGTGCGTTTCTTTTCTCCAGCGCTTCTTGACGCCGTCAGAATCGTGGAGCTGATGCACTGCCGCCTGGAGAACCCGCCGTTTTACCCGGAAGCGGAAGCCCAGGGCTTTTCAAACTTGCCGGATATTAGGCATATGGCCTCGCTGACCTTTGAGGATGTTCTCGTCTTCCACCAGAGCCCGGCGGACAGGATTTTGTTTCACGCTCTTGTGCACGCGGTGCAATTTCAGATGTTGGGACTTGAGCGCTATACGGAATTGTTCGTGCGAGCTTTTCTGCGAATGGGTTCGCATTTCCTGGTGCCGCTGGAGGCCCAGGCATTTGCCCTGGACTCGAAATTCGCGGTGAATGGGGAAGGCCCGTTTTCTGTCGAAGAAGAGGTATGCAGGTGGATAAGGGAAGGCCGTTACGTCATCCGCTGAGGGCGTCCACGTAGTTCTCAAACAAGCTGCAACCGCCTTGAAGTTCGAACAGAATCCGGCCGGACTCCATTTTAGAAGGTCAGGCGGAGGCCGAGTTGTGCGGCGAAGGGAATGCCGACGGTGGTGCCGGGGCCGAAGAAATCGCCGAGGGCGCCGGCAGGAACGAGCAATTGCTTGCTACTCGTCACCGGCACGGAGCACGCAGGATCAGGACAAAGCGCGGTTACATTCGCGAGATTGTTCACGGGAATTGGTAAAGCGCTGATATCGCCGACGTAGTTGTTGCCGGGATTGTTGCGGTTGAACAGGTTGAAGAACTCGATGAAGGGCGTCAGCGACCAGCGCTCGTGGAATTGGATGGGACGGCTCACGCGCAGGTCGGTCTGAATGTATGGCGCGCCGCGGAACTGGTCGAGAGTTGTCTTCACGCCGTTGATCACGGCGCGATCCCCGGCCGGTGTGGTCAGCGTGATGGGCCGCGCGGTCTCCGCCTGCGAGAGGAAGGCCATGTCGAATCCCGCCGCGGCGTGAACGGTTCCCGCTAGAACGGCCCTGTGCCGGACGTCTTCGCCGGAGGGACCGTAATCTCCAGGGGCGAATGCGTTAAAGGGATCGCACACGCCGTTGACATAATCAAACAGCTCACCGATTCGGCATCCCCACGTTTTGGCGCTGGCGAGTGTGTAGTTCGCGACAAGATTCAGCCGCCGCGAAACGTTTCCCTGCAGATGCACCGCGAGCGCGTTGTAACGGGAACGATTGTCAGTGCGGAATACCGAGACGTTGGGAAAATCATAGCGCCGGTAGCCGTGCATGCCAGTCTCGAGAGTGTAATCCGCGCCCAAGATCCAGTTGGCGTTGAAAGCGTGCTGGATGCCCGCCGTGGCGTGCAATGCGTAAGGTGTGTGGTAATTCGGATCGATGAGTGAAGCCGGTCCGGAAGCGTTTTTGATATTGAAGTTATTCACGGCGTTGAAAGCCTGAACCCAGCCGTTTTGCGCGAGGTCGTTGAAATACAGACCGACACCGCCGCGCAGCACGGTGTTTCCGGATGAGCCGAGTCCGTAAGCTACCCCGAGTCGCGGAGCGAACCCTTCGCGGTAGTCGTGAGGGATGCCCCGGACAATTCCGTTGCCGGCGAGCGCGGGATTCGCGCTTTGGTTGTGGCCGGAGGCGATGAAGAGGCCGAAAGTCGTGTCGTAGCGCAGGCCATAGTTCACGGTCAGATGCGGAGTGACGCGCCAGGAGTCCTGGGCGTAAATTCCCAGACGCTGTACGTTTTGCGAGAAACTTCCATCAGCAGCAGGAGTGGCCGTGCAAGTCACGCCGGCAGGGACGGGAGGAGCGCAGGTGGAACTGAAATAAAAGAGGGCGGGATTCGCGGCATAGAAACTCGGATCTTTCGAATAGGCCAGAACGGTTTCCGCAGTGGCGGCAAGAGCGCCGCTGAGCAACGGTTCGTGAATAAAGTTGATGCCCAGGCGCGAGGCGTGGCGGCCGCGTATATGACTGACGTCATAGCGAAACTGATATTTTTCCTGGTCGCGCAGGACGGGAAAAGCGGTGATGGGAGTGACGAACTGATTGTCACCGAAGGTTTCGAGGCCGGAAATCGTGCTGCGCGTTGAAGTGAATGGGAAATCGAGCGCGAAGCCGAGATGCGAATTGCGCGCCTCGGTGAGATGAAGTCCGCTGGCGTTGAGAACGAACGAGCCTAGCCAGTAGGGATCAAACGTATATTGGTTGCCGAGAACGAGGTTGAAATAATTGCTGTGCGAGGTCGCTCCGGTGGAGGGAAGCGCGGCCTGCTGCACCATGGCGTTGCGTGTGATGTAACTGTCCGCGGAAGCGCGGAGAAACCAGCGCGATTGATCCGATGGAGCCCAATCCAGGCGCGTGTTCGCAAGATAGTCGCGAAAGGGGACAGGGACATTTTTCGGCACAGCAATCTGGTTGACGGCCGTGCCGGTGCCGCTGTCACGGATCAGGCCTGCGGCCGCCAGCTGGGCCAAGGCGTTGAATTCCGTCTGGCTGGCGGGGCTGTAAGCGATGCTGGCGTTTTCATGCACGTATTCGAATGAAGAGAAAAACCAAAGTCTATCCTTTACGATGGGCCCGCCGAGTGTTACTAAGTCATTTTGCCGAGAGAAGGGTTGTTTCGGATCGGGTGCCGGGTTGTCAATCGGGAAGCGCGCATTGAGATCTGCTGCCCGGCCGTAGAAACCCGCGGCGCCGTGCCAGAAGTTCGTGCCGCTCTTCGTGGTGACGACTACGGAGGCGGCGGTGGTGCGGCCGGTGTCGGCGTCTTCCTGCGCCGTGCGGATGGCAAATTCCTCGATGGCATCCGGTGAGAAGTTCTGCAGGAAACCGCCGATCCAGTCATCCGTATTGTCGGCGCCGTCGACCGTCAAGTCATTGTTCAATCCCGAGCTTCCGCCTGTAGACACCGCGGTGATGCGCGCCTTGGTGGGATCGGAAGGCTCCAGCGGCTCTGTTCCCGGAGCCAAGTAAGCGATGTTGGCAAAGCTCCGCGCGGCCAGAGGAATGCTCTCCAGATCCTGAGAAGTGATGATGGTTTGGTGCACGGCGCTGGAGCCGTCGATGGGTTGCGTGGTAATGGAGCCTAGCCCATCTACATCCAGCGTTATAGTCTGCTGCACGGCCTGCGGTTTCAAGGTCACGGTGATTTCCTGCACCGAACCGACGACAATCTTAACGTTCGAATTGGCTTCCGCAAATCCGTTAGCCTGAACTTTCACGCGATATGCGCCGGGCAGCAGATCGCCGATCCGAAATTCGCCGCGCGAGTCGCTGGTGATCTCACGTTGCAGCGAGGATTCGGCCGCACGGACGACTATTTTCGCCGCCGGGACTCGGCCTCCGTTCGAATCCTGCACCACGCCGCGCAGGGCTCCGCGAAATTCCTGCGCGCGGGCTGGGAAAGCCCCCAAGCAGGAAAGGAAAAGATAGAGACAGCCGATTGTGCGTGCTTGACGAACGTGCCAGCTCATAAAGAGGAAGCCAACACCCGCTTGAATTTCAAGACGCACAGGATGGGTCTTGCGTTACAGCGGGTTGGCCCAGTAGATAGTGTACGTTGGAAACGGTATCGTTGCGCGCCGAAGGGAGGGATGCCCTGAAGAAACTACAGGAATCCATAGCGTGGAATGAGAAGGGCGGACGTTGTGGCCCGCCCATCCGGTTGAAAGTTAACTCTCCCTGGCGCTAGCTCTTCGGCGACCAGGCCGAGGTGATCAGCTCCTGCGAAAAAGCTGGCGGCACCTGCTTGAAGCAGGCGTAGCGATAGAGCGCCGCGTTGAAGATGCCTCCCACCGCGGACATGAAAACCGAGAGCAAGAGGAAATATAGAATCATCAAAACCGCGCCGAAGAGCATGCCGCCGACGCCGCCTAGAATTGTGGCGGCGATCAGCAAGCCGATTCCGGGTAACATGAGCACCATGGAGACGAGGCTGAGGCTGAATCCACCGATGACCTTTTCTCCCCAGGTGTCGCGGAAGAGCTTGGACGAGCGCTTCACTGCGTCGATGGGAGTGAGGTCTTCGAAGGCCAGCACGGGAACCACGAAGTAGCAGGCCAGCGTCCAGGCGATACCAATGATGCGCATGATCAAACGGCCGAGCAGGCCCATGCGTTCTTCCAGAGTGCGCAGGATGACGCCGACGGTGGCGGCGACGAGCGCCCACTGCAGAATCGTGCCCTTGCGCTCCCAAGCTAGCTCGATGCCGTCGCGGAAGGTCCAGGTACCGCCCATCAAACGGCTATTGGCGACGCCTACGAGGGCGACGTTGAAGAACACGATCACGAAATAGTTCACCGCGTACAAAGTGAACATGCCGAGAAGGAACAATGGCGACTGGTTCGGATGGAATTGTTCGCCAGCAGCCAACGCCGCGGCCCTCGCCGGCAATAGCAGAAACGCGCCGCCAGTGGCAATCATGGCTGTGACAACAAAACAAGAAACGGCTGAGAACACGGGAAATAGCATCAATTGCTTGTCGGAACGAAGAACGGCGAAGCTCTGCTTGACAAGCTGCCAACTCCGAGAGAACTTACCCATCGCACCCTCCTCCCGCACATTCGGAAACGACGGAACTTTGACCTTGGGATAGCTTGGCGGAGCGAGCCGCCGGCTCCAATAGTACGTCCGATGCACTCCCTCGGGGCAGGTAACGCTTCAAACAAACGCATGTTTGAGGTGTGTTCGCGGTTCACGGATAACAGGGGCACGACGCCCCTCCCCTGCCCCCGGGTGTTTTTCGCAAAGAGTGCGTAATCGATTGAAAACAAATAGGTTGAGTTTTTGGTAGATGCAAAAAAGAACAAAAGAGTGTGCAAGTGGTTGAGCAGAAAGGGGATAGGTAATGGGGAATAGGTGATAATCGAAAGTCGGAAATAGCCCCCCCATGTTTTTGTAAAAGATTGATGGGACAGGGTTTAGGGGGTGGGGGTCGGCAAAAAGATTGATTCCATGGGAGATAGGGAGTAGATAAGAGGGATTAGGGTTTAGCCCAGGGAAAGAATCAAGAGGGCGACGAGAATATTGAGCGAGAATCATATGATAAGGATAGCATGCGGGTATCACCTTGTTAAGTATTTTGCAGGGAATGGTCGAAACCGAGAGCTGAACGGTTACGGAGGCGGGGTGAACGGTTTCCGTGGATGCAAGACTGACAAGAAAAAAAGCAAAGTCAAAGCCCGCACCCTTGTATCTTGCGAAGTGAAGCTCAACCATGCGCTTGTGCCGACGGAGGAGTACTTGCCCGATCAGTTTATTTCTCGGTCGGAGTTATCGTTTCGTTACATTAAACCGTTCAGAACTTGACAATGCGAACGGGCCTGCCAATAGTTGCGATAGTGGTCTAGCACGTGCCGATGTCCGGCAGATTACGTAACAGCGCCATCGCTACCTCTCATGGCGAATGACCTGTCCAACCTGCTCGACTGTCGGAGCGGCGATGGGGGGTCCCATGAACGAAGAATCGCCAAAAGAGAGCTCACTACGCAAACGTCCGCTCCGGATCTTATTTCTCGAGGATAATGCTGCTGACTTGGAGCTCTGCGTCAGGGCACTAACAAAGGCAAATCTGGAGTTCCAGTGCGACCCAGTCCCTGCACTTGAAGAGTTCGCCGAAAAGCTGCGCACCCAAGCCTACGACGTCATTTTGGCGGATTACCAATTCGCGGGATGGACGGGGATGGATGCCCTCGAACTGGTGCGGCAGCAGCGCAAACACATACCGTTCATCCTGGTATCCGGGGCGCTCGGAGAAGAAAAGGCAGTGGAGTGTATCAAGGATGGCGTGGACGATTACATTTTGAAAGACAGCCTAGTTCGCCTCCCGGTGGCCATCTGCCGGGCTTTGGAAGAAAAATACCTTCGCGAGGAACGCGAA
>WNFI01703091.1_pt1 | contig 11499 bp, 9 predicted proteins | sample 5400471 | NCBI WGS metagenome assembly WNFI01 (sample SAMN13153348, study PRJNA577476) | soil metagenome | isolation source: 100 cm saprolite on Douglas fir-dominated hillslope | place: USA:California | collected 2013-09-17
CTAACCGGTGTTTCGCAGGCCCTGTGCGATGCCGCTCAGCGTCGTCGCGAGTGCGGCATTCACCTTGACGTCTCCACCCGACTCTCGCTTCCGGCGCAGCAGGGCGATCTGGAGGAGTGACAGCGGATCGACGTACGGGTTGCGGAGGGCGATAGCCGATTGCAGCACCGGGTTACCGCGTAGCAGCGTCGCGCTGTCGCGGATGCGAAGTACCGCATCCACGGTCTCCTCGAACTCACGCTCGAGCTTCGACAGAAGGGCAAGGTCGCCGCCGAGATTACGGGCGTAGGCCCGTGCGATCTCGAGGTCGGTTTTCGCGCAGACCATTTCGATCTTCCCAAGCAGGTCGTCGAAGAACGGCCAGCGCGCCGCCATGCGGCGAAGCACGTCGAGCCCGGCCGGCGTGGCGGTGTAATGAGACAACGCCGTCCCGGCGCCGAGCCACCCGGTGAGCATCAATCGGATCTGCGTCCAGCCAAACCCCCACGGGATCGCTCGAATTCCGGTAATGCCCGCGCCGGCCCCGGGCCGGTAGGCTGGCCGTGACCCGAAGCGCGCATCGGCCAGCTCGTCGATCGGCGTTGCCGTGCGAAAGAGCGTGAACAGCGCGTCGTGCTCGTGCACCAGGTCGCGGTACACCGCGAGCCCCCGGGCGGAAAGATCGGTCATCACTGCGCGAAACTCGCGCATCTCGGCCTTTGAGATGATATCTGCCCTATCATGAAAGTCCTGAAGCAGCGCGCCGGTGAGCATGACCTCGAGAGTGCGCTCGGCCACGGGCAGCAGGCCGAACTGCTGCGAGATGATCTCGCCTTGCTCAGTGATCTTGATGCGGCCGTTCACGGTGCCGGGAGGAAGGGCCGCCAAGGCTCGCGCCACCGGCGAGCCGCCGCCGCGTCCGACGCTGCCGCCACGCCCGTGAAAGAGCAGCAGGTCCACCCTTGCCTCGCGAAACAGCGCGGCGAGCGCCTCCTGTCCCTGGTACAGAGCCCAGGACGAGGCCAGGATGCCGGCGTCCTTTCCCGAATCGGAGTATCCGATCATCACTTCCTGCCGATTGCCGCGCGCGGCGAGCTGTCGCCGATAGACGGGGTCGTCGAGCAATGCGCGCATCACCTCGGGGGCTCGCTCCAGGTCATCGAGCGTCTCGAAGAGCGGAACGACGTCGAGGCGAGACTCGGGGGGATCGGCGGCGAGATCGATGAGCCCCGCTTCGCGCGCGAGGAGGAGGACGCGCAGCAGATCGTCCGGCGTCGTCGTCATCGAGACGATGTACGTGCTCACGGCCCGTTCGCCCATCTCGAGCTGGATCGTTCGGACGGCGCGAAAGGTGTCGAGCACGCGGACGGTGGCGGCGGCAAGCGGCAGGTGCGAGCCGACCAATGGACGACGTCCGGCGAGCTCGGCGCGCAGCGCCTTGGTATCGAATGGCGGGACGCCGAGGCGCGCCGCCACGTCATCGAGCGCCATTCGGTGTGCGTCGGCATGGTCGCGGACGTCCATCAGGAAGCCGTGAAGCCCGTGCGCGCGCGCGAGCGCGATCAGCGGGTCGATCGTACCTCGGCAGGCATGTTCGGCGCCGGCGCGCAGCAGGTTGTCGCGCACGAGCGCGAGGTCGGCCGCGAACTCACCAGCGTTGGTGTACGCGGCTGGTTCATCGACAACGCGGCCGGCGTCGCGCGCCGCCGTGAGCCGCCGCGCCGCACCGACCCGTGCCGCCATCAGAGTCAGCTTGAGCCGTAACGGCTCATCGGCGTTCCGCTGGCGGTTCGCCTCGTACACCTCGGGGAGCAATGCCCGGTCCGCTTCGATCGATTGGCGCAACGCGTCGGTCGGTGAAGTGATCGTTGCCGACACTGACAATCGCTCGATGAGGCTCGCGAGCGCGACTCCATAGCGGCCGAGGATCGCGTAGCTCGATCGCCGTGCCGTGGCGATGGTGACGTCGGGAGTGACGAACGGATTGCCGTCTCGATCGCCCCCCACCCAATTGCCCATTCGCAGGGGCACGATGTGCTGCACGGCGTCGGACGTGGTGCCGAATTCCTCCTCGAATGCGCGCACCAGCGCGTCGCGTGCTCGCGCCTCGCGGCGTGCCTTCGCGCGCGAGCAACAGATCGGCGACTCGAGCTTGCAGGGCGAGGAGCGTGCGGCGTGTGGACTCAGTGGGATGCGCCGTCAGCACGGGCCGTACGTCGAGGCCGAGCATGGCGCGCTCTACCTCCGCCGCACCGTGCCCGTGCGCATGCAGCGCGCGCATCGCCCACCGCGCCGACGCTGGCTGAGGCTCTTCGTTGTCGATCGTCCGGTACGCGCGAGCCCGGCGAACACGGTGTACCTGCTCGGCGGTGTTGATCAGCAAAAAGAAGAGCGTGAACGCCCGGGCGATCAGGGCAGCGCGTTCGATCGGTAGCCCTTCGACCTTGGTGAGCAGGTCGTCGAGCGAGAGGGCGCCCGGGTCGCCGCGACGGCGGGCGCGACAGGCTTTGCGCAGCGATTCGACCGACTGAAAGGTCTCTTCGCCCTCGAGGCGGCGAATGACGCGGCCGAGCGAAGCGGCGAGCCAGCGCACGTCGTCATGGAGTGGAACATCCTCGCGCCGCACGGTGGGCCCGGCGTGCGCAACGGATCGCGATTCTCTGGTCAGGTGAAGCTCCTGTGCGACCCTGAGGCTAGCGCGTTGATCTCACGGCGCCAAGCGCCGAGGGCGTCGCCAGCCAATGAGGAACAGTGTGAATCCGCTTGTTTAGACCAACTCGGCTTCGGAGCGCAGATCGGGCCTATGGCTTTACGAGCCCCTGGTAGGTCTCCGGTCGCCGGTCTCGATAGAACTGCCACACGTTCCGCACTTCGCGAATCTGGTCGAGGTCGAGGTCGGCGATGATCAGCTCCGTCTTGTCGCGCGATCCCTCGGCGATGATTTGCCCGCGCGGATTGCAGAAATAGCTCTGTCCATAAAACTCGCCGATGTTCCACGGCGCCTCCGTCCCGACGCGGTTGATCGCACCGACGAAATAGGCGTTGGCCACCGCGTGCGCCGGTTGCTCGAGCTTCCATAGATACTCGGACAGTCCGGCCACCGTCGCGCTGGGGTTGAACACGATCTCAGCCCCATTCAACCCGAGCTCCCGCGCGCCTTCCGGGAAGTGCCGGTCGTAGCAGATGTATACGCCGATGTCGGCATACTTGGTCTTGAAGACCGGGTAGCCAAGGTTGCCTGGCTTGAAGTAGAACTTTTCCCAGAAGCCGGGGGCGGTGTGCGGGATGTGGTTCTTCCGGTACTTGCCCATGTAGGTGCCGTCGGCGTCGATAACGGCGGCGGTGTTGTAGTAGACTCCCGTTGTTTCGATCTCGTAGAGCGGGACGATGATGACCATCTTGTGCTTCTTGGCCAGCTCCTGCATCAGCTTCGTCGTCGGCCCGTCGGGAATCCTTTCCGTCGCCTCGTACCACCGCGTCGTCTGCTCGGCGCAAAAGTAGGGTCCGGTGAAGATCTCCTGCATGCAGAGGATCTGCACACCCTTTGTGGCGGCCTGCTCGATCAGCTTGACGTGCTTGTCGACGTTGGCAGCTCTCAGCTTGTCGAGCGGGTCGTCAGCCGATCCCGCGAGAGTTGCCTGTATGAGTCCAGCTTTGACATTTCGCATGCAGTCACCACGAGCGTAGCGAGGGGTCCGTTGTTGAAAGGCGAGAATCATTACTTGGCGAGGGACAACAGATCCCTCGCCTTCGCTACGCTTCGGCTCGTGATGACCGGGCGGTGCTTCGCATCAGAGCCGTGTACAGGACGAACGAGATGCCAAACGTGACGAACCACGCATACTGATACAAATGGTCGAGAAACCCGGGGTTGGGAACGTTGCCACCCGGAGTCATGGCGGCGCGAAGAAACCCGGGTACCACCGGAGCGACGGCAACGACGAGCGCGATGACGGCCGCCGGATTCCACCCCTTTCTATATGTATAGAGCCCGTTCTCCCGGAACAGGTCGGGCAACGAGAGCCTCTGGCGTCTCACGATCCAGTAGTCGGCGATGAGAATGCCGCCGAGCGCACCCATCAGGCTGGAGTAGCCGACGAGCCAGGTGAAGATGTAGGCGCCGGCATCGGCGTAGAGCTTCCACGGCATCATGAGGATACCGACGACGGCGGTGATCAGACCGCCCATCACGTAACTGATCTTCTTCGGGTTGAGATTCGAGAAGTCGTTCGACGGCGACACCACGTTGGCCGCCATGTTCGTGTGCAGTTGCGCCGCGAGGACGATGAGCGCCGCGAAGATGATCACCATCGTCCCACCGATCTTCGTCACCAGGACGACCGGATCCCATTCCGCCTTTCCAAAGATCACGATCGTCGCGCTCGTCACCGCGACTCCGATGAAGGCGAACGCGGTCATCGTCGTTGGCAGGCCGAGGGCCTGGCCGAGCGCCTGCGAACGTTGGCTGCGTGCGTACCTCGTAAAGTCCGGGATGTTGAGACTGAGCGTCGCCCAGTAGCCGACCGCCGCCGTCAGCGCCGGCGGAAAGATGACCCAGAAGGAGGCGCCCTTCGCGTTCGCCCCCTGCAACCGCGACGACTCGGCGAGAATGTGGCCGAGTCCTCCGCCGTGCCTGATTCCCCATATGAGCAACACGGTGCTTCCGGTGATCAAAAAGGGGGCGGCATAACTGCCGAGCATCTTGATCGCCTCGATGCCGCGGACGATGACCGCCACCTGGAACAGCCAGAACAAAGCGAAGGCGATTACGATTCCGCCGGGAACACTCGCCCAGCCGGGCCACGCCGCCGTGAACAACGTGTTCAGGGCCAGCGCCGCGATCCATGTCTGGATTCCGAACCAACCGCACGCGACGACGGCACGGAGCAGAGCAGGGACGTTGGCGCCTTTGACACCGAATGCCGCGCGGCAAAGGACCGGGAACGAGATGCCATACTTGGTCCCCGCATGGGCGTTGAGGATCATCGGGATCAGCACAATGGTGTTCCCGAGGAGGATCGTCACCATCGCCTGCCACCAGTTCATGCCCTGCGTCATCATCCCCGACGCGAGCGTGTAGGTGGTGATGACGACGCTCATCCCGATCCAGAGAGCGGCGATGTTGTACGTCGACCAGGTGCGCCGGCTGAGCGAGGTCGGCGCGAGGTCGGGGTTCCACAGCGGGCTGTGTGAGAGATCCTCGCTGGTGATGACGAATTCGGAGTCCGAGGCGTAAGTGACCGGGATCTCCCGGGCCTCAGTCTTCATTGCGACACGAGTGACTCGATCAGCGCCGTGCGCAGCGGCGAGAGCGGGCCGCGCGACAATCGACTCATCCGTGGCTCCGCGTTCGAGCCGGCAAGCCCTGCCGTGGTCCTCGGGAGCCAACGACCGCGGCCCGCCTTGCCGACGACCTTGTAGTCGTCGACAATCACGTCGCCTCGAGAGAGCGTGGTGCGCGAGAAGCCCGCCAGGTCCCATCCCTCGAACGGCGACCAGTCGGCGTTGGTCTCCATCTTGGACGGATTGACCTCGTGGGTGCGATTGGGATGGATGATCGCCAGGTCGGCGTCGGCTCCTACCATAATTGCACCCTTTCGCGGGTACAGTCCCATGATCTTGGCCGGGTTGGTCGAGAGCTTCATGCACATCTCCTCGAGCGTCAGCCGGCCCTCGAGCACACCCTTGGTGTAGGTCAGCGGCAGCAGCGTCTCGAGCCCCGGCATACCCATCGGGATCTTGGTCCAGTCCCCCTCCCACATCGCCTTCTGTTCGCGGTTGAAGGTGCAGGTGTCCGTGGAGATGACCGAGACCTCGCCACGGTGCAACCCTTCCCACAGGCGCCGCGAGTCGGCGGGCTTCTTGAGCTGAGGACAACAGGCAAAGAGATGTCCATCCTCACGGCCAAAGACGCTGTCGTCGAGGACGAGATACTGCACGCAGGTCTCGGCGATCACCGGCACGCCGCGCCCCTGTGCGGCGCGAATGATGTCGGTGCCCTCCGCCGTCGACATGTGGACGATGTACAGTTGGCCCCCCGTCGCCTCGCTCCATTGCACGGCGCGCTGGATGGCTTCGGCTTCGACGAAGTTGGGCCGCGTCATCGCGTGAAGCCGCGCGCCGAACTTCTTCATCATCTCCGGCGTATGGTGGCGGGCGATCAACTCATCGAGCACCCGCGCCGACTCGGCGTGGACGAGCAGCATCGTTCCGTACTCGCGCATCTTTTCCAGCGTGCCGTACAGGGCGCGATCGTCCGACTGCCAGCCCTCGGACTCGTAGATCATGAACTCCTTGAAGGTGGTGAAGCCGCGCTCCACCATCCCTTTGATCTGGTCCTTGTGCTCGGCGAACTTGGTGATGCAGATGTGGAAGGTGTAGTCGATCAGCGACTTGCCCTCGGCCTTCTTCATCCAGATGTCGGCGGCATCGTTCAGCGTCCCTCCGGCCGGCGGGATGGCGAAGTCGATCACCGTCGTGACACCACCACGCGCGGCGGCGCGCGTGCCGCTGCGATAGTCGTCGGCGCTGACGGTGCCGCAGAAGGGCAGCTCGAGGTGCACGTGCACGTCGAGCACACCGGGAAGCACATGGTGTCCCCGGGCGTCGATGACCGTCGCCCCTTTCGCATCGAGGTCTTCGCCGAGGGCAGTGATCTTTTCGCCGCTGATGCCGATGTCGCCGACGAACGCGCCCGCCGGCGTGATGACGTTTCCGCCCTTGACGACGACGCTATATGTCACGCGCTCAGCCCTCGATCCAACACGTCTAACGCAAAATCCACGTCTGCCTCCGTGATGCACATCGGCGGCTTGATCCTCAGCACGTTGCCATTCATCCCGCCCTTTCCAACGAGAAGTGACATCTCTCGCGCCGCCTCGAGCAGATCGGCCGTCTCCTCCTTTGCTGGTTCCTTGGTCCCGCGGTCGCGCACCATCTCGACGCCGAGCATCAGCCCCATCCCGCGAATATCACCGATGATCTTGTGCGACTTGGCCAACTTTTCGAGGCCCGATTTGAAGCGCGCCCCCAGCTTCTTCGCGTTGGCCTGAATCCCTTCGTCGTCGATCACATCGAGCACCGCGAGACTGGCGGCGAGTGAAACCGGGTTGCCGCCGAACGTATTGAAGTGAAGCTTCTGGGCGAGGGACTTCGCGATCTCCATGCGCGTGGTGACGGCGCCCAGCGGGACCCCGTTGCCGATGCCCTTGGCCATCGTGACTACGTCCGGAACGACGTCGAAGTTCTGGAAGCCCCAATAGTGCTCGCCGGTGCGTCCAAAGCCCGTTTGCACCTCGTCGGCGATACACAGGCCGCCGTGCTCGCGGACAATCGCGTAGACCTCCTTCAGATAGTTCCGCGCGCCGTACATGACGCCACCCGCGCCCTGGATCGTCTCGGCGATGAACGCCGCAACCTTTCCCGACGTCGCCGTGCGAATGAGATCGCGGACGTCATTCGCGCTCATCGTCGCGATCTCTTCGGGCGTGCCCTTGAACGGGCTGCGGTAGGGATCGGGGTTGACGGCATGATGTACCGCGCCGCCAGAGCTCCCGGGGAACTTCCACGTGTTCATCGCCGTGAGACCCATCGTCCCGGGTGATCCGCCGTGATAGCCGTTGCGCAGCGCGATGACGTCGCTGTTGCCGGTGTGGAGGCGCGCCATCATCACCGCCAGATCATCCGCTTCGCTGCCGCTATTGGTGAAGTAAGTGACGTCGAGGCCTTTCGGCATCTTCGACGCGAGCTTCTTCGCCAGGAGCGGGAAGTTGGGATGGAGATAGATGGTAGTCGCGTGCTGGAGCGTGTCGACCTGGTCCTTCACGGCCTTCACGACCCTCGGGTGGCAGTGCCCCACCGAGATGGTGACGATGCCGGCGTACAGGTCGAGGTACCGTCGTCCCGTTTCGTCGTAGAGGTACTGCATGTGCCCCTCGACGATGAGCAGCGGCTCCTTGTACAGCGTGAACACCGCTGGATTCGTGAACTGTTTGCGCATCGCAATCAGTTCGCTCTTCGACGGTCCTTTGTAGGGCTTGGGCGTGTGGGTTGTCGGGGGTAGTTGCGGCCGTTGGGAGCCCATTCCGGGGGCACCGGCGCTGGTATGCGATGGGGTCTTTGTCGGGGCAGTCATCACGAATGAGCCGAAGGCGAGTGAGGGATCTGTGGTTGGCCCGTACTACGAGCCAAAGGGATTCAACCTGCAATACGACGGTACCACTCCCAGCTCAGCGCCATGCAATCAATATGCATGCGCTGCCTCTATGTCTACATCATGTGCAACAGCTCACGCACGCTCTACGTCGGCGTGACCAACAATCTCAAAAGACGAATCCTCGAACACCGCGCCGGCAGAGGCGAGGGTACGTTCACGTCCCGCTATCGCATCCGTCGACTTGTTTACTACGAGTACCTCGGTCCTCCAATCGTCGCTATCGCTCGTGAAAAGCAAATCAAAAGGCTGGATCGTGCGAAGCGCGTGGCTTTGATCGCCTCGACCAATCCAGCGTGGAACGATCTAGCCGAGGCTTGGTTCAGGTTTCCATTCGGGGCGCCCGACCGAGTTCCGCAGTATAGCAAACAATCGATACCTCGCTCGTTGCAGTCGCTTGCGACGAAGCTCAGAGACCACGAGCCGAAGTACCTAATACCTCACCGCAGGTCGCGGTCTAAGCGCTAACGGCTGACTCAGGCACCGCGTAGCCCTCTACGATCTCCATTCCTCCGGCGTACGAATCTCCCTCGGGCCGCCGGATCTGGGATTGCAACACGAGGCGATCGCGCCGCGACCCGCGAAAGTCCTCGACAGACTTCCACGTGTCGGAGTGTTTATCGAGGAAAGCATCCAGCCCGGAATTCAGCCGCTTGATGATGTTCGGCCCGATCGCCGAGTCGAGCATTGCCGCCGTGCACACCTGAACGGTGCCGCAGCCGAGCATGAAGTACGACAGCGCCTGGTTGAAGTCCGATACGCCGCCGATGCCGGAGAATGCCTTGTCCGGAAACGCCTGTGACATGCGCGCCATGTTCGCCAGCGACATCGGCAGGATCGCCGGGCCGCCCAGGCCGCCCGTCGACACCTTGCCGTCCACCTGAATCTCGAACTCGAGCGTCTCTGGATCGATGAGTGGAAGAGATGGGAACGTGTTCGACGACACGATCGCATCCGCGCCGCCGCGGAAGCAAGCCGCCGCCTCGACGACAATGTCCTGCGTCGCCGGCGTCAGCTTCGTCCACACCGGGATCTTCGCGACCTCCTTCACCGCCTCGGTGACGACGGAGCAAAGCCCCTCATCCTTGCCGATGTTCGACCCCATGTCTTTCCGATCCATGTGCGGGCAGGAGAAGTTGCACTCGATGCCGTCGGAGCCGGCGTCCTGGACGGCCTCGGTCAGCGTCTGCCAGGCGCGGAGCTCCTTGTCGCTCCCGGAGCCGGCCATGATCGACGCGATCACGACTTTGCTCGGATGCGCCTGCTTGATCTTCCGGATCTTCGGCACCCACCAGTCGATGGACTTGTCGGAGATCAGCTCCCAGTTCCACGAGCCGTGGAGCGCCGACCCCGGCCGCTTCTTCATCGAAACGTTGTTGTCATCCGGCGTCGTGCGGAAAAACTTGGTTCGCGCGCCGACGACGTTCACGACTGGGTGGAGGCCGATCGTCTTGACCACCACGCCGCCCCATCCCGCGTCGAACGCCCGTAGGATGTTGTTCTCCGACTCTGTTGGCGGGGCAGAGGAGAGCAGAAACGGATTCTCGAACTTGATCCCAGTGAATGTTACGCTTCGGTTAGCCATGTGCATTCTCCTCCACGACGAGCGAGCGTAGCGAGCGAGTCGTCACCACGAGCGAAGCGAGGGGTCCGTTGTTCGATGTTCTCAAGGGGCATCTGACAACGGTTCCCTCGCTTCGCTCGTGATGACTCGGGCCCTGCGGGCCCTCGTCACTCAGCTCATCCAATTGGTTCCCGCCTCTTTGTTCCACTTGGTAGTCATCTTCTTCGACTGCGTCCAGAACTCGATCGAGCCACGCCCGGTGATGTCCCCGACGCCGAACTTCGACTCGTTCCAACCGCCAAAGGAAAACGGCTCGCGCGGAACCGGAACTCCGACATTCACGCCGACCATCCCAGCCGACGCGTGCTCCATCACGTACCGCGCAACGCCGCCCGACTCCGTGAATACGCTCGCCGCGTTCCCCTACGGCGATGAAGTAGCCGCCCTCTTTGCCGGCCACCTTCGTCCCTCGACCGTCGACGAGCACCTTCGCCCCGGCGGCTTCTGCCTCGTCGATGTACCGGGTGATGCGCGCCTTGGACTCGGCGGAGATCACCGGCCCGATGTCGCGCCCCGGAACCATCTTTTTCGCCGCGGTCACCATCTTGGCGATGATGTGGTCCGTCGCCGACACCGCGACCATCACCGACGCCGCCATGCACCGCTGGCCGGCGCATCCCGACATCGACGCAACGACGTTCCCGGCCGTCATCTCCGGATCGGCGTCCGGCATCACGATCAAATGGTTCTTCGCCCCGCCAAGGGCGACGCAGCGTTTGAGGTTCGACGTCGCGCGGCGGTAGACGATCTTGGCGACCTTCGTCGATCCGACAAAGCTCACCGCCGCAATGCCCGGATGGTCGCAGATCGCCTCGACGGCGTCTTTCCCCCCGTGCACGACCTGGAGCACACCCTCGGGCAGGCCAGCTTCGCGCAGTAGCTCGGCAATCCGGCCGGCGCTGATCGGAACCAGCTCCGACGGCTTCAGGATGAAGCAGTTGCCGAGGGCCACAGCGTTCGGGATCGACCAGTTCGGCACCATGTTCGGAAAGTTGAACGGCGTGATCGCCGCCACGACCCCGACTGGATATCGCTCGATCCGGCACTCTACGCCACGACTCACCTCGAGCACCTCGCCTGGCGCGATCTGGGGCAGCGAGCAGGCGAATTCCGTCAGCTCGGCCGACTTGAGAATTTCGGCGCGCGCTTCGCTGGCGATCTTTCCATTCTCCTGCGTGACCAGGTCCGCGAGCGAGTCGATGTTCTGCTCGAGCAGCGCCTTGTATCTATAGAAGACCTGGACCCGCTCCTTGATGGGCGTCGCCGACCAGGCCGGCAGGGCGGCCCGGGCGACGCGCACCGCCTGGTCCACTTCTCGGGCCGCGGAGAGCGGGACGCGCGAGATGACGTCGCCGGAGCTCGGGTCGAAGACGTCGAGTCGCGGAACGTCAGCCTCGACGAACTTTCCACCGACATAGTTCTGGACTTCCGGGTACTTGTACTGGACCGCCGTCGCCATACGCCGCCCGTGTGAGGCTGTGGTCAACATCGCCAACGGGCGGGAGGGTTGCAAGATCAACCCCGACTTGCGGTTGTCTGTGTCGCCAACCGAGATGCCCGATTATTGCCTTGGGGGTGCGCTGCCGTCACTCACTCGAACGAGGTCAACCATGCTGCTCATCGTCGGGATCATTCTGTTCGTTCTCTGGCTTTCCGGCGTCACGTTCTTCAAGGTCACGAAAGG
>WNFI01055333.1_pt1 | contig 11498 bp, 8 predicted proteins | sample 5400471 | NCBI WGS metagenome assembly WNFI01 (sample SAMN13153348, study PRJNA577476) | soil metagenome | isolation source: 100 cm saprolite on Douglas fir-dominated hillslope | place: USA:California | collected 2013-09-17
TGATCGAGAGCGAGCTGTTCGGCCACGAGCGCGGCAGCTTCACCGGCGCCGAGCGCCAGCACAAGGGGTACTTCGAGCGAGCGCACACGGGGACGCTGTTCCTCGACGAGATCACGGAGATGCCTCTGGAGCTGCAGGTCAAGCTCCTGCGTGTCCTGGAGACCTCCGACGTGCTGCGCGTAGGGGCGGACAAGCCGATCAAGGTGGACGTCCGCATCATCGCCGCCACCAACCGCCGGCCCGACGAGGCCGTGTCCGCGGGGAAGCTGCGCGAGGACCTTCTCTACCGCCTGAACGTCTTCCCCATCCCGCTCCCCCCGCTGCGGGAGCGCGGCGAGGACGTGGAGCGGCTGGCCGAGCATTTCCTCGGGGAGCTCAACGCGGCGGAGGGCCAGACGAAGCAGTTCACCGCCGCCGGCCGGGAGCGGCTTCTACGGCACAAGTGGCCGGGCAACCTTCGCGAGCTCAAGAACGTCATCCATCACGCCTTCATCGTGGCTGACCGGGACCTGGACCTCGAGGACCTGGGCGGCACGCCGGCCGTGAGCGGGGCTTCCAAGAGCCTGACCATGACCGTTGGCACGCCCCTGGTGGACGCGGAGCGCCGGCTCATCCTGGCCGCCCTCGATCAGTTCGAGGGAGACAAGAAGAAGGTCGCCTCCGCCCTTCGCATCAGCATGGCGACCCTCTACACCCGGCTCGGCGTCTACAAGGGCATTGACAAGCCGGAAAACGCGCTATAATAAGGATGCATTAGTGGCGTTGTCTGGCGTTTGACAATGAGGGCAGCCACCGCGGCTGCCCTTCGTTTCGTGAGCGCGCAGGTGACGAGCGACTAGCACCAGGCCAAGGAGGCCTGCACGTTCATGATCGAAGGCACTGTCAAGTGGTTCAACGAAGCCAAGGGCTTCGGCTTCCTCTCGCGCGAGGGTGGTCCGGACGTTTTCGTCCACCATTCGGAGATCCGCGCCGAAGGTTTCCGCACCCTCAACGAAGGCGATAAGGTGAAGTTCGAGGTCGTCGACAGCCCGAAGGGGCCGCGCGCGGCCAACGTCACCATCGCTTAAGGCTCGCCAGACGTAACCCGACCGCCCGGGGCCTTCCGGCCTCGGGCGTTCGTGTTTTCAGCTCCGGTAGGCCTCGCGGCCCACGCCCTGGACCTTGATGCCCTGCGACTCGAGCACGCGGTGCAGCGCGTACATGTTGGCCGCGGCCTCGTCGATCGCGCGCGTGAAGGCGATCGAGCCCTTGAGGATGGGCGCCAGTTTCCGCGGGTCCTGGATGCGCGCGTCCGGGTACTCGTGCTCGACCACGAGGTCCACGTTCCAGACGCCGCTTCTGAACTCCAGGAGCTCGCGCGCCGCGAGCTGGTGATCGAGCCAGTCCACCGTCCGGTTCTGCAGGTAGGCGAGGGGATCGTGCCGCGCCGTCCCCGGCAGCTCGTGGGTGGCCAGGACCACCTGCTTGAGCCAGGCCGCGGACTGCTTGCGCAGGTCGGGATCGGGCTTGCCGTCCTTGCGGTCGCCGCGCTCCACCGTCTGTCCGCCGTAGCCCCACTCGGCCAGGCCCTTGGGATTGATGACCTGGCCCTTCACGTGGAACCCGCCGATCAGGAAGTTGTAGCCCTCGTCCTTCAAGAACTGGAAGACGTCGCGCGTGTTCTGGCCCATCAGGATCGCGTGGGAGGGGTCGTAGTGGATGCGGAGCTGGTCGCCGACCTTGTGCCTCTCCGCGATGCGGTGCAGCCGGATCCACATGCCCGGCGTGTAGCCGATCTGGTTGTGCCACAGGTCGGTCGTGTTCCAGCCTGGCATTGGGCATTGCTCGACGCGGTACTCGAGGCCGCGGTCCTTGGCCGCCTTCAGGAGCGGGACGAAGCTCCGCTCGAAGTCCTCGAGGTTCTGGTCCATGTCGAGAGACACGTTCCGGCCCACGAACCCGCACACCGCCTTCACCCCGAGGGCGACGGCGGCGTCCATGATCTTCACCATCCAGTCGTGCTTGACGCGGCGCAGCCGCTCGTCGCCCACGAGCATGTTGTCGAAGTAGCCGAGGTCCGAGAAGCTCATCTCGGAGGCCTTGAGGGCGGATTGGATGCGCCGCACGCGGCTGGGATCGAGAGGCTTCAGGACGTTCAGGTGATCGGCCACCGGATCGAGCATCGCCTCCGGCGGCACGTCCGCCAGCTCTTCGGGCAAGGCGGAGGAGAGCTGGAGGCGGTGCACGCCGAGGTCGCGCCCGAAACGTATCCAGTCTTCTACGGCCAGATCCGGATCCTGGCGACGTTTGTCGCGCGCAGTAAGCTCTTGAAGGGCGGCGGTGAGAACCGACATCTGCATGTATTCAGGCTTGAAGTCCTGGCTCATGGAAGACTCCTGTCGTTCTGATGACCCCGCCAGCCGTGGGGCCCGACCTGCTCTATAGCGGTCCCGCTGGCCCATTCAGGCCGATCGTCGTTGGCCTTCTTCAATACTTGCACTTCACCCGTTTTCCACTCTGCGCCGACTCCACGATCGCATCACAGATCACGGCGCACCGGTAGCCGTCCTCGAAGTCCGCGCCCAGCGGGGCCACGTCCTTGTCGTTCACGATGCAGTCGAGCAGGTGGTTCACCTCGTGCACCATCGCGTGCTCCCAGCCGATGATGTGGCCGTGGGGCCACCAGTTCGAGATGAAGGGATGGTACCCCTCCGTGACCGACACGCGGTGGAACCCTCTCGTCTCTTTCGGCTCCTCAAAGGCCCAGTAGACCTCGAGCTCGTTCAGCCGCTCGAGGTCGAACACGATCGTGCCCTTCTCGCCGTTGATCTCGAACCGATTGTGGTTCTTGCGCCCGCCCGCGTAGCGCGTCGCCTCCAGGGTCCCGATGGCGCCGTTCTCGTACTCGACCACGGCCACGAACGCGTCGTCCACGTCCACCTTGCCCGTGCCCTTGCCGTCCAGACGCGCGCGATGCTCGATGAACGTGCGGGTGAGGGCGCTCACGGACTCGATCTCCCCGATGAGGTGGCGGCCGAGGTCGATGATGTGCGCGCCCAGGTCGCCCAGCGCGCCCGACCCCGCGAGCTTCTTCTGCAGGCGCCAGATGAGCGGCGTGTCGTACTGCGGCATGATCCATTCCTGCAGGTAGACCGCGCGGTAATGGTAGATGCGCCCGAGCTTGCCGCTCTTGATCAGCTCGTAGGCCTGGCGCACCGCGGGCACGAAACGGTAGTTGAAGGCGGTCTGGTGCTTGACCTTCGCCTTCTTGACCGCGTCCAGCATCGTCTTCGCCTCTTCCGCGCTCCGCGCCAGCGGCTTCTCGCAGAAGACGTGCTTGCCGGCCTTGGCCGCGGCGATGGAGGGCTCGGCGTGGGCGTCGTTGGGCCCGCCGTTGTCGAAGAGCTGGACCTCCTTGTCGTCCAGCATCTTCTTCCAGTCCGTGTAGTGCTTGCGGTAGCCGTAGCGCTTCTGTGCTTCCTCGACGTGCTTGCGGTCCCGCCCGCAGATCGCGACCAGCTCGGGAATGGCCACGGGGGGATACATCATGTACGGCACCGTCTTGTACGCGTTCGAGTGGGCCTTGCCCATGAACGCGTAGCCCAGCATGCCCACGCCGATCCGCGGCGCCTCGCCCGTGGCCTTGGGTCCGGCCATGGCGCCGAAGGTGCTCTTGCTCATTGGTCCTCCCCGCTGAAAGCGCTGTCAACCGCCGTCGCGGAGCAATCCTAGATCAGGCCGCGCCGCGCCGGCCACTGTTCGTGGTCTGACAGGTCGGATAACATCGCGGCCAACGGAGGCCCGCCATGTCCCACAACGCCACGCGCAGGGATTTCCTGAAGCAGGCGGCGGTGGGCTCGCGCGTAAGGGACGCGGCCGGAACGGCCGTCGTGTGGGCGGCCATCGGAGTGGCCGCCCTGGCCGCGACCCGCCAGGCTCCCGCCGTCCCGGGAAAGCCTCCTTCCGTCCTCACCGCCACCGTGGGACCGCGCCAGGGCGCCTGGACGCGGTCGTTCAATCCCTTCCGCAACGACGCCGAATCGCGATGGCCGACCTGGGCGGGCATCTACGAGCCGCTCCTCATCAGCAATCGCGCGACGGGCACCTTCACCCCGTGGCTGGCCACCGCCTACTCGTGGAGCGCGGACACCCTGACCTTCCGCGTCACCACCCGCCCGGGCGTGCGCTGGTCGGACGGCCAGCCGTTCACCGCGCGCGACGTGGCCTTCACCTTCGACCTGATGCGCCGGTTCCCGGCCCTCGATCACGACGCGGTATGGCTCTTCCTCGAAGAGGTGACCGCGCGGGACGCGCAGACGGTCGAGTTCAAGCTCAAGCGCCCCTACACGCCGGGCGCGGTCTACCTCGGCGAGCAGGCCATCGTCCCCGAGCACAAGTGGAAGGACGTCGCGCAGCCGGCGACGTTCGACGACCCGTCTCCCGTCGCCACCGGCCCCTTCGTCACGGTCAAACGGTTCGAGCCGACGGTGTACGAGCTCGGCCGCAATCCCAGCTACTGGCAACCGGGCAAGCCCGGCGTGGACGTGCTGCGAGTGCCTCTCTATCGCAGCAACGCCGAGATCGTGCGCGCGCTCACCGCGAACGAGGTGGACTGGGCGTCCCTCTTCTTTCCCGACATCGAGAAGGAGTGGGTGGCCGCGGATCCCGCCCATCATCAATACTGGTATCCCGACACCGGTCCTACCGTCCTGCTCTACGTGGACACGCGCCGCAAGCCGTTCGACGACCGCAACGTCCGCAAGGCCCTCAGCATGGCCCTCGATCGTCCGCGGATCACCAAGGACGCGATCGGCGGCTACGCGCCCCCCGCGGACGCGACCGGCCTCGCCGAATCGCAGAAGCGCTGGAAGGACGCGGCTCTGGCCCAGGACCCCTGGACGCGGCGTAATGTGGCGGAGGCGAACAAGCTGCTCGACGCCGCCTCGCTCGCGCGCGGAGCCGACGGTATCCGTGTCGCGGGGACGGAGCCGATGCGCTACACGTTCCAGACCGTGCAGGGCTGGACGGACTGGCTGGCGGCGGCGGAGATCATGCGCCAGAATCTGGCCGAGGTCGGCGTGGCGGTGACGGTGAAGACCCTCGAATACAACGCCTGGGACGACGCGCTGCGGCGCGGGCGTTTCGACATGAGCATGGGGTTCGGCAGCCGCGGGCCCACGCCGTACGAGTTCTACCGCGGCCAGATGGATGGCGCGCTCGTGCGGCCGACCGGCGAGAGAGCGGAGCTGAACTTCCATCGCTTCGCGGATCCGGAAGCGGAGAAGGTACTGCGGCGCTTCGAAGCGACCTCCGATGCCGCGGAGGCCCTGGCCCTCGCCGTCGAGCTGCAGCGGCGGTTCGTGCTCGGCGCGCCCAGCATCCCGCTCTTCATCGGCCCGCAATGGGGCGTCTTCAACACGACGCGGCTGACCGGCTTCCCGAGCCGGTTCCGGCCCTACGCGAACGCCGTACCCACCGGCTCGCCCCGCGGCGCCTTTCCCGCTCCCGACTCGCTACCCGTGCTCCTCGACGTCCATCCGCGCTGATCGAGGAGACGCCTTGAGGGAATCCCTGTCATGAGAAGGGCACGCTGATGGCGGCCAAAGCTCCGGAAGTCGTGGGTCACCTGAGCGGCGAGGAGATCGTCGCCCTCTGCCGCAAGCACACGATGTTCGAGTGGTCGGCGCAGACCAAGGTCGACCCCATCCCGGTCGCGCGCGCGGAAGGCGTCTACTTCTGGACGCCCGAAGGCAAGCGCTACCTGGACTTCAACAGCCAGCTCATGTGCACGAACATCGGCCACTCCCATCCCAAGGTGGTGAAGGCCATCCAGGAGCAGGCGGCCACCCTGGCCTACGCCAATCCCTTCATGGCCACGGAAGTGCGGGCGCGGCTTGGGGCGAAGCTGGCCGAGATCACGCCCGGCGACATCGACACCTTCTTCTTCACGAACGGCGGCGCGGAAGCGGTGGAGAACGCGATCCGCGTGGCGCGTGTCGTCACCGGGCGCCACAAGATCCTCGTGCGCTATCGTTCGTATCACGGGGGGACGGCGGGTGCGCTCACGCTCACCGGGGATCCCCGGCGCTGGGCCTCGGAGCCGGGCATTCCCGGCGTCGTGCGCATCCCGGATTTCCATCGCTGGGGGAAGAAGGACCCCGAGCCCGTGGACGCCGTCCTCCGCGACACCGAGGAGGTCGTCCGCTACGAAGGCGGCCACACCATCGCGGCCGTCATCGTGGAGACGGTCGTCGGCACGAACGGAATCCTCATCCCGCCCGACGGCTACATGCAGGGGCTGCGCAGGATCTGCGACGCGCACGGCATCCTGCTCATCGCGGACGAGGTGATGGCCGGGCCTCACCTACAACAGCCATCCCCTCGCCTGCGCGGCCGCGCTGGCTACGCTGGACGTCTACGAGGAGGAAGGCCTCATCGACCGCGCGCGGATGATGGGCGAAGTGCTGAATCGGCGGATGGCGGAGATCGCGCCGCGGCACCCGTCCGTCGGCACGCATCGCAACATCGGCCTCTTCGGCCTCGTCGAGATCGTGCGCGACCGGAAGACGTACGAGCCGATGGCGCCGTACAACGGCACGTCGGAGGAGATGGCGGCCCTCGGCCGCTTCTTTCGGGAGAAGAGCCTCTACACGTTCGTGCGCTTCAACACCTTCTTCACGAACCCACCGCTCGTCATCACGGAAGCGCAGCTGGAGGAAGGTCTGGCCATCATCGATGAGGGGCTGTCGATTACGGACAAGGCCGTCCGTTCGTAGACGGCAAAGGATGACCGGCCGACCTGGCCACAACCTCTATTCTGTTAACCCAGGCCGATCGTCGCCGTTGTTGTTGTCTACACCAACTTCAGCGGCAACTTCCGCAGCCTCTTCCCCGTCGCCGCGAACACCGCGTTCGCCACCGCCGGCCCGATGAGCGCCGTGCCGGGCTCGCCGATCCCGGCCGGCTTCAGGTCGCTCTCGACGAGCTGGATGTCGATGGCCGGCGACTCCGGCATGCGCACCACGGGGTAGTTGTTGAAGTTGGTCTGCTGCACGCGCCCGTCCTTCAGCGTGACTTCGCCGTACAGCACGGCGGACAGGCCGAAGATGATGCTGCCCTCGAGCTGCTGCCGGACGATGTTCGGATTCACCATCCGCCCGGGGTCGGCCGCGACCACGACGCGGTGCACGCGGACCTTGTTCCCGGTGACCGAGACCTCGGCCACCTGGCACATCGCGGTGCCGTAGCCGTCCATCAGCGCGATGCCGCGCGCGCGGCCGGCGGCGGGCTTCGTGCCCCAGCCCGACTTCGTGGCCGCCAGCTCGAGCACGTGCTTGAGCCGCGGCTGCTTGTCCAGCAGGGCCCGGCGGAACTCGTAGGGGTCCTTGCCCGCCGCGCTGGCCAGCTCGTCCATGAACGACTCGTACGCGAAGGAGTTGAGCGCGTGCGACACCGAGCGCCAGTACCCGACGCGCAGGCCGGTATCGTGGATGACGACGTCGGCGAGCTGGTTGGGGATGTCGTAGGGCACGGCCGCCGCTTCCGTCATGAAGGGGTCGACGCCGTCCTTGACCACCGGCGGGAACAGGCGCGACGTCACCGACGGCGAGGTCAGGTGGAACTTCAGGACCACCGGCCGGCCCTGGGCGTCGAGTGCGCCCGACATCCGGTGGTAGCTCGTCGGCCGGTAGAAATCGTGGGTCATGTCGTCTTCGCGCGTCCACACCAGCTTGACCGGGCCTCCGCCCATGGCCTTGGAGATCTCGGCCGCCTGTCCGACGAAATCCACGTCGATGCGACGGCCAAAGCCCCCGCCCAGGAAGGTGGTCTTCACCGTGACCTGCTCGGGCTTGAGGCCCGTCACCTGCGCGGCCACGCCCTGCGCGAGCTGCTGGAATTGCGTGGGGCCGTAGACGAGGCAGGAATCCTTCTGCACGTCCGCCGTGAAGTTCATGGGCTCCATGGCGGCATGGGCCAGGAAGGGCAGCTCGTAGTCCGCTTGCACGGTCTTGGCCGCGCCCTTCGCGCCGGCGTCCACGTCGCCCAGCTTCTTGATGACGGCGCCGGGCTTGGCCGCCGCCGCCTTGAGGGCGGCGGATATGCTCTCGCTGTTGAGCGCCCGGCCCGCGCCCTCGTCCCACTTGATGTCGAGCGCGTCCCGGGCGCTTTTGGCCTGCCACCAGCTGTCCGCCACCACGGCCACACCGTCGGTGATCGAAACGACGTGCTTCACGCCCGGCATCGCCTTCGCCCGCGCGGCGTCGAAGCTCGCCACCTTGCCGCCGATCACCGGGCACTGGGCCAGGGACGCGTAGAGCATTCCCGGCAGCTTGACGTCGATGCCGTACTCGGCGGTACCGTCGATCTTCGCCGGGGAGTCGAGACGGTTGATCGGCTTGCCGACGTACCGCGAGTCCTTGGGCTCCTTCAGCTTCACGTCCGCGGGGACGGGCAGCTTCGAGGCGGCCTCCGCGAGCTGGCCGTAGCTCGCCTTCTCGCCCCCCGGCCCTTGCACGACGCCGCTGGCCGCGCGGCAGGCGGACGGATCGACGCCCCACTTCTGGGCCGCCGCGGCCACGAGCATGGTGCGCGCCTGGGCTCCGGCCACGCGCAGCTTGTCGTAGCCCTCCACCACCGACGTCGAGCCGCCCGTGATCTGCCCGCCGAGCAGGCTGTTGATGTAGACGGCGCCCGCGGGCGCGATCTCGACCTTGATCTTCCCGAGGTCGACCTCGAGCTCTTCCGCCACCAGCGTGGGCAGCGCGGTATAGACGCCCTGACCCATCTCGGAACGGGCGGAGAGGATCGTGATGCTGTCGTCGCTGCCGATCTTGACCCAGGCGTTCGGCATCGACGTCGTGGCCGCCGCGGCCTGGGCGCGGCCCTCGGGCAGCGCGACGCCGAGCAGCAGGACGCCGCCGGCGGCGGCGCCCGTCTTCAGGAAATCGCGGCGAGAGAGGTCCATGATCGGTTCCATGTCACGCCCCCTTCTGGCCGGCCGCGCTGTGGATGGCGGCGCGGATGCGCGGATAGGTCCCGCAGCGGCAGATGTTGCCCGCCATGGCGGTGTCGATGTCCCCATCGGTGGGGTTGGGCTTGACGGCCAGCAGCGCGGCCGCGCTCATGATCTGGCCCACCTGGCAATAGCCGCATTGGGGGACGTCGAGCGCCGCCCACGCGGCCTGCACCTTCTGGCCGACGGCGGACGTGCCCAGGCCCTCGATGGTCGTGATCTTCTTGCCCGTGGCCAGGGAGACCGGCGTGCTGCACGAACGCACGGGCCGGCCGTCGACGTGTACGGTGCACGCGCCACAAAGGGCCATCCCGCAACCGAACTTGGTGCCGGTCATCCCGAGAGTGTCTCGGAGCACCCAGAGCAGCGGGGTGGCGGGATCGGCGTCGACACGACGTGTCTCGCCGTTGATATCGAGAGTGATCATGCTCTCCTCCCTCCGGACGGTGCAGCGGCTGGCGGGTCGAGGCTCGGATTATGACGCCAGGTGCCCGCCGGAAGTAAAGGATTTCGCGCGCGGGCTACGGTCAGCCCCGCGCCCAGGGCAGCGTTCGATTCGCGAACGCGGCCTCACCCCGCAGCAGGTGGAAGATGTAGGCGCCGAGGCAGAACTTTCCGAAGACGAGGAGCGAGAAGGCCGCCACCAGCATGGCCTGGATGATCCACGAGAGGACGTGCCAGCCTGCCAGCAGCGTGAGGGCGCTGCCGAGATTGAAGGCGGCGTTGACGGCCTGCGCGAAGCGGCGCGGCGCGGGGGCCGGGCTCATCGGGAGGCGACCGCGCGGGGCCGCGATCCAGCGGTTGTAGGCCCGCTCGAACGGGTTCCAGGCCGGGAAGATCACGTTCCACCAGAGCACGGCGGAGAGCGCGAGGAACAGGGGAGCGGACTGCAGCGCCACCGCGACGAGCACGAGCGGGAAGACGATCGCGGGCTGGAAGTAGAGACCCTGGAAGCGCATGTCGCAGGCGTCGGCGGGCTCCTCGGGGAAGCCCTGCTGGCGCATGAAGTTGGTGACGGCCCGATTCGCCATGCGTTGTCCTCCTAGAACGATGCGACAAACGAGGCGCGCAGCGTGAACGGCTCGAGCGGATGCGTGTGGATGTCCTCGATCCCCGCTACCGGCTCGCCGGGCAGGCGCGACACGTAGTAGTAGTCGATGTCGCTCACCTTCGCGCTCGTCAGGTTGAACCCCTCCATCGCCAGCGAGTACCGGCGTGTCAATCGACAGGCCAGCCGCGCGTTGAGCGTCGAGGATCCCTGCGACCGCACGCGGTTGTCCTCGGTCAGCGGCCGGGGGCCGAAGTACCGCAGCCGCAAGCTGCCGGAGAGGCGGCCGGCGGCCGGCGGGACCCGGGTCTCGGAATCTCGCTTTCGAGTACGAAACATCGGCATCCAGGTGGAGCCACCGCGCGGGCGTATAGACGTTCGCCCACTCGAAGCCCAGGCGGCGGCTGGGCCGGCTCGGCTCCGTCGTGCCCGCGTCTCCCACGAAGACCAGCTCCGACGCGATGTCCAGGAGCCACCCCGTGAGCGTGCCATGGAAGCGGCCGCGGGCGACGCTTCGGATCCCGAGCTCCGCGCCCTTCGCGCGAACCAGGGGGTCGACGCGCATGCTCGGAGCGCCGGTCCGGGGATCCCGCGATTGCACCGTGCCGCGCGCGTCGTTGCTATGGAAGCCCCAGCCCCAGTTGGCGTAGACCTCGGTGTTCCTCCAGGGGCCGAGGATGACGCTGAGCTTGGGACTGGCCAGCGCGGACGTCCGGCTCCCGGAGTTGGCCGGGTCGTCGCCGGTCACGTCGAAGTGGTAGAGGTCGGCACGCAGGCCAGCCACCGTCCGCAGCCGGGGTGCCCATTGCACGCTCGTCTGGAAGAAGAGGGCTCCGCTCGACTGGCTCACCCGATCCTGGCGCACTGTGTCGAGTCGCCGGCGTGCTTCGGTATGGTAGAGCCCGAGGGTCGGGATGCGGTCGAAGCGGCCCTGGAACCCGGCGACGCTCTCCGCGTCGTGGCCCCACCAATTGCCGAGAAACCGCTGGCTCAGGGTTGCGCCCAGGATGCCGCGCGCGTCCTTCTGCTCGAACTGATCGCCGTGGACGGGATCGTCGAGGAAATAGGTGAAGTTCGAGAAGAGGTCGAGGCCGTAGCCGATCGCGTAGGCCTTGGCGAGGGTCAAGCCGGCGCCCGTGGTCCGGCGCCATTCGCCCGCGAGCGAGTAGCGGTGCGTGCGTCCGGCGTCCGTGGGATCGATGGTCCCGAACCGATCGATGACACCGGAGGTGACGGCACGCGCGGGGACCTGATCCGTGGAATTCCACCGGCCGGAATACCCCATCGCGGTGACGGTGAACCCGTTGCCCTGATCGCCCCGGCTGTATCGCACCAGGCCGTTCCACTTGCGATAGCCGTCGGGGCGCACCCAGGGCCCGTCACTGTGGTACCCCTCGCCCGCATAGAGCAGGTCCCCTCGTCCCAGCTTCGCGGAGCCCGCCAGCAGCACGCGCCCGA
>WNFI01277996.1_pt1 | contig 11497 bp, 10 predicted proteins | sample 5400471 | NCBI WGS metagenome assembly WNFI01 (sample SAMN13153348, study PRJNA577476) | soil metagenome | isolation source: 100 cm saprolite on Douglas fir-dominated hillslope | place: USA:California | collected 2013-09-17
GGGAAATCGACGATGACCACGTCGAAGGTATCGCCGCCCTGCTGCAGCCAGTGGAAGGCATCGGTATTGAGGATGTGCACGCGCGCATCGCTGAGCGCTTCGCCGTTGAGCCGGCGCAGCATGGCGTTGTCCTTGAACAGGTCCGTCATGGCCGGGTCCAGCTCCACCAGGGTGACCGACTCCACCGAGGGGTACTTGAGCACCTCGCGCACGGCCATGCCGTCGCCGCCGCCCAGCACGGCCACGCGCTTGGGCGCGCCATGCGCGGCCATCACGGGGTGGACCAGGGCCTCGTGGTAGCGGTACTCGTCGCTTTGGGCGAACTGCAGGTTGCCGTTGAGGTACAGCCGCGCGCCCTGGCGCCCCTGCGTCACCACGATGCGCTGGTAGGGCGAGCTGCTGGAGAGCACGATGCGGTCCTGGTAGAAATGGTCGTCGGCCAGGCGCGTCAGATGGTCGGCGCCCCAGATGCCCGTGCCCAGCAGGGCCAGCACGGCCGCGCAGGCCAGGGCATGGGCGCGCGGGCGCCGCAGCTCATGCCGAAACAGCAGCAGTGCCCAGACCGCCACCGCCGCATTCATGAAGCCGAACAGCAGCCCCGTGCGCACCAGGCCCAGCTTGGGCACCAGCAGCAGCGGAAATGCCAGCGACACGGCCAGCGCGCCCAGGTAGTCGAAGGTCAGCACCTGGGACACCAGGTCCTTGAGCGTCACATTGCGCTTGAGGATGCGCATCACCAGCGGAATCTCCAGCCCCACCAGGGTGCCCACCACCAGCACCATGCCGTACAGCAGGAACCGGAAGGCGCCGGGCGCGTAGGCATTGGCAATGAACAGCGTGGCCGGCAGCGCGCCGCCGACCAGGGCCACCATCAGCTCGATGCGCAGAAAGTGCGCGGGCAGATGGTCCTCGAAATAGCGCGACAGCCAGGAGCCTATGCCCATGGCGAACAGGTAGCTGCCGATGATGGTGGAGAACTGCAGGACCGAATCGCCCAGCAGATAGGAAGCCAGCGCACCCGCAGCCAGTTCGTAAAGCAGGCCGCAGGCCGCGATCACGAAGACGCTGACCAGCAGGGCGATGTCGATGGGACGCGCCGGCTGCGCGCCGGCAAGAGGGGCTGAGGTTTGCACGGCCGGTATTGTGCGCGATGCGCCCCTTCCCGCGTGCAACGGACACCGTGCAAAGCGGGAAGGAGCGCAGCGCCTCGGGCGCCGCCGTCAGAACTGGTAGTTGGCGCTGACCAGAACGCTGCGCGGTGCGCCTGGCATGGAGCTGGAGCGCCAGTACTGCTTGTCGAACAGGTTGGACAGCGCCACCGTCACCGTCCAGGCGTCCTGGCGCCAGCCCACCAGCGCATCCCAGCGCGTGTAGCCGGGCAGGAGGGCCGTGTTGGCGGCGTTGGTGAAGCGGCTGCCCGTGTAGGTCACGCCGACTTCGCCATACCAGGGGCCCTTGGGCGCATAGCGCAGGAACAGGTTGCCGTTGCGCTTGGCCGTGTCACGCAGGTACAGGCCCACGTTGGCGGGGTTTTGCGCGTCTTCAGCCACCTTGGCCTCCATGAAGGCCACGCCCCCGCGCACATACCAGGAACTGGCCACGCGGCCCGCCGCGCTGAACTCGATGCCGCGCGAACGGTCCTTGCCCCGGATGGCCCAGGTGTAGGGATCGTTCTCGGGATCGGGGCGGTAGCGGATGTTGTACTTCTCCAACTGGTAGACGGAGACCTGGGTGGACAGCGCGCCGCCCAGCCAGTCGCTCTTGACGCCGACCTCGGACTGGCGCGAGTACTGGGGCTCGTCGTCCGGCACCGCGCCCACGGCGGTTTCCACGGTCAGGATGCCGCGGCCGCCATAGGGCGAGTAGCTCTTGTTCCAGGACGCATAGAAGCTGTGCTCACGCACCGGCTGCCACACCACGCCCACGCGCGGGCTGAAGCCGTTGCCGTCGGTCTTGCGCGTGAGGTTGGCGATCTTGTTGGTGCTCTGGAAGTCATAGCTGTCGTAGCGCAGGCCCAGCAGCAGCTTCCACTGCTCGGTCAGGCTGACCAGGTCCTGCATGTACAGCGCCTGGCCCTTGCCCTTGTGATAGTTGTCCTGGGTCGGCTTGCCCTGCACCGGACGGCTGGGCCAGACGATGGGCTGCAACGGATCGTAGGAAAAGGTGCTGCCGGGCTGGCCGACGCGCGGCGCGCGCTCTTCCTCGCTGGCCTCCAGGCCCACCAGCAGATCGTGCTTGATGCTGCCCGTGCTGAACTTGCCCGTCAGGTCCAGCGTGTTGGACAGCGTGGTGTTGCGGGTCTGCTGCCAGGCGTAGTTGGGCGTGATCTTGCCGGTCGCGGCGCGGTAGGTGCCGGCGAAATAGTGGTCGAAGTCCTGGCTGGCCTCGCGCTTGCTGGCCACCCAGCGCAGGCTCCAGCGGTTGTTGAAGTCATAGGACAGATCGGAGCGCAGCACGCGCAGGCGGTCTTCCACGTAGTCGCCAGGCGCCGCGAAGCCCTTGCGGATGGAAACGCCGGCTGGCAACTGGTCATAGACCGGACCGCGATCGGGCACGCGCCAGACGTTGTCATAGGTGTACTGGCCGGTCCAGCGCCACCCCGTGCGGGTGTCCACCAGGATGCTGGGCGAGACCATCTCGTTGCGGTTGCGTATGCCTTCGCGGAAGCTGTGCGCCTGCTCGCGGTCGGCCGTCAGGCGCACGGCCACGTTCTCGTTGAGCACGCGGTTGATGTCGATGGTGCCGCCCACGTTGTCCCAGGAGCCGCCGCGCAGCGTGATGCTGCTCTTGGCGTCGAAGCGCGCCTGCTTGCTCACCATGTTGACCACGCCGCCGCCCGCGCTGCGGCCGTAGAGCACCGAGGCCGGGCCCTTGAGGATCTCGATGCGCTCCACATTGGCCGTGCTGCGGCGCACCTGGCCGCTTTCGCGCACGCCGTCGCGGTAGATGTCGCTCTCATCGGCCTTGAAGCCGCGGATGTACACGCCCTCGCCACGCATGTCGTAGGTGGTGTTCACGCCCGGCACGCCGTCCAGCATGGTGGCCAGGTCGTTGATGCCGTAGCTCTTGTACTTGTTGACCTCCAGCGTATCGATGGTCTGCGGGATGTCCTTGGGCGCCAGGTAGGTCTTGGTCGCCGTGGTCACGCCTTCGGGGCGCACGTCGTCAGGGTCGTACTGGGAGGCGTTGACCTGCAGTGTGGGCAGGGTGTGGGCCTGTTGAGGCTGCGTCTGCGTCTGTGCCGGATCGGCTGGAGCGGCATCCTGGGCATGGACCGCGCCCGCCAGCGCGGTGGTGATGATGCCAGCGGTCACACCCACTGAAAGCCTTGCTCTGCGGGCAGCTTGATGGTCTGTCATGGAAACCCTCTCTTCGAATGAAGGGGGCGATTCTATTTATAATGCAAACGAATATCATTTGCAAACTCACTATCAACAAGGAATTTGTTGCGACGCAGCAACGCCGCCATGCGCAGCGCAGCCGCACCTTTTCAGGCGGGCTGCGTGTCGGCGGGAGATGGGGAGTGCAGGGGGGGCCAGGCGGCCCCGTTCAGTGGATGGCGGCAGCGACGATGATGCTGATGCCCAGGCACATGGCGGCCACCACCATGGCCAGCGCCTTGTTGTGCTTCTCGACGATCTCGGCCCACATGTCCACGGGCGTGATCTTGTCGATGATGATGAAGCACAGCCAGAACACCACCACGCCCACCAGCGCATAGAGGATCGAGCCGACGAAGGCGGCGGGGTTGAACCAGTCTACGTTCATGATCAGTTTCTCCGTTGTTTACTTGTGGCTGCCGCCCGAGGTGTAGCCACCCCAGGAGCCGCCGCTGCTGCGGGTGTAGCTGTTGCAGTTGGGATCGGTGTTCGGGTCGCAGTTCGGGCGCGACATGCAGCCGCGCAGCATGACGAACACCAGCCACAGGATGACCACGCCGATGACGATGGTCCACAGGCCGAAGCGGCTACCCGACATCACGCCGACCTGCGAGCGGTCCCGCAGCTGCTTGAGGCCGAAGGCCGTGGCCAGCGTGGTGGCCGAGACGGCGCTGCCATGCGACCAGGTGGTCTCGCCGTTCTCGGTCTCGCTGGCCAGAAAGGCCTTGTTCTGCGCGCCTGCGCTCACATAGTCCACATTGCGCGTGGTCTGGCCGCGCTGCACGGGCCAGTAGAACTCGCCCAGCGCATAGGTGGTCTCGGCCGTGTAGCGCGATTCAAGCTGATATTGCCGGCCCATGTACTTGGCCGTGCTGCGGTTCTTGGAGAGCTTGGGCACGCCCGTGGTCACGCGGGCCATGCTCCAGCCATCGGAGGAATCGACCAGGAAGGCGAAGCCGGCCTTCTGGCTGAACAGCAGGTATTCCTCCCAGCCAAAGCTCTCGTCGTCGCCGGCCTCCTCGCCCATGCGGTGCTGAAAGCCCACCACCTGCCACTGCAGGCCTTCCAATGCACCCTTGCTGCCCAGGGGGATGGCGGGGCGCACGGGCTCGTTCTGTTCGGCATAGGACAGTTCCTTGCCAATGCCCTGGCTCAGGTCCACCAGCGATCCGCAGCTGGGGCAGCTCAGGCTCTTGGTGGTGGTGAAGCGCACAGGCACCACGGCGCCGCACTTGGGGCAGTTGAAGTGCCTGCCCTGCTCGCCCTTGAGCGAGGCGCCGTCGCGCAGGCCCTGCAGCCTGAGGTCGTCCAGCACCACGCGTTCGCCCAGGCTCAGCGCAGGCGGCTGGGCCGAGAAGTCCACGGACAGGACCTGGCCCTGCTCGCTGCGCAGCTCCACCAGCCGGTACGGCGTGCCGGGCTCGGGCAGCTGCGCCAGCTCGCCCTGGGCCGACACCAGCCGCGCGTTCTGCACGCTGCTGACCGTGAAGCTCTTGCCGCCGAGCACGCGCTGCGAGCCCAGCAGCCAGTCGGAGGCCTTGAACGGCCCGTTGCGCAGGGCCTCGGCCTCCCAGGGCCAGGACCAGACGAACTGGCCATTGTCCTCGCTCAGGAAGCCCAGCGCACCATCGCTGAACGCGGCCACCCATTCGCTCCAGGCGCCTGCCTCGCTCTTGAGCTGCAGCCGCCCGACCAGGGTGAAGTGCTCGGGCTTGCCGTTGCGCAGCATCTGGCCCGTGGCGCCGATGCGCAGGGGGCTGTAGTCCTCGAAGACCTCGGCCATGGAGCCGCGGCGCTGCAGCACATCGCCCTGGCGCACCACGGTGCTGCGGCAGAACTCGCAGACGGCGTAGCTGGCCTGGGCGCTGGAAAATTCCACGGGCGCGCCGCAGCCGGGGCAAGGTGCGCGGTAGACGCGCTGCGATGGACTCGATGCCATGTGGGAAGGTCGTCAGTGGTGAGAGGGCCTGGAGCGCAGCTGGCCGGCCACGCCATTCACGCAAGCTGCGCCCGTGTAGCGCAGCGCGGCGGCGGCGGTCAATGCGGCTTGCCCTTGCCAGTGCCGGGCTTGGCTGGCGCAGTGGCGGCGTCGGCCTTCTTGCTGCCCAGCCTGGATTCCTTGCCGGCCATCAGGCGCTGGATGTTCTCGCGGTGGCGCCAGATCAGCAGGGCCGCCATGGCGACGATGGCGGCGGCAATAGGCGTCTCGGCATACCAGACCACGCCACTGCACAGGAGGTAGTAGACGGGGGCGAACACGGAGGCCACCAGGGCAGCCAGCGAGGAATAGCGGAAGAACACGGCAATGATCAGCCAGGTCAGCGCCACCGCCAGGCCCAGCCAGACGCTGATGCCCAGCAGCACGCCCAGGGCCGTGGCCACGCCCTTGCCGCCCTTGAAGCGGAAGAACACCGGGTACAGGTGGCCCAGGAAGGCGGCCAGCGCCACCATGGCCACCGTGCCGTCGCCCAGGCCGAAGCGGCTGCCGAACCACTGCACCAGCGCCACGGGCAGCCAGCCCTTGGCCGCATCCAGCAGCAGGGTCACGGCTGCGGCCGCCTTGCTGCCGGAGCGCAGCACATTGGTGGCGCCGGGGTTGCCGCTGCCATAGGTCCGCGGATCGTTCAGGCCCATGGCCCGGCTGACGATGACGGCGAACGACAGCGAGCCGATCAGGTAGGCCGCCACGGTGGCGAGAAGGGGGTAGAGCGCGTTCAATTGAAGTCCTTGGCCGGTCTGTGGAGCGCCGGCGCGCGATCCGGCCGGCCATGATGGCCCGCCCTCCCTGATCGCCGACACATGTTTTTCATCAGGACCTGCGCGAACCCGTGGGAGGCGGTGGCCGCCTTCCCGTGTGCGCAAGTCATGTTCATTTCTTCAGGGCATCTATTCTGCCAGCGCGCAGTGCACGGGCCGTGCATCCAGCAGCTGCACGCAGACCTGCGGGTCCAGCTGCACCAGAAAGCCGCGGCGCCCGCCGTTGATGGCGATGCGCGGCAGCGCCAGGATGCTCTCTTCGATATAGACCGGCATGTCGCGGCGCGTGCCGAAGGGCGAGGTGCCGCCAACCAGGTAGCCGCTGTGGCGGTTGGCGACTTCGGGCTTGCAGGGCTCCACGCTCTTGGCGCCGATCTGCCGCGCCAGGTTCTTGGTGGAGACCTTGCAGTCGCCATGCATGAGCACGATCAGCGGCCTGGCGTCCTGGTCCTGCATCACCAGGGTCTTGACCACCATGTGCTCGTCCAGGCCCAGGCTGGCCGCGCTGTGCTCGGTGCCGCCGTGTTCCAGGTATTCATAGGGATGCTCGGTGAACTCCACCTTGTGGGCGCGCAGCAGCTGCGTGGCCGGTGTCTCGCTGACATGAGAGTTTTTCTTGGACATGAATTTTTTATCGTTTTACAATAATTTTTTATCGATTCATCAATACAAGGCTGTGCCATGAACTATACGCCCCACGCCGCGGGCAACACCCTGAGGCGCCACTCCCAGGCGGCGCGCATCCTGATTGCGCTCGGTGCCGTCGCGCTGCTGGCCCTGCCGGCAGCCGCCCTGCTGTCGCCGCAAGATCTTTCGGGCCAGGCGGAAGGCCTGCTGGGCATGCCGCCCGGCCAGCCGCTGGACATGGCTGCGCGCTGGCGCACCGCACTGGTCAGCCTGCTGCCCGTGGGCTGCGGCCTGTATGCGCTGCGCCAGTTGTGGACACTGTTCGGCGAGTACCTGCAGGGCCGTGTCTTCGGCCAGCAGGCGCAGCACGCCCTGATGCGCTTTGCCTGGACGGTGCTGGCGGGCGCGCTGGCCCTGCCCTTCACGCGCGCGCTGATGTCGGTGGCGGCCAGCATGGGCAATCCGCCAGGGCAGCGCTTCGTCACGCTGGGCCTGTACTGGCACGATGGCCTGCTGGTCCTGCTCGGCGTGGTGCTGGTCTCCATCGCCCATGTGATGCTGCAGGCGCGGCGCATCGCCGACGAGAACGCGGGATTCGTCTGAGCATGCCCATCATCGTCCACCTCGATGTGATGCTGGCGCGCCGCAAGATGCGCTCGCGCGAACTGGCCGAGATGGTCGGCATCACCGAACAGAATATTTCCCTGCTCAAGAGCGGCAAGGTGCGCGGCGTGCGCTTCGACACGCTGGAGCGCATCTGCGAGGCACTGCAGTGCCAGCCAGGCGACCTGCTGGAATGGGTGGCAGGGCCCGAGGATTGAGCAGCGGACGGCTGCGGCTGATCGCGGGCCTGCTGCTGTCGCTGCTGCTGCATGGGGCGCTGCTGTGGCGGGGTCTGGCCCCGGACATTGCGCGGCCCGGCACCGGGCAGGCCGAGGCGCACCGCCTTCAGGTGGTCTGGGTCGAGACGCCGACTTCGACGCCGACGCCAGCCCCCTCTCCTGCTCCTGCTCCAGTGGCTGCCCGGCCCGGACCGGCGCCTGCGTCCGCGCCTACGCGACGGCCGGACACCGCCGCCGTCGCACCGCCATCAAGGCAAGGCGCAGGGGCTGCAAAGGCCACGGAGCAGGCCGCGACAGCCGCCGCGCCGCAAGCGCCTGTCCCCGCCGACACCGAGGCCGTCCCGGACACCGCGCGCAGCGCCAGGGCCATGGGCCGCCTGCTGGACTCGGCCGCAGGCCGCGAGGCCGTGCAGTCGGCGGCCCGGCAAGGCCTGGTCAGGCCCCAGATCCCTGCGCAGCGCGAGGACCCGCTGGCCAGCGGCATGCGCCAGGCCGCCCAGGGCGATTGCATGAAGGGCGAGTTCAAGGGCGGCGGCATGGGCCTGCTGAGCCTGCCCATGCTGGCGGCTGCTGCGCTCAAGGGCGAGTGCAGCCGCTGAAGGCGTGGGGCCGAGGCCTATTGCGCGGGGTCGCGCACTTCCCAGCGGATGGCGTCGATGGCCGACAGCAGTTCGGGCGACAGTTGCGTGCCCCAGGCGTTCAGGTCCTCATCGAGCTGGGCCACCGAGGTCACGCCGATGATGGTGCTGGCCACCTGCCACTTGGTGTAGCAAAACGCCAGCGCCAGCTGCGTGGGCGTGAGGCCATGCTCGCGCGCCAGCGCGCTGTAGCGGCGCGCGGCGGCCAGGGCTTCGGGCCGGCCCCAGCGCTGCTTGCGCACGGACTCGTAGCGCGCAATGCGTGCGGCCTGCGGCGCAGCGGGATCGGTGGGCGCATGCACGTCGAACTTGCCCGTGAGCAGGCCAAAGGCCAGCGGCGAATAGGCCAGCAGCGAGACACCCAGGCGGTGGCAGCTTTCGTCCATGCCGTTTTCCCAGCTGCGGTTGAGCAGGCAGTAGGCGTTCTGCACCGAGGCCACGCGCGGCAGGCCGTGCTGCTCGGCCAGGCGCACGAATTCGTGCACGCCCCAGGGCGTTTCATTGGACAAGCCGATGTGGCGCACCTTGCCTTCCCGGACCAGGCGGCCCAGCGCCTCGAGCTGCTCGTGGATGCCGGTCTGCGAGCTTTCCTTGGCCGGGTCGTAGTACAGCTGGCCGAAAGCCGGCACATTGCGCTCGGGCCAGTGGATCTGGTAGAGGTCGATCACGTCCGTGCCCAGGCGGCGCAGGCTGCCTTCGCAGGAGGCGGCGATGTCGGCCGCCGTCATGCCCTTGCCCTCGCGCACCCAGGGCATGCCCCGCGAAGGACCGGCCACCTTGGTGGCCAGCACGACCTTGGCGCGCGCGCCGGGGCGCTGGGCGAACCAGCGGCCGATGATGGTCTCGGTGGCGCCGCAGGTTTCGGCGCGTGCGGGCACGGCATACATCTCGGCCGTGTCGAAGAAGTCCACGCCGCGCTCCAGCGCGCGGTCCATGATGGCGAAGGCCTCGGCCTCGCCGACCTGCTCGCCGAACGTCATGGTGCCCAGGCAGATGGGGCTGACTTGCAATGCGCTTTGACCGAGCGCCACCGGTTGCATCGAGGGGGAATTCATGGGCACCGAGTGTAGGGCCGCCCGTGTTTACCCTGACGACAGCGCGCCCACCCGGCCAGGGCCGGGCGGGCGCGCTGCGTCCGTCGGGATCAGGCGCCCTGCGGTGCCTCGGCCTGCAGCACGCCGCGGTTGATCTGGTCGCGCTCCATGGACTCGAACAGGGCCTTGAAATTGCCTTCGCCGAAGCCCTCGCGGTAGTTGCCCTTGCGCTCGATGAACTCGAAGAACACGGGGCCCAGCATGGGCTGGGAGAAGATCTGCAGCAGCAGGCGCGGCTGGCCGCCCTCGGTCGTGCCGTCCAGCAGGATGCCGCGCGCCTGCAGCTCGCCCACGGGCTGGCCGTGACCGGGCAGGCGGCCTTCCAGGTTCTGGTAGTAGATGTCGTTGGGCGCGGTCAGCAGCGGAATGCCGGCCATCTGCAGCTGGTCGATGGAGTCCAGCAGGTTATCCGTCAGCAGCGCGATGTGCTGGATGCCCTCGCCGTTGAACTGCATGAGGAACTCCTCGATCTGGCCGCCGCCCTGGCGCGATTCCTCGTTCAGCGGAATGCGGATCAGGCCGTCGGGCGCCGTCATGGCCTTGGAGGCCAGGCCGGTGTACTCGCCCGAGATGTCGAAGTAACGGATCTCGCGGAAATTGAACAGCTTGCTGTAGAAGTCCGCCCAGTAGGTCATGCGGCCGCGGTAGACGTTGTGCGTCAGGTGGTCCACCACCTGGAAGCCGTGGCCCTTGGGGTTGCGGTCCACGCCGGGCAGGAACTCGAAGTCGATGTCGTAGATGGACTTGCCTTCGTCGAAGCGGTCGATCAGGTACAGCGGCGCGCCGCCGATGCCCTTGATGGCCGGGAGGCGCAATTCCATGGGGCCGGTGGGAATTTCCACGGGCTGCGCGCCCAGCTCCAGCGCACGCTTGTAGGCCTGGTGCGCGTCCTTGACGCGGAAGGCCAGGCCGCAGGCCGAGGCGCCGTGCTCGGCCGCGAAATAGGCGGCCTGCCCCGGCTCATTGTTGATGATGAAGTTGATGCCTCCCTGGCGGTACAGCAGCACGTTCTTGGAACGGTGCTTGGCCACCAGGGTGAAGCCCAGCTTCTCGAACAGCGGCTCCAGCACGCCGGGCGTGGGCGACGCGAATTCCACGAATTCGAAGCCCATCAGGCCCATCGGGTTGTCGAACAGGTCTGCCATGGTTGGTTCTCCTTGAAGGTTTCAACGGGGGATGTGCGCGGGTTCCAGTACGGATTCCAGCACAGGCGTGGGACGTTGGCGGAACACGAGGCGATAGGCCCCGTAGACCACCAGGACCCAGATCGGAATGGCCAGCGCGGAGGACCGCACCGACGGTGTCAGCAGCATCACGCCCACCACCAGGGCCATGGCAGCCAGGCAGATGGCGTTGGTCAGCGGCGCGGCCGGTGCGGGAAAGCCCAGCACGGTCTTGCGCGCCACATGCGCCCGGCGAAAGCGCCAGTGCGCCACGATGATGATGGTCCAGGTGATCACCAGGGCCGCCACGATCAGCGACATCAGCAACTCCAGCACACCGGCCGGCGCCACATAGTTCAGCACGATGGCCAGCGCCGTGAAGATGGCCGGATAGACGATGGCCCGCACCGGCACGCCGCGGCGGTTGACCTGCATCAGCGAGCGCGGCGCATTGCCTTCGCTGGCCATGCCGTACAGCAGGCGGCTGTTGCTGTAGACCATGCTGTTGTAGACCGACAGCGTGGCCGTGAGGATCACGAAGTTCAGCAGGTGGGCGGCAGTGTTCTCGCCCAGGCCCGAGAACACCAGCACGAAGGGGCTGCTGCTGTAGGTGTCGCCGCCGGCCTTGAGCTGGCCCAGCAGGTCCGTCCAGGGCATCAGCGACATCAGCACGGCCATGGAGCCGATGTAGAACACCAGCACGCGATAGATCAGCTGGTTCACGGCCTTGGGGATGACGGTGCGCGGCTGGTCGGTCTCGGCCGCCGCGAAGCCCAGCATCTCCACGCCGCCGAAGGCGAACATGATGAAGGCGAAGGCCATCACCAGGCCTGAGAAGCCGTTGGGAAAGAAGCCGCCGTGCGTCCACAGGTTGCGCACGGTCTGCTCGGGCCGGTCGGCGCTGAACAGCAAATACACGCCCGCAGCGATCATGGCCAGCACGGCCGCGATCTTGATCAGCGCGAACCAGAACTCGAACTCGCCATAGGCCTTGAC
>WNFI01283659.1_pt1 | contig 11497 bp, 13 predicted proteins | sample 5400471 | NCBI WGS metagenome assembly WNFI01 (sample SAMN13153348, study PRJNA577476) | soil metagenome | isolation source: 100 cm saprolite on Douglas fir-dominated hillslope | place: USA:California | collected 2013-09-17
CGGATTCGAGGACCGGTGTCTCGCCGCGCTCGTCGCGGTACACGCCGATGCCGAGATCCACCTTGTGCGGGTCGGGATCGGCGCGATAGGCCGCCATCAGGCTCAGGATCGGATCCGCAACGATGGGCTCGAGCCGCTCGAACATGGGCAACTCCGGGGCTACTTGCCGGTGAGAGCGGCGAGCGCCCGCTTGCGCGCCGCTTCGAACTCATCGCCCGGCTTCCACGCCGGCATGGCATCCTTCTCAGCGATGAGCCAGGCGGACAGCATATCGAGCTGCGCGTCCTGAATCATGCCGTCGAAGTTCCAGCTGCCGTCGAGCCTGTCGGAAGGCTGGTGGTACTGCTTCAGTTCCCACTCCTCGATCTGCTTGCGGCCCCAGTCCTCCGGGCGGCCGACGAAGTCCGTGCCGTCACCGAAGAACAGCGCCGGCACGCCTATCTTGGCGAACGAGAACTGATCGGAGCGGTAGTAGTACCCGCGGTCCGGGAATTGATCGGGCTTGACCACGCGCCCCTGCGCTTTGGCGACGATCGCGGCGATCTCATCGAGCGAGGACTTGCCCATGCTGATCAGGGTCGCATCGCGCGTGCGCCCGAAGATGTTGCCGCCGTCGATGTTGATGTCCGCCGCGATGCGCCCGGGCGGGACGGTCGGGTGCTGCGCGTAGTAGCCGGAGCCGAGGAGCCCCCGCTCCTCGCCGGCGACGAACAGCGCGAGCAGCGAGCGGCGCGGCCTTGGTGCGAGCGATGCGAAGGCGCGCGCGATCGCCAGCACCTGCGCGCAGCCGGAAGCATTGTCCACGGCGCCGTGGTATATGCGGTCGCCGCTCGCATCCGGCTCGCCGATTCCGAAGTGATCGTGATGCGCGGTCAGCACCACCACCTCGGCGGCGAGCTTCGGGTCGCTCCCGGGCAGCAGTCCCCCGACGTTGGCGCTCTGCACGCGCGAGAGCTTGTTGGTGAAGGTGAGCGAAGTGCGGATGCCGAGCGGCACCGGCCTGAAGGTCCGCGAGCGTGCCGCCGCGAGCAGCTTGTCCAGATCGTACCCGCTCGCCTTGAGGAGCCGGCGCGTCGCCTCCTCGGTCGCCCAGGCCTCGAGCGGCACCCGCGCCTCGCCCGCGGCGGGCAGCTGAAACTGCTCACCGCCCCAGGAGCTCTGGACCACCTGCCAGGGATAGCCGGCCGAGGGCGTGGTGTGGAGGATGACCGCGCCCACCGCCTGCTGCCGTGCGGCGCTCGCGTACTTGTAGTCCCAGCGTCCGTAGTACAGGCGGCGCTTGCCGGCGAACAGCTTCGGATCCCAGTCGGGATCGTTGTTCATCATCAGCAGCACCTTGCCCGCAAGGTGCGCGCCCTTGAAATCGTCCCAGCGATACTCGGGGGCCTGGATGCCGTAGCCGACGAACACGAGCTCGGCATCCTCGAGCGCGACGCTCTCGCTCTGCACGCCGCTCGTGGCGATGTAGTCGCGCGACCAGGCGAGGTCGATGCGCTGCGTCCGGGTCTGGAAGCTCCAGCTCGCCGGAAGCTGCGACTTGATCCCGACGATATCGAAGGGCTGCTGCCAGTTCCCGGCGGCGAAGGCGGGCACATAACCCATGCCCTCGAGCTGCGTCTGCAGGTACAGGCGCGTCAGCAGATCTCCGCGGCCGGCCGGTCCCCTCCCCTCGAGCAGATCCGACGACAGCAGGCGGACCGGCGCCTCGAGAGCTGCGCGCGTGAGGTAGCTGTGCGCCGCCTGCTCCACCGCCGCGGGAACACCCGGAGTCTGTGCCGCGGCGACGGCCGCGAGCGCGGCCAGCACGAGAGCCGCGCTCGGGCGGCTGAGCTTGGACGAAGGCATCACGGGCTCCTCGCGTCGCAGGGGGCCGCAACGGTAGCACGCGCGCGGCGCGTGCGGGCGCGACGGGGCTAGGGCGCGATGACCACTCCCCAGGGACCGTGGCCGGTGGCCACCTTGCCGATGACGGTGAGGCGTTCGGTATCGACGACGGACACATCGCCCGAAGGACCGTTGGCTGCGACGAGGCGTGTGCCGTTCGCGCTCAACGCCAGTCCCCATGGCCGCGCTCCCACCGCAATCTCCGCGATCAGCTTGCCGTCGGCGGGCGAGATCACCGCCACGGTACCGCCGCGCCCGGTGCTTACGTACAGCCGTCCGCGCTTCTCATCGAGCGCGACCCCCATGGGCCGCGCCTCCGGGCGCAGCTGCAGGAATGGGGCAGCCGTCGGGTTGCCGGTGAGTGCGAGCCGGTACACCGTCGCATCGCCCTCGCCCGAGACGTAGGCGGTGCGGCTGTCGTCCGTGAAGGCGAGATCGCGCGGGCGCTTGCCGACGGCGACGCGACTGCGCACGGTATGGGTGCGCACGTCGATCACGGCCACCGAGTCATCACTCTCGCTGGTCACGAGGACCCAGCGCCCGTCGGGCGAGGCGCGCACCCCCTCGGGCTCGCGTCCGACCGCGATCCTCGCGCGCAACGTCCCGCGTGCCGCATCGAGCACGCTGAGGCCGGCCGTGTCCTCATCGGTCACGAACAGCGAGCGGCCGTCGCGGCTCACCTCCACGCGCTCGGGATCGGAGACTCCTTTCAATAGCCGCGTCCGGCGCAGCGTCGCCGTATCGACGACCGCCACGCCGTCGGCCTGCGGATCGCGTGGCAGCTTCTCGCATTGCTCCTGCGGGATCGGCGGGGGACATTTCGGCAGGCCGCTGACGACGACGTAGAGCGTGGCGCCGTCGCGGCTGAGCGCGAGCCCCCGGGGCCGCTTGCCGACCTCGAGCGTCGCGAGCACTGCCAGGCGCCCGAGATCGAGCACGGTGACGCTGCCGTCGTCCTCGTTGGAGACGTAGGCCCGCTGCGCCTGAAGCGGCGGGGGCGTGAGCGAGGCGAGCAGCGCCAGGGCGGCGCTGAGGCCGCCGCGCCGTGCTCGCAGGGGATTCGGGATCCAGTTCACGGGCGCAGCATACTCAAAATCCATCGAAGTCCCACCCCGCCCGCGCGGCGCATGATAACGTGGCGCATGATCGACGCCACGCGCCCCCAACAGCCCGCTCCGCTCGTGTGGACCAATGTCCTGATGTTCGCCGGGACCTCCGCCGTGGTCGCCGTGCTCGTGCCGTGGTATGGCCTGCGGCACGGATTCTCGGCAGCCGCATGGAGTGGCTTCGTCTTCTTCGCCGCCGCCAACGGCATGGCGATCACCGCCGGCTATCACCGGCTGTGGGCGCACCGCAGCTACGAGGCGCACTGGAGCCTGCGGCTCGTGTACCTGCTGTTCGGCACGATGGCGCTGCAGAACAGCGTGTTGGTCTGGTGCAGCGGGCATCGCGCCCACCACCTGTACGTCGATGACGTGGACCGCGACCCTTACTCCGCGCGGCGCGGCTTCTGGTTCTCACACATCGGCTGGATGCTGCGCCTGTACCCGAGCGGCGCGGTGGATTTCAGCAACATCCCGGATCTCAGGCGCGACCCGCTGCTCGCGTTCCAGCATCGCTACTACGTGCCGCTCGCGCTCACCGTCAACCTCGGCCTGCCGCTGCTCGCGGGAGTGGTGTTCCACGACCTGTGGGGCATGCTGCTGCTCGCGGGGTTCCTGCGGCTCGTGTGGAGCCACCACGTCACATTCTTCATCAACTCGCTCGCCCACATGTGGGGCGTGCGCCCCTACAGCGAGGAGAACAGCGCCCGCGACAACCCGGTGCTCGCGGTCCTCACCTACGGCGAGGGCTACCACAACTTCCATCACGCCTTCGCGCACGATTATCGCAACGGGGTGCGCTGGTGGCAGTGGGACCCGACCAAGTGGCTGATCGCGACCCTGCGGCCGTTCGGCCTCACGCGGCGCCTGCGGCGCACGCCGGTGTTCCAGATCCAGCGCGCGCTGCTCGCCCTGCAGTTCACGCGTGCCCGCGAGCGGCTGGCGCGCAGCCCGCACGCCGGCCACTCGCACATCGAGTCGCTGCGCGCGCGGCTCGCGCACGAGTACGAGAGCTTCCTGGCCGCGGTGGCCGACTGGGCCCGCGTCAAGGAGCAGTGGCTCGAGGAGAAGAAGCGCGCCGTGCTCGAGCAGTGGGAGCACGTGGATCTGCAGCGCCGGCTGCGTGAGATCGAGCGCAGTCTCTCGCTGCAGCTGCGGCGCGTGCGCGTGCTGCAGGCGCAGCTCGTATAGTCAGACTGACCGAGACCGCCCGCGGCGGCAATCCGCATGGGCCGCATCTTCGAAGTCCGCAAGCACACGATGTTCGCGCGGTGGAACCGCATGGCGAAGCAGTTCGCCCGCATCGCGAAGGACATCACCATGGCGGTCAAGGCGGGCGGCCCGGATCCCGCCTCCAACTCAGTGCTGCGGCGGACCATCCAGAACGCGCGCGCTGTCAACATGCCGAAGGACAAGATCGAGGCAGCGATCAAGCGCGCGGCCGGGCGCGATGCCACCAATTACCAGCAGGTGCTCTACGAGGCTTATGCCCCGCACGGAGTCGCGCTGCTCGTGGAGACGGCGACCGACAACCCGACGCGCACCGTCGCCGGGGTGCGCAACATCATCACCAAGGGCGGCGGCAATCTCGCCACGAGCGGCAGCGTCAGCTTCCTGTTCCGCAAGATGGGTGTGTTCAGGTTGAGCCCCGCGGGCATCGACCAGGACGACCTCGAGCTTTACCTCATCGATCACGGGCTCGACGAGATGGGCGAGAGCACCGGCGAGAAGGGTGAGCCGCAGCTCGTGATCCGCTGCGCGTTCGCTGATTTCGGGCGGCTGCAGGAGGCGCTGGAAGCGCGCGGCCTCTCCCCGCTTTCGGCCGAGCACGAGTACATCTGCACCGTGCCGGCCGAGTTGCCCGAGGATCAGGCGACCGAGGTCATGACGGTGATCGATCGGCTCGAGCAGGACGAGGACGTCCAGCACGTGTTTCACACGCTCGCCTGAGCAGCGGGCGGTGCGGCTCAGGAGTCGGTTGCACCAACCCTGAAGTCGAACTCGTACGAATGACCGCCGTCGTCGGCGACGATGATGCTCATCTTCCCGGTGAGCCCCTTGAGGTCCCCGGTGCCTGAATCGGGCACGACCGTGATCGAGGAGACCGGCTTGCCGCGGTTCATGGTGGCGCTGTGCTTCAGCACGAAGCTGCCGCTGCGGCCCTTGAGAGTTCCGGTCACGCGCTCGAGTGCCACGTAGGCCGCCGAGCCCTTCACCTCGGTGTGCGCCGCCAGCATCTCGCCCTTGCTGATCCCCTCGAGCTCCCCGTGAAAGCGCTTGTCGATGGTGAGGCGCCCGAGATTGGCCGCCCGGGCGATCTGCGTGTCGGGCTTCTGCGGGATGATCTTGACGTCGAAGGATCCGGTGGCGCGCTGCCGGCTCATGTGGGCAGTCTCCTCAAGAATTCGGTCAGTCGGGCATGGGCGTCACACGCGCACAGTGTACGGCCGGCCGGGCTCCACCGCGATCGAGATGCGATGGTCGCGAAAGAGGAGCGGACGCCCGCGCCCGCCGCCGGCCGGCGCGGCAACGGCCGCTGAAGCGCGCGCCACGGCTTCCAGCACGCGCTCGTGGTGCGGCGACAGCTCGCACACCGGATCGGCATTGTCCGCATCGCCCGTGAGCAGGAGCGCCTGGCAGCGGCAGCCGCCGAAGTCGCGCGTCCTTTCGGGACAACTGCGGCAGGGCTCCTTCATCCACGCCTCGCCGCGAAAGCGATTGAAGGCCGGCGAGTCGTACCAGATGGTGCGGACGTCGGCGCTGCGCACGTTGGGAAGCTCGAGACCGGGGAGCATGCGCGCCGCGTGGCAGGGCAAGGCCAGGCCATCGGGTGCGATCGCGAGGAACACCGACCCTAGCCCGTTCATGCAGGGCTTGGGACGGGTCTCGAAGTAATCCGGCACCACGAAGTAGATCTGCATCCGCTGCCCCGGGCGCTGGCGGAAGCGTTGGGTGATCGCCTCCGCGCGCTCGAGCTGCGCGCGGCTCGGCAGGAGGTGCTCGCGGTTGAGCCACGCCCAGCCGTAGTACTGGGTGTTGGCGAGCTCGACGTACTGCGCGCCGAGACGCTCGGCCATCTCGAGGATCTCGCCCACGTGATCGATGTTGAGCCGGTGCAGCACCACATTCAGCACCATCGGGCAGGCGTACTGGCGGATGAGCGAGGCGACCTGCGCCTTGAGCTCGAAGGTGCGGGTGCTGGAGAGGAAGTCGTTGAGCTCGCGGGTGCTGTCCTGGAAGGACAGCTGGACGTGATCGAGCCCGGCGGCCTTGAGTGCGCGCATCCGCGGCTCGGTCAGCCCGACGCCGGAGGTGATCAGGTTGATGTAGAAGCCGAGGGCATGCGCCTCGGCGACGATCGCCTCGAGATCCGTGCGCACCAGCGGCTCCCCGCCCGAGAGCCCGAGCTGCACCGCCCCGAGCGCGCGCGCCTCGCGCAGCACGCGGATCCAGTCCTCGGTCGCAAGCTCTGCCCCCACGTTGGCGAAGTCCGTCGGGTTGTAACAGTAGACGCAGTGCAGCGGGCAGCGGTAGCTCAGCTCGAGCAGCAGCCACAGCGGCGGCCCGATGCCGTGCGGGCTCATGGGCGCAGCTCGAGCCATTGCTTCTCGAGCGCGAGCGTGACGAAGGCGTGGACATCTGCCGCGAGACCTGAGGCGCCATAGGTGCGCTCGAGCTCCGCCACGATCTGCGCCACGGTGCGCACGCCGTCGCAGCGACTCAGGATCGCCCCGGCGCTGCCGTTGAGCCGTACCATGCCCTCCGGATAGAGCAGCACGTGCGCCTCCTGCGCTGCCTCCCACTGCAGGCGCAGGCCGTGGGCGATCGCCGGCTTCGCGGTTGCGGGGATCGCGCTCACGCCGTCACCCCGTAGGCGAGCGCCATGGCATCGTTCATCTGCCACAGCACGTCGAGCTTGAACTGCAGCACCTCGAGCGCCCGCTGCTGCGCGGCGCGCGTGCGGAAGCGCTCGAGCGTGAGTGCGAGGGAGTACTCGACGTCGCGCGTCGCACGGTTCAGGCGCGTCTGGAAATAGCCGAGTCCCGCGCGCTCGATCCACGGGTAGTGCTGCGGCCAGCCCGCGAGCCGCTGGCGGTGAATCTGCGGCGCAAAGAGCTCGGTGAGCGAGGCGCACACCGCCTCGGGCCAGGGCGCCTGGCGCGCGAAATTGAGGTACGCATCGACCGCAAAGCGCACCCCCGGCAGCACTTGGCTCAGGCTCTCCACCTGCGCGCGCGCGAGACCCACGGCCTCGGCGAGGTGCAGCCAGGACTCGATGCCGCCGGCATCGTCGCCCCAGCCGTCGTGGTCGAGGAGGCGCTGCACCCAGTGGCGCCGCACCGCGCGCTCCTCGCAGTTGGCGATGATCGCGGCGTCCTTGCGGGGAATGCTGATCTGGTAGTAGAAGCGGTTCGCCACCCAGCCGCGGATCTGCTCAGGCGTCGCTTTGCCTGAGTTCAGCATCACGTTGAAGGGGTGATGGATGTGGTAGGCGCTGCCGCGCTCGTGCAGGCGTCGCTCGAACTCCGCCGTGCTCCAGGGCTCCTCCGTCACAGCTCGATCTCCATCCCGTCCCAGGCGACCTCGATCCCGCGCCGCGCGAGCTCGGCGCGCTCGGGCGAGTCTTCATCGAGGATCGGATTGGTGTTGTTCACGTGGATCAGGATCCTGCGGGTTCCTGCCGGGAGCTTCTCCAGCCACTCGAGCATACCCCCGGGGCCGTTCTGGGGCAGATGACCGAGCTCGCGTGCGCTGCGGCGCGAGAGTCCGAGGCGGATCATCTCCTCATCGCTCCAGAAGGTGCCGTCGAGGAGCACGCAGTCCGCGGCCGCGAGCGCCGCCCACAGCCGCTCCTCCATGGCGCCGAGCGCGGGCGCGTACACGAGCGAGCCCCCGCCCGGCGCGCGGATCACGAGCGCCACATTATCCCCCGGCTGCGGCGCCGTGCGGTTCGGGGAATACGGCGCGGGCTTGCCCGCGACCGCGAGCGCCTGCCACTCGACGCCCGCCACCTCGTCCAGCGTGAAGGTGCTGCCGTCGGGGGTGAGCTCGCGATGCTCGATCCCACAGTAATGCTCGAGCACGCGGAAGATGGGGTGACTGTGCGTGAGGTCCTCGGCCACGCGCGCGGTGCACCACACGAGGAGCGGGCGCGTCGATTCGCGCAGCATCAGGAGTCCCGCCGTGTGATCGATCTGCCCATCGACCAGCACGATGGCGCGAATCGCGGTGTCGCGCGGTGCGCGCGCCGGTTGCAGGACCGGCTGGGCCCTGATCTGGGCGAGGATGTCGGGTGAGGCGTTGACGAGAGCCCAGTGCCGCTCGTCCGGGCCGCTCACGATCAGGGAGGATTGGGTTCGCCGTCTCGAGCGCAGCGTGCCGTTGCGCACGCCGGAGCAGTTGCGGCAGTTACAGTTCCACTGCGGGAAACCGCCGCCGGCCGCCGACCCCAGCACTCTGACTTTCACAACGCATTGAGACTCGCCGCGCTTACGCTCAAGCGCCGCGGGCGGACGCCACGATCAGCGCCTGGCGATATAGAGCGTGATTTCCATGCCGAAGCGGAAATCGATCGCCCGCGGTGTTTCCCAGCGCATCGGAGTCTCCTGATAGGCTCTGTCGCACGATACCGGATCCCGGCGGCGGCGCCTAGACGCGGGTGACGGACACGCGCCGCGTGAGCCTCTCGAGCGAGCGCCGCGCAGCGGCCTTCGCGATGTGCTTGCACCAGAGCGGCTCGCGCTGGCTCCCCTGGCGGCGGAATTTGTCGCAGTCGCAGGTCCAGAGGATCCGGTTCTCCGGGGTCCGCAGCACCTGCACCGTGCGGCTCGGGAAGCTGTAGGTCCCGAGCACCTCGTTCTGGGCCTCGTGGCGGCGGCGGAAGCGGATGGCCATGGAGAAAGCCTAACGCAGCTGCCCTGTGGATCGCCTGTGGATTACTTGTGTATTACCTCAGGATGAGACGATCTTGGCCTTGATCGCCTCGTACTCCGCGTCGGTGATGAGGCGCGCGTCGAGCAGCTTCTTCGCCTCCTGCAGGCGCGAGACTGCGTCGCTGTCGGGGCCCCCCACCGGCGCGGCGGGAGCGGTCATCACCTGGATTCCGCCCGAGCGCGCCCGCAATTCCTCCAGCTCGCGCACGCGACGCTTCTCGCGCCACGCCTGGTCCTGGGCCTGGCAGATGCGGTACACGGCCTGCGCCTGCTCCTTGCGCAGCCCCTGGAACTCGACGCGCTGCGCGCCCTGAGCGCCAAGGGAGGCGAGATCGGTCGCCTTCCCGGCGCGCAGCGCGAGATCCGCCCCGATCACCCCGACCCGCAGAGTCACCTCCTCCAGGTCCTGCCAGCGGATCGTGAGCACATCGAAGCCGCCCAGGAGCCCTCGCATGAGCACGATGAGCCGCCCGCTGGTCGCCGCGAGCAGCAGCCGGCGGTGGGTCAGGGCAAAGATCCGCCGCTGGACCGCCCAAGCCTCGATGCTCTCGCCCGCGATCAGCACCGAGTGCAGCTGCGAGAGCGGCTTGTCGATGTCGTCCTCGTCTGAGGCTCTGAACTCACTCATGACAACACCCCTTCGGGGCTAGCTTTCTTCTTCAGTTCTTCTTCAGTCCTTCTTGACGATCGCGGCACGAAACTCCCGCAGCTTCGCCTTGATGGCGCGCGCGTTGGCCGGCCCCATGCGGATCAGCAGCTTCTGCCCCGCCGAGCGGGCTTCCAGGTCCGCATCCGCGTACTCGTAGAACACCCGCGGCTGCTTGAGCAGAATCGGCCCGGTCGGCTCGGGGGCGCGCAGCAGATCATCGATCGCCTCCACCAGGCGGTCGTTGAAGTACTTGCCCGGATAGCCGAGATCCTCGTACGACTGCTGGAAGAGCGGGTACAGCCGCTCGTAGACGAGCGCGAGCGAGCGCGCGTCGCAGGACTGCACGACCTTCACGAGCGGCCCGTAGCGCTCGAAGTTCGCATCGCTCAGGGTCGTGAGCTCGCCCTGGGTAGCAATCGCGGTCTGCCCGGGTGTCACCTTGAGCGGGCGAAGCTCGACGGCGAGTTTCTTGCGCGGCAGGTTGTCCACGGTGACGACGATGTGCCGCACGATGTTCTGCGGTGCGAGGTAGTCCTCGACCGGATGACGGCCGAGCACGCCGACGAGCGAGTCGCGCACCAGTGGATCGCTGTCGTTGAGCGCCGGCAGCGCCACCGCCGCGCCCGACTCCTCGCCGAGCGGATGCGCGACCTGCGGCTCGGCGCTCACCGGCGGCGGCGCCGGCTTCGCCACCGGGACCGCCGCGGGGGGGCGATGGCGTGTGGCGTACCAGTACCAGCCCCCGACCGCGATTGCGGCCACGACCACGGCGCCGGTCAGCCACAGCCGCCTGCGCTGCGCCGCACTCTCGAGATCATCCTCCCACACGGCTGACACTCTACACTGCTTTCGCGCGAATCGCGCCCGGGCCGTACAGTGCGCCGCTCTCACACGTCCTGTATGGCCGTGATTCCTCGCTCCGCGGGCTCCTCGCCGCCCGCCGAATTGTGATTCAATCCTCGCATGCCCGTCGCATTCCATCCGGCCGTCGAGCGCTGGTTCACGCGCACCTTCGCCACGCCCACGCCGGCGCAGCAGGCCGCGTGGCCGCAGATCGCCGCGCGCCGTCACGTGCTGATCGCGGCCCCGACCGGCTCGGGCAAGACACTCGCCGCCTTCCTCGCGGTGATCGATGAGCTGGTGCGCCTGGGCGTCGCCGCCGGAAGCCTCGCGGATGAGACCCACGTCGTGTACGTCTCCCCGCTCAAGGCGCTCTCCAATGACATCCACCGCAATCTCGAGGCGCCGCTCGCGGGCATCCGCGCGCAGCTGCGCGAGCTCGGCCTGCCCGATCCCGACATCCGCGCCTTCGTGCGCACCGGCGACACGCCGGCGCACGAGCGCGCCAAGAGCGCGCGGCGCCCGCCGCACATCGTGGTGACGACTCCCGAGTCGCTCTACATCCTCATGGGCTCGGAGTCCGGCCGCCGCATGCTCGCGAGCACCCGCACGGTGATCGTGGACGAGATCCATGCCATGGTCGGCTCCAAGCGCGGCGTACACCTCGCACTCACGCTCGAGCGGCTCGAGGCCCTCGCCGGGCGCAAGCTCACCCGCGTCGGGCTCTCCGCCACACAGAAGCCGATCGATGAAGTGGCGCGCTTCCTCGTCGGCACACGCAACCTCACCCCCGCGGGAACGGCGGACTGCGCCATCATCGACTCGGGGCACACACGCACGCGCGATCTCGAGCTCGAGCTCCCGGCGGCGCCGCTCGAGGCGGTGATGTCGGGAGAGGTCTGGACGCAGCTCTACGACCGCCTGGCGGAGCTCGTGAGCGAGCACCGCACGACGCTCGTATTCGTCAACACCCGCCGCCAGTCCGAGCGCCTCGCGCGGCACCTCACCGAGCGCCTCGGCGCGCAGCAGGTCACCGCGCACCACGGCAGCATGGCGCGCGAGTCGCGGCTCGAGGCCGAGTCGCGCCT
>WNFI01055611.1_pt1 | contig 11494 bp, 6 predicted proteins | sample 5400471 | NCBI WGS metagenome assembly WNFI01 (sample SAMN13153348, study PRJNA577476) | soil metagenome | isolation source: 100 cm saprolite on Douglas fir-dominated hillslope | place: USA:California | collected 2013-09-17
TCTTCATACCTCGGCGGAGCGAGCTGGGGTAACGCCGGGCCCTACGAAATGTTGCGCGGAACCGCGTTTCTGGTGGCTGATCCGCGCAACCCCCACGATGCAGTGATCGTCGATCTCGAGAATGCGCCGCGCAATGCCGCTGGACTCGTGGAGTTCAGCACGCCCTTTCTGATCCTCAAGCCGGTGGACATGCAACGCAGCAACCACAAGATTTTTTACGCCGTCAACAATCGCGGCAACAACCTGGAAGGCCTGTTGACGGCAACCACTGCCGGCCAGGTATCTGGAACGGACGCCGGCTACGCGATGACGCAGGGTTACGTGGTCGTGGATGCCGGGTGGGAGGGCGACGTTGTACCAACGGCGACCAAGTTGGTGGCCAATCTTCCACGGGCGCGAATGCCCGACGGCGATCCCATCACCGGCCCGATGCGTTACGAGTATTCAGACCGGGCCTCGGGCACCTTCACCACCAACCTCGAAGGGACGCCGGGGTTCCTTTCGTATCAAGCAGCGGACACCGACACGGACAGTGCCACGTTCACCGTTGCCGACTCGGAATACGGCCCGAAGACCAGGATTTCGCCGACGCGCTGGGCATTTGGAAAGTGCCCAACCGGTGAGGCGAGCCTGGTCCCCGATGACGTCGACCTTTGCTACTTCGACGGCTTTGACAATACCAAAATCTACGAACTCATCTACCAGGCGAAGAATCCGATCGTGATGGGACTCGGCTTCGCCACGACGCGCGACATCGGGTCGTTCCTGCGCTACGAGTTGCGCGACGATGCCGGCAATCCCAATCCCGTAGGGCCCGGCATCCGGCGTGCCTATGCCGCGGGGGGCTCGCAGACCGGTGGCTACCTGCGCGACTACATCTATCTCGGGTTCAATGAGGACGAGACGGGGCGCAAGGTATTCGACGGCATCATTCCCTGGATCGCCGGCACCGACCGCGTCTTCATCAACGTGCGCTTCGCCGACCCTAACACGTACTCTGAACAGGATCGCCAACACAATTACCTTCAGAGCAGTTATCCGCCCTTCACCTATGCGGTGACCACTGACCCCATCTCCGGTATTCACGACGGGATCCTGAAACGCCCGCGAACCGACCCGCTGGTCATGCAGGTCGATTCCGAGAGTGAGTTCTGGCAGCTGCACGGCTCTCTCAATGTGGTCGACGGCCTCGGCAAGCCGGTCGCCATTCCGGACAACGCGCGTCTCTATTTCGTGGGCAACACGGCGCACGCCTTTATTTCCGGCAGCTTTCTGTTCCCAACGGCCGGCACCGCTGCACTGTGTTCAAATCCAACGCCGGGCAGCGGGATCAATTGGGAAACGCTGAGGGCGACGCTCCGCAACATCGACCGCTGGGCGGAGGCATCCGGCCACCAGCGGGGCGACGATGCAGAAGGGTTCGAGCCGCCGAAGAGCAATTATCCAAGCGTCCTCGATGGAAGACTGGTTACCCTGAACGAGGCGGCGGCGGCGTTTCCCGCGATTCCGAATGTCAGCTTTCCGACCGTATACGACACCTATCAGCTGCTGGAATTCGGACCCCGGTTCGGTCCGCAAGGCGGCGTCTTGACCGTCGAACCACCGCTGAACGGACCCAGCTATGCGATCAGGTTGCCGCAGACGGACGCCATCGGCATTCACCTTGCCGGCGTCCACCAGATCGAGTCGCGAGTGCCGCTGGGAACCAGCACGGGCTGGAATATTCGTTCGCCTGCTCACCACGGGCCCAACCTGTGCGTGCTGACCGGCTCGTACTTTCCATTTGCCGCAACGAAGGCTGAACGACTGCTCAGCGGAGACCCCCGTCCTTCCCTGCAGGAGACCTATGTGAATCACGACGGTTTCGTGAATGCGGTGAGAGCGGCGGCGCGCGAACTGGTCCGTGAGAGGTTCCTGCTCGAGGCTGATGCAGACGCGGACGTGGATGCGGCTGAGGCGAGCAATGTGCTTCAGTAGTGGCGCGACTCGTCGGGCGCGCCGCCGGGCCGATCGCTCGCACAGCCCGATACCCGGTCCGGCGCAAATCCGAGCTGGCTCCTTGCGATCCGAACCAGCGCACGCCCGGTCGCGTCCAGGCCTGGCATCGCCGACTCGGCGCGCAGCAGAGCCTGCTCGCTTTCCAGATCGAGCCGACGGAACTGACCGGCCGCCTCGGCCGATCGGCCGTTCGGCCCGGTCGCCAGCACGTGCCACAGGTACTGGGCGCTCGCCTGCAGTTGCAAGGTCGCGGGCAGCTCGAAGTCCGCATCGTGTGTCTGCGCTTCGAACAGCACAGTGCCGTCGTCGTCGATCAGGCGGACCCTGTAGAGCCACTGGGCCCCCATCGGTCTCCAGCACAGGCGCATCGCGTCGCGGGCGAGCCGCATGCCCGTCGGACCGTCGGCCCGCAACTCCAGCGTGCTGGCGCCGCGCATCGCCGCGCTGCCCTGAAGCGTCGTCCCTGCCGGCCGGATCCGCAGCGCGCGCAGCACGGAAGCCATATCTCGCTTCGCAACCAGGGCCGACCGGGTGCGTGGCTCAATCGAATCGACGTGCGCCAGGAAACGCCCCGGACCCTGCAACTCGAAAATCGCCCCGGACTTCGGATAGGCCAACACGATCCGCGCGCCAGGATCCAGCACGACGATTGCGCCCCGCTCGATCGGGTCCGCCACCTCGAGACGTGCAGCACGACCGCGCGCGAGGACCCGGGGCGAACCGTCCACCTCGGTCACGATCGCGACCGGCTGCGCGGAACCGGGTTCGGCGCGCATGCAAGCCGGCACCGTCCACAAGATCGCCAGAGCACTGACCGCGCACCACGTCCTCATGTCAATTGCTCCTCCGTGGCAATCTCGCCCGTCGCGCTCAGGTTAGCTCCTGGGGGCAGCTCGGAGTGTCGAATCTTGCACACCGCGCGCACTCAGGATTCACCGACCGGGCGCCAGCCTGCGATGGAAACCGGCGAGTGACCGCGCAGCGCAACCTCGCCCAACGGGCAGGGAGCCGGACTGCAGGAACCGGGATCCGGCGAGCGCATCGGGCCGAGCCGGTCGAACACTGCCATCGTCATCAGGACCGGATAGCCGAGAGACTTTGAGAGATCCTGCAAGCGTGCCGCCACGTTGACCCCGTCGCCAATCGCGGTGAAGTCCTTGCGCGAACGCTGCGCGACAGGGGTCGACGTGGAGCTCGGGCGCGCCGAACAGAACCATCAGGCCGTCGCCGCGGAAATTGTCGATCGTTCCGCCGTGCCGGTGAATCTGCGGCGTCACCGCCGCGAAATACCGGTTCAGCACATCGAACACCTGCCCCGGCTCGGTCACTTCGGACCATGCGGTAAAACCTCGCAGATCCGCGAACAGGAAGGCCATGTCGCGCCGCCCGGTCCCTGTGCCCAGTCGACCGCTGACGATCGCCTTGAACACCTGCGGACTTACATAACCGCCAAAGGTTTGCGCAAGCCGGGCCCGCTCGCGCCGGGCCAACACGACATCCAGCGAGGTGCGAACCGCCGCCGCCGTCACGCCGGACAAAACCGGCGCGGAGAGCCCGAGCCGCCACCCGAACGCGTGCAGCAGCGTTGCCACCAGCACACCGCCGGCCACGGCCATCATGAGTCCAACCCAGCGCCAGCCGATCTGCGGCACCCAGCCGAGCACCACCAGCGCCAGTGCCGATCCGGCGACGATCCAGCCGGGCACCGCACGGATCAGACCGGCGCCGAGTACCGAGCGCAGCAGTTGCGCATGGATCACCACCGCGGGAGGCGCGGTGTTCGGGTATTCCCAGCCGACCAGCGATACCGGTTGGGCAACGCGGTCAACGTAAGGAAGCACGCTCCCGATCACGACGACGCGCCCCTCGAAGCGTTCGCGTAACGCGGCGCCACGGCCCGATGTGGCGGCCTCGGCCACGTCGATCAACGGCACGTAGGTGAAGGCCGCGCCACGCGTGTAATCGATCCATCCCGGCTCGGCGACCTCGGCCGCGCGACCCAGGCGATACGAAATCTCGCCGGCCAGGGTGCGCACTCCGGGCGCCGACAGCCGCGGATCGAAGCGACGCACGATGCCGTCGCGGTCGACCGGCAACTGCGCGGTCACCAGCCCGTGTTCGCCGACCGCGGCCACGAAGGGAGCAAACGGCACCCGCAGGCGTCCGTCGGCGTCCGGCTCCAGCACGAAGACGACGGGCGCTCGCCGGCCGGCAAGGCTCAGGCCGCGGATCAGAGCGGCGTCGGATCCGGGAGCCAGGTGATCGAAAGAACGCTCGGGAAGCACGAGGTCGAGCGCGATCGCCCGCGCGCCTGAGCTCGAAATCGCGTCCAGCGCCTGGCCGAGCAATCCGTGGATCATCGCGATCGGCACGTGGGCCCGGTCCAGCGTTGACTCGTCGATGCCGACGATCAGGATTTCGGGCGCATCGGCGCCGGACCGATCCGCGCGCCATGCGCGGATCGTTTCAACCTGCGCGTCGAACAGCCTGTCGTCCAGCGATTCGAGTCCGCCGCAGCCCGACAGCGTTGCAAACGCGAGCAGTGCAGCAACCGGCGCGCCGCCACGCGCGAGGCTTCGCGCTCGCCATGGAGGCGCGCCTACCGCCAAGACGTACACCTTAAGCCGCGTAGCCCAGACTCCGTGTCTACCGTGCAGCAGAACATTGCGGCCATCGAGGATCCCGTGGTGCGTGAACTGGCGACACGCGGCCAGATCCGCAGTTTCCCGAAGAACACCGTGTTCATCAATGAGGGAGACCGGGGCGACTCGCTGTTCGTCATCGTCACCGGGCGCGTCAAGGTCTTCGTATCGGACAACCAGGGCCGGGAGATGATTCTCGATATCCATGGGCCGGGACAGTACGTCGGAGAGATGGCGCTCGACGGGCGGCCGCGATCGGCGTCGGTGATGACGCTGGAGGCCACGATCTGCGCGATGGTGACGCGGGACGCCTTGAAGGACGCGATCGTCGCCAACCCGGATCTGGCGATGTCCCTGATCGAGGAGCTGATCGATCGGGCCCGGATCGCGACCGACACGATCAAGAACCTCGCGCTGATGGACGTCTACGGTCGGGTGGCGCGGCTGCTGCTTTCGCTCGCGCGCGAGCGCGACGGCAAGCTGGTGGTCCCGGAGCGGCTGACGCAGCAGGACATCGCGGACCGCGTCGGAGCCTCGCGTGACATGATCAGCCGCATCTTCAAGGATCTGACGACCGGCGGCTACGTCACCGTGGTCGACCGGCAGATCACGCTGAATCCAGCGGTCGATGCGCGCTTCCAGCGCCGTCAACGGCACCGACCCGACTGCCAGCACCGCGTCGTCGAAGTCTCTCAGGTCGAACCTCGGACCGAGCGCGTGCTGAGCGCGCGTGCGCAGTTCCGAGATCTTCAGCTGCCCGACCTTGTAGGCCAGAGCCTGACCCGGGTCGCCGATGTAGCGGTCGATCTCGTTGACGATGTCCAGTTCGGTCTTGGCGGCGTTGTCCTTGAAATAAGCGATCGCCTGGTCGCGACTCCACCCCTTGGCGTGCAGGCCCGTGTCGACCACCAGCCGCACCGCGCGCCACATCTCGTAGGTGAGCTGCCCGAAGCGGTCGTACGGATTTTCGTACAGGCCCATGTCGTAGCCCAGCTGCTCGGCATACAGGGCCCAACCTTCACCATACGCGACGAAGTACGCGGTCTTGCGGAACATCGGCGCATCGGGCAGCTCGAGTGCGCGCGCGAACTGGAAGTGGTGACCCGGCACCGCCTCGTGCAGCGTGAGCGGCATCATTTCCCAGGACGGCCGCGATTCGGGTTTGTACAGGTTGACGTAGTAATAGCCCGCGCGGGTGCCGTCGGCGGCACCGGGTTGATAGTACGCAGTGGTGGTGTCGGGCGCCGCGGTGGCCGGAATCTCGCGCACGCCGTAGGGCTGGCGCGGAATGTCCCTGAAGACACGCACCAGCTCCGGGTCGATCCGTTTTGCCGTCGCCCGGTAAGCGTTCAACAGCTCGTCAGGGGTCTTGTAGAAAAATTTCGGGTCATTCCGCAGGTAGGAGAAAAACTCGGGCAGCGAGCCCTTGAACCCCAGTTCGATCTTGAGCTTCTCCATCGCGCTGTGCAGGCGCGCAACTTCCTTCAGACCCGTTTCGTGGATCTGGTCCACGTCCAGGTCGGTGGTCGTCTGGAAGCGAACCAGGAAGCGGTAGTAGGCCTTGCCATCGGGCAGGTCGCTGGCGGCGATCGACGCACGCGTCCGTGGCAGGTACTCGTCCTTCAGGTAGGTCTGCAGCTTGCGGAACGCCGGTACGAGCCGGTCGCGGACGGTCGCCTGGGCGTCGGCCTGCAGCGCACCCCGATCGGCTTCGGAGATGCCGTCGGCGAACTTCAGGAAAGGACGATAGAAGGGGCTGCGGGCCGGGTCATCGACGATCTGCTTCGCGATCTGCGCCGGCACGCGCTCCATCAGCACGCGCGGCGGCGTGTTGGCAGCCTTGGCTCCCTCCTTCATCAGCGCGATCGTCTGATCGATATGGTCGGGAAGCGCCGCCATGCGGGCGAGGTATTTGCGGTAATCGGCGGTGACCCTGAACGGCATCACCTCGACAATGGTGTCGTTGAGCTGCGGTCCGTTCTTGTGATCGATCGGCCGCAGATACTCACGAAACCTCTGCCGCTCAATGGCGCGCTGCAAGAGCCATTCGAAGGTGTCGTAGTTCAACTGCTGATCCGGCGACAGCGCGGCCCGATCGATCGCATGCAGGCGCTCCAGGGCGGACCGATCGGATGCTTCGCGCGAGGCGATTGCCGAAGGGCTCAGATCGGTCCAGCGGTCGCCGTAGCGCGTGTCTCCGAAAGCGCTCGCGCTTTCCGGGTGCTCGCGCAGGCCGCGTTCCCACTCGTCCGCGAAAAGGCTGTCCAGGGCCCGGGCGGGTGTCGTGGCGCCGGACGGCGAGCTGGTTGGCAGCTGAGCCTTCAACGGCATCGCACCGGTGCCGGCCAGCAAGACTGCCAGAAAGACAACGCAACGAAACATATGCGGCTCCTTCCGGCCGGAGGCCGGAAAAGGGGTCGGGGGTGAGGGTTCTGCGGGATCTTTTTCACCGACGCCGTCAGTGGTCGAACGTCTTCGCGTACTGCTGCCGCAATACGTTCTTCTGGACCTTGCCCATCGCGTTGCGCGGCAGCTCCGGCACTTGCCAGAGGCGCTTGGGCACTTTGAAGCCGGCGATCGCTTCCTTCAGCTTGCCGACCACCTGCGCCGGATCCAGCTCGACGGATCGGTCCATCACCAGGAAGGCGCACACCGCCTCGCCGAAGTCCGGATGCGGCAGTCCGACCACGGCCGACTCGAGCACGCCGGGCAATGCGTTCAGGTAGCCTTCGATTTCCTTCGGGTACACGTTGTATCCGCCGGTGATGATCAGGTCCTTGCGGCGGCCGGCCAGTCGGAGGTAGCCCGGCGGAGCGCCCGGCGCTCCGAGACAGCCGAGATCCCCGGTGCGGAACCAGCCGTCGTGCGTGAACTCTTCCTGTGTCCGATCCGGCTGCCGCCAGTATCCGGAAAACACGCTCTGGCTGCGCACCTCGACTTGACCCACCTCGCCCGCGGCCGCCGGCGCGCCGTCGGCGCGGGCGATCCGGACCTGCACGCCGGGCAGCGGCGGGCCTACGGAGCCGGCGATCCGATCGTGCGGCGGGTCGCCGAAATAGGGATTGGATGCCAGCATCAGCGTCTCCGACATGCCGTAGCGCTCCAGCAGCGTGTGGCCCGTGCGTTGCCTGAACTTCTCGAACGTTTCGGCCAGCAGCGGCGCCGAACCCGAGGTGAACAGCCGTATCGAGGCGCAGGCGTGCGCACCGAAGGCCGGCTCCTGCAGCAGGCGCGTGTAGAAGGTCGGCACTCCCATCATCACGGTCGACTGCGGCAACGCGCGCAGCACCTGCTCGACGTCGAAGCGCGGCAGCAAGATCGTCGTGGCGCCGGCCATCAGCGCGCAATGGCAGGCCACGAACAAACCGTGCACGTGAAAAAGCGGCAGCGCATGCAGCAGCACGTCGCGGCCGCCCTGCTCGCGCCGCTGTCGGAAACCCCAGTATTCGTCCAGCACGATCGCGTTGGAGGCGAGGTTGCCATGGCTCAGGACCGCCCCCTTGCTGCGCCCGGTCGTGCCCGACGTGTACACGATCGCCGCCGGCTGATCCGCAGTGCAGCGGGCCGTCGCGAATTCGCCGCCGAAGTCCCGGGCCGCCTGCAGCAGCGTGCCCTGCCCGTGCTCGTCCAGAGAAAAACAGGCCGCGCCGGGTGCCAGCATGTCGAACAGCGACAGGCGCCCCGGCGCGCACACCGCGACGGACGGCTGCGAATCGTCCAGGAAGTGACGCAGCTCGGCTTCCTGGTACGCCACGTTCAGCGGCACGTACACCAGGCCGCTGCGCAGCGTCGCCAGGTACAGCATCAACGCCTCGGGCGACTTGTCGACCTGCGCCACCAGGCGTGATCCGGGCGAGAGCTGCAGCCCGGCCAGCAGCGCGGCCATGCGACCCGCCCCCAGGTGAAGCTCGCGCCAGGAAACGTCGCCCGCGCCGGGGACCCGCAGGCAGGCCGCCGAGCGGTCCTGCGGCATCCGCTGCTCGATCAGGCCGTAGAAGTTCGCGTTGTTCATCGCACGCTCAACGGCCGGCGGCGCGCTGCGGCGCTCGGCTGCCGGCCCGCCTCAGAAACACCACCATCATCGCGAGCCCGATCACGATCATCGGCAGCGACAGCCACTGCCCCATCGACAGGTTCCAATGAAGCAGGCCGAGAAATTCGTCCGGCTCGCGGGCGAACTCTGCAATGAAACGCAGCGTCCCGTACCCGATCAGGAACAGGCTCGCGACCGTGCCGGGGGGGCGCGGGCGTCTGCTGTAAAGCCACAGGATCACGAACAGCAGCAAACCCTCCAGCGCCAGCTGATACAGCTGCGAGGGGTGGCGCGCAATGCCATCGTGCGCCTGCGGAAACACCATCGCCCAGGGCCAGACACTCGGGTCGGCCGGACGCCCCCACAGCTCGCCGTTGATGAAGTTGCCCAGCCGGCCCGCGGCCAGGGCGAGCGGAATCAGCGGCACCACGAAATCCGCCACGGTGAAGAAGGATTTGCCACGCGAGCGCGCGAACAGCCACATCACGATGATCACACCGATGATGCCGCCGTGCGAGGCCATGCCGCCATGCCAGAGCATGAAGATCTCCAGCGGGTGCCGCAGATAGTCGCCCGGCTTGTACAGCAGCACGTAACCGAGACGACCCCCAACGATCACGCCGAACACGCCCCAGAACAGCAGATCGTCGACGTCCTGCACGCTGATACCACGCCAGGCCTGGCGCGCGCGCACGCGCCCCAGCCAGCCGAACAACAGAAAACCGACCAGGTACATCAGGCCGTACCAGCGCACGGCGAGGGGTCCGATCCTGAAGGCGACCGGGTTGAAATCGGGATGTACGAGCATCGCGGGCGGCTAGCTTCTAGAATCCGGGCATTGTAAGGATCCGAAATGCCCCACAACGAACGCTCCAGGAACGTCACCCAGGGTGTGGCCCGCTCGGCCAATCGCGCGATGTATTACGCGATGGGTTACCGCGAGCAGGATTTCGACCGACCGATGATCGGGGTTGCCAACGCGCACTCGACAATCACGCCGTGCAACTCCGGGCTGCAGCGGCTGGCCGACGCCGCGCTGGCGGAAATCGCGCGCCGCGAGGCCAACTCGCAGATCTTCGGGGTCCCGACCATCTCGGACGGCATCGGGATGGGCACCGAGGGGATGAAGTACTCGCTGGTGTCGCGCGAAGTGATCGCCGACGCGATCGAGACCTGCGTGAACGGCCAGTGGATGGACGGCCTGGTCGCGATCGGCGGCTGCGACAAGAACATGCCCGGCGCGATGATGGCGATCGCGCGCTGCAACGTCCCCGCGGTCTTCGTGTACGGCGGCACGGTGAAGCCGGGCCGCTACAAGGACAAGGACCTGACGATCGTGTCGGCCTTCGAGGCGGTGGGCGAGTTCACCGCGGGCCGGATGAGCGAAGAGGACTTCAAGCAGATCGAGAAGCGCTGTATTCCGGGCTCGGGGTCCTGCGGCGGCATGTACACGGCCAACACGATGAGCTCCTCGTTCGAGGCGCTCGGCATGAGCCTGCTGTATTCGTCGACCATGGCCAACCCGGACGGCGACAAACTCGACAGCACCACCGAATCGGCCCGCGTGCTGATGCGGGCCGTTGAGCAAAACCTGAAGCCGCTTGACATCATCACGCGCGAGTCGATCGAGAACGCCATCAGCCTGGTGATGGCGGTGGGTGGCTCGACCAACGCGGTGCTGCACTATCTGGCCATCGCGCAGGCAGCGCGGGTAGCATTGACCATCGACGACTTCGAGCGGATCCGCCGCCGCGTGCCGGTGCTGTGCGACCTGAAGCCGTCGGGGCGCTACGTCGCGACCGACCTGCACCGCGCCGGCGGCGTCCCGCAGGTGCTCAAGATCCTGCTCGCCAACGGCCTGCTGCACGGCCGGTGCATGACGATCACGGGCCGCACGATCGAGCAGGAGCTCGAAAAGGTGCCGGCGCAGCCGCGCTCCGACCAGGACGTGATCCGGCCGTTCAGCGATCCGCTGTATCGCCAGGGCCACCTGGCCATCCTGAAGGGGAACCTGTCGCCCGAAGGGTGCGTGGCAAAGATTACCGGGTTGAAGAAGACGGCCATCACGGGACCAGCGCGCGTGTTCGATTCGGAGGACGCTGCGATGCAGGCGATCCTGGACGACCGGATCCGCGCCGGCGACGTGATCGTGATCCGCTACGAAGGGCCGAAGGGAGGCCCCGGCATGCGGGAGATGCTCTCGCCCACGTCGGCCCTGATCGGCAAAGGGCTGGGCGACAGCGTGGGGCTGATCACCGACGGGCGCTTTTCGGGCGGAACCTGGGGCATGGTGGTCGGTCACGTCGCGCCCGAGGCCTACGTGGGCGGGCTGATCGCGCTGGTGCAGGAAGGCGACTCGATCACGATCGACGCCGACCGCCTGCTGCTGCAGCTGAACGTGGCCGAGGCCGATCTGGCGCGCCGTCGCGCCGCCTGGTCGCGGCCTGCGCCGCGCGCCACGCGCGGCGTGCTGGCCAAGTTCGCGCGGCTGGTGTCCAGCGCGAGCGTGGGAGCGGTCACGGATCAGCCGTACGACGGCGCCTGACCTCGCGCCAGCGGGCAAGGCCTTTGCCCGTCCTGATCGTCCGACGGGAAACCTGACCGATCAGGCGGGGATGCCTGCCTGAACCTCGCCCCAGCCGGTCGCCTCGAGCAGGTGTTCGCGCGCCGCGTCGCGGAACCGGTCGCCCAGCTTGGGATCGTCCACGGCCCTGGCGACCACCATCGCGCCCACGCACATCGCCGGTCAGGCCCGTGTTCTTCATGATCTCGTCGATCGTGACCTCGGTGAAACCCTTGCGGTTGAACAGCCGCCGTGCGC
>WNFI01485930.1_pt5 | contig 11494 bp, 13 predicted proteins | sample 5400471 | NCBI WGS metagenome assembly WNFI01 (sample SAMN13153348, study PRJNA577476) | soil metagenome | isolation source: 100 cm saprolite on Douglas fir-dominated hillslope | place: USA:California | collected 2013-09-17
GGTTTATATGGGCGATTTCCTGAACAACACAACCGCCGATAATTTCACGCTCTACAAGATCACTCTGCAAAACTCGGCCAAGTTTCATTTCTCTGGAGTAAGCAACAACATGACTGCGTGGGGAGCAAAGATCACCGCGCCCGGCAATGCGCCGAATACTGACGGCATGGACCCTTCCGCTTCTAACAATTTCACCATCACCAGATCGTATATCTCTGATGGAGACGATCACATCGCTATAAAAGCGGGCGTGGGCCACGTCTCCAACGGCACCATCTCTTTCAATCATCTTTTTTCCGGCCACGGTATATCGGTGGGAAGCGAGACCAATGCCGGCGCCAACAATGTTCTGGTCACCGATGACGTGATCGACAACAACTCGGCTTACAATGCCTCGTCGCGCGACTCTATCCGCATCAAGTCCGACTCCAGCCGCGGCGGTGAGGTCCATGATTTTCTGTATCGCAACCTCTGTATTCAGAACGGCGGCCATTCGTTTGTATTCAATCCTTTTTACACGTCCGCCACCGGGTCTCCCATTCCCAACTTCCATGACATCACCCTGCAGAATGTAACCATGCTCACCCGCGATGAGAGCCTTACCTTTGAGGGCTACAATCTCAACGGGACCGTGCATCCGCTGACCCTGACCTTTGACAATGTAAATTTCGTGGTCTTCAAGAGCAGTGATTTCCAATCCACCCAGGTAAAGGATGCTCACCTCACCATGGGACCCGGGCAGGTTAATTTTGCTTCTACCCTGCTTGCGGCCGCTCCCAATGACAGCAACGTGACCGTAACGAACAACATCAGCAACAACAATGCCTTTTATAGCTGCACCGGCAAATTTGTTTATGCTGCCGGGGAGCTATTCTCCAAGACCGCTTCTGTGCTGGCCGGTCAATCTCTAACTTTGACTGCGATCGTGCAGCCGATTGTGGCCAGCGAAAACGCGGCCGGATCGTCCATTAACGTGGGCGTCGCTTCTCCGCCGACCGGCACGCTTACGATTCTGGATAACGGAACCACGGTAGCGACGGCAACCTTGACTCCGCCTGTAGTTTCCTATCGGAACTCCAATCAGCGTTCCTTGACCCATATCACCATTCCCAACGTGAGCTCCAGCAAGCACACTTACACCGCCCAATACTCCGGCGACAGCAACTTTGGAGCGATGAGCTTCGGATCATTTATCGTGAATGCGGGCGGCCCAACACCCACGCCCACACCGACGCCTACTCCGACACCGACTCCGACTCCGACACCGACTCCGACTCCGACTCCAACACCCACTCCGACGCCGACGCCCACACCAACCCCTACCCCTACGCCGACGCCAACACCGACTCCAACCCCAACTCCAACTCCCACGCCGGGGAATCAGGTCAGCGTCACTCTGAATTCCATTAGTGTGAATCCCACCACTGTGGGCGCAGCAACAACGGCGAGCGTGCATTTCGCCGATACCGGCACCGGGAGCAGCACGATCACCGTCGTATTGACGGAGAACATCGTGAATTCCGCGGGAACAGTCGTGCAGACGCAGCACACCAGCCTGAGTATGCGCACAGGAACGGTAAAAGACTTTTCCATCAACTTCACGCCTTCAGCCACGGGCACATACACCGTCCAGGGCATAGCCAGGAACTCATCTGGCAGTGTGCTCGGACAGAACCTGAACGTAGGCACAATTACGGTGAAGTGAGAATCCTACGGGAAAATGGAATGTTTTTCCTTGTCAACCAAGTCCTCTCACCCATGTCACCCTGAGCGACGATGAAGGAGCGAATGCGACTGAGGGGAGTCGAAGGGTCCCGAGGTGGCGTCCTCTACCATGCGGATTGGAGGAGTTTCAACCAGGATATTGAGCGCCGTTAGGCGCGACCAGAAGTTAGCCCAGGGCAAAGCCCTGGGTAGGCTTCAACAAGCAGTTAAGCGCCGTAGGCGCGGTACCGTTCAAAGTCCCTTGAGCAGGGCGGACATGGTGGTGTCAAAGCACGCAGCCAGGGTCTGCAAGGTCAGCAGATTTACAATCCTTTTCCCGCATTCAATCTCTGAGATGTGGCCGCGCTCAACTGCTAGCTTGAAGGCTTCCCGTTTCGCGCTTGTTGCAGCTAACTCTTTCGTTAACTTGATTTGGGCCAGTCCTCGATAGGCGAGGTAAGCCAATGCGACACCCGCAGCATAATAGGCTAGTTCAAGTGCAGCCCTAATGAATTCAAAGATATGCCTGCTAATCGTCATTCCCTTCCGGTGCTCTCGCAAGAAGTCTGCGCCAGAACCAGCGTGAAGTAAAGATCAAACATCACGCACAAACAAACCGGTTGACACCGCGATGACCTTCTCATACAGGTCTCCCGAGCAATTGATCTCACGGAAAACTCGGGCCCCAGATGCGGTTTCGCGGGCAGCTTCTCGAGGGAATCCCCTGAATCAGCATTGGAGAACAAACATCCTCGGGATCTTTCGACGCGCCCTCGCTCGCTTTGCTCGTTCGTGCTTGCTCAAGAAGACAGACTTAAATGGAATATTTTTCCTTGTCAACGAAGTCCTCTCACTCATGTCACCCTGAGCGACAATGAAGGAGCGAATGCGACTGAGAGGAGTCGAAGGGTCCCGAGGTGGCGTCCTCTACCATGCCGTGGCAGGGAGTTCTCTCGCTATTGCCTGTGCTACCATCTTGCGCCATGCGCGATGGGTCCTTCTACAAGTTCTGGGTGTACATTCTGTCCAGCCATTCCGGCACGCTCTATATCGGAGTCACAGGTTTCTTCGATAGGCGTATTCACCAGCATAAATACGACTCAATTGAGGGTTTTACTAAGAAATATCAATGTCATCGTCTGGTCTATTACGAAAGCTATCAGGACGTGTAAGTTGCCATCAGCCGCGAAAAACAAGTCAAACGCTGGCGGCGCGAAAAGAAGATCGCGCTGATCGAAAAACTGAACCCCCGCTGGCAGGACCTTGCGGAGGTTTGGGGACGCGAAATGCGGTTTCGCGGACAGCCTCTGGAGAGAACTCTCTGAATCAGCATTGGCGAACAAAACATCCTCGGGGTCTTTCGACGCGCACTCGCTCGCTTTGCTCGTTCGTACTTGCTCAAGAAGACAGACCCAAACGGAAGCGCCAGAAAGTGAGAGTCTCCACAAACCTTGCTCAGTCAAGACTGTCCTTATTCGCAATTGATTCGCTGCGCGCGATGCGCTATATTCAGGCAGCCCACACGGGTGGAAGTGCCGTGATCTTTGAAAATCTGCATGATGGGGAAGAGATTGCCACAATCCGGTACATGTACTTGGAGACAAGCCCATTGGGATCCCCTGGGATGTTTCCATCTAAAGTCTTTGTTTATTGGGATCACGGGGGAGGGGGGCACCCCGGCTAAGGTTTACTAGAAAGTAAAATTGTGCCTTCACCTTCCTGACACAAAGGCATTCCCGGCAATCACATACCGCAGGGGCATCTCCGCCGATTTGGTGATGCCGATGCGCCGTGTGACCGCGATCTTGTCTTCCTTCACGCGGAAGCCGTCATCCATGACCTGAAGATCGGAGCCGGGCGCGACCATATCTTTGCCGTTGTCGTGCTGGCGAGTAATTGCCAGCGCTTCACACAGACGTCCCGGCCCGCTGGCCAGCTTGCGCAGATCGCGCGCGCTGCTGAGGTCGAGATCTTGCAACCCACGCGCTTGGGCCATTGCCTGCAACCCGGCGACCGGTTCCAGAGCGCGAATCAGCAAACATCCAGCTTCTCCGTCCGGCAGGCAGGAGATGTTCAGGCAGTAGTGGACGCCGTAAATAAAGTAGACGTAGGCGTGGCCGGGCGGGCCGAAAACGGTGCTGTTGCGGGCGGTGCGTCCGGCGGCTGCGTGGGCGGCCAGATCATCCGCGCCGAGATAAGCTTCCACTTCAACGATGCGTCCCGCCAGGACTTTGCGGCCCTGGCGACGGACAATCAGCTTGCCCAGAAGCTCACGTCCGGCCTGGCGCGGATCACGGTTGAAAAACGCACGGCGGAGCAGCTTCCAATTAATTTGCGCTGGGCTGGGCGACATTGCCTTTTCTGGTTGCGATCCACTGGTCTACGTTCCGCTCCAGGATGTCCAGCGGCAAGGGGCCGGAGCCGAGGACCATATCATGGAAGGCCTTCAGGTCGAAATTTTCTCCCAGCTCTGTGCGGGCGCGGACGCGCAGCTCTTTGATCTTCAACTCGCCGGTTTTGTAAGCCAGCGCCTGTCCCGGCCACGCGATGTAACGGTCAATCTCATTGGTGACGTCCAGCTCCTGCTTGGGGCAATTGTCCATGAAGTAGCGGATGGCTTGTTCGCGCGTCCAGTGCTTGACGTGCATGCCGGTGTCCACCACCAAGCGGACGGCGCGCCACATTTCGTAGGTAAGCTGGCCGAACTTGGAGTAAGGGTCAGCGTACAGGCCCATGTCGTCGCCCAGCGATTCGGCGTAGAGTGCCCAGCCTTCCACGAAGACGGTGTACTCGCCAAATCGGCGAAACATGGGCATTTCTCCCAATTCATGGGCGCGTGCGATCTGGATATGGTGACCGGGCACGGATTCATGCAGAGAAAGCGCCATCATTTCCCACTTGGGTCGGGTATCTGGTTTATAAAGATTGACGAAGAAGGTACCGGCGCGCGATCCGTCCACCGCTCCCGGACGGTAATACGCGGTGGTGGTGTCAGGCGCCACAGCGGACGGAATGGGCTCCACACCGTACGGCTCACGCGGCACGACGTGGAACATCTTGACCAGGTTGGGATCAATGGTTTTGGCCACGACCTTGTAGGCGTCAAACAACTCTTCCGGCGTTTTGTAAAAGAACCGGGGATCGGTACGCAGGAATTTGAAGAAATCTTCACGCGAGCCCTTGAAGCCGGTCTGCTGCATGATCCGGTCCATCTCGGCACGGATTCGCGCTACTTCTTTCAGGCCAGTCTGGTGGACCTCTTCCGGCGTGATTGTGGTAGTGGTGTAGTGGCGCACAAAGTAGGCATAGAGCTCGTGACCGTGCGGCAGTTGCGACGCGCCTACCTGGTCGTAGCACGCGGGTAGATACTCGGAGACAAAGAACTGCCGGAACTTGGTGAATGCGGGAACAATCTGCTGCTCGACGGCCAGACGTGCCTGCTGCTGGAGTTTCTGCTGGTCCGCCGCGGAGATGTCCTTGGGGAACTTTTGGAAAGGCTTATAGAAATTGCTCTGGGTCGCGTCGGAAACAATCTGCTTTTCAATCTGCGCGGGGATGCGCTGCATGATGACTTTGGGATGCACCATGCGCTCATGTATGCCCTGGCGCAACAAGGCGATGACCTGGTCCATGTAAGCGGGAAAAGCGTTGATCCGGGCCAGCCAGTCCTGATAGTCCTTGAGCGTTTCAAAACGCAGGGAAGACGCCAGATCGTCGCTGGTTTGGGGCCCCTCGCGCTGGTTAAAGTCCATCAGGTACCAATGGAACTTATATTGTTCCAAGCGGTCTTGAAAGCGCTTTTGAAAAAGGTCGAAGTTGAGTTGGTCGCTGGGAGAGAGGGTCTTGCGGTCGATCTTTGCCAGATCGGCAAGCACGTCTTGGTTATGCTGGTTGCGGCGAGCGTAAGCCTCCAGGGTTTTGTCAGGCCAGCGATCGTTCCATCGGCGGTCTCCCTGTTCGGAGGCCATGTCTGGCCGCTGCTGCATGTCATAGTCCCAGGCAGCGGCAAAAAGATCATGCAGCGTCTTGGCAGCGGTGTTTTGCTGAGAAATCGCGGCTCCGTTGGTGAAAAGAAGCGAAAGCAGCAGCACGAAAGGCCAGCAGCGCATTAGTTCCTCCGTTCCCAGCGGAAAGTGTATAGCAGAAAGCCTAATAGCGTTAGAATCCTGAACGGATGGCAAACAGCTCCCAAGACTTGAACAGGGAACTTCCGGGGCATGAATTGCTCTGGCAATCCGCTGGAGGAAGGTGAAAGTTATGACGTTTCGCAGATTTGTTGTGTTTACGATGTTGTTGTTCTGTTCGGTCCTTGGAGTCAGTGCAGGAACTATCCCCGCGGGGAGCCATGCGACGGTCCGTATCAACACATCATTGAGTTCGGCCACCGCTAACAAAGAACAAACTTGGAGCGGGACCCTGACCAGTGACATCCATTCTGGCGGTAAGGCCGTGGCCCACGCCGGTGATCCGGTCAAAGGCAAGGTGACCTACGTCAACCGTAGCGGACGCCTGCACAAGCCAGGTGAGCTGTCTCTGCGTCTGGTCTCCATCAACGGTGAGCGCGTGTATAGCTCCCGTGTAACCCGCAAAGGCAAGAGCCACACCAAGAGCAACGTCACCAAGATTGGCGGCGGAGCCGGAGCCGGAGCTTTGATCGGAGCATTGGCCGGAGGCGGCAAAGGAGCGGCGATTGGTGCTGGAGCCGGGGCGGCCGCAGGGACCGGTGTTGCTGCCTATACCGGCAAAGAAGAGGTCACAATCCCCGCCGAGAGTGTACTTAGCTTCACGATCACCGGATCAAAATAACACAAGACTGACTGAAATTTGGACCGTCCTGAGACATTGCGGGGAATGCATGGCATTCCCCGTAATCATTTTGACTTGAGCGCCGCAAGCACGGCATCAGCATGTTCGTTGGGCTTGAGGCCGCCGATGATGCCGGCGATTTTCCCTTCGGGGTTGATCACAAACGTCGTGCGTTCGATCCCCATATACTTCTTACCGTACATGCTCTTTTCCTTGAGCACCCCGAATTTCTTGATCACGGCCTTGTCTTCATCGGCCAACAAGGAGTAGGGCAGATCGTATTTTTCTTTGAATTTCTTCTGGGCGGAGGGCTTATCGGCGGAGACGCCGAATACAATGGCTCCAGCCTTCTGGATTTTCTGGAATGCGTCGCGGAACCCGCACGCTTCTAGAGTTCAGCCGGGCGTGTTGGCCTTGGGATAAAAGAACAAGACCACGCTTTTTCCGCGATAGTCTTTTAAGGAGATGGTCTTGCCCTCTTCATTAGCCAGGGCAAACTCGGGGGCTTTATCATTAACTTCCATAGTTTTCCGATTATGACGTCAATGAATTTATATCGTAGAAAAACATTCCTGACCAGCGGGGCGATCCTGCTGGCCTGCCTGGCTGTATTCACCGCCCTGTCGGCGCAGCATCGCAACTCACACAAGCTTCGCGCTACGGCTGTGGTTGAGATCACCACGGACCCGCACGGCATTGCCATCACCCACGTGATCCCGGTCACGCTTCTGGAGGAAGGACGCTTTCAGGACGCCAGCATATACAAGGCCGTGCCCCGGCCAATGGCGCTGGAGAACGGGCTGGTCTATGAGGCGCAAAAAACCGGCACGCCCGTGGGATATGTCACCATCATCAACGGAGCAAACAACCACGGCTGGATAGCGATGGGCAAGTTTAAGCCGGTAAGCGCCACGCCAAAAGCAGAAGCCACGCCTACGCCAGTGGCCAGCGGTGATGACCGGCCGATCCTGCATCACGGCGACAGCAGCAATTCAGGCGTGGTGGCGCCCAGCCCGTCTGCGACGCCCACTCCAACTCCGGCTGCCCAGAGCCCGATCAAGCCTGACGCTCCCCCTGATGCTCCTGAAGATCCGAACCGTCCGGTGCTGCAACATCGCGCGCCGGGCCAACAGCCCGACCGGTGAAGAAAAAGAAGTTGAAGCCAAGATGCGCAAGCTGGCCGTGGCCTTGCTTCTGCGTGAAAATATCCGGACTACAGAAAGCGCGTTGAAGAACGTGGTCTTTCGCTCTTTTGATCTTGACCTGAGCAATGACGCTGCCCTGGTCATCAGCGCGGAGGTCGCCGGCAGCAATCCCGCGCCGGGCGTCAAGGGGTCGCCAGGAAAGTCGATCGTGCGTTACATCAGCGTGATCGCGCGTTTGGACTTTGAGGGAATCCCGCAAAAGCTGATGGTCACAGTGACCGATTCGTCCCGCTTGGACGTGGTGCCGCGGCTGGAGCTTGTCGATGCAGTAGACGTGGATGGCGCGGGCCCCGCTGAACTCCTCTTCCGCGAATACAGCTTTGATCACAAAAGCTTTGTCGTCTATGGCGTGGGCCGCAATACCGCTGCGAAGATATTCGAAGGAGCCAGCCAGCCGCTGAAGTGATGAATTGTCAAAAGGAATACCTTTGTCTTTAGGCGGCCAGTGCCCTAATTTAGTGTCTCTGCCCGTATGGTTCTCGCTTTCTCGGTTCTTCTGTTCTTACATTCTCTTGTATCATCGGCCACGTGATTGAACTTGTAACCAAAATCACGGAAATTGAAGTTATTGCATCGGGCCGCTTGCTGCGAGAGCGCAAACGCCTGAAGAAATTCTATGGAGAAGGCCGCTGGAGAAAACTTAAAGGAATTGCTTCAATTCGTCTGTCCGATGGTACGATACATCTAAAGCGGTTCCTACGTTGGTGTACCCTAAGTTTTATGGTGTCTAAACCCAGCCGAGGGCGGCTGGGCCACAAAACTTTCGTTGTCCATAGTGCTTGGTACTCCTAGAGTCGTGTGGCACCGCCGCCCCCGGCGGTGAGTCTTTTCCAGCACAGCAACTCTGGAACCGGTCTAGCAGAACTGCACTGGTATGAAGCACACGGGATTGGCCGAAAAGAAATCAAAATCAAACGGATCCTCGACTAAGAAGGGCCCATCTGGGTCTCAATACGTGATTTGTGTGAAAAACGAGGACTATCCGGCATCTTTAGAACTGCGGAAAATCTACAAACTTTTGCGCGATAAGGCAGCAGACAAAGCCGGACTGATGCGGGTCGTGGATGAGTCCGGTGAAGACTACCTTTATCCCGGGGAGTACTTCATCGCGATCAGGCTGTCCCCGGCGATCGCAAGGGCAGTCCAGCTCGCCTCCTAGCCGGTCAAACAGTTCACCCTCCACTCACCGCCGACACAATTGGGATCTCCGCGAACGAATCCATTACAAATCTTGATGTTTCCTTATTTTACAAAAACTAAAACGGTGTAGTTTAGTGTCAGACATCATGGCTACAGCTTGTTAGGGTTCGGTACATCTTTAACTGAGATAGATCGCCTGCTATTCGGGGATAGACATTTCATATGATCGCTACATATTCACGAGCTTTAGTTTTGAGTGCGCTGGCTCTGCTTGCTGTTGGTTGCGGAAGCAACTCGGCCCAAATTACTCCTCCACCACCACCGACACCCACGCCAACATCATGCGTGCCTGCATCGACTCCGGCATTTGCCTACCTGTTGAACCATGACGACGTTTCGATGTACACGGTCAACTCTTGCACCGGGGTCTTCACAGCCACAATTCCCCCTACGATCTCAACCTTTCCAAGCCTGGTCGGCTCTGAAGATATGGTTGTCGATCATTCAGGTAGATTTCTCTATGTCGCGAATCTTGTGTCCAATGTTGCGGGTCCTTCCGCAATTTCGATGTACACCATCAATTCAAGCACAGGCGTCCTGACCCCAACCACGCCTCCCACGGTTCCAACTGGATGGTTCCCCCAGGGAATCGCGATTGATCCTGCCGGAAAATTTGTTTACACGGCGAATACCGACGACAATACGGTTTCAATGTTCACAGTCAACGCCAGCACGGGCGTCTTGACTCCAACGACGCCAGCCAGCGTTGCGGCGGGATCGAACACGGTCCAGGTAGTTGTAGATCCTTCGGGCAGGTTTGTTTACGCTGCGAACCGAGTTGGCACGGTTTCGATGTATACCATCAACAGCAGCACTGGAGTTTTATCGCCAATGACACCTGCTACCGTGCTTCCAGGAGGGGATCCTTTCGCACTAACTGTTGCTCCTTCGGGTAAGTTCGCGTACGTAGTGGATAATTCGTTAAATAGGGTTGTGCAGTTCTCCATCGATCAGATCACCGGAGTGTTAGTCCCAACGAACCCAGTGAGCGCTCCGACGGGAAATGGCCCCACGGCTGTCACGGTGGATCCTTCGAGCAAATTTGCGTATGTGACGAACCGAGTCGACAATACGCTTTCCATGTACACCATTAACTCCAGCACAGGAGTCTTGACCGCGAACGGCATTATTTCAACCGGAAGTGAACCTTTTCGCGTTACCTTCGATCCCTCCGGAAAATTCCTCTATGTGGTTAATGAATTGAGCCCAGCTTCCGTTTACACGCTTAATAGCAATGGGACGCTCACCAATATAGGTACGGCCGGCTCATCGGCCTTGCAGCTTGCCATGCACTAGAACATAGGCACTAGGCCGACTCACCCGCCACTCACCGCCGGCACAATCAGGATCTCCGCGCCTGATGGCACCGGTGTGGCCAGTCCATCGGCAAAGCGGATAGCGTCATCGCCCACAAATATATTGACGTGCTGGCGGACCTCGCCTTGTTCGTCCACGATGCGGTCGCGCAAACCAGGATGTAGACGCCAGAGTTCTCCGAGAGCATCGCGCACCGTGGCGGGTGATCCATCCAGCTTCACGGCACTTCGGTCGCCGGCAAATGCAGCAAGATAGTTCGGGATGCGAAAAGTCACGGGCATAGACTATCTCTTCGCAGAGTGCGTCCGGCCGGTTGCTTGCCGTTTTGCTGGTGGCTTCTTTCCGTGAGCTGACTTTTGCCGACTCCTGCTCGCGTTGCTCTTCTCGGTGTCTCCGCGCCTCCGTGGTGAATTTGTTCCTCCGTCGCCCACCAGCGCCGCTCTCACGCAGACAACCGAAGGCAGGCCTTCATGAATCAACTGCCAGGATTTTCCTTCGTCGGCGGAGCCATAAACTTTTCCGCTCCTGGTGCCGAAATAGATGCCTGCTGGATCGCAAGCGTCCGCGGCAAGAGAATCGCGCAGGATGGTTTCCAAGGCATTTTTCTGCGGCAGACCGCGCGTGAGCGGCTCCCAGCTTGCTCCGCCGTTGCGTGTGCGATACACGCGTAGCTTCGCCTCCGGCGTGCAGCGATACTCATCGGATTCAACCGGCACGATGTAAACAGTCTCAGGATCATGCGGATGGACCACCATGCAAAAACCAAAATCTGACGGCACTCCCTTGGCGATGTCGTGCCAGGAATCGCCGCCGTCGTCACTGCGGTAGAGTCCCCAGTGGTTCTGAAGATAAAGCCGCTGCGGCTGCGCTGGATGGCGCACAATCTTGTGCACGCATTGGCCAAACTCCGGATACTTGTCGGGAAGAAACTGGGCACGGATGCCCTGGTTGCGCGCTTGCCATGTCTCGCCGCCATCGTCGGTGCGATAGGCGCCGCCGGTGGACATGGCCACGAACATGCTCTTGCCGTTGGTCGGGTGCGGAAGAATGGTGTGCAGACACATTCCGCCGCCTCCGGGAGTCCATTTGGCGCGGTGCGGATGCTCAAGCAGTCCCTTCACCGGAGACCAGTTTTGCCCGGCGTCGCGGGACACAAACAGGGCTGAAGGCTCCACGCCGCAATAGAGCGTGTTTGGTTCATTGGCGGGGAGACATATCTGCCAGATGTTTTTCAGCGTCAGACCAGATTCCGCGGGAAACTT
>WNFI01678271.1_pt1 | contig 11494 bp, 10 predicted proteins | sample 5400471 | NCBI WGS metagenome assembly WNFI01 (sample SAMN13153348, study PRJNA577476) | soil metagenome | isolation source: 100 cm saprolite on Douglas fir-dominated hillslope | place: USA:California | collected 2013-09-17
GCATTCTGGATTTTGCCGGTCCCGTTGAAATTGAGCGCCGACATATCTTTCGTCGGACCCTGGACGCGGACATCGAGTTGCAAAGCGCCATCGCCGGACATGCCTTCCACCGCGCTAATCCCGTACGCTTTCGCGATGTTGAGCACCTCGCCGATTCGCGCATTCGGCATACGCAACGCAGCGTTGATCGAACTGGCCGGGCCGGCGTACTGAGTGAGCACGAAGTTCGCCGTCACCGTGGTCGCGCCGGTGCTGGCGGTAAAGTCATTGGAACGGATGGTGTCCGGTGTGAGCGTGAGTTCCACGTCGCCGGCTTTCACTGGTTGCGCCAGCTCTTTGCCGCTGATCACGAGATCGCGGGCTGAGAGATGTCCGTTCAGCGCCGGCGCGCTCGATGGACCACGCGCCACAATGTCCGCGCTGATACGGCCATTCACGTCGGTGCCTTTGCCGAATGCGACACCGAATGCTGAAGCCAGTCTGGCGGCTTCACCGATGCTGGCGTCAGAGGCTTTGAGTTTTAGATCAAGCTGCGCCGGGGCCGCCTTGCTGTTCACGGTGCCGGCAATCGAAATTGGAGTTGATCCCAGCTTCAAATCGCCGCGCTGAATCTGGAGAAGGTCAGTCTTCATATCGTCGGCAACGTCATAGTCCAGCGTGATGGGATAGCCGACGTTCACGTTGTGAATCTGCGGATTATCCAGCTTGATGGTCCCGCTTGAGGCCAGCTTGCCGCCTGCATTCTTTACCTTGGCATCACCCGAGACAGACGCTTCCATGCCGCTCAGCGCGGGTGAGTTCAGGAATTTCTCTACGCCGGAAATCGAAACCTGGCTCAAGCTGAGCGAGCCGTCAAAGTTCGTATTCATGATGTCCGGCTGGATCGGGCCGCCCTGGCCTTCCAGGCTCACGGTCTGTTTGCCTTGTCCGGGAAGATGCGCCGCCAGCTTGATGCCAAATTCCTGGTTGGGAGCGAAGTCGCGTATGCCAAGATCAATGTGGTCGTAGACGGCACGCGGCTGGTGTTTCTGGGCATCGGTGACGGCAACCTGCCCGTCATTGATGTCGAGGTTTGCCAGCGTGAAGTTTGATTGGCTGTTTGCCTGGGCGGGAGCTGGCTGTTGTTGCTGCGGCGCCTGTGGAGTAGGCGCGGGCGTGTTCGGCTCAGGCCGGCTGGAGGGCGCGGGTTTCGTCTGCTCTCCCAGCGTGGAGAAGTTCCAGACGCCTTGCGCGTTGCGCACCAGTTCAATCTGCGGACGCTCCAGCGAGAGCGACTTGATTTCCACTTCCTTCCGCAATAACGGCCAGAATTTTACGCTGACGGAAAGATTTTCAGTGGCGGCAAACGGCCGCCCGGTGTTGAAGGTCCCATCTTCGCCGATGATTGCGTTCTGCACCGCAAACGACGGCGGCAGCAGGCTCAACTTCATCTCACCCAGAGAAACGCTGCGGCCAAGCCGTTTCTGTAATTGCGCCTGTATCCGGTCGTGGTACTGATTGATGTCAATCACGTGCGGCACAATCAGGGCCACGGCCAGAAGCAATACTACGAGGACCAAGACTGTAATGCCTAGCTTTCGCATAGACCGTCTCCTCTGCATGTGCACCAACCTCAAATTGTAAGCTTACTAAGTAGGAAGCAGCATGCGGATTCCCGGTTGCACTCAAAGTGCCGCGGTAAGGCGGGAAGTTTAGCTTTTGGTCGTTCCACCAGCACTGGCCGAGCGCCGTTTTCTGGGCGGCTCGGGCTTCTTTAAACCCAGCGCAATGTCGGCCAATTCCAGCAATCGAGAACCGGTGGGTGTCGACATGCGGTCATTCCACGCGCGGTCTCCATTGTCACCTTTAAGGTTGGATTTCGAGGCAACCCAAAGGTCTTCTGGACTGACAGTGCTGCCGGTGCTCTTGGAGGGTCTCTTCTTCGGCGACAACGTTTCCTCGTCTCTCTGTCCATGTCATGACGCAAGGACAGAAATGCCTGTTAATGCTGGGGGATTGACTACTAGTTTACTCCAGTTCACCTGAAGTGGAATGTAAATTTTTGCTTAAAGCGACCTAGTGTTGGGTTAAGCTCAAAGCACTAGACTTCGCCGCGGAGCGCCGCCAGCATGCGCTGGTCGGATCGGATTCTCTCTGCTATGCGCCGTCGCTCTTCGTTGTTCTCATACCATTCCGGAGCCAGTTTTGCGCCTGCCCGCACCAGCAGCGCCACCACTTCGTGGTAAGACTTCCGAGGCGGACGCTCTGGAGCACCCCAACCATAGAGCGCCCAATCCAGAGGGGTGCCTTCATAGGTTTCGTCTTTCACGTCGATCGGCGCGCCGCGATCGAGCAGCAGCCTGACGGTATCAACGTGTCCTTCGAACGCGGCCCAATGCAAACCGGTCTGCCGGTCATGCCTGAGCTTCGCGTCCACGTGCATGCCTCTTTGCAACAGGAAATCGACGACGCTGGTTCGGCCGAATTCACAGGCCCAGGCGAACCCGTCGTTCATTTGTTCCTGCGTCGCCGGTGGCTTGAGCTTGCCATCCCGCTGAAAGAAGCTTTTGACCAGATCCAGTTGCCCGGCTCCGGCAGCTCCTTCCAGGTCCAAGCGCGCGCCGCGGTTTGCAAGAAACTCGGCTGCGTCCCCGCGTCCATTACGCAAGCAGGCATTGACCGTGCTGCCTCCATCCGGGCCGTCGATGATTGCGCCATGGTCAATCAGCAATTCGAGCAGCGGGATTTGCACGCCGGCGCGCTGTGGATGATAGCTGGTTGCCGCCAACCCGAGTGTCGTGGAGCGGCCGCCATATGCGTCTGACTCGGCATTCACGTCAGCGCCGGCCTTCAGCAGCAGGCCCGTGATCTCGACAATGTTTTTTGGCGTCTTCTGGCGGAAGTCTTCCACTCCATTCGCCGAAGCATAATGGAGCAGAGTTGAGCGATGCTCACGGGTCGAGCGTGCCCGCACCAGGTCAGGATTCCCGGTCAGCAGCTTTTTGAGCGTGGCCAGATCGCCGGTAACGATGGCGTCCGCTGTCGCTTCGAAGGCAGAGACCAGCGAATTCGCGCGCACCAGCGCTTCCAGGTGTTCCCTGAACTTCGGCCAACCGGCAAAGCCATGGCCGCGCGCGACAAAGAATTGAGCATCGGTGAGCGAGCACCCGGCGAAGTGCTCATTCGTCTTTTTCAACCTATGCCAGCGCCTCTCGATCCGTTCGGCCTCGTGAGTAATCTGCCTTCGGACTTCCGGCGTCATCTGCAGGCCTTGCAGCCGGGCAATGTTTTCCGCCCAGCGCGCAGCCCACTCATGGATTGCTGCGGGATCGCCGGACTTGCAGGCGTGCTGGAGATCTTTTGCGAGTTTCTTATATTGCTCAAGATTGGGACGAGGCGGTAGGGGAAGTGCGTCAGACATACGAAGCTCCTTTCAGTGCACGCCTGGAGTCCGCCCGAATCAGGCTGAAAGAAGGTTCGCAACCTTCAAGATTCTGCTTAAGGTGGGCACGGCCCTTTCCGCGGACTGGATGCGCCCTTCGCGCTAGGACCACTGTAGCGCGTTGCTGCGCGCGAAATCAAACAGGCTTGGAAGGGTACACGGAACGCCAAGTCCATGGCCGAGCATCCCCGCCGCAGGGTTAGCTGGATCGTGGGTTGAACTGGGAACAGAGCGCGAAAGTCTTCTCCAGGTGCTCGATGAAAATGCGAACTTTGGTCGAGAGCCGGCGGCTGGCGGGCCGTACGGCAAGGATTGGCACGGTTCGGTCAAAGTCAGTCAGAAGACGGATGACGGTACCTTCTCTGAGTTCTGCGGCAAAGAGCCATGCTGGCGCCTGGGCAATCCCCAGATGTTCAAGGACACCCATCCGCATTTGTTCAATATCGCTGGTGCGAAAGACTCCGGTGGGGACAACACGCTTCGCGTCTCGTCCTGAACCAAAGCTCCACGGCTGTACGGAGCCCCGCTCGATAAAAACCACAGATCGAAAGCGGTTGAGATCGTCCGGCGATTCCGGCGCACCGTAGCGTGTGAGGTATTGAGGAGTGGCGACGAGAATGGTCATGGTCTGCGCGAATCTTCGCGCCACCAGAGTGGAGTCCGGAAGATCACCTGAGTGGATGGCTAAATCGAAGCCGTCTTCGATGATCGTTGTTGGGCTCTCCGATGCCGCCAGCTCAACTGCCATATCGGGGTAGGCAGAAAAAAAAGCAGGCAGCTTCGACACCAAATGGAGACGGGCAAACGTGGGAGGAACGGTCACACGAATGAGGCCATTCGGTGCAGTCTGCCCTCGCCCGATTCGTGAAGTCGCGTTTTCAAAGTCGCCGAGAATGTGCAAAGCGGACTCGTAAAAGTCGCGACCTGCCTCAGTCAGTGTAATGGAACGAGAGGTACGGTGAATCAGTTCGGTGCCGAGCTCGCCTTCAAGGGCGGAGATCTGTTTGCTGACGGCAGGTTGACCAATTCCACGTTCCTTTGCGACACCAGAGAAGCTCCCTTTTTCAATGACTCTGACGAACATCTGCATTGCATCGAATTTGTCCACAACAGCCTCCGTATTCCTCTATGGAATGGATGCTATGCGAGGAGCAGCGATTCTTTCCCGACCTTATTTCTTCAGGTCTATAAATACACAGCAACGAAGGGTTCCCTCGTGTGGGCTGCATTCCTATGGGGAATAACTGGTATTCCCCAGAGTGCCCAAATCTGCCGGCAACAATGCCACATCAGATAGGAAGCCTGAAAGCTCCAAGCAAGATAACCGTGAGTTGAATCGGCGGAGTGGGCGAATCGTTCACAGAAAGTAAAAGGAGATTTTATGTCTAACCTAGCCAACAAAGTGGCACTCGTTACCGGCGGTTCGAGGGGCATTGGCGCGGCGATCGCCAAGCGTCTGGCTGCGGATGGAGCGAGCGTGGCCATCACGTACGCGAAGGACGCCAGCGCGGCTTCCGCCGTAGTCAAAGCGATCGAACGCGATGGCGGAAAGGCGATCGCCATCCAGGCGGACGCCGCCGATGTCGAAGCAGTTAAAGCTGCGGTCGAAAAGACCGTCGCGAGCTTCGGCCAGCTTGACGTGCTTGTAAACAATGCCGGCACGGCCATTCCGAAAACGTTCGCAGAGACGACGCTGGAAGAGATGGATCGCGTGCTCGACATCAACGTTCGCGGCGTATTCGTTGCAACGCAGGCGGCGCTGAAGCACATGAAGAGTGGCGGCCGCATCATCTCGATCGGCTCAGCCGTCGGCGAGCGTGTCGTGGTGCCAGGGCTTGTGCCCTACTCGGCCACCAAGGGCGCCGTGAAGATATTTACTCAGGCGCTGTCCAGAGAGGTCGGGAACCGGGGCATCACCGTCAACAACGTGCAGCCGGGTCCTATCGACACGGATTTGAATCCCGCCGCAGGCGATTGGGCGGTACCGCAGAAGGCCGCCACATCACTCGACCGCTACGGGCGCGTTGACGAGGTGGCTGCGCTGGTGTCGTTTGTCGCCGGTCCAGAGTCCTCGTACATTACCGGGGCGAACCTTACCGTGGATGGTGGAATGAACGCCTGACTGCAAGCTGAATCGACGATAAATCGCGAACGAATGGATCAACACGCAATACAGATCAAATGGAGGAAGGTGTCCAATGACTAACGTGGTGAAGAAACACAGTATCTCTTTTGAGCTGGCACAGAAAATGGTGAATGCAGCAGTGGCCAAAGCCCGAGAACTTGGCGTCAGCGAGAACGTAACCATTCTCGATGATGGCGGCAACCTCAAGGCCTTTAGCCGCATGGATGGGGCCCCGATCCCGACCATCGAGATGGCGCAGAATAAAGCGTACACAGCTCTGCTCGGCGTTTCCACGCAGGATTTTTTCAACTTTATCCAGGGCGACCCGTCGCTTTTGGCCGGCATTCCCACGCTGGCGCGTATGGCGGCTTGGGGTGGAGGGTTTCCCATTAAGGTGAATGGAGAAGTTGTCGGAGCGATCGGGGTGAGCGGGGCGCCCACTGTGCAGAACGACGAGGATTGCGCGAAAGCAGCCCTGGCGCTGGTGTCCGACGCGGTGCCGGTGGGCTGAGAAGAGGAGGTTTTATGAGAGCGGACATTGTAGCTGGCGCGGTATTTCCCGATTATGAACTGACCGATCATACGGGCGAACGTCGCAAGCTTTCCGACCTACAGGGCCCAGATCCATTGATCCTGGTGCTGAGCCGGGGAGGATTCTGCCCGAGGGACCTTCGCCAGGCCGAGGGTCTGGTCCAACTTTACCGCGAGATGGAGGTCGGTTACTGCCGCCTCGTCACCATCAGTACCGACAACATGCTTGCGACGAATGACTACCGCAGCGGCGCGGGTGCTCATTGGACGTTTCTATCCGATCCGGGACGCAAGGTTCAAAAGGACCTCGACATCGCCGAGTACACGGACCCGGAGCACGATCCAATGATCCCGCATGTCATCGTTCTCGAACCAGGGCTGGTCATATTCAAGATCTATAACGGCTACTGGTTTTTTGGCCGACCGACCATCGAAGAGCTTCGGCAAGACTTGCGCGCGGTGCTGAGAAAATGCCGTCCGGACTGGGACATCACCAGCCCCGAACTGAAATCCGCTTGGGCAAAGGGTGACCATGACCGCTTTTATCCCTACGGCAAAACCGTCGGGCAGGTGTTTCGGGACGGTAAAGGATTTTGACAACCTGTTTGCTACAGCTCGCAGGCTTTGAGGCCGGAAGTCCTTAGAGAGGAATTGGAGGAACAAATGAGTAACCCGACTGAATCGAAAAATAAAGCCCTCGTTCTGGAGGCCTTCGACACGCTGTTCAACAAGCGTGACTATGGAGCTGCTGAGCGTTTCTGGTCGCCGAATTATATCCAGCACAGCGCGCATATCGAGCCGGGCCGTGAAGGTCTATTTAACCTTATCAAGAGCCTGCCGCCCACGTTGAAGTACGAACCGGGAACCATAGTAGCCGACGGAGATTTTGTGATGGTTCACGGTCGTTTCTCCGGCTTCGGCCAGCCGGCCAACTGGATCGCGGCGGACATTGTGCGAATTGCAAATGAAGTTTTGCTGGAACATTGGGACGTGATTGAGGATGAAGTTAGCAAGCAAGACTCAAAAAGTGGACGGCCAATGTTTGGCACAGTGTTCAGTAAATGATCGGGCCCTGCGACGTCACCAAGGCGTCGTTCATAACGGGTGCGTCGTACCTCGTGGACGGCGGCAAGACAGCGCAGTAATTGTCCCCGCAGCATGTCTTGGATCGACAGCAGAATGAGGAGAACCAAACATGAAGGAAAAGCAGGTCAAGGTACCAGGTCCAGATCATCCGATTTCCATCCAGCGCAATCCCGCTCGCGTTGTCGTGTCCGTCGCGGGCCGTGTGGTTGCCGATACCCGCAACGCCCTGACGCTTCGCGAAGCAGCGTATCCGCCTGTTCAATACATTCCAATCGAGGACGTTGATTCCTCCCAACTGAAACGGACAGATCACGCTACTTACTGTCCTTATAAAGGCGACTGCAATTACTACAGCGTTCTCGCTGGAGGGCAGAAGTCAGTCAATGCGGTGTGGTCCTATGAGGATCCGTTTCCTGCTGTGGTGCAGATCAGGGGACATGTTGCGTTCTATCCCGAGCGGGTAGATGAAATAACAGAGCAGCTCCCAACGTGAAGGAGAAGAGCCATGAACGGAGCGATCTAAAAAAACCAGAGTTGTCCAAGCGCGGCAAAAAATCACGTACTTGCTTTGGTCATCTGAAGCCCCCGGGCAAGAATTAGGCTGATGCTATTCCACCACTCTCACTTTTGCGTACATAAGTACTTAAGGCAAGCGCTGTGATTTGCGTCACAGCCAGGCGGTCTGCCGCGCTGTAGTCTCAAATCTCTCCGAACATCGAGAAGTGCAATGGACAGCAAGCAAGCACCGGCCGAAGCGGCCTTCAAGGTCCCGTCTCTGGAGGTGCTTGCGGAAAATGATCAGAGGTTCCGCGAACTCGTGGAGGCGCTGCCTGACGCCATCCTGGTCCATAGCGAGAACAGAATTGTCTATGTCAATCCCTTCTGCGTCCGATTGCTGGCCGCCAGTGGCGCCGACCAACTTTTGGGCAAGAACGTTTTTGAGATCATAGATTCCGCGCATCATCTTGCCATAGAAAGGCGAATCAGGAATTGTTACTCGACCGGGACCGCGTCTTCTCCCAGGGAGTTCGTACTGATCGCGTGTGATGGTTCGCGCGTGGAAGCCGAAGCCGTTGCCATTCCCATTTCCTGGAAAGGGGCGAGGGCAATCGCGGTCGCGCTCCGTGACATCGATAGACGCAAGCAGACCGAGCAGGCGCTGCGCCAATCCGAGGAGAAATACCGCAAGCTGTTCGAGAACGCCACCTACGGAATTTTTCTCTCGAAGCTCGACGGAACGTTCCTGGACGTGAATCCAGCGCTGGTAACCATGCTGGGCTACAGCTCAAAAGAAGAACTGCTCACCAGGAACCTGAACACCGACGTCCATGAGGACCCGGCCGTACGCGCGTCGATCCTTGCCAGGTACGGCCCTGGTCCCAGCGGGCGCGTGGACGACGTTGAGGTCAATTGGAAACGTAAAGACGGAAAGATCGTCACCGTGAGCACCAGCGGAGGGGCGGTGCAGGGAGAGGATGGCGAGTTCAGTCATTTCGAGGTCATCGTTGAGGACATCACGGAGAAAAGAAATCTTGAAGCGCAGTTTCGCCAGGCGCACAAAATGGAAGCTTTGGGGCTGCTCGCGGGCGGAATCTCACATGACTTCAATAACCTGCTGAGCGTCATCCTCGCGAATTCCGAACTGCTCCTGGAAAAGATGGAATCCGATGGGCAGAGGCATCACGGAGAGGAAATCATAAAAGCAACGCAGCGTGCCTCTCAATTGACCCAGCAACTGCTGGCCTTCAGCCGCAAACAGGTGATCTATCCGGCTGTCCTGAACTTGAATGCGGTTGTCTACGACGTCAGCAAGATCCGCAACGTCTCATCGGCGAAGATGTGCAAATTGTGACGCAGCTGGAGACGGGACTGGGCGCGGTCCGTGCCGATCGCGGACAAATCGAGCAGATCCTGATGAACCTGGCCACCAATGCGCGCGATGCCATGCCCAACGGAGGCAAGTTTACGGTCCTGACCGAGAACGCCAGACTCGGGCCGGAGGATGTGGCGCGCAACTCCTATGTGCAGCCGGGGCAGTATGTTCGCCTCTCGGCCAGCGATACGGGAACGGGAATGACCGAGGAAGCGCGCGCCCACATTTTCGAACCTTTTTTTACCACCAAGGCGCAAGGTCGCGGCACGGGGTTGGGACTGGCAACGATCTATGGCATCGTGAAACAGAGCGGCGGCTATATCTGGGCTACCAGTGCGCCGGGAGCCGGTACGACCTTTGATATCTATCTGCCGCGCATTGACGAAAAACCCGCGCCTTCCGTCAGTAGCCTGCAGGAAACGCGCGGCAATTATCCGCGCGGCACAGAAACGATTTTGGTGCTGGAAGACGAAGAAGCGTTGCGGCAGGTGACCTGTGAGTTTCTCGCCGCGAGCGGCTACAATGTGCTGCAAGCCGGCCGCGGTGACTCTGCTCTCGACGTGGCCGCGCAATATAGAGAAGCGATTCCGCTGATCGTCAGCGATGTTGTACTGCCCGACATGAATGGGCCTGCGATCGTAGTGAAGATCCAAGCGCTCCATCCTGAAGCCAAGGTACTCTACGTTTCCGGATACACCCAGGTCCCGCTGGCCCAAAGACTCATTGCTGAGGGAGCTGTTCTTCTGCCGAAACCATTCCTGCGCAAGGACCTTTTGAAAAGAGTGGATGAGACGCTCCATCCGCAACTACCCGCCGGCTCGACGCATTGACCACCACGACGGAGCTTGGTAAACTACTGGGTCTAAGACACTTATCCCACCTGAAGAAGGTTCCGCAAAAGTGCAAAGTTATACCCGGCATAAACTGAAGCAAGACCGTTTCGCTGAAACAGCAACTGACGCCGCGCGTTGGGCCGGCGGCCACCGCCAGACCGTAATCTGGGTCGTGGGCATAGCCGTGGTCCTGGCCGCCGCCGTGGGCGCTTTCTTCGCCTGGCAAGCTCATCAAAGCGAACAGGCAAACTTCGCTCTTACCAAGGCCTTACGGACAGCCAACGCCCAGTTGCGCGCACCGGGAGAGCCGCCACAACCGGGTGTACAGAGTTTCACCAGCAGCACGGAGCGTGGCAAAGAGGCGGAAAAACAGTTCAAGGAAATCGCGGACAAGTACAGCCTGGTGAAAGCGGGCAAGGTCGCGCTTTACCTGGCCGGCACTTCTGCGATCCAGGCTGGCGACACGCAGGCCGGAGAGTCTCTGCTGAAGACAGCGTCTGAATCGGGCGACCAGGATGTCGCCTCGCTGGCAAAACTCGCGCTGGGCAACTACTACCGTGGCATCAACAAGCAGGCAGAAGCGGCAAAGATTTACAAGGACCTCGCCGACCATCCGACCAACGCGGTGGCCAAAGCGGAAGCTCTACTGGAGTTGGCGGAAATGTATGAATCCTCAAATCCGCAGGAAGCCGCGAACCTCTACAAACAAATTCAGAAAGATAATCCCAACACGGCAGCAGCTCAGATTGCCGGAGCCAAGCTCGCCGGTCCCGGCGCTGAGAGATAAAGCGGCATTAAGCCTGCCAAGGCCAACCTTGCCCAAGGTGCCGCATCTGTATCTCTAGCGACAGAACAACCGTTCTGGCGAGTTGATCAGGAGTGAGATATGAAGTCCTTTTTGGCAGGATTAGGAATTGGCATTGGTTTGGGCATTTTGTTCGCGCCCATGAGCGGAGAAGAAACCCGCGACAATCTTTCCCGGCGCGCAGGCGATCTGGCTGACTCAGCCAAAGACCTGGTAGACCAGGGTAAAGAAAAAGTCCGCACCACGGTTTCCGCGATGCGCGGGAAAGCCGAGCGCTTCGTAGGAGAAGCCACCGGCACCGGCTCGAATCTTTAACAGCAAAAGCAACCGCACAATCAACCAGCGGCGGCCTCGGGGCCGCCGGGTTTTTATTTGTCCGGATTTTTCGGGACAAGCTGGATTTCGAAGATGCTCGGCCAGAGTTTGCCCGTGACGAACAAACGGTTTCCTTGCGGATCATAGGCGATGCCGTTCAACACCGCGTCCGCTTCCTTGCGATAGACAACACTGAGCAGACCGGTCAAATCAATCCATCCCACGACTTTGCCGGTCTGCGGAGATATCCGCGCGATGCGGTCGGTCTGCCAGACATTGGCATAGATCTCGCCACGGACAAATTCCAGTTCGTTTAACTGCGTTATCGCGCTGTCGCCGTCGTGCACTCGAATGCGGCGTTTCTCGCGCAGAGTGTTTCCGCGCAGAACGCGGATTTCGGCAGTGCCGTCGCTCATGAAGAGATCTGTGCCGTCGGTTGTGATTCCCCAGCCTTCCCCGGGATAGGAAAACTGGCGCAGCGGGCGGAAGTCGCTCAGGTTGTAGA
>WNFI01699505.1_pt1 | contig 11494 bp, 11 predicted proteins | sample 5400471 | NCBI WGS metagenome assembly WNFI01 (sample SAMN13153348, study PRJNA577476) | soil metagenome | isolation source: 100 cm saprolite on Douglas fir-dominated hillslope | place: USA:California | collected 2013-09-17
AGGCGCTTCATCTCGCAGACTCCTGGCTCGCCGAACGGGTGAAGCGCCACGCAATCTGCCAAACGGCTTGGGCCGGGGGAGATCACATCGCGCCCTTCCCTCTCGTCGAAGACGGTCGCCTGAGCCGGCAGCCGGCTCGGCGCGTAGGCCAGGAGGATAGGGTCGTAGTCGCCGGGAAGCGACGCCAGTTCCTCGCCGAAGTGCTGGAACGACAGATCGACGGTCAGCGAGGTCGCGTATTCGAGGAAGAGCTCCCGAACCGGCTCCATCTCCGCGGCCTGCACGATCGTGATCACACCGCGAGCTCGCCTCGGAGAACCGTGACGGCGCGGCCCGCCAGTTTCACGCGATCGCCTTCCAGACGAACGCGCACGATGCCGCCGCGGACGGAGGCCTGGTACCCAACGAGCTCGTTCCTGCCCAGGCGGGACGCCCAGAACGGGGTCAGGCAACAATGCGCGGAACCGGTCAGAGGATCTTCGTCGACACCGGAGCCGGGAGCGAAGAAGGGGGATACGAAGTCGTACTCGTTGCCTGCCGGGCGGCTGGTCACGATGACGCCCCGGACCGGGATCTTTCGCAGCTCGGCATGATTCGGATTCAGGGAGCGAAGGATCTCTCGATCCACTCGCCTGCCCGTGTTGCCGTGAGCAGACCGCTGAGCGTGTGGAAACGAGCAGTCTCGGTCGCGGCAAGCGCTCCCTCCTGCCAAAGCGCATGCGCCGACGCCAGGGTGGCATGGCCGCAAAGCGCGACCTCGATCGTAGGTGTGAACCAACGCAGGGAGTAGCCATCCTCGCGCCTCAGCAGAAACGCCGTCTCGGAAAGGTTCATCTCCTTCGCAACACTCTGCATCCAGGCTTCTTCGGCCTCGCGATCCAGGAGGCAAACCGCCGCGGGATTCCCGCGGAACGGCTCAGAAGTGAAGGCGTCGATCTGTAGCAGGCGCATGTCGGTTCACTATGGTGGCCGGTGGCTGGTGGCCAGTTGCCGAGGGCGGGGTTCAGGAGACGGAGAGAAAGTAGCCGTTCAGCGACGTGCATGATTGTCGCCGCCGCTCGGTAGGGCATGCAAGGTAGGACAAACAACTCGCTCCCACGGAGCGCAGGGATCCAACGCCGATCAGGCTGCCATGTGGGAAGGTCCGTCGAGCCCTTCACGTGGGCATCAGGACATCTGCGCCCGTCAAGCCCTTGTTCTTCTGTGGTTTAGATCCAATAACTTCCACACCTCCGCATTCTTGGACCTGTCAGGTGATGTATTTGAATACATCACTCGATAGCTCGGAGCTATCGGGTGACCTATTCGAATACATCGCTCCATAGCTCGGAGCTATCGGGCAACCTATTCAAATCGGTCGGGCAACAGCTCGGAGCTATCCGGCAACCTATTCGAATCGGTCGCGCAACAGCTCGGAGCTATCCGGCGACCTATTCGAATCGGTCGTGCAACAGCTCGGAGCTATCCGGCGACCTATTCGAATCGGTCGTGCAACAGCTCGGAGCTATCGGGCAACCTATTCGAATCGGTCGTGCAACAGCTCGGAGCTATCCGGCAACCTATTCGAATCGGTCGTGCAACAGCTCGGAGCTATCGAGCGACCTATTCGAAATGGTCGTGCAACAGCGCGGAGCTATCCGGCGACCTAATCAATGCGGTCGTGCAATCGATCGGCGCCGTCCAACGACCGTCATCCAGAGCCGCCGCAACAGCTGGGGCGGTCGCATGGGTGGAGCGGTGGAGGGCGGCAAAGGATCTGCCGTCGAAGATCGTGGCTCCTGTCGCATTGAATGGCCGCGGCCGGCGCGCGCCCGGCATTCTCGCCGAGGGCCGATTTGATCGCGTTCTGCGACCAGATAGCGCACCCCGATCAGAGCACACCGCGCCGGAGGCTCACCGGGCATCCTTCCACGCGTGCCGCCGGGCGGGGACGCCCGGCGGTCGCAGGCAGGGATGCCTGCACTACGCTAGAACCCGGGCACTTTGGCCGACTTCGCGTAACACAGGCGGACGGCGATGAAGCCGACCACGATCACGGCGAGGATGCAGATGTCGCGGGATGAACTGCCGTACATCGTCGGGTAGTGATTGCTGATCATGGCGAAGACCAGCGGCACCGACATGTACGTGTTGTGCTTGGAGCGGAGGCCGGCGATCTTCACTTCCGGCGAGTCGGGCGCCAGGGGCGTTCCCGCCTTGAGAGCGGTGATGATCTTCTTCTGATTCGGCCAGATCACCATCCAGACGTTCAGCGCCATCGTGGTCCCGAACATCAACCCCATGTGGATATAGAGGGCACGGCCGCTGAAGTGGCCGACGTACTCGAGGAGCAGGTAGGCTCCGGCGAAGAGCACGAGACAGATCGCTGCGGCGACATCTTTGTTCGGCAACATCTTCATGATCGCGTTGTAGAGGACGAAGCCGACGGCCAGCATGACGAGCACGATGGCCAGCCACAGCCACGGGTTGCCGATGTGATCCGAGTCGAACAGCACGCTCGCCGTCTGGTAGTAGATCAACCCGCCCAGCAGGATGCCCGTGATCCAGGTCCACGCCGCACCCCAGCGGAACCAGTAGAGTGCCCGCGGCATGAGCTCAGGATTGACGAGCTTCTTGGTGGGACCATCGATCTTGCCCTGGAACGGTCCGTTGACCCAGTTGAAGAAGTAGAGGAGGCCAATCCACGTAATGCCGGCCACGACGTGCGCCCATCGAAAAAGGAGTTGGAGGAGATCGTTCACCTGCGGATTCATTTTTCTCTCCTGTAAACCAAGGATTCCGTGGTCGAGCCCTGGTTTTGAAAGATTATAGACGCATGAACATCGACTTCCGCGACCGAGTCGCCGTCGTCACCGGAGCTTCGAGCGGCCTCGGCCGCTCCACCGCGGAGCTGCTCGTCGAGCGCGGCGCCCGCGTGACGATCTTTGCGCGCTCGTCCGAAAGACTCGCCGAAATCGCCGGCCGGCACGATCAACGCATGCTCGCGGTGACCGGGGATATCGCCGATCAGGAAGCTGTCGAGCGCCTGTTCTCAGAGACCGAGGCGCGCTTCGGCACCTGCGATCTCCTCGTGAACAATGCCGGCATGATCGATCCTGCCCCCCTTACCGCCACATCGCCGGAACGCTGGGATCGGATGTTCGACGTCAACGTCCGAGGCACGTTCCTGGCCACGCGGCGGGCACTGCCGGCCATGATGGCCCGGCGTTCCGGAGCAATCGTCAATGTCGCGTCGATCTCCGGCGTGGTCGGACCGCCGAAGTTCCCAGGCTACGTCTCCTACTGTGCGAGCAAGGGAGCCGTGATCTCGTTGACCGAGGCGCTGGCGGTCGAGGTGAAAGACCTCGGCATCCGGGTCAACTGCGTCAGTCCCGGCTCGGTCGACACTCCCATGTGGGCGGCGGCGAGCGGAGGCGCGGCCGCGGACATGACGCCACGGGAGGTCGCCGAGACGATCCTCTTCCTTCTTTCGGATCGCTCGAAGCCGATGAATGGGCAGAACCTGAATGTCTACAGCGCCTGAAGAGGCCATGGCCGGGATGCGTCCGACCTGGGCGGAGATCGACGTTGATGCCTTCGTGCGGAACGTCGACTCCGTCGCCGCGCGCCTTCCCAGGGACTCCCGTCTGATCGCGGTGCTGAAGGATGACGCCTACGGTCACGGAGCAGTCGAGTTGGCGCGGCGCTGTCACGTGGACCGTGTGGCGATGATCGCCACGGCGCTTCTCGAGGAGGCTCTCGAGCTGCGTCGAGCCGACATCAGGATTCCGCTCATCGTGCTTGGGCCGCTTCCTCCCACCCAGGTCGCCAGCGCCATCGATCACGAAGTCACGCTGGGTGTTCCAGGACCGGAAGAGCTCGAGGCGGTCTGTCAGGTGGCGCGGGAGCGCGACGTCGCCGTTCACCTGAAGCTCGACTCCGGAATGGGCCGGATGGGTGTCGTCGAATCGGTCCGTTCACGGAGCAGCAGATCGCGACCTTCCAACGGCTCGTTCAACAGCTTCGCGAAGCAGGCATCGATCCACCGCGGCATCACCAGGCGAACAGCGCGGCAACGACGCGGGGCCTCATCGAGCCGAGCGACTTCGTCCGGGTTGGAATCTCGCTCTATGGCGGCGAGGCCTTGGATACGGGCGGAACGCGCCTCGAGCCGCTGATGCGCTGGAGAACCGCGATCGCCCGGCTCAAGACGCTGCCGGCGGGACATGCCATCGGGTACGGGACGATGTTCCATACGAAACGGCCCAGCCGCATCGCTACGCTCCCGGTCGGCTATGGCGATGGCTATGCCCGCCTATTGTCGAATCGCGCGGACGTGCTGGTGCGAGGCAGGCGGGCTCCGGTGGTCGGGCGCGTCTCGATGGATCTGGTCACGATCGACGTCACGGACGTCCCCGGCGCCGCCGTCGGCGATGAGGTCATTCTCCTCGGAAAACAGGGCGCCGACGAGATCACGGCCGAGGAGCTGGCGGCGAAGATCGGTACAATCTCCTACGAAGTGTTCTGCAATGTCAGCGCGCGGGTACCGCGCGTCCACGTCAAGGGGCAGGGACAGCAGGTCGCCGTCCACTCCCGATTCAGGACCGCATGACGAACGTTCTCGAGAACATTGGTCTTCTCTTCCTCGCCGTCTTCGAGGCCACGGGACGATGGTTCCGCATGCTCTGGCGCACCATCGCCTGGGCCTTCCGACCCCCGTTCGAAGTCGGGGAGTGGTTTCGACAGATGGTGCGCGTCGGGTGGGACTCGATCCCGGTGGTGATCCTCACGTCGATGTTCACCGGGATGGTCCTTTCGCTCCAGACCTTCAACGGCTTCCAACGCGTACATGCCGAGAACTTCGTGGCCAGCGTCGTGGCCCTGGCGATGTTGCGCGAGCTCTCGCCCGTGCTCTGCGGCCTCATGGTCACCGGGCGGGTGGGCTCCTCGATGGCTGCCGAGATCGGGACGATGCGTGTGACCGAGCAGATCGACGCCCTTCAGGCGCTGGCGACCGATCCGGTGCAATACCTCTTCGTCCCGCGAGTCATCGCCGGCATCGTGATGATGCCGTTCCTGGTCATTCTCGGCGATGCCCTCGGCATCTACGGCGGTTACCTCGTGGCCGTGAAACTCATGGGCACGAACCCAGTCGTCTACAGCAGCAACACGTACCAGTTCCTCAATATGAACGACCTCTGGAGCGGCGTCATCAAGGCCGCCATCTTCGGCCTGATTCTGACGCTCACGGGTTGCGTGCGCGGCTTCTACACAACCGGCGGCGCCGAGGGCGTCGGCAAAGCCACTACCGCGGCGGTGGTCAGCGCGTCGCTGATCATTCTGCTGACTGATTTCTTCCTGACCAAGATCCTGTTTTGAGGTACGAGGCATGAGGTACGAGGTACGAGTTGCTGCGCGTCGACGGACATCCAGCCCGGCTGGGAAACTCGTACCTCTTACCTCATACCTCGTACCTCGCTCGTCGAAGCACGCACGATGACCATGATCTCCCTGCAGCACCTGTATAAAGCGTTCGGCACGAATGACGTGCTGCACGACCTGTCGATCGACATCGAGCAGGGCGAGTCGGTGGTCATCGTCGGCGGCTCGGGCACCGGCAAGAGCGTCACGCTCAAGCACATGATCGGACTGCTGCGTCCCGACCGCGGGCGTGTGGTCGTGGACGGCAAGGACATCACCACGATGCCGACGTTGGAGTTGAACCGCTTCCGCCGGCGCTTCGGCATGTCGTTTCAAGAGGGCGCGCTCTTCGATTCCATGTCGGTCTTCGAGAACATTGCCTTCCCGCTGCGGCGGCAAACGAAGATGTCCCAGGCGGACGTGGAGAAGCGCGTCGATCAGTGCATCGACCTCGTCCATCTGGATCGCGGGGTAGCATCGAAGCGCCCCTCGGAGCTCTCAGGCGGAATGCGTCGACGCGTCGGTTTTGCGCGGGCCATCTCGCTCCAGCCGGAGATCCTTCTCTTCGACGAGCCGACGACCGGCCTCGATCCGGTCATCAGCGACGTCATCGCCGACCTGATCGTGGAGATGGACGAGACCCTCAACACCACCACGGTCACGATCACGCACGACCTGAAAGTGGCGTTCAAGATCGCCGACCGTGTGGCTATGCTCTTCGACGGCCACATCATCGAGCAGGGCACGCCGGATGAATTCAAGCGTTCGCAGGATCCGAGAGTGCGGCAGTTCATCGAGGGAAGAGCGGAGGGTCCGCTGACGAGCGACACCATGCTGGCGAAGGCGTGAAAGCCGGGGTCGGCCCGATTACGACGCGAGCAATTGCGGAAGGCGCTTGACGACCTCGCGTGCAACCGCGGCGGGATCTTGGTTGCGATCGTGGAAATGTGCGTGGTGCAGCTTGCGCACGATCCAGGGAACAGCGACGTTCTTCCCGAGCGGCAACGGGAGGGTAGCCGGGGCCGAGCGAAAGCGAACGCCCCCGGATCGAGAGTGCGATCAGCAAAACGTGCCGATTGCACCGCGGTGGCTGATCCCCGCCAGAAGTCAGCGTTCGGTCGCTCCCAGCATCGCTCCCGGCAACGAACTTGCGCTACCATCGCGCCGCCCGGCACCCCTACCGAATGAACCTGACGTGGTTGTATGTGCTGGCGATCTATGCGATCGCCGTCTGGCTGGGCCGCCGAGGCGGCGCGGACCTGCCGTGGCGCGTGGCCGCGTTCTTCTACGCGCTCGTATCGCTGTTCCTGTTCCGGCCGATGACGCAGGCCGTGACCAACCTCCCCCTCGATTTCATCCTGACGCTCCAGCCGTGGACCTACGTCATTCGCCATCACGCGGCGCTGAACAGCGACATGAACGACATCACCCAGCAGATGCTCCCGTGGGCGCATCAGGTTCGGGAAAGCTGGAGTCACTGGCACGTGCCGCTCTGGAATGGCAACGCCGGGTCCGGCTATCCATTGCTCGCCAACGGCCAAAGCGGGGCGCTTTCGGTTCTTCGTCTCATCGCGCTGCCGTTGACGCTCGCCCACAGCTTTACGGCCGAAGCGGCGATGAAGCTGCTCACCGCCGCGACCTTCACGTACCTGTTTTGCCGCCGGCGCGGTTACTCCGAGCTGGCCAGCGCCGTGGGCGGCGTCGGCTTCGGCTTCTGCACGTTCCTCGTCGTCTGGCTTCACTTCCCGCATTCCTCCGTCGCCTGCTTCCTCCCGGCTGCCTTCTACGCAGTCGATCTTCTGGCGGAGCGGGTGACGTACGGGCGCGGGATCTTCGCCGCCGCCATCTGGACGGTCCTCGTCCTGGGTGGTCATCCCGAGAGCTCCGCGCACATCTTTTTTCTGGCTCTGACGATGGTGCTCTGGATCGCGCTCGTCGAACGGCCTTGGTCCATGACCCTGAGGCAGGCGGCGCGATTCCTGGCTGCACTCACCGGCGCCCTAACGCTGTCGTTCGTTCTCTGCTCTCCCTTTCTGATACCGCTCATGGAAGGGCTTACGAAGTCACAGCGGTTTCAGCAGCTTCAGATCGCGCCCAATCCCGAGACGACGTTCGCTGACTTCGGCTCGAAGGTGATCCTCTTCCAGCCACACTTCTACGGGGAGCCGCCGATCGAGCAGCCGTGGGGACCCGAGACCGCTGAATCGATCACAGGATTCGCGGGGATTCTCGGTATCGCCGGATGGATTGCCCTGCTGCTGAATGCCGTGATCGAGCGCCGGTTCCGCTCGCGGGAGATCTATCTACTCCTGGCCACGCTGATGGTGCTCGGAATCATCCTGGGGTGGCCAGTGATCAGCACGCTCTTTCATGCCGCACTGTCGCTCGCGGCCAACGCCCGCGTCCGATTGTTGCTCGGGTTCCTGCTCGCCATTCAGGCGGCAGCGTTCGTCGATCTGATCGAGCGTCGGAGGGCCATCTGTTGTCTGGTCGGACTCCTGGTCGTAGCCGGCACTCTGGGCGCTTTGACGGCAACGGTTCCGACGGAAGAATGGCAGCGCGGAAGCACCCTGCTGGCCATCCTGCCGAGCATGATGGTGGTCGCGGTTGCGGCGATCGCCACCGTGGCCGGGAAGCGAAAGCCGGCGCTGCTCATGCTCCTGCTGGTTTGCGTCGTCGCGGAGATGTGGACGGCCGGAACATCCTGGAACCCGATCACGCCGGAACGCATGATGTATCCGCGGACGCCGCTCATCCGGGCGCTGGAGCGTTTTCGTGACGAGGCGCCGCTGTCTCCCTTCCGCATCGTCGGAATCGGCCCTGTCTTCTTTCCGAACACCGCGGCCATGTACGGCCTCGACGACATCCGCTCTCACGATCCGATGTCGAACGGCCGTTATCTCGGCTTGATGCGGGTCCTCACCGGCTACACGGTGGACGAGTACTTTGCGATGTGGAAAGACGTCAGGAGCGGCGTCCTGGACTATCTGAATGTTCGCTATATCATCACCGCTCCCGCGGTTGCGCTCGACGACACCCGCCGTTTCCAACTCGTCTATGACGGTGACGACGGCCGCATCTTCGAGAACCGAACCGCTCTGCCACGCTTCTTCGCTCCAAAGGTCGTCGTCCTTGAGCATGACATGGTCCCGTTCGTTCGAGCGCTGCAAGCCAAGACGGACTGGAAGAACACCGCCATCGTGCAACGACTGGATCTGGACAACGATCGGGCGCGCAAGGAGCTGCTCAATCCTCGTCCGCCGGAATCGGGCGAAACGACCGTCAATTTCGTGCAGGCGGACGACAGCTCATATCACTTGAGCGTGGATGCCACGCGGTTCACGCTCATCGCCAGCAGCATTCCCACCTGGCCCGGTTGGCGCGTGCGAATCAACGGTCGTGTGCAGAAACTGATCGAGGTCAACGGGGTGTTTCTCGGGTTCGTGGTACCGCCCGGTCACAGCGACATCCGCGTCCGCTTCGACCCGCTCTCGTTCCGAATCGCTCTCGTGGCAGCGCTGCTCGCTCTCGCCGTGGTCGCCGCACTCTTCCGGCGATCTTGGCGGCTGCGTGTGTGGTGATCAGTGATCGGTGATCCGTGATCGGGAGGACGGGTTTGGGTTCTTCGATCTCGGTTCTCAGAGGCTTTGCGTCGTCCTAACCTCGCGGTTATCAGCCGACCCTGGTGCTCCGTCAAAATTGAAACTGACGTTCTGAAACACCTGGCTGCTTGTTTGGCTCTCGTGCGGCGACGGTCTTCGAGAAGCACACCGCGTAAGGCGCGCGAAGGCGCGTCTCACAATCTAGCCCCGTGCTCGGCACGGGGTCTGGTCGGTGCAAATCGTGCGGCGGCCGCGGAGGCGGCCGCTACAAGCCCGCATCGAGAGGACATGACCGGCAAGTTGTCGCGGCCGCCTTCGCGGCCGCCGAATTCTCCGCGCCCTCCTCACCCCGCGCCGAGCGCCATACGCACTAACTTATCGGTTATTCGTACCTCCCGAAACGCGAACCACCTCAGGAGCTCGAGAGAATCTCGGCGGACGCGACGGCGTGTTTCTGTGGATTCATTGCTTAAGTTAGTGCGTATGGCGCCGAGCGCGGGGCTATCTTGTCAAGCGCGCCTTCGCGCGCTCTGTTGTCCTTCGCTCGCGTAGACGCCGTTCGTGCATGTCACAACCCAGACTTTCAAGCGTGACGGAGCTTAGTTGCGCTCAATTCCGAGGGTCTGTCGCCAACTGGGAACCGAGAACGGCAAACCCCCGATCACCGATCACCTTAGCCAAGCGCTCTAAAGATCGCCTTCCCGGCAAACGCGGCCGCGTCCCCGAGCTCCTCCTCGATCCGCAGAAGCTGGTTGTACTTGGCCATGCGATCGCTGCGTGAGGCTGAGCCGGTCTTGATCTGGCCGACGTTGGTGGCCACGGCCAGATCCGCGATCGTCGAGTCCTCGGTCTCACCCGACCGGTGCGAGATGACGCTCCGGTAGCCGGCGCGCTTGGCCATCTCGATCGCATCGAGCGTCTCCGTCAGCGTTCCGATCTGGTTGACTTTGATCAGAATGGCGTTGGCGATGCCTCGCGCGATCCCTTTCGAGAAGATCGACGGATTCGTGACGAAGATGTCGTCCCCTACGAGCTGGGTGCTGGTGGTCATGGCCTTCGTGAGCGCTTCCCAGCCATCCCAGTCGCCCTCGGCCATCCCGTCTTCGATGGATAGGATCGGGTACCTGGCGCGAAGCTGCTGGTAGTACGCGACCATCTCGTCGCTCGTGCGTTTCGCACCCTCGAACGCGTACGTCCCGTCGCTGGACGGGTCGAGGAACTCCGAGGCCGCGGCGTCGAGGCCGAGGAAGATTTGCTCGCCCGCTTTATATCCGGCCTTTCCGATGGCCTCGAGGATCAGCTCCAACGCCTCTGCGTTCGACTTGAGGTTCGGCGCGAAGCCCCCTTCATCGCCGACGGAGGTGGACAGCTTCCTGTCGTGCAACGTCTTCTTGAGGTGGTGAAAGGTCTCGACGCCGGCGCGCAAGGCATCGCTGAACGTGCTGAAGCCGGCCGGGATGATCATGAACTCCTGGACGTCGAGGTTGTTGTCGGCATGAGCACCGCCGTTGATGACGTTCATCATCGGCACCGGAAGCGTTCGCGCACCGCTGCCGCCGAGGTAGAGGAACAAGGGAAGGCCGGCCGCTTCGGAAGCGGCACGGGCCACGGCGAGCGACACGCCGAGGATGGCGTTCGCACCAAGCTTGCCTTTGTTGTCGGTGCCATCGATCTGGTTCATGACCAGATCGACCATGGCCTGTTCGCGCGCGTCCATTCCCTCGATCTCGCCGGCGATCGTGGAATTCACATGGTCGACCGCGGTGAGAACGCCCTTGCCGAGGAAGCGCTTCGGATCGGCGTCGCGAAGCTCGAGCGCTTCGCGCGTTCCGGTCGAAGCACCGGACGGCACAGCGGCTCGTCCAAGGGCGCCGGAATCGAGCAGACAATCGACCTCGATCGTCGGGTTTCCGCGGGAATCGAGTATCTCGCGAGCGAACAATTCGGTGATCTTGAACATGGCCCGCGCATTATATGCGGCGGTCTCCGCGCCTCCACGTGAGACGCCTTTTCAAAGGCTCAGATCAAGCTGAGCCTCAGGCAGAAGCGCGAGCGCATGCGAGTCGCTCATGCCGGCTGGCAGCCGGCGGACCGGCCGGCAAGCTGCCGGCGCTCCGTCACGCCTTCTCGGCGCAACCGTATAATCCGGTGCGATGCTCGCTGTCCGCCGACCTGCACACGTGTTCATGCTCGCGGCGATCGTCATTACGACCATCTGCTGGCTGATCCTCCGCTCGCACCTCTTCACCCCGAATCCCGACCTCGGCGCCTGGGGCGTGACGTTCGACCTCACTCTGACCATCCCACTCGTTTACTACTTCCTCGTCGTCCGCGGCGGACACGCTCGTCCCATCACGATCGCACCCGTCTTCGTCCTCGGCGTGGCGGTCGCGGCCCGGCTCGTTCCGCCAGGTCTTCATGACTTCGTTCGGCAACTACGTTGGGTCGCCGCGCCGCTGGAGATCGTGACGCTGGTGCTGATCGTCATGCGG
>WNFI01459389.1_pt1 | contig 11493 bp, 9 predicted proteins | sample 5400471 | NCBI WGS metagenome assembly WNFI01 (sample SAMN13153348, study PRJNA577476) | soil metagenome | isolation source: 100 cm saprolite on Douglas fir-dominated hillslope | place: USA:California | collected 2013-09-17
AGCGCTTGCGCCAGCACTTTTTTAATATCTACGCCTACTGCCGGATCTCAGACGATCTGGGCGATGAAGTCGGCGACCCGCAAGCATCGCTCGAAATGCTCGACCAGTGGCAGGCGGAGCTCGATGCCTGCTATTCCGGCACCCCCCGGCACCCCGTTTTCGTTGCTCTCGAAGAGACTGTCCACAAGTTTGAAATTCCGAAACAGCCTTTCGACGATCTGCTGAAAGCGTTTCGTCAAGACCAGACCGTCACACGCTATGAGCGGTTCGAAGACCTGGTGGGCTACTGCCGCTACTCCGCGAATCCGGTGGGCCATCTTGTTCTCTATCTTTGCGGATACCGCGATTCAGAACGCCAAGCCCTTTCCGATTCCACCTGCACCGCGCTGCAACTGCGCAATTTCTGGCAAGACGTGAGCGACGATTATTCCAAAGGACGCATCTATCTCCCGCTCGAGGACCTTCGTCGCTACGAGGTGACCGAAGAGGACATTCCGGCCGCTCGCAACCCGCCGGCATTCTGCGAGATGATGCGGTTCGAGGTGGGACGTGCACGGCAGTGGTTTCAGCAGGGCCTGCCCCTGGCAGGGAAGGTAGATCGCGAACTCGCGGTCGACATCGAACTGTTCAGCCGCGGCGGACAGGAAATTCTGAACGCCATCGAGCGCCAGAGATATGCTGTTTTAGGCCGGCGCCCCGCTATCTCTAGAACCCGCAAACTGGCTCTGGTGGCTCGATCCGCCCTGGGGAAGCTGCTGGGAAGCCGGGTGGGGAACTCGATATGAGCGCCGCCGTGCAGCCGATGCCCTCTCCATATTCGCCGACGGCGTCGCAAATCGCGGTTGCCTATTCGGTATGCCGCAGCATTACACGCGCGGCGGCCAAGAATTTCTACTACGCCTTTCTGGTTCTGCCCACGGCCAAGCGCCAGGCGCTGTGTGCTGTGTATGCCTACATGCGGCGCTGCGACGATATTGCCGACGACTTCAAAATTCCTGCTTTGGAAAGAAGGCAACGACTCGATACCTGGTTGGATGCTTTTCATCGTTCGGAGGCGGGTCATCCCACTGATGATCCAGTGTTGTTGGCCCTGACCGATACGCAGCGGCGCTACAAAATTCCGGTTGAACTGCTCGACCAGCTAGCCTACGGCACCGGAATGGATATTCGGGACGCTGAAACAGCCTCCGCGCCGGGAAGCGCAGAACTTCAAGTGCTGTACCGCACCTTCAGTGACCTTCGCCAGTATTGCTACCACGTGGCCTCGGTGGTTGGCCTGGTTTGCATCCGAATATTTGGTTATCGCGATCCCGCGGCAGAAGCGCTGGCTGAGAATCTGGGGCTGGCGTTCCAGTTGACCAATATCATTCGCGACATTCAGGAAGACGCGAACATGGGTAGGATTTATCTTCCCGCCGAAGACCTCGAACGTTTCAAGATTGGCCCAGAGGATTTCCTCCAGTCGACGATTCCCGAGCGCCTGCGCTGGCTGCTGGCGGCCGAGGCCGATCGCGCCCGCGAGTACTACGTCTCCGCCCGCGAATTAATGACGCTCATCGACGAGGACAGCCAACCCGCGCTCTGGGTCCTGGTAACGATTTACCGCCGGCTGCTGGAGAAAATCTCAGACCGTAAGTACGACGTCTTCGGCAGGAAGATCAGCCTCACCGTCCGCGAGAAAGTCGTCATCCTGGGAAAGGGTTTGGTAAAACGCCTGGCTTGATGACGGAGCGCTGGACACAATCTCCAAGAGTTGCCGTAGTAGGGGGCGGACTTGCGGGACTGGCCGCCGGTAGTGTGCTGGCGGAAAACGGTTTTCGCGTCACCCTCTTTGAGATTCGCTGGTATGAACGAATGACTTTTCTTGAGCCTGGAGGCCGGGCCTCGGTGATCCAGCCTACAGCGCTGCCGGCTCCGCTACACACTGCGCCGTCGTTTCTGCGGGCTGCGTGCCTCACTCTGGCCGACAAGTTTTCGATCGCCGCCGGTCTTGCCGCCCTCACGCCTCTCGCTCCTCGGGACACCGGCGAGTCTTTCCTGCAATGGTTACGCCGCCATGGGCAAACCGAGCGGGCCATCGATCGTTTCTGGAAGACTGTCCTGGTCAGCGCCCTAAACGAAGAAATCGATTTGATCTCGGTCCCATACGCTGCCCAGGTCATGCGCGAGTCGTTTCTGAAATCGCGCGTGGCGGGGCGGATGGGTGTGCCCACAGTTCCCCTGACCGAGCTATATAACCGTGCCGGAGACTACATTACCGCCAGGGGAGGAGAGGTACGGTTCCGCTCTAATGTGGAATCATTCCGTGCCGAGTTTGCCGACGTAAAGCTGCTTCTGCCGGGCGGGGAAGAAAGCTTTGATTTCGTGATTCCTGCCGTGCCCTTCGACGTGTTGTCGCGCCTGCTGCCGCAAACCACGGCGGCAGAACCTTTGCGCCAGACCCTGAGCCGCTTCGAGACTTCGCCCATTACGGGTATCCACCTGTGGTTCGATCGCCAGATCACCGACCTTGACCATGCCGTGTTGCTCGACCGCACAATTCAATGGATGTTTCACAAGTCGCGGCTGTTGGTGGCCGCGGGCGCGCACGCGCAGGCGGGAGGTTCGAACGGAGACGCCGCAGCCTCGGAGATTAACAGCTACGTCGAACTGGTGGTCAGCTCGTCGAAGACTCTGGTCGAGAAATCCCGTCAGGAAATTATCGATCTGGCTCTATCGGAATTGCGTGAGTTTTTTCCCGGGGCGCGTGCCGCAAATCTGATGAAAGCTACAGTGATTAAAGAAGTCCACGCCACCTACTCGCCCCGCCCCGGCATAGAATCGCACCGCCCCAGTCCGGAGACGGTGTGGCCTCGCATTTTTTTGGCCGGCGACTGGACCGCCACGGGATGGCCCGCCACCATGGAAGGCGCGGTCCGCAGCGGCTACGCGGCCGCCCAATGCGTCGCCCGGGTCGCAGGGAGACGCGATGCGGCGTTCCTGGTCCCAGACCTGCAAGCCTCGGGATTCATGCGCCTGTTCGGCTAGCCGCCAAGGGATAGCGGCAGCTAGCCGCGAAGCGGCGGAAGAATGTAGCCCACGGCGTATGCCGTGGGTGAATGGCCGCATATGACCTAGCCAACGGGGCGAAAGAGGCGTGTTGCGCGCCGCCTGAGCCGCGTACCTCGTCCGTTTCTTCCGCCCCCTTTGGGGCTGTGTCATTTCGCGCCTTTTATCCACGGCTTACGCCGTGGGCTACATTCTTTTCGCCGCTTCGCGGCTGTTCTGGATTGAATGATTATCGCGCTGCTGCGGCGGCGGGCGCTTCGGGAGACAATTTCTTGTAAATCAACGATTCCACCTGGCTCCACACCTTGGGATCGCACTCGATTTCGGTGTGTGCCTTCACCAGAATCCGGTCGAACCAGGGGTAGCCCTCGCAACTAATGGGTTTCGCCCTGTAGTCGTAACGGAGGTTTCCCAGGATTTCCGTTCGCACCGGATCGGCAGCCCGAATCTGGGGTCGACCGTGAATGATTCCGTGCGGCTGGTAGAAATTAATCGCCTGTCCGACGTTGGCTGGAATTACCGCATCGTTCTGGCCGACCTTGGCGACGCTATCTACCTGAATAGTGAGTAGGACGGGAATACCATCGCGCTCCAACTTGCGCGCAAGGGTCACAGTTTCCGAGGCACCCCAGCTATGCCCGAAGATCACGATGCGGGCATTATGTTTTTCTTCTGCGGAGAGCGTTCCATCCTTGTCCCCATCCAGGCGCCGCAGAATTTCCCTGTACGCCTGGTCACAGTGGCGGTTGGCGAAGCTCTGTATGTACACACCTTCGCGATATTCGTTGCGAAGGTGCTCGACCACCTGAACCGTACTATGGGCGCGGGCATCGTGCTTAACAAAGCCACCGACGAATCCGATGACCATGACGGGGGGCGCTACTCGGCTTGTAACTGGAGTGACGGGTCCCGGTGCTCCTGCTTCTCCGAAGGCCGGGACAAACGACAGGAAGAAGAAGACAAGCCCGACGAAGCTACGCGTACAGCGCATGACAAGAATCAAATCATAGCAAGAAAGACAGAGGGTGGCGGGCTAAAATTTCGCAACTCGGGTTGTAAAGGCTGTGAATAAGTTTGCGGGAGATGAGAATTATTTTGCGGTCGGGAAGGTGCCGGCTTATTCGTCGCCGGCGAGAACGCTGCCGCCCCTCGCCGCTGACGGCGTGGCAGCCTTCGCCAGAGCACTAGCCCGGCTGGCGCGGATCGATTCCAGCAGCTTCCAATCTTTTCTGAATTCCACCATGCTCTCGCGGCTGTGCTTCGGGCTTTTCAACACATGCCCGACGCGCGCGAGAACCACTTGGTACGCCAGGTCGGCGTCAGTGTCCGAACTTAAAACGTTGTCGGCGCTCAAGCCTATTCGGGTCGATTCGCCTCCCTCGGAGAATTCCATCCAGAGTGCACCGTTGCTGTCCACCACGGGAGTGCCAGATTCGTCCAACTGGCGAAAGAATTTCTTCAGAGAGCCTTTTGCCTCCAGAGCCGAATTCGGAGATCCGGCCAGGCCCTGTTCCCCGTCCGACTCGGTAAGAATGTAGGCGAACGAGACGCGGTATTGCTTCCATTCCTCAGCCGTGCCAACCATTTTTGCCCGCTGCTGGTTTCTATCGGCCTCAAGCTCTTGCGCCAGAATGTCATTGTTCTCAGCCTTAGCGAGCTTGATCTGGTGTGCGGCTTCCGTGGCCTCAATGGTCGGGTGTTCTTCCAGTTCGCGTTGCGGATCGAAGCGCCCGGTCAGGATGTAGGATGCTGCCACAAACGGCAGCACATGATCGGCGAAGATCAGCATGGGCACCAGCAGTTTCTTCGAGCGCACCAACTGCTCGGTCCCCCCGCGGCACTCGCTGCTGCGTTTGATGGTGCCCGGGACTTGCGCAAAATGCAGCACTCGAAACCCCGCGTAGGGATGGCGGTGAGCGTAGCGGGTAAAGGAACGGGCAATCGCCTTCGGACTAGTCATGCCGAAGTCGTTAACGTAATCGGGTCCGGTAGCGTTCGGGAAATAGGTGTTGATGATGCGCCGGGTGAAGTCGGCGCAATTGCGAGTCATGCCGTTGAAGTGGTTCTCGTTGGCCTCGGCATTGAATTGTTCGATTAGTGCGAGATCCTGCTGGACCGTTGTATCCACCACGAACATGTAGATACTGCGCTCGAGAGTGGCTCCGACCATTTCCCGCCATTCCGCCTTGTGGCTGGGCCTGCAGGACTCGCTGGCGCAGTATTCGGATAAATATTTCTCGCGATATCGTTCTTCCAGAACGTGCTTGATCTTCTGCGACCCGACGATCGGACGGTACCGCGGATTTTCCACTCCGTACAGATAAACGTTCACGGGGACGATATTCCACTCAAAGGGCTGGTCTTCACCCAGACTTATATAGTTGCTGATGACAGAGCCCTGCTCGCCGGGCTGGCAAAGCCGCAGTTTTACAGGCGACTCAAGGCAGATACGCGAGAAGTAGACTGCAGTATGACCCGAGCCTGTAATCCTGGCTACGCTGGTGTCCAGCGACTCGTTGAGCACCACACCTACATCCCCGTTTGCGTTGGAACTGCCTAGAGAGAGAAGAAAGATGGCGAGCAGAAATGAAAACGCAAGTCCACTGGAGAGACTCCTGATAGCTCTTATCGGCAACGCGGGCGAAAATGAACTGCGAACCAGCAAATCCTCTCCTTGCATTGCTCAGGATCGATATTCGAACCCAGTTCTTTAGGATCGTTCTAAGCCGTTTGCGGGTTGTAATGGGTAGCCCTGAGGACGACGTCAGCAACCCTGTAGTTCTGCGGTCAGTAGTATTGTTATCAATACTTTAGACCGTGCCTCTCCTCTCCTATTCTCCACCCTCCCGGCCTGCGCAAAAGATAACGGTCGTTATGGACTTTAGTAACAGCGGGGGTGGAGTTGGAGGACTCGCCGATTTAGGCGCGGCCGGAGATGAAGAGTCCCAATGTGGGACAAAAGGGTGAAGTTCCTAAGCTGCCAGCAGCACCACGCCGCCGGCCACCAACAGGGCGGCTATCCAGCGGCGATGATCAACATGTTCGTGCAGGAAAATCTTAGCGGCCACTGCATTGGCCACAAAGGTGAGGGAAGCGGACGCAGGTGCTACCAGGCTCACGTCGCCCCAGGACAAGGCAAACAGCAGACTGAAAAATGAGACCGCCATCATGAAGATGCCCAGCAGGAAGCTGGGACGCCGCAGGATTCGCCCTGCAACTGCGAGCAAGCCGGCGCTCCGCCACAGGGCCCCTACGTCACCCACTTTCTTCATCGCCCGGGACAGCAACACGTCTCCTGCAGTGGAAGCCAGCACCACCGCCAGAATCGCACCCCAGGTGTAGGCGTGCTTCATGGTTCAGCCCCCGTACCCACGGGTTCGGGCTCCGGATCCCGCTGGTTGTGGCGAGATGGATGGCGAGTCAAAGCCGGACCTTGGGTGACAAATCCTACTCCCGCCGAGATGAGGACAACCCCCAGCCAGCGCATGGTTGTCACCTGCTCGTGAAGGAAGAACTTGGCAATCAGGGTAAGCAATACGTACCCCAGCGAAGTGGCAGGAAGCACGTAGGTAAGATCAGCCCATGAAAGGGCCATAATGTAGGCGGCGAAAAAGCCCAGCAAAAAGAAAATCCCCAGAGCGACCCAGGGATTCAGAATGCTGAAGAGAATGTCAGGCAGGCCGTGCAGTGAAACGTTTCCTACCTGTTTCATACCGCGAGCCAGGAAAGTGTCGCCGATCGCAGCGAACAACGTGACCCCAGCCAGCACCAGATACTTGCGAAACGTCACACTGTCTTTCTTATGCCTTGGCGGGCTCAGCCACGGTTGCGGAGTCGCCTCGCTCGCGCTTGTCTTTGACCCATTTGTTGCGCGCAGCGCGCAGCTTAAGGAAGCTCTTGGCATCCTTGTACAGCCGTACTCGCTCCCCGCTGTTGAATGCCGCCTTCTTCAAAATGCGATAAATGGCCTTGGGCCGGAAATAGTATTCGTCATAGAAGCGGTGCACCGATTCCATGATCTCATCCGCAGGCAAGCCCGGATATTGGATCTGGGCCAACTGGTGCCCCAGCTCATCGACCATTTTTGTGTCCGCCACCATGAAGCCATTCTTTACAGCGTAATCGTAGAGTTCGGTGCCGGGATAGGCGTGTGCCACCGAAACCTGGATCGTCTCTACATCCAGTTCCTTGGCAAAGTTAATGGTGTTGTTGATGGTTTCGCGGGTCTCGCCGGGCAGGCCAAGAATAAAGTCGCCGTGAACCACCAGGCCCAGCTTGTGGCAGTCCTTGGTGAACTGGCGGGCGCGCTCGATGGTGGCGCCCTTCTTGATGTTCTTCAGGATCTGCTGATCGCCCGATTCATAGCCCACAATCAGCAGCCGGCATCCCGCTTCCTTCATCGCCTTCAGGGTTTCGTAGTCAGTAGTGACGCGGGACGTGCATGACCAAGTGAGATTCAACGGCTTCAGCTTCGCGCACAGCTCGACCGTACGCGCCTTTTGAATGTTGAAAGTGTCATCGTCAAAGAAGAATTCCTTCACCCACGGCCAGTATTCCTTGGCTTTCGCCATCTCGCGGGCAACGTCGTCGGAGGAGCGCTTGCGCCAGGCATGACCACTGGTGGTTTGCGGCCACAGGCAGAACGTGCACTGCGCCGGGCAGCCCCGGGTGGTGTAGAGCGACACATAGGGATAAAGCAGAAAAGGCACGGTGTAGCGACGCGGATCCAGATCGCGATGGTAAACATCGGTCACGTGGGGCAGGGCATCGAGATCCTGGATTTGTGGCCGGTCAGGATTGTGGACAACTGCTCCATCCTTCCGGTAGGAAATCCCAAGTATCTCGTCGAGCGCCTTGCCATGGGCAAATTCGAAGACTGAGTAATCGAATTCCTTGCGGCAAATAAAATCAATGGCCGGACAGTCCTTCAGCGTCCGGTCGGGCAGAACTGTGACGTGCGGGCCTACGAAAGCAATCTTGATATTCGGATTGGCGCTCTTGATGGCCTGGGCCAATCCGATGTCCCCGGGAAAACCTGGCGTACTGGTGTAGAGGACCAGGAACTCATAGTCCTTTGCCGTCTGGATGGTTTCCTCAGCCGAGATATGATGCGATGGCGCGTCGATCAGGCGCGCCCCTTCCAACATCCCAGCGGGATAGGCCAGCCAAACCGGGTACCAGTAAGATTCAATCTCACGCGTGGCGGGCCACCGCGAGCCGGCACCACCATCAAAATTTTCAAACGATGGCGGATTCAAGAAAAGTGTTTTTAAAGGCATAATTGTGAGTGACTTATATTAACATTTTGGCGCGAATTTTACCCGGAACCTAGGTACAAGCAAGGTACGTCCGCGCCACTCCGCGATTGGAGAGCGACGGCGAAGTCCTTTCCGAAGTTGCAGTTATAGAGGCTGTTGATTTACTTGCCGGCGCCGACCCAGGCTTCCAGTTCACCGGTGGCTCGCAACAGCGTGATGCGCGCCCGTTCAAGCTCAAAATTTGCATCCTGTAAAGAATTGTAACGCTCGTTGACCTGCTCGCGGGCGTCCTGAACGTCGTGCCAGGCAATGCTCCCAGCGTCCAGGCGCACCTTCAGCGATTCCAGATTTGACTGCGCGACCTGATACTCGAGATCGGCCACTTCCTTGGCCGCAGCTGTTTGCTCCACCGAGCGCTGCAGTCTGAGGGTTTCTTCCGAGACCTGGTTCTTGACGCTTTCCGCGTCCTTTTTTGCTTTTAGTGCGGTGGCGTCGGCGGCCTCTGCGCGGGCACGCTGCGTGGCATTGAACAGGGGAAATTTTATGACCACTCCGAGGGTGGCGTTGTGGCGCTGAAAGCTGCCGGGCTGGAAGAATTGTTGATAGTTGTTGTAGGTGGCCAGCAAGCCGTACTGCGCGGCGAAGTCCATTGAGGGCAACATGGCTCGGTGCTCCCCGCGAGCCCGAAGACTCTCGGCGACGGCGCGGCTTTCTGCCGCCTGCACGCCGGGACTTGCCTGCACGGCCGTTCCGGGAAGATCGTCCTCCTGCTTTACTTCCGGCAAGGGCGGCATCGATTCGGATTCCGTTTCGATGGCAGCGGCCGGAAGCCCGGTCAGGTGTGCCAACCGGTTGCGGATGACGTCGATAGCGCCCTGGGTTTCGGCCAGGCGCAGGCGCAGGCGCGCAGTAACCAGATGCGCCTTGTTCTGCATCACCGGACTATCCACTCCCTCTTTGATCCGTTGACTGACCAGTTGCTCGGTTTGGATTGCCGCCGCATGCTCTTCCTGCAGATGCCCCAACAAGGTTTCCCACTTGCTCAACTCCGCATAACTCAACACCGTGTCCTGGATCACTTGGCTGCGCTGATCTTTGGATTGCAGCGTCGCTGCGGTCGAATCTGTCTTGGCGGCACGGACAAATTCTCGCAGCGCGGGGTTGTACAAACTGGATTGACTATTGAAATTGACGATAGAGGGCGCTGAACCCTCGAGGCTCAACGGGTATCCCCAGGATTTGCCCAGTCCCGATCCCACAATGAACTGCGGAATATATTGGCTCCGCGCCTCGCGATAGGAAGCGAAGACACGTTGCTGATCGGCGTTGGCTGCGGCCGCTGTCGTGCTGTGGGCCAAGGCCAATTCGACAGCGCGCTTCAATGGCAAAGGCTCAGCCGAGAGCCGGGATACAGCGAGCATCGCCACCAGCAAAAAGACGCCAATACGTGGAGCACAACGAGGGACAGAGTTCATTGCTTCACCTTCACGAGAAATTCAAGCGTTTTGGAAAATGGGATTGTAAACGACCGTGGGACAAGGGGATGGTGATCAACGTTCCCACGTAGGGGCTGGCGCTCTCGCCCACCCGGACGAGGGCGTCCGTGCCTACGTGGATTTGGTGCGTCAGCGGTTGAGCCGGTCCAGAGCTTCCTGGGCACGTGAGAAATTCCTGGCCAGAGAGAGGGCGGCGCGGTATTCCTGGGCCGCTCCCTGTTTGTCACCTTGCTTTTCGAGGGCAGTGCCCAGGAGGTAGTGAGCTTTGAATGCAGGAGCTTCTTCGACTTTGGAATTCAACGCCAGATAGCGGCGCAGGTATTGCACCGCAGCCTGGACATTGCGCCCGCTCCGCAGCATTACTTCTCCCGACTCCATGATGATTTCCGGCCGATCCAGCTGCGCCGAGACGGCGTGCTGGATGGCCTCTTCCATGTCATTCCAGCGCTGCTGGTGCCGGAAGAACAGCGCCAGATTGAACCAGGTCAATGCGCTGCCGTGGCTGGCTTCAATCGCGGCGCGGTATTCCCCTTCGGCGGTCGCGAAATCCTTTTTCTTCTCAGCCAATCGGCCCTTGAGGTAGTCAGCTTTAGCGGGGTCGAGGGCAGACAGGGCCTGGACCTGAGCCTCAGCCTTGTCGCGTCCGCCACCGACGATTCCGGGCGCTTCCAGATAGAACTCGCCCAGATCGCTGCGCGCTTCCACGTTGTTCGAATCCAGCCGGACCGCAGTCTCGAACTCGGTCCGTACTTTGCCGGCAAGCGACGCCGCGCTGAAAAAATTGGAACCGTCCGCCTTCTCACCGTAAATCCTGCCCAGCCACATGTGATAACGGCTGTTGTTGGGTTCGAGCGCAACCGCCTTTTCGCACGCCGAAATGCCGCGGTCCCAATCGCCCATCGAGAAGTAGGCGCGGCAAAGGAGGTTATAAGCCTCGGCATCGTTAGGAGAGGAGTTGATCTTGGAGTGCAACGTGGTGATGGCGTCATCCGCTCGTCCCGCAGCCAGCAGCGCGGGAGCCGAATCGTCAGCCGCCGCCAACGCCGCGCTGGAGAAGAGCGCCAAGACCAGAATCAAACCCCTTGTTTTCATACTTCGTGAACCACCCTAGCGAACCACCCTGACTGTCGTGCCCTCGCGCAACGGTTTGGAGTTGGTCGAAGCCAGCGCCACAAGCGCCTTGTCGGTGATTCCGTTTGCAACCTCCACCTGCGTAAGGTTCGAGATCGAGGTCTGAATATCCCGGCGTTGCAGTGCATCGTTCACAATCTCGTAGACAAAAGTCTTGCCATCGTCCAGACGAACCGATTCGCGAGGTACGGTAAGCACATTCTGGTGCTCCGACGTCACAATCGTGACCCCCACGTTGATGTTGGGCAGAAGTTTGAAATCCTGGTTATCGACGACGCAGGTGGTTTCGCCCACATTCCGTGTCCCCAGCAGTTTAACCGTGGACGGAATACTGCTTACCGAACCCTGCCACGTCCGGCCGGGTATTGCGTCCCAGATGAGATCGATTCTCTGTCCGCGCGCCAATCTGCCCACGTCGGGCTCGTCCACGTAGGCGCGCACTAGAACCTTCGAAAGATCAGCCTCTTGCAGCACCAGGTCCCCGGCACTGACGTATGCGCCCTGGTGGACTGGCAGTGAATAGACAATGCCCTCGAAGGGGGCACGGATATTGAGCTGGC
>WNFI01103755.1_pt1 | contig 11492 bp, 7 predicted proteins | sample 5400471 | NCBI WGS metagenome assembly WNFI01 (sample SAMN13153348, study PRJNA577476) | soil metagenome | isolation source: 100 cm saprolite on Douglas fir-dominated hillslope | place: USA:California | collected 2013-09-17
CGTCAACTGCCATACCAGCAAACCCTCAATCAGCTCGTTTCGCGAAGCCCGCACAAGCTCCAGTCGGAGTTCGAAGGGCTGGGGCGCGCTAGCGTCACGGCCCACAATCTGCCGAACACCCTTGACCTCCGCCCGCCACGGATATGTGTCCTTGCCGATCTTGATCTCGAGCGTGCCCGGCTCAACCTGAGTGCGCTGGGCCAAGGCCTCGATCGCTTCCACGGCCCCTCGTTTGGTGGCCGTTCCCCGTGCCTCCTGCTTAAAGCGGACCTGCAGTTCCGGGGCCATACGGCGGGCCGCCCACAGGAAATCCTGGCGCACCGAATAGCTGTCGCGGCGCATAACTTTCTCCGTGAACTCCGCGGCAAACGCCCGCATCTCCCGCTCTGAGGGGTCAGAGTAGGTGGGTTCTTCAATGCGAACTACTTCTGGGATGCCGTCGCAACCGATGCGGATGACTTCACGCGGGCGTGAATGCGCTCGGATCGTCGCCACCAGGCTCAAGCCCGAGAGGGCCGCAGATGCGAGGCACAGCCAAAACCACACGCGGGCTCGCTGTTCTGCCGAGGCCCACACTGCAACAAAACGACTCTCCTTCGCCGACACCTTAGACGACTCCCCGGAAGGGTCGCCCCGCTGCACTCACGAGGAGGTGGGCAGCAACTGGTACGGTCAGGTAACCCACACTAATAAGCAGGTTCAGCACCAGAAGGCCCATGGCCCCCGACTCAATCGCCGCCGCCACGGCCACGGCACCCCCCGGCGAAACGCTGTCGGCGAACGCGGGTACCGCGCCCCGGAAGACATCGACCCACATCATCGCGAAGGCTTCATTGACCCGCAGCAGCAGTGACCACAGGCACACGCTCCCGTAGGCTCGTAGCCAACCACCGAAGATGGCCCGCGTGGAGGGAAGCATCAACGTCAGCGCGCAGAAGGGGCCGATCAGCGTATAAAAGCCAACCAGCCAGGCTTGGACGTCCCTTACTAGGATTCCTAGCACGAAGGCGAAGACGCTGTTGATCTGGATGAAGACTGCCCCGAAGCCCGAGTCCAGCCAATGGGCAATCGCCGCCGGGTAGCTAGCCTCGGCCGCTCCGGGCTCATTCGCACCCTCGTCCCCGAGCGCTCCGCCTTGGACCGCGAAAAGCCGCAGTGCCAGCGAGGACACCTTGCCCCCGAGACGGAAGTACTCCGCCCACGGCCCTGGCATATCCGACTGCCAGTTGCTGTCGAACACCGCTCGCTCTGCCCAAAGGCCCAACCACCGAACTGTAGCTGGGGCCCCGATGTTCGAGTTCCAAGAGCCCAAGACAAAGGCACTACTCGCCATGCCAACGATGTAAATCCGCGCCAGCCTTGCCCACGACGCACCCTCCGTCGCTTCGTACCAGCACCAAAACGCGAGCACGATCCCTAGTACGGCAGCTAGGGTCTCGGCCGCACTCACCGCCCGCTTGGTCAGCTCAACCATCCGCTGTTCGCGGACGAACGTCTCCATGTGTACCGCGGGCACGTGGCGCTGGAGGTCCGAGAGACCACATCCTGTTGTCCCGACCGCCAAAAGGAAGAGCAGAAGGGCTCTGAGCTTCATTGGCCTCGGGCCTGGATACCCCTCAGGACCCAAAAGTGAAGGGTCTTATCGAGCTGTCTCAGGCGGGCCGAATAGTCCCGGCGCTGCTGTTCGACCAGCGCCGCCTGGGCCCGAATTTGGATCGTGCTCGTCTTGACGCGGGCGGTGTCCGCGGACAGCGCGGCTCCCATTCGAATCGCCTCCCCGGGGGTGGCAGCATCGGTGGCTAGACCCCGGGCAGCTCCGGCCGCTATCCTCTGCCAGGTGAACTCTGGTCCTTCGGGCGTCTTGCCAGGAGCCAGGACTAGGCCTGGTTCCCCGACCGTCCGCTCCGCCACCAGGTTCCGAGTGACGACGGACGTCCAGTCGAGGTACTCGTGCAGGTCGGCATCGGGAAACCGGCTGTGAGATCCAAACACTCGCTGCAGTGACACTTTGCAGAGTCGGACAGGCTCCAGGTACAAGGTCTTCAAGAGCTCAGTCCGCGTTGAGAACTGCCACCCGCACGAGAGACTCGCAACCTGTTGTCGCAGCGTTGCGATCTCCTTAACCACATCGCGGATGGGAACGAGGGGCTCAAGGAGCGCCTCCGGATACTTTCGCAGGGTCTCAATGCGTTTGACCCCTCCTTCCAGGCAGCGGAGCTGCCGAAACTGAAAGTTCTCGACTTTCCTCAGGGCGCAGTTGATTCCACTAAGCCATCCGACCTCGCCTCCGGCAGCGCTCGGACCAAAACACACGCTCAGGTCGGGCGGCGCCGTTATCACACCCGGACAGCTTTCATCTTGGGAGATCTGCTCTGCGCCTTCGGGCACAGCGACGGTCAGCCACAGCAGAAAGGCTCCTCTGGTCGCAGCTCTCATGGCTGGGCCCACGGGTCCGCTTGCCCACCCGATGCGCGTAGGGATACTCCAATGAGTGTCTGAACCGTCGAGTTCTTGCGCTCCCACTCGTCGCGCCGGCCGGCGTCAAATTCCTCTTGGAGGCCAGCCAGCCGCATCGCCTCCAATGCGTTCGCGCGCGCCTCGATTTGGAGCCCGAGAGCTTCGCTTTCCCCAATGAGGCGGATTGAATAACCTATCGAAGTTGGGTTCTCAGGGTTGCCATCGTATCCACGCCGAGCTTCGTGCCCGAGCCAGTTGGCCGCTTCCGTCCAACCCTCGCTGGCAGCCAGCGTGTCCCGCACCTGGTTGAGACGTACTACCCCTTGCCATTGCCGGAACTCGGCAAGGTCCTGGTCGGGAGAGGGAACGGGTGCTCCGAATACAGCTTGGTACTCACGCCGGCAGAGCGGCCCTACGCCCAGCAACCCGTCCTTCAGGTTTTGCGTCCGCAGCGAAAATCGCCAACTGCAAGAAAGGTCTGTGACCTGTTGCTGGATCGTCCGGATCTGCCGAAAGTCCGACTCGATCTCGTGCAGCGCGCCCCACGGGAACATCGTGTCTAGGCGGTCCCGGACCCTCCACACCGTGTCATTGACCTCCCGCAGCGTCTGGTAGGCCTGCTTCAGGGCGTCGGCGATCTCAGCCAAGAGCGCGATGCGCACGGGCGCCGTGGGATCGAGAAAGGCGAACGCAAGCGAACCGGCGCTCAGGACGGCAAGGAATGTCCCCAGCGCGACGACTCGGCGCATACATGACCTCCTGCGGTCGACAAGACCAACGCGGCCGACCGATCTTGCAAGAGAGGCGCCCCTGAGGACACTGCAGGAATCCTGGTGCCGTGCGGGCTTTAGTTCGAGGCGGTTGCCGACCTCGCCGCTTTTGGCGGGGGGCCGCCGGACCGAGCGGCCGGAAGTGGCTGGAAAGACTCGCGCTTTTGGGAATCGACTTTCTGGAAGATCAGTCTCGGACCTGCGTGAGGCCTCTTACTCTTGGTGGACGCGACAGTGTTCTATAGCGACACTACCGCCAGGGTGCATAGCGCGTCACGCAAGTGCCACGGCGGGCTAAAGGATCCGGCAGTTCACTCCAAAGGCGCGGTGATGCCCGCCCAGCCACGGAGCGTGAGCTAGATTGCTCACCCTCACCGGTTGGACCAAGTCTCAGCGGCCCAATCACTCCCCAACGACAAGGATCACGAATGTGTTGGGCAGTACGGGGGCCCGAGGATGGGGTCGGTCCGCTGTGGGTGGAGGAGGCGGCCCGAACTGAGCAGTGGCCAGGAAAATCTTGTGCGTCCGAGGATCAAGGGCCATAGTACGGGCTCCGGTCTGCGTCTTGACGTTTTCAACTACGATGAAATGGCCGGGCGTATCCTCCTTGACGACGGTGAGAGTGCCGTCACCGTTGGAGCTGAAGGCGAGGCGCTGCGCAGCGGCAAAAGCAGTGGCGTCCACACCGCGTCCGATAGGCAGGGTGGCGAGTACCTTGCCCGAGTCGGCGGCCACGACAACCATGAGCTCGTTGTGACAGCCGGCAAAAAGCCGACCCTTTTCCGTGTCGATTGCGAGGCCGGTCGGTTCCTTACCCGGAGCTAGTGACCACCGCGACTTGATTTTGAGCTCCCGGGCGTCGACCGCCAGGATCTCGGCCTTGTCCTCCAGGTTCACAAAGACCGTGCCCTTGCCGTCCACAGCCGCGAACTCGGGAACACCCCCCAATGCGATGGTCCCCACGACTGTGCCCGCGGCCGCGTCGATGGCCGTGGTGTCCTGGCTCTCGCCGTTGAAGGTAAACACGCGATGGGTGCCCGTATCGTAGAGGATCGCGTCCGGCTTGGAGACGTCGAGAACGGTGACATGATCGCCACGGGTGATGTAGAGACGGCGAGTTTCGCTATCGAGGGTAAGGTAGTCCCATCCGCCCTCTCCACCGAGCGGGATGGACTTGATCACGTGCAGACCCGCCTTCACGGGGGGGGCTGCGGGCGAGGCCGCGAGCAGCATGACGACGGCGGACAGGATCAGCATTAAGACCTCCCTGGAAGTATCAGTGACAGACGCCTGTGCCCGAGTCCGTGAAGGTACGGTCCGCGACGGGTACGAACTCCCAATCATACGATTTTGCATGGAGGGTGAGTTTCAACACGCCGAAAGTCTGGTCGCTCCGAACTTCGCTGTTAGGCGTCGCCTTGGGAAGGGGGTGGAAGCTCCTTCCCCCTACTCCAACCACGATTTGACGGATGCCGCGCTCTGGATCGGGCTTGCCGTCCGGGTCCTGGGGCGCGAAGCGCTCATAGTTGTGCTCGTGACCGTTGAGCACGAGCTCTGCGCCCGCCTCGTAGAGAGCCCGCCAGATGGGGCGCATTTCCGGGTGGATGGCGTGAGACTCCTTCACGCCCGAGCTGAACAAAGGATGATGCCAATAGGCGAGCGTGCAGGCAGTGGGGTGGGCCTGGAGGTCGGCCCGTAGCCACCGTTCCTCCGGCGAGCCCACATGGCATCCTCCAATCTCGTCGCAGTTGCTGTTGATCACGACCACGTGCCAGGCACCGGCTTCGTAGCTGTAGTAGCCCTTGTCGCGACTGCCGCCCTGGTCGCCCCAGTAGTCGAAATAGCCGGCGGCGTGGGCGGTCTTATATTCGTGATTGCCAAGGCTGGGCCGCGTGCGAGCGCGGTGTCGGCCCCACGTAGGGTCGTAACATTGATCAAAGTCGGCACGTGATCCGTTGGGACAACCGAGATCGCCGAAAGCGACAACGATCCCCGGGATTCGATCCAACAGCTTCGCCGTGGCCTCCGCCCCACTCAAGTCCCGGCAATCCGCGATGTCACCCGCACCCGCTAGGACGACGGCCGTCTCATCTCCGGAGAGCGCGACCGGAGAGGTCGACCAGGGTCCCAGAACGACCAGGGCGATCCCGACGAAAGTCAGCCGCAACCCCTTCATACTTAACGCGCCCGTGCCGGGCTTTCTGGTCCATCCATTGCCCCATCATAGTCGACTAACCGCCGCCTCGGAGACTACTCCAGCGAGACTCGGTGCGATGATCGGCCAGCACGGCACGGTGGAGGTTTGTACAAGACACGATCCGAGTGGGGGACAAGAGAACCTAGGGGTGGGGCCCGGGAGCGGCGGAACCGATGCCGCTCCCGGGCGAAGAGCTAACGATTCATCCTCAGGCCCAGCTCACGAAGACGGCTGCTCGGAGTCGGCGTCCTCGACGTGCCGTTCACGCTTCCCGCGGCGTCCGCCAAACGTCAGCGGGGGTCTCGACGCTCCACGTGCTTTACTTCCGGCCCTCCTGGCCGTAGCGTCCGTCATGGGGGCGAGTCAGGATGCCACCCTACCACGAACGGACGCCGAGTCAGGTCCAATAGCCCTGGGCAGGCTCTGCTCGCTCGCAACCGGCTGCCGGGGGTCGCGTCCCGCCAATCCCCGGTGAGCCTCCGGCTCACCGGGGAACCTGCGCGCCTCCCCTGCTTAGGCAGGGATCGGAGCCACGGCGCGATCACGGCCTTTCACCGGCGATTGTAGGTGGCAGCAAGTAGTTGACCTATTGGGGGATGGCTGGCGTGTGTCTTTCTTAAGCCCCGCGTCTTAGTCCTGCGTCACGCGGCGTAAGGCCCGGCCAGAGGGACCACGGCCAGAGCCTTGGGGGCAGAGAGGAGCTCCTGTGTTCTGGATCACATCAGGGCAGAGATGACGCCGGTCACAGTCCCGCGGCCCGAAGTGAGCGAACTTCAAGGAAGGCGGGAACTACCGGGCGACTCCAACCCGGTTGCCTGACGAAAGAAAGAAGGTCCCCAGATGACAGAAGACACCCGGCGTGTTTTCGAGACCAAGACGCCCCGGCCGGCTCGCCGAGGTCGCTGGCTCATCGCTTTAGCCCTTACTTTGGCCGGGGGCGTTGGCGTGCTTGCCTACGCCGACCGGCTGGACCTGCGTGAGATCGGCAAGAAGCTGTCAACCGTGCGGGAGACCTCCATTGACGCTGCCCAGAAAGCGCGCGTGCGGAGCGCCCTCGGACTCTCGCGTCGCGTGTCCGGCATGAAGATTGATGTCGATGCTCATTCGGGTGTTGTGACATTGGCTGGCCGCGTCCCAACCCAAGAGGCGCGCTCGATCATCGAGGCGATCGCCGCCGACACGCCGGGCGTCGCCGGCGTCCGGAACGAACTCGTGATAGACCCCCGCGCGGCAACGACTGGCTACGAAGAGACGCTCCTCCAGCGGATCGCGGACCTCGAAACCCAGGTGGCGCTACAGGAGCGCCTCCGCCGCGAACCACTACTCGCTAGCGCCAGCCTCAAGGTGGACGTTGACCACGGCGTTGTCGTCCTGCGCGGCTGGGTGGAGAGCGAGTTGGAGCGGGCGGGAGCGCAGAAGATCGCCCAGGCGGCCGTCGGTGCCGACCATGTGCGGAACGAAATCGACACGCGCAGCCCTACTGGCGGTCCCGAAGACCGGCTTGCCCGTAGGGTTGAGTTCGAGCTCTTTTCGACCGGGGCCTTCGATCTGTCGCGAATCCAGGTGCGAAGCGAGGCGGGCTTGGTTCACATCGAAGGCGCGGTGCGGTCCCAAGCCGAGCGTCTGCTCGCCGCACGCCTTGCCGAAGTGGTTCCAGGCGTCCGCCAAGTGGTGAACGACCTGGCCCTCACTGAGAAGTCGTCCTAGGCCGAATCAAGCGCGAGATCGGCGCTGAGGGTGCTCTCTCCAGTCGGCGCCGGCCGGAATGCCACGCGGTTAGGTCGTCGGCCCTTCCCTAGGGGTGTCGCCGTCGACGCCCTTGGGCAGGCCTACTAACGATTCAGCCTGAACCCGACCCCGATGGTCGGCCCATAGAACTCGCGCTGGATGTTCCACTGCGGACTGCCAACGTAGAAGCCGAACACTTCGTTGTTCAGGTTCAAGCCGCTCACGAGCACTTGGAAACCGTTCTTGAACGTGTAGCTCGCCTGTGCGTCGATCTGGGTGTGTGGATAGAGGTAGGTGTCGCCATTCGGTCCCGTGAGGCCGCCCTGGGCACCATCGGAATAGTTGTAGCTGAAGATCGTCGCCGAGTTGTAGGTGACCGCAGCGCGGAGCGAGAACCCGCCTTTGTCATAGGTCAGTCCCACGTTGAACTCGTTCGGTGTCGTGCGCTGCAGGCGCGCGGTCCCCGTCCGACCCGTCGAAGGATCGAACGTGGCCTTCGAATCCGTATAGGTGTAGTTGGCGGCGATTCCGAGGCCGTTCAGGAGCCCGGGCAGAAAGCTGAGGTGCTGGTTCCACGCCGTCTCGAAGCCCCACACTTTCGCGCTGGGGCCGTTGATGGGCTGTACCTGCTGAAAGCCGGCGAAGGGACCCGAGACGAGCGTCGTGCCTGAGCCGGGGTAGATTGGATCTTTGAGATCCTTGTAGAACGCCCCGGCCGAGATCACTCCGACGGTGGCCAGGTAGTGCTCGAAGAGCAGATCGTAGCTCTGACCCTTGGTCGGCTTCAGGTTCGGGTTGCCCGCGTTCACCTGGTTCCGCCGGTCGCTGATCACGAGGGAGGGAACAAGGTCCGCGTAGTTGGGGCGGGAGATCGCCCACCCATAGACCGCGCGCAGGTTTGTGTTGGGGTCGATCTCGTACCGAACCTGGACGCTCGGCAAGACGCTCGTGTACTTGTTATCCGCGCCGGTGGGCGTCGACCCGACCCAGTTTCCGCTACTGTCGAAGTGGACTTGGAAACCGCTGTAGGACGCGTCGGTGTGCTCCATCCGCACGCCTGCTACCACGTGGACCTGTCCAAATTTGATCGTGTTCATCGCATACACGGCAGCGATCTTTTCCTTTGCATCGTAGTTGTTGCCGTCGTTGCGGGAATGCTCTTGGCTCACCAGCTCGACAAAAGCGTTGGGGTTTTGGTTGAAGAAGTTCTGGGCCGCATTGAAGTCCAGGTTCGGCCCGTGGGGGTAGGAGCCAAAGTAGTAGTTCGGGTCGTGCAGATCCCCCGGCGCCTGGCTCAAGAGAAGGGCCGGGCTTCCGGTGGCGCTGAAGCTCTTGTTGTTCTGAAGGTTCGACTTGGCCTCGTCCCGGTACTTGGCACCGATCTTGAACTCACCGCCGCCATTCCTGTACGGAAGCGCCACGTTCACCGCAATGGCGGCATCGCGGTCGGGAGTTGTGTTGTCGATCGTCTGGTAGGCCGCGACGGAGTACTGAGTCGCATCAAGCTGGTTCACTCCACCGAGCGCTGTGAATTTTGGGAAGTACAGGGTGCTCGGGCTTATCATGAAGGCCGCCGAAGGGCCGTTGAAGGGTGTGGTCACGAAGCCGCCGGTCTGACGAGCGTGGGAGTAAGAGAGGTTGTAGTCGAGGAAGGCCGTCCCGAGATTGTGCTTGCCCCCCGCAGAGATGCTGTACGTCTCCTCGTTGTGAGTCCGGATCTGGGAGTAGCCGGAGAAGCCTCCCGAGTCATCCGTGAGGGTCGGCGTGAGGAAGGTGCCCGCGCTGGCCGTGTTCGTGAACACGTCGCCGTAGTTGTGGAAGTCTGCGTAGAGCCCGCGAAGGTAGAAGGAGGAGTTCTGCGATGGCCGGTAATCGAGGCCTCCCGCGAACCCGAGACGGCTGCGCTTGTACCGGTAATCCCGGAAGTCCGCGCCCATGAAATTGGCGAAGGACGTTCCGTCGGGAAGATTTCCCGTCCCCGGGGCAGGCTCGACATCGTTGATCGCACGGCCGTTCCAATCGTACGTGCCCCCGATAACCAGACCCAGGTTCTTGTCCGGCCCGAATCGGTTGGTATAGGTGGCGTCGACTTGGTATGTGTACCGACCCCCTTGGAGGTCGACATAACCTCCTTGGGTGCCAATGCTGAACGACGGCTGATCTCCAGCGATCTTCGTGACGAGGTTGACCGAGCCCCCGATGGCATCGCCGTCCTGGTCAGGGGAGACAGTCTTGTGAAGCTCGATCTGGCCGACCAGGTTCGAAGGAATCGCGTCGAGCTTCAGGCTGCGATTGAAGCTCTCCACGTTGGGGATGTGCGCGCCGTTCACAGTCGCGTTTGTATACCGTGATTCGAGGCCTCGAACCTGCACGTACTTGCCCTCGCCCTCGTCTCGCTCGAGGGACACGCTGGGCAGACGACCAATGGCGTCGGCGACGTTCGCGTTTGGGAGGCTCGTGATCACCTCCGCCGGCAAGATGTCCACGATGTTGTCGGCGTTCTTCTTCTGATTGAGCGCCTCAACCTCGCCCCGCGACCGCGAAGCCGTGACCGTGACCTCCTCGGAGACGTTAACTGCGGGCCTTAGCTTGCTCTCGATCTTGGCCTGGGCCCCTGCGGTCACGACCAAGTCCTGGGTGTCGGTCACGAACCCGACGTAAGAGATCGAGACCTTGAAGTTGCCGGGAGCCAAGCTCCCGATGAGAAACCCGCCCTCGCGGTCCGTCACCGCGGTTGCGTTCCCCGGATCGACGCGGACCGAGGCTCCAGGCAAGGCGTTGTTGCTGTGGTCAGCAACGTGGCCCTTGATGCTGCCGTAGCGTTCCTGCCCTACGGCGGAAGAGGTCGCCAGGAGTAGCAGCCCTAGGGCCGCGAGACCTACTTGCCCACTTCGGCTATTGGTGCTCATTGGAAGCCTCCCATGGAGAGGTTAATCCCGCTGTCCAGGCGGCCCGCCGCCAGCCGTGCCAGGCCCTGACTAATGGAGCTCACCCGAAACAGCCGGAGCCGGTTCTGCCATTTCCGCGACGCATGATTATGGTGGGTTGTGAAAATCCGATGACAATTGTGTGGAGGCAGTGCGACGATGGCGCTGCTTATAAGGGTTGTGCTGACATAGAGTCACCACCCGTTGTCAGGGCTGAGGCCTCACATCTGCGTGTTCGACTTCCGGGCGTTCGATCCCGTGCTGTCCACCAACTAGCTCAATCACTTATAGCGGCGCGGCTAGAAAACGCTCGGCCGGGAGTCCGAGACCTGACCCTTGGGATGCAGCTAGGACAGCCTGCAGTCGAGACGGCCGAATGCCGCTTCAGCCACTCAAGCAGCAGGTAGAGGCTACAGACTGCGTTTCAGCCCGACGCACGGCCACTAGCCATTCAGGTGGGGATCGGACCGACTTGACGGGTCGTCACTGGACCCGCCCTCGAGCGGCAACCCTCCACACCGCTTCGACTTGGCCTTCGCGGACCGCCAGGATCTCGTCATGGAGGTTCGAGACGACGCAGGCGTGGTTGGGCAGGATCCGCACGCGCTCGCCGACGCGCATCGATTCCCCCTCGACCAGGTCGATGACGCCGTGCTCCTCGCTTAGACGCTGGACCCGGCTTTGGCGGCCGACAATCCAGCCATGGCCCCCGGCTTGAGGCCGAAGTGCATCGCTGGATAGGGTCTTGCTGCCGGCGTCGACGACCGCCCGATCGCGGGCGGGCACGCTGACCACGGTCGCAAGCACGGTCAGCGCGCAGTCATCGATACTGCACGTGCCGAGGTTCACTTGAGAGGCGTCTTGGTAGACGTAGGTTCCGGGCCGGCACTCCGTCACACCGCCCATAGCCATGGCGGAGAGCGCGGTGGGGGTCGAGCCAACGCTGACCTCCTCCAGCGGAATACCCTCGTCCCGCAGAGCTTGGGCGACTTCGGCCATGATCCGGCCCTCGCTTTGGCCGGCCTCCACTACGGTTTCTGGAGTCATCGCGTGATAGCCCAGGCCAGAGTGGGTGAAAATGCCCCGCAGCCGCAGACCCCGCAGCTCCACGAGCCGACGCGCCATCTCAAGCGCGCCTTCGGGACGAACGCCGACGCGGTGCGAGCCGACGTCGATCTTGAGAAGAATGTCGAGACGCCGGCCCGCAGCGTGAAAGGCGTCCCCCAGTGTCCGAGCCCCCTCCAAGCTGTCCGCGCCCACGGCCAACCGAAGCCGATCCCCGAGGGCAAGGAGCCGCCGCCCCTTGTCGAGCCCGACGATCGGGTAGGCGAGAAAGATGTCGTCGAAGCCCGCTGCCGCGAAAACCTCGGCCTCGCTGGGCTTTGCCAGGCTGAGGCCGCGGGCACCCGAGGC
>WNFI01010997.1_pt1 | contig 11491 bp, 7 predicted proteins | sample 5400471 | NCBI WGS metagenome assembly WNFI01 (sample SAMN13153348, study PRJNA577476) | soil metagenome | isolation source: 100 cm saprolite on Douglas fir-dominated hillslope | place: USA:California | collected 2013-09-17
TAGAGCTGGCGCAGACGCTCGCGCACATCGTCGATTGTTTGCGGTGTAAAGACCAGATCTTTTTCGCGCGCCTGTAGCTCTTTGAGATCCTTTTCAATGCGCTCCAGCGCGACTGCTTCACGCGTCAGGATATCCTCGACCAGGTAGCGTTCACACTGCGTGATCGTCGCTTCCGCGTTCTCGATTTTTTGCTCCAGGTCGGAGATCTCGCGGATTACCTGATTGCTGGCTTTCTGCGTCTCGTGATACTGCTCTTTGACCTCATCCAATTGTTGGCGTAAAGCGGCAAGGTGCTGGCTGTTCTGCTCTAGTTCGCGCAAACGCTGGCGTAGTTCCTCCTGCGTGCGCGCGACCGCTCGCCAGTCGATTTTATCAAAACTCTCAACCGCCAGCAAAAACTGCAAGACATTGTGCCGGGTCTGCGCTCCCTTCTGGCGTGTCTCTACTTGCTCGATACGCGCGTCTACAACCTGACGTTCTTTCTGCAAACGGGCCAGTTCCTGGGCCAGAGCTAATTGTTTCTCTTTGTTGTTCCAGCCCAGCACATAGCGCCGCCGATCTCCCAGAGGCGAGCGGTCGTCTTTTTCGTGACGGGCCTGCCCATGCCGAACCTGCCCCTTGAGCGTCAGGGCACGATTTGCCCGTTGAAACTCTTCTAGCGATTCACAGCAGAGATAATCAAAGCCGTCGATCAATTCAGCGGTCAGCCAGCCGGTAAAGGGTGTTTCGGGTTTGACCTCTAGTTTGTGGTAGAGCGCGTTCGCCTCCATGCGCCCGTCGTGGCGTGGCGAGCGCGTGCTGATGGCGCGGTGATAGACCAGCCGCCCATGCAGATCGGTGGTATCGACATAGCGGCTGACCTGTGGATAATATGCCTCGGACACCAACAGTTGACGGCCAAAACCGTGCAAAAGGCGCTCGATCGCTGGCTCCCAGCGCTGCTCGCTCTGGCGCACGCGTAATAGTTCGCCCGCGAACGGGATATCGCCTTCCTCCAGCCCCAGCGCGGCGACCAGGCGCTGGCGAATTTTCACATCTTCCGCCGGGATCTGGCTGTTGCGCTGTCTGAGGGAAATCAGCTCTGCCTCTATCTCCTGATAGACATCGTCCAGGTGCTTCATCTCCTGCACATAGCCATCGCGCCTCTCTTGCAGCGTTGTTAACTCGCGCGCGATCTCTAGCTGCAACGCCTCTGCTCGTTGGCGGGTGAGGGCAAAGGCTGCTTCGTCGGTGTAAGTAGCTAACCCTACCTGCGTGGCAAGGTGATCATAATTAGTCGCCGCCTTCTCCAGATCGCGTCTGCGTGGCTCAAGCGTCTCGATTTCGCGTCGCAACTGGTCCATCTGCCGACCCGCGTCATCGTGATTGATGGCCACGCCCAGATCCAGTTCTTGCTGATGCAGCCGCTCCAGTTCGCGCTTCAGCACTTCATCCCGCGCCTGGCTGGCAAGCAGGCGCTGCCGGGCCTGGGTGATGACTTGCTCTGCCAGCAGTTTGCGGCGGCTGGCGATATACACGTTGAGCAGTTCAGCGCTGCGATTGGTTTCATCGATGCGCCGCTGTTGCTCCTCGTACTTCTGCGCCTCCTGCATCAGTGGTTCCAGAATGGCCAGTTGGCGCTCAGCCATTTGAATCGCATCGTGCGCCCGCGTCAGGTTCTCGAAGTTGTCGCGCAACTGCTTGATACGCACCTGGGCATCGGTTCTTTCCAGCATATGTTCGCGTACAAACGCGTTCAGGCCGCCAATCTCTTTGATCGAGACGATCTGGTTAAAGAGGTCCAGCGCCTTCTCGGAGCGAAAACCCATCAACTGACGAAAGCGCCGCCCATAGGCTGAGAAGTCCTGGTAGACCTCGGCTCCAGCGTCCTTGAGCTGCTTGCGCAAGTCCGCCGGGGCACCGCGTAAGCGAAAATCTTCGTCAATGCTCATAGCGCGGGGTGCGACGACAAAGAGCTTGCGCACACTGTCTTCAATCCAGAGCACCTGGGCCAGCGTGACGACCTGCTTGCTGGTCGCGTTGACGAAAACGGCCAGCAGGACCGAGTGCGCGCCGTGCTGACGCAAGAATTGTGGCTTCGAGCGATTATTCTCCAGGTCTTTCTGCTTGCCCCAGGCTCCCAGGATATAAGAGCGCTCATCGCGTTCACGCGTCTTCTCCGAACCTGAGGCCAGGTTATAGCTGCGCCGTTGATAGGGCACCAGCAGGGTCAACAGAGCATCTACCAGGGTTGATTTGCCCGAACCATTCGCGCCAGTCAGCAGAGCGGTGCCCCCTGCTGGATTGATGCTCCAGATACGCTGGTCAAAGGTGCCCCAATTGTAAATCTCCAGCCGTTCCAGGCGAAAACCCTCAGCGATCTCCTGGTTCCCCACCATCACTGGTTCATTACTCAGCAGTACCATGATTTCCAAGCCTCTCTTTCAACTCTACCAACTGATCCGCGTTGATCTTCGCCTTTAAGATGCGGCGCACCTCAAAATAATCCTGGCCCAGACGCGTGACTTTTTTCAGAAAACCCATCTCTACCACGCGCTCAATCAGGCTATCGATGCGCTTTTGCAGCAACAGCTCGTTATTGCGCTCCGGTAGAGCGGGCAATAATAATTCGCGGATCTGTTCCCGGCTCAGCAGACAAGCTGTGCCGCCCACGCTGCCGGTTTCAAAAAGCAGGAGCTGTTCGCGCAAGAGGATGCAGAGCATAGAGACATCCCGGCTCAATTGTTGACGACGCGTCAGGCGCGGTAGCTCAATGATGCGCTCCTCTTCGTCGCGCCATTCGGGCTGACGCAGATAGGCAAAGCCGTCCTCCTCGGAGAGTTGTAGTTCCAGACCGATCTGCCCACAGTAGTGGCGCACCTGATCGCTATGTTGCAAGAGCAGACTCCAGGGCGTGGCGTCGTCGCTATAGAGCGGCCCCTGCAATAATCTGATAACCGCTGGTGCGTAGGGCACAAGCACATTATTCCGCATGGTTGCTCCTTCGATAGGCAATGCGCGGCAAGATCAAGACGCGCTCCTGGCGTGCATCTTCCAAACTGGTGGTCGTCAGCGAGATCTCTTCTCTATCTATCGGATCAATGCGATGGCGTGGGTCGCGCGCGGCCAGCACACAGTAGGTCAGCACTTCAGCCAGCCCTTTCTCGACCGGATACTCTGCCAGCACTTCGGAGAGGCGCACGATGGGCCGATTCTCCAACAATGAATCAATCCGCTGGCGTAAGAGCATCTCATCGACCGCGAACTGACGATACAGCCCGCTGAAGTCGATCTCCCGCAAATCCTCTTCGCTCACTTGCAAGGGCTGTTCTGTAAACGCCTGGACCTTCGCAGGCTCCCACAGTTCACGCTCCATCACCAGTTGCGTCTCTGGCGCGCCCTCCAGTTCCAGCCAGATCCCCGGCTCGTTCAGCGTACTGTCTTGTAAGTATACTTCCTGCTTGATCTCCTGAATCAGCTCCTGGACGCGGCGATTTTCGGCCAGAGCCTGCTCATCCAGCAGGCGGCGCAATTGCTCGGCCAGGCGCGCATTAGAGTGCACAATTTTCTCGCCCGCGTTGACCAGGTAGCCGGGCAGACGTGGCAATATGTGATCATCGCTCAATGCCTGGCGCAATTCGCCCAGTCTGTCCAGCTCTTCCAGCAAATTTTTCAGCTCATCGCCCTGGCTGGGCGAGACCAGCACTTCCCAGAACGAGTAGAAGCTACGTCCCTGGTCCGAGGCTTTGAGTTCCGCGTCTGCATCCAGGACATATTCGACCAGGCTGCCCTTGCGCACGCCTGGACGCAACTGCCCTTCCTGGATCGCCCGCGCAATCTCGCGAAATTTCTCCTCGACCAGGCGGAAGTCACGTAAAAGCTGGCGAGCCAGTTGCGAGGCCTCAAAGAAGCGCTCGCGCACCTGCGTTGGCGTATAGAGATTCTCCACGCGCCCCGTCGAACGGATCAGCTCAATCTGCTCATCCAGGGCCGCACGCTGTTGCTCCAATTGTGCCAGCCGCTCACCGGGATCTTCAGTGCTTTTCTGCACGATCTCGCGCAACAATTGCATAATGAGCAGAAAACGCGATTCGGTGCCAACAAAGGCCTGACTGTGCATATCTTCCAGCCAGCCAATCGCCCGCTCGGTATCTGAGGTGAGCTCGACTGATGGGATGTCCCCATTCCCGTAAACCGATATACGCACAAAGCGGTGGTCATCGTCTGCCCACTCGCTAATATACTTTTGAGCTGAGTTTACATACCGTTTAGACGTGAGTTCGTTCAAATGCTCTAAATAGCCCTCAAGCTGCTCAACTAGCTCGGTCAGAGGCACAGAAACTCGCTGCGCGCGCTTAAATTGGTGATAGAGAAAACCAATGATCAGCGCGGCGTTATCGGCTTTCAGCAGCCTGATACTGGGCGCGTGCTGTAAATCCCACGCCAGCCGCTCTCCGTCCATACGTGCAAGTTTCATTCCCCATCGCTCCTTCCTGACAAAATCCCCACCAAATTGCGACGCTCTCGCCAATTCCTTCTTTCCACGCTATCAGAAACCGGAAAAGTTTCTGGCATCAGTCCATTGTAGCGTATAAGACGGGATGATGCTAGCTCTGATGTGGCAAAGATGACCTTTGAGCTAGCCTGTATCATCAGTATCTCAAGGATGAGCTGCCCATACGTGCCTTGGCTATCCAGGTCAGGAGATTAAAAACCCCTGTAGTCATCTCTTCCTAGAGATAGATGACACATTCTCTTGAGCTTCATTTTCCTGTAAATCACCAAATGTGGCTGTGTATCCAGCAATCCTTGTGTCAACGTGTCAGACATAGTGAGAGATATATGGGTACAAGGGTGTACGCAGGCTCATCGAGGCTGACCCGTTGGCCTTCTCCCCAAGCCTGGTCCATCGTACGGGCGGCCCTTGTGTCCGCCCTGGGGCTGGGGCGAGGACGTTCGCTACGAAAGGACTATATCAGTGAAACGCACTCCTGAGTTATCTGACAATCATATGCAGTCCAATGGCCATCAAGTGACTTCTATGCTTGATCTTGCCGCGCTGGAACGCGACTTGCGCGCGCAAGTGCGCGGCGAGGTGCGTTTTGATGAGGGCAGCCGGGCGCTCTACACTACTGATGCCTCGAATTATCGCCAGGTGCCGTTAGGCGTGGTTGTGCCCAGGGATGCTGATGATGTGGTTAATGCGGTGGCCATCTGCCAGCGCTATGGCGCGCCCCTGCTCAGCCGTGGTGGCGGGACTAGCCTGGCAGGCCAGACGTGTAATGTGGCAGTGATCATGGATATGTCAAAGTATATGCATACTATCCTTGATCTAGATGCCGAAAAACGCCTGGCCCGCGTCCAGCCAGGTCTGGTGCTGGACGATCTGCGTAACGCGGCAGAGCAACACGGTCTGACCTTTGGTCCCGATCCCGCCACGCATAATCGCTGCACGCTTGGTGGTATGATCGGCAACAATTCGTGTGGGGTGCATGCTCAGATGGCCGGAAAAACTGCTGATAATATCGAAGATCTGGAGATCCTGACCTACGATGGCTTGCGGATGCGCGTTGGGGCGACCAGCGACGAGGAGCTTGAGAGGATTATCCAGGCCGGTGGTCGACGCGGTGAGATTTATCGTGCGCTCAAAGATTTACGCGATAAATACGCCGACCTGGTACGCCAGCGCTTCCCCAAGATTCCGCGCCGTGTTTCCGGCTTTAATCTCGACCAGTTACTACCAGAGTACGGTTTTAATGTTGCCCGCGCGCTGGTCGGCACAGAGAGTACTTGCGTGATTGTTCTGGAGGCCACGGCCCGCCTGATTCACAGCCCCTCGGCGCGCGCGCTGGTGGTGTTGGGCTATCCCGATATGTATAGCGGTTGCGATCAGATTCCCGAGATCCTGAAATATAACCCGATTGGCCTGGAAGGCTTCGATGGCGCCCTGCTGAACGATATCAAACGCAAGGGCCAGCGCCCCGATGAGGTCGCGCTCTTCCCCAAGGGTAATGGCTGGCTGATGGTTGAATTTGGGGCCGATAGCCAGGAAGAAGCGCTCAAGCAGGCCCATCATTTTAGCAAAAAGATCAAGCACCAGGACCCCGCACCGGATATCAGGTTGTTTGAGAACAGCGCGCAAGCTAAACCGGTCTGGGAAGTACGCGAAGCGGCGTTGGGCACGACCGCGCTGGTGCCTGGCGAGAAGCCAAGCTGGCCCGGTTGGGAAGATTCCGCTGTACCGCCTGACGTGATGGGTGACTATTTGCGCGACCTGCGCAAGCTGATAGATTCGTATCACTATCGGGCCAGTTTCTATGGCCATTTTGGTCAGGGCTGCTTACATACACGCATTGACTTTGACCTGGACACGCACGCGGGCATCGAGACGTTTCGCGCTTTTATCAACGAGGCCGCCGATCTCGTAGTCAAGTACGGCGGCTCTTTCTCCGGCGAACACGGTGATGGGCAGGCGCGAGCTGAACTCTTGCCGAAGATGTTTGGCGAAGAACTGGTCGAGGCGTTTCGCGAATTCAAGCGGATCTGGGACCCGCAGTGGAAAATGAACCCTGGAAAGGCGATTGATGCTTACCGCATTGATGAGAATCTGCGCCTGGGCACAGAGTATAATCCGCTGCCGGTGAAAACCCATTTCCAATTCCCTGAAGATGAGGGGAGTTTTGCACAGGCAACCCGGCGCTGTGTTGGTGTAGGCCTGTGCCGCCGTTCTGAGGGCGGAACGATGTGTCCCAGCTATATGGTCACGCGCGAGGAAGCCGATAGTACACGCGGGCGGGCGCGTCTGCTTTTCGAGATGCTGCAAGGTGATCCGCTCAAACATGGCTGGCGCGATAAACACACCAGGGAAGCGCTCGATCTTTGTCTGGCCTGCAAGGGCTGCAAGGGCGAGTGTCCAGTCAATGTCGATATGGCGACCTACAAAGCCGAGTTTCTCTCGCACTATTATGAGGGCCGCCTGCGCCCGCCCGGTGGTTATGCGATGGGCTGGATTTACTGGTGGGCGCGCCTGGCCTCGCTCGTGCCAGAAGTGGCGAATTTCTTTACCCACGCACGGTTGCTACGCGATCTGGCAAAATGGAGTGCTGGCGTTGCTCCACAGCGCGAGATGCCCACCTTCGCGGCTACAACGTTCCGCCAGTGGTTCCAACAGCGTCCCATGCGGCATACAGATCATCCTCTGGATCTGGCGAAGCGCTTGCTCCAGCAAGTTTTGGATACCCTGGGGCCTGAGCTGGACGAGGGGACCTGCGTTGTGGTACTGGAACCCAGTTGCGCCGCCGTCTTCCGCGATGAATTGCTCAACCTGTTTCCGCACGATGAACGCGCCAAACGCCTGGCGAGCCAGACCTACGTTTTCAGTGAGTTTCTGGAAAAACACGCGTCTCACTATCAACCTACTCCTTTCCGATCGAGCGAAAGAAACGACGATCAAGCTCGTTTGCTCGATCGGAATAAGGCTTCTTCTCATCTGGCGCGCAAGGCCGTGGTGCATGGGCATTGTCACCACAAAGCTATCATGAAGATGGGCGACGAGCAGGCGGTGCTCAAAAAACTTGGCCTCGATTATCAGATGCCCGAAACTGGCTGTTGTGGGATGGCGGGCGCATTCGGCTTTGAGCGCGAGCACTACGATGTGTCGATCAAGGTAGGTGAACGCGTTCTGCTGCCCGCGGTGCGCGAGGCCGAGAAGAGTACGCTGGTCATCGCTGACGGCTTTAGCTGTCGCGAGCAGATTGCTCAGACCACCGATCGCCAGGGGCTGCACCTCGCTCAGGTGATGCACCTGGCCATACGAGAGAAAGCTGGCTTGCTCGCAGCGCGTTACCCGGAAAATGCCTATTTACAGAGCGTGGAAGAACAATTGGCCGCCGCGCATAACGGGTGGAAGAGCGTAGCGCTCGTGGGAGGGGGGTTGATCGCGCTGCTGGCCCCGGTCATCTGGTTCTGGAAGCGTAAATCTTGTAGATCGCGTCGCAAACAGATTTCAGGCAATCTGCAAGGGCGGTTACGTTTTTCTTTGGGAAAATAACGTGTGCTACAGACATCACGCAGACCGGAAGCAGAAAGTGACTCAACCATAACGTTCTTTCTCCCTCACGCTGAAATCAGTGGAATTGCGATGAGAGCCAGAAGAATACCGATCCCCTGCATCCGTGTCACGCGTTCGCGCAACACGATGGCGGCTAGTATCACTGTTGCCGCGGGATAGAGCGCGGAAAGCACGGATGCGACATCAAGGCGACCACTGTGCGCGGCGAGCACAAAAAACGCGTTGCCGATAGCGTCCAGCGTTCCCGCGATCAGCACAAGCGGAACCGCATTCCTCTGAGGTATGATCCGTTGTTTCCTAAACAGTGCCATGATCAGCAAAAAGAGCACTGAGGTCAGGCGCGCGACTGCCAGGGGCCAGTAGGTCGCGTTGTGACTCACGCGACTGATGAGGATGAAAAAGCAGCCAAAGCCACAACCAGCCAGCAGCGCTAACCCGAGGCCCTTCGGGCGTTGCTTTGCCCGTTCCGGTCGCGAGATCAAGACGATGGCGAACAGCGCCAGGGCAAAGCCGCCAAATTGTAGCAGGCCCGGTAAACCTTCGGTAAAGGCGCTAAAAACCACGGGTAGGCCAGCTGTCAGCACCGCCGAGACGGGTGCGATAATTCCCATGCGCCCAATGGAGAGCGCCGAGTAGAACGCGATCAGCCCGATCGCGCCGACCAATCCGGCGATTGCACCCCAGAGTATATCCATATGCGAAGGGAACGGCTCTCGCCAGATCAGGGCCAGCCCAATCAGCAGGACAAACCCTGTCGCATACGCGGCTGCCACAACCGCTGAGGGATGAGCGCGGCGCGAGGCCAGCCCGCCACAAAAATCGCCGCTTCCCCAACTGAGAGAGGCGGCCAGACCGAAAAGAACTGTCGCGAGGGTACTGATCATCGTTTTTCCTTGCAAAAATAGTGTTGATTGCGTCGTTGCGAGTAATTGAGCAGGTGCTTTCCCTGATAATTGCCGCTTAACGTTCAGCCCAAGCATTTCTTAATTGCATGTTGATTATGGCACATGCTGTTCCACACGTGTGCCAGTTCGATCACGCACAAGGAAGCTTGCTTGTATCGTACCGCCTTTACGCCCTGTTCGTCTAGTGGTTCAGAATGTTCGAGCCTCGGCGCAATATCGTGTGAGATGAAAAAGGCGAGTCAGTTTTTCTTTTCGTATAGCCATATTCTATGGTCATCATCTTTCTCTTTGGTAGCGTAGCTTAAGGGATAGAGCCTCAGGCCGCGATCCTGACGAATGGCAGTTCGAATCTGCCCGCTACCTTTTTTTCAGGGGATATCCTGGAAACATCCACGATAGGGAACATTGCCAGCATCGCTCAACGGCAGGGCACAAGCGTGAAGTCCTTGAAATGATGGTTCGACTCCATCTGCTGGCATACCTGGCTTATGAGAGCCATCGTACAGTAGTGTGGCGCAATAGGCGCAAGTCAGTGAGAGTTCGAGTCTCTCCGCCAACATTCTCTTTGCTCTGGCAAGCATGCTTCTTTTCGCGCTACAATTAGAGAAAAGCCGTGAAGCAAACGAAAGGGAACGCCATGTCAGAGCCTATCGTTACGGTTGATGCCCACCAGCACTACTGGCAATTGCAGAATTTTGTCTATCCGTGGAACAAGCAGGTCAATCTGCCAGAGATGAATCGCGACTATTTGCCGCCCGATATTCTGCCACAGATGCAAGCTCTGGGCATCAGGTATAGCGTACTCATTCAGGCGGACAATTCGCTTGAAGAGACAGCCTGGATGCTGGATCTCGCCCGGCACTATCCGCACATCGCTGGCGTGGTTGGCTGGGTCAACCCGGCGTCCCCAGATGTCACTACAACGCTCGACGAACTTATTCAGCAGCCGCTCTTCAAGGGTGTCCGTCTCATGCCCACGCCTGAGGAAGACTGGCACACCCTGGATCATGGCCTGCGCGCACTCGGCGAGCGTGGACTTACCTGCGATGTGCTACCAGGCGAGGAGACACTCCCATTAGTCGCCGAAATGATGCGCGGCCACCCAGAGACGTGCTTTGTCGTGAACCACCTCGCCGGCCTGCCGCTGACTCCTGGTAGTGCTCCCTCCTGGACTGCAAAGCTCAAGCCGCTCGCGGCTCTCTCCAACGTGCGCATGAAATTCTCCGCCATCCAGGGCCTGGCCGAACCGCCGCCGATCAGTGCGGAAACTCTGCGACCTTACCTTGAGAGCGCGCTGGCCCTCTTTGGCTCAGAACGTTTGATCTTTGCCAGTGACTGGCCCGTTAGCACCCTCAGTGATTGCGACCTATAGGCTCACACTCCGCACTTAGACATAGCGCGGATACTTCTTATAGCCATAGAATCTATACCTGGCGACCCAAACGGAAACAGATCAGGAGAGAAGCCATTATGAAGCACTTCGAGGAGGAGCCAGAGATGATAATTCAGAAGGGCTTGTGGCAAGATGAAACGATCCAGGACCTCATCAATTTGTTAGAACCGTATAAAACAGTTCAGCGTGAGTATCATAGCATGGAGGACGGGCACAAAACTTCTTCGATTTTGCTCTTCTTGCCACGCAGGGCTCCCGCAGCGCATTACAAAACACGCTCTCAGGCCTTTTTCTGCTGCTTTGCCTTAAATTGCTCATAGAACTCTCGATGGGCATCGCCCATGAGCATTAACGCCTGGGCCTGAGCCTCGGCTTCGATGGCGGAGGCGAGATCCATGTTGAGTTCGTGATTAAGCATGTGCTTGGTCATCGAGATAGCCAGGGTGGGACCGTTGGCCAGGCGTGTGGCGAGCTGGCAGGCCGTGGGCAACAGGTCGGGATGGGCCACGACGCGATTGACCAGCCCATAGCGTTCGGCGGTGGCAGCGTCGACGGTATCTCCCAGCAGCAGTAGCTCGAAGGCGCGTCCCAGACCCACAATCTTGGGCAGCAAGTAGCCCGCGCCCATATCGGCTCCGGTCAGGCCAACTTTGGTGAAGAGAAATGCGAAGCGCGCGCGATCCGAGGCGATGCGCAGGTCCGAGGCCAGGGCGAGCACCGAACCAGCACCAGCGGTCATGCCATTGAGCGCGGCGATGATCGGCTTATCGAGCAGACGCATGTTCTCCACCACGGCCCCAGTCATACGTGTGAACTCCAGGTGCTCCTGCATATCGCGTTTGAGCAGTTCGCCGATGATCTCGTGTACATCGCCGCCAGAACAGAAGTTGTCGCCAGTCCCGGTCAGGACCACTGCGCGTACACTCTCATCGCGGCGCAAGTCTATGAAGAGATCGCGCAACTGCGCGTAAATCTCGAAAGTCAGGGCGTTCATCACCTCAGGGCGATTCAGGGTTAGCGTGGCCACGCCCTCGCTCACTTCATAAAGAAAATCATAACTCACTATCTATCTCATTTCTCTGTATCTTATCCCGCTTGAGCGAGAAAACTATTTGATCATTGTTGTTCGTCTCGCTCAAGCTA
>WNFI01013798.1_pt1 | contig 11491 bp, 12 predicted proteins | sample 5400471 | NCBI WGS metagenome assembly WNFI01 (sample SAMN13153348, study PRJNA577476) | soil metagenome | isolation source: 100 cm saprolite on Douglas fir-dominated hillslope | place: USA:California | collected 2013-09-17
GTCAGCGCCAATAGCGCCGTGCCGGCCACTACCAGCGGCAGCGACCACCAAATGCTAAGTCCACCATCTGCGGGCATGAGGAATGCCAGAGCATAGGCGGCCAAAGCGAGGTAGGCCGCATGCCCCTGCGATACCAACCCGGTCACTCCTTGCAGCAAATCAAAACTCATCGCAAAAATAGCAAGGATCATCATTCGGCTGACCAGGCCCAGATAAAAATCTCCGCTACTGAAGGGAAAAGCGACGAGCGCAACGAGGCCGATGCTTAGAGCTACCATCATTCCGCGCGGCAGCACTTCTAGTGTAGATTTACCGCTGTCCATGGAGCCATTCCCCCGATTGAGAGCATCGAAAAGATCTCACGCACGATATAGCTCTGGTGAAACGCATCTCATTGCTTGAACAAGCCTTGCGGCTTCCAAAGCAACACGGCCGCCATCAGCAAATAGATCAGCATGCCGGCCGAGTGAGGCAATAGAACCTTACCGAACGTATCGACCAAGCCGACAAGAAGAGCTGCGATAAAGGCACCCCGAACCGAGCCGATGCCGCCAATAACAACGACAACGAAGCACACAATTAGAATGTCCGCCCCCATATTAGGATAGACGCTTGAAATCGGCGCGGCGATCATCCCCGCGATGGCCGCCAGCCCCACCCCGATGGCAAAGACGATGGCATGGATCAATTTGATATTGATGCCGAGCGCCTCTGCCATGTCACGGTTGAAGGCACCGGCGCGGATTTTCATGCCAAGGCGGGTATTGGAGATGAGGTAATACAGCCCCGACGCCAAGATGATACAAATGCCAGCCGTGAAAAGCCGGTAAACTGGATAGGATTGATTGCCTGTCATCGGGATCGATGCGCTCAACAACGCGGGAACTGCAACGCCGTGCACGTCATCTCCCCAAAGCAAAGAACGCATGTCTTCAAAAATGTAGATCAGACCGAAGGTCAGCAACACCTGATCAAGATGGTCTCGCTTATAGAAATGACGAAATAATACATATTCCAAAAACGCACCAAACGAGAGAGCTAATACCGATCCAGCGACGATGGCGACCACCAAACTATTGAAGTGCGCAGTAAGATACCAGGCCAGATAAGCGCCCAGCATATAGAAGCTACCGTGCGCCAGGTTCACGACATTCATGATACCGAAAATCAGGGTTAGCCCCGCCGCAAGCATGAACAGTAATAAACCGTACTGCAGGCCATTGAGCAGTTGGATAAGAAATATTGCTATACTCATCGTTCCGCCGCTCGGGTAATTGGTGAAACGTTGCTGGAGCGGAGGCACCTTGGCCGCCGGCCTCAGTCTGCACGCGATGGAGGAGCTTGTCAGCGCATCTTGCAACCGACCCCGGAATCTTCGACGGCTCGCGCAGCATAGCCGATCACCTTATTTTGGTTGCCCTCGACCTGGCGCAGATAGATATCCATTATCGGATTGTGGGCTTTACTCATCGTCCACTTGCCTCGCGGACTATCGATGACAGCATTCTCCAGCGCCTTGATGACGGCAGGTTTATCGCTGAGCTCGCCTTTGACTGCGTTGGCGGCCTCGATCAACAGCAACCCCGCATCATATCCGTTAACCGAATACACGTCTGGCTGGGAGCCATAGGTCTTCACGTACGAAGCGCGGAATTGGTGATTCCGCGGTAAGTCGAGGCCATCACCATAATACAACGTCGTAATGACACCTTCGGCATCGCCTTCAACAGCATCGAGAACGCCGTCGGTGAGGAAGCCGGGGCCGTACAGCGGGATCTTTCCCTTGAGACCTGCCGCGGCGTAGTCCTTTAGGAATTTCACAGCGCCACCGCCTGCAAAATAAGCCGCGACGGCATCCGGCTTTAGGGCGGCAATCTGGGTCAAGAACGCCTGAAATTCGACTGCGGGAAACGGGATGCCGAGAGATTTCACTATCGTGCCGCCCGACTTTGCGTATCCCTCCTCGAACCCCTCGTAGCTTTCATCACCGGCGGCATATTTCCAGGTGATCCAAACCGCCGTCTTATGTCCGCGCGCCATCATCACCGCGCCGAGCGGTCGCGATGCCTGCGAATTGGCAAAGCTGGAACGGAAGATGTTGGGTGCACACAGCCCGCGTGTGGCAGCGTGCAATCCGGCATTGGGGATTATGTTCAACACGCCAGTTTCGCGCGCGACTTTCTGCACGCCCATCTGGACGCCGGAGTGTACCGTGCCTACCAGAATATCGACCTTGTCGCGGATCACTAGCTTGCTGGCGTTCTCCACCGCCTTGGCGGGGTCCGCATCATCGTCAAGAGTAATGACTTCAAAGTTGCGGCCGCCCAGCTTGAGGTCCTGTTCGAGGAGCGCGAGACGGAACCCGTTCGCAACGTTGTTGCCAATCTGAGCAAATGTACCGCTAAACGGCAGCATCAGCCCGATCCGCAACGCGCCGGCCGCGGCAAGGCCGGTCGAGGGCAGGAACGGGCCGGAAGAGGCTGCGCCCAGAAAGGCGCCGGCGGCGGTCAGTATGTTACGGCGGGATGGCATTGATGGCGGCATAGAGTGTCTCCCTTCATGGCGGCCAAGCTTCTCGAGGGCCTGGCTTCCATCCGGATCATACACGTACATGAACTCGTTTGTATACAGGAATTATGCCATATGGCGTTTCAGCACCCATATTGGAATTAAGCGAGACTACCCGTTAAGCGAGACTACCTCGAAAGAATTCAACCTGATCGTCGAGCTGATGAAGCATTACGGCTTCGCCGAGCTGCGTCTGGCAGCCACGCGCCCTCGCATGATCGAGAAATGCGGTCACTGGCGGCTTCATAACCACTTCCGCTACCAACATTTCCGCTGACAAGAGCGTTGGATCGACCGGCAGAGGATCGAACACGCGGACCGATGCCCCGGCGAGAGCCAGTTCCACAGCAACAGCACAACCGGCTCCGCCTGCACCGACCACAAAGGCGTTCTGATCCTTTGGGTCGAAACCTCGGTCTATCAGGCCGCGCACAAAACCGACACCATCCAGAATATCGCCACTCCACGAGTCGTCCGCCTCACGACGCGCGACATTGATCGCACCAACCAAAAGGGCGCGCTCAGAGATGCGATCGACCAACCCAGCCATCGATATCTTGTGCGGCACGGTGACGACCAGCCCATCGAAATTTCTGATGAGCTTTAGGCCGGCAAATACGGTTGGCAACACATCGACAGGTACGTGCAGTGGTATAAGCGCGGCGTTCAGCCTGTTTTCGCGCATCTTTTGGGTCATGGGAAACGGTGCCCGCACCTGCGACACCGGATCGCCGATGAGCCCGTAAATGCGCAATTGGCCGTTGGGGAAGCCGTTATCCAGGCCAATCGCTGCCGATCCCGCGGCATCGGCCGAAGACTCAGCGCCAGCCATAGCGGTGCAACGCTTGCCGGGCGGCGGCCATATCGGCATCCGGCGTTTGGGAAATCAGTTCCACGATGCTTGTCCCGGAAAAGCCGATTTGCTGGAGTGACTGCGCAACTGCGGCAAAATCGACGGCAGACTGCCCAATCGGGGCGTGGTCCCATTTACTGCGGCTCGCATCGGAAAGATGGACTTGACGCAGCCAGCGGCCGGCAGTCCGGATGGCTTGACTCTGGTGTTCACCGACGAATTCACCATTGGCCACATCGTAGGCGATTCCGAGTTGATCGCTGCCAAACGCATCAAGAAACGTCGCCATCTGCTGCACAGTTGGCATCGGACTCATATGGTGATTTTCCAGGATTAAACTCACTCCCGCCCGCTCGGCATGGGGGATAAGGCTTTCGAGCCCAGCCTTCAGCCAACCGTGCGCCGCTTCCAATGGCGGCGGCACAAAATTGGCGCGCCTTCCAGGAACAACAACAATCATCGGCACACCGATCTCTTCACAGAGATCGATCATGTCGTGAAATTGCTGCACCGAGTATTCGCGCATCTGCGGTGTAACACTGCATAGATTTTGATCGGTACTCGGCAAGTTCAATGAATCGAAACTGACACCTTCGGTAACGAGCAGATCGCGAAGCGCACGGCGTTGCGGAACATCGATATCGTACGGCCAAAGATGCGGCGGGATCGTTAGCACATCAAATCGACTGTAGCCCAAGGTCTGCAAGCGCCGGACGGCAGATTGCAAGTCGCATGCCTGAAGGTAGGTCCATGTACTTGCTCCAAGGGTGAGATTATCCACGTGGCGATATCTCTTAATGTGAATATGACAGGACGTATGGTTACGAATTCTGGAACCGCGTCAGCCGTCTCGATCGAGCTTTCTTTGGGTATCCAATGGTTGGAGCGGGATCAGGCGGAGCCAAGCGCATGAAGTCTGCGGGCAGCACCCCCGGGCGGTAACGGGCGAGGCTCATGTCGCCAACCCGGATCGAGGCAACGACTTTCGTCTCCATGTTCAAGAGCCGGTTCAATTGTTTGCATCGCTCTGCAAGGAAGCATCGAGAAAGGGGATAACCTTTTCGATTACCGCTTCGGCTGCTTGTTCTGGCAACAGATGACCGCTGGCTATATCAAATCCTCTCACGTCGTCTGCCCAACGGCGCCAGACATCGGACGCTGTCAACGCGCCGGTTTCCATCCCGCTGGCAACAAGCCGTTCATCGGCCCAGAGCACCATTACGGGACAAGTAATCTTATGTCCCGATGCCCGGTCAGCCGCATCATGATCAGCATCGACGTCATAAGCGGACCGATAATCCTCAATCATCGCATGGCGCACCGAAGTCTCACGAAACGCTTCACGGTAAGCAGCCACGGCGGCGGGATGGAGGTTCTCGATCCCGCCGGCCATCTGGTTCAGCGTGGCATCAAGAAAGGCATCGGGATCGGCCGCCAGCATGCGCTCCGGCAGATCGCCTGGCTGGGCGAAAAGAAACCAGTGAAAGGCTCCCTTAGCAAATTTCCTGTCGACGGCGGGCCAAACATCAAGCGTCGGCACGACGGCGAGCGAACAATACGCGCTCACACGGTCCGAATGGTCGAGCGCGAGCCTATAACCGACGCGCGCTCCCCGGTCATGTCCTATGACGGCAAAGCGATCGTGCCCGAGCGCGTGCATCATTGCGACGAGTTCCGTGCCGACTGCTCGCTTATGCCAGGGCCCGGCGTCTAGAACGCGGCTCTTCCCGTAGCCCGGCAGATCGGGTGCAATAACGGTGTAGCGCTTCGCTAACGTTGGCGCGACATCGTGCCAAGTGGCGTGACATTGCGGATAGCCATGCAACAAGAGGACTGGCGGTCCCCCTCCGCCTATCACGCCTGCGAAGCGCACGCGTGACGTCAGGCGATCGAGCGCTGAAAATCCTTCGAACAGGCGTGGGATGAAGACTTGGCTCATGTGGATCGATCTTTCACATATATGAACAGGTTTATATATCAAAAGCACGTATCGGTTCAACTTCTTTCGCGGCGAGAAAGTCATCGGAAGGGGCGGATGAAGGCCAGCAAATCATCCCCTAGCAACTCGGGCTCCTCGGTAGCCATGAAGTGACCTCCGCGCGGTAAGACACTCCAGCGCGCGATCTCGAACTGCCGGCGGGCAAAGGATTCAGGCGGTACGCCACCAATCTCCGCGGCCGACAGGTAGAAGCCGACCGGCACCTTAACCTGTGCGCCATCCACCCGTGCGCCGGGCGGCCAATCGTAGACAAAATATGGCAGGAACGATGTGGCAATCGTATTCGAGACCCAGTAGAGCGAGGCATGGCTGAGGATGATGTCCATGACCTCAGTGCTCGCGCAATTTAACCCATCACTCCAGGAAGACCATTTCTCCGCCAGCCAAGCGGCGAGCCCTGCGGGAGAATCGCTCAGTCCATAGGCGAGACTGAGCGGTTTGGTTTGTTGAACATGCATGTAGCCGCCCTCTGCAGCGGCCCATTGATTGCGCTGGACAAGATAGGCGCGCTCGTCCGCTGTCGGTATCGCCTCGCCCGGCAACGCCAACCGGAGCGCATTCGAGCTAACATGAATGCCCCTCACTCGCTGCGGATGTCGCACGCCCAGCCAGGACGTCACCCGCGCGCCGATATCACCGCCGCTGGCAAAAAATCGCTCGTATCCTAGCGAGGTCATCGCGCGTGCCCACAGGTCGGCGATAGCAGCGCCGGTTTATCCTTCGAGGGTTCGTGCTGGAGAAGAAAACCCGAATCCTGGCAGCGACGGGATAACCAGATGGCAGGCATCTTCGGCACGCCCACCAAACCGTTCCGGCTGAGTCATCCGCTCGATCAGCGGAACGATCTCCAGGAAGCTACTGGGCCAGCCGTGCGTTATGATCACGGGCACCGCTTGTGGATGCGGACTGCGGACATGGACAAGATGAACCGTCACATCATCAATGACGACGCACTCATGTGGCAGCGCAGCAAGACGTTGCTGGAGGAAATCAAAGTCAAACTGAGTGGCCCAATACTGCGCCAAGCGCTTGGCATCATCTGAGCTAGTGCCAAGCGACCAATCATCACGCGAATCGTAGGACGGCCAGCGCGTTGCCAGAAGTCGAGCCCGCAGAACGTCAATTTGCTCGTCGGTGCCTCGAAGCGCGGAGATAGTGGTCATCTCGCGATCAACTCCCGGAGCAACTGCCTTGTCCCGGACGCAGCCAAGCTTGCGCGTTCCGCCGGTGGCAATCCAGCCCGACGGGCGCTCGGGGCCTCGATGGCGATCGGTGTGTCCCGGGGAAATGCTCTAATGAAATCAGCGAGCCAAAGCCCGCCTTCTCCTGGATAGAGCCGCCCTTCTCGCGCCTCGGGCCGCACCCCTTCGGGTCCCGGGGGGATAGCTGGCGCATCACACAAGTGCATGTAGGAGAACAGCGCCGGATCATATTGCGCGAGATCCACCGGGCTCCCGCCCGAACGGCTCAGATGCAGGGCATCCACCAACACGCCGGCATTCGCGGGTCCGACGTCGGCAAGCAGTGCGACAGCTTGTGCCAGCGAGCGGATATGAGAATACGGAATGAATTCCAACATCACCCGCACCCCCCTGAGGCTTGCTGCCGCACAGAGGCGGGACAAATTTCCCGCGAGCCGTCCGCGATCGGGATCATTGCCCACTACAATCACATACCCAGCGCCTAACTCGACGGCGGCATCGAGAGCGGGTTCGAGCGTCGCGACATCGCTTTCAGCCGTGAGCCAGATCGCCTCGACATCGAGCACCCGGACACGTGTCTCCAAGAGCCGCCGCTTGATGCTGCGGATCACGTTCCGATCGCCTATCACCGGGAAAACGCGATCGGTTGGAAAGGGCGGCACGATGCGCAGTCCGATTGCATCGTATCCTCCTGCCTGCGCGGCCTCGATCAGCGTGATCGGATCTGCTTCAACGACAGTGAAATGGGCTAAGGAAAGAATTGGCATGCCTTGTCCTCGTCGGGGGAGATGGCCGGGGCGCGGCCTGACTGTCTATTCACTCAGCATAATCGTATGACCGGTGGCTGCCGCTTCCTTAACCGCAAGAGTCGCCTGGAGCGTACGCACTCCATCCAGGCCTGACACTAGCGGTGCCTCTTCGCGGCGGATGACGCGGGCGAAATGCTCGATCTGGCGCAAATAGGTGTCAGCGCTTTCGGCCGCTAAGATTTCCGCGTTGAGATCGCTGCGCCAACCTGGCTCGGCAGCATCACGATAGTTATAGTAATGCAACGTCGGCAGCGTCAGAGAGCCCTCCGTTCCCGCGAAAACATGTGAGCTGACCTTTTGCCGCTTCCTTTGATCGGAAGTTCCGAACATCAGGTCTAGTTCGCCTGAAGCTAGGTCCCATGAAAATGGTGAGACCGCGGTGTCTGAAACGCTTATCGTGCCGATGGCGCCGCTATGGAAACGCAACAGCACCGCGGCAGTATCCTCAACCGCAAATCCACGCACTGCGTTCGAGCTGACGGCCTGGAGCGAGTGGATCTCTCCGAACATGAAGCGGATCAGGTCGATCTCGTGAATAAGATTGATCAGGATGAGTCCGCCGCCGACCTGCCGCCGCCAAGCAAGATCAAAATAGTTCGCCGGCTTGAGTTGGTTGTACATGACCGTAGCTGTTACCGGCCGCCCGATGAGCCCATCACGAATGGCCTGACGCACACGCTGGATGGCAGTATTATGGCGACGATGATGGCCGACCAACAACGGCACATCACGTGCCTCAGCTGCTTTACACATCAGGAGTGCGGCCTCGACCAAGTCCGCCACCGGCTTTTCGACCAATACTGCAATACCTCGTTCAATGCAGGCGAGCGCGACCGGTACATGCTCTGCGTTCGGCACGGCGACAATTACGCCGTCGAGCGTCTCATTTTCCAGCATTTCTCGGTAGTCAGCGTAGGCTGGAATGCTCTCAGCGCGGGCGAAATCCAAAGCCGAAGGCGTGGGATCGGCGACTGCGATCAACGTCGTCTGCGGCGACTCTCGAATAACCTTCCAATGTGTCTTGCCGATCGTGCCGAGGCCAATGATGCCAATACGTAAAGCCATCTCAAATTCTCCTTTTACCCGTTTACGCGATCGGCTCTTCGGCGAACGAGGTGGACTCTTCGTCGTGACCACGCCAAGGAGCTTGGCCTGAAGTGCGCGGTCTTCCCCTAGCTTGCCTGCCTCGCCCTCGTACGCGACTGCGCCGTTGATAAGCACATGAGCCTTATCCACGATGGTCAGTACGGTCTCGGCATGGTGTTCCACTACGATCATTCAGCTTCCGGCTCTCGAGAGCTCTTAGATTTGGGGGCCCGCTTGTTCCTGTGCGTGAACATGTTTTTCTATATGTACATCTTGATCAGACGTCAATGTCGGCGGGCGCGCCCCAGCCTTCTCAGGTCAAAGCCGACGGGATAGCGTTGCATTTCTGGATCGTTTGGTCTATATCTCGCTTAAGATCCGCTGTTGGACAAGACCCGTATCCAGGCGCAGGTCATCGTACCGGTGCTCCGCGCGCTGCGGGCCTAGCTCGGGAAAGACAAGGCCGCCGCGATCGTGAAACAGGCCTGCGCGACTGGTCGAGACGCGGCTCTCGGCAGATTGGCCGCGAGGCAAGCAAAGCGGCCTGCGCCGCGCACGTTGCGCCTGCCAAGCGAGGGGTAAGTATGGGTTTGACGCCGCGCAATTGCGGGGGCCAGCGAGCGCGCCCGCCAGCTCTGAAGCGACAGCTCCCGCAGGGCGCATGGGTGCCCATCGCTGCTCGCGGAGCTTTATACGACTGTCATGCGCGCGGATGGAGTGTACGTTGCCGCAACCCATAGTTTTGCGTACGGGGGCAGGGATGCTCGAACAGCGAACCTCGAGCGTAGGCGATTCAGCGTCGTCGCACATCGATTTCGTGTCAATCACACAGGGGACTTCTAGTCGCGGAGTGCCTGAGCTTCCGCCGGGCAGCCAAGGTGCTTGGGATCCGGCAATCGACCGTGAGCCGCCGGGTTCGCTCATTGGAGGACGTGCGCGGCGTGTCGCTCTTTGAGAGGTACAGTGGTGGCGTACGGGTGACCGCCGCCGGAGCGCGCTTTTTTTCGATCAGGCGCGTGACGCACCTCTCCGCCACCTCAGGGCGCCCGGCCTGTCCCTCGCGGGCGTCCGGTTGGTCATCGCTGACCTCGCCGTGAGGCTTCCCGTGTTGCGCACGCTTTCCTTGGTGTACATGCCGCCGCCACTACCCCGGTGCAGCAGCTGGGCGTAATCTTCGCTCTTGCACCCAGCCATATCAGCCTTCCCCGATATCCCTGTCGGGTCGGCCTGCACGTCGGCTTTTTTCGAGGCTTGCTCGGCGTTCACTCACGTTGCGGCCTGCACACGCGCACGATCACCAAGTCGCGACCGCTATCCAGAGGCTTCAGACATTTCGTCACCTCCATGCCTGCTCCGGTCGCTTCCGGCTGGAGCGGATGCCGGGTGGGACTTGCACCCACTGGAAAACGCCGCCTTGCACGGCGCACGGGACCTGCAACCATCTCAAATTGCTATTTCAGGCAGTTGCTTGGAGCGCGATGTCAGAAGCTCAGAGTTTTCGATGTAGTGCTTCCTAGGGAAAAATGAAAAGTCTCGGTTCTCAGCTCGTGTGCCAATTTCGACAGATCAAAAGTCGACTTTGATACACAACAGGTATTTTTGCGTTTGGTAACCTTTCACCTCGGTGCAGTATCATCAATGAGGACGAGGCTCCTTCGCGGAATGGAGTCTTGCCGACCTTCAGCAGAACATTCAAAATACCTTTTCCGGTTGCTCCACGGGCACGATCTGGAGGTTGACTGCAATCCCTTCGTTGTTGCTGCGCACCACCACGAGATCAAGTGCCTCGTCGGCATCAAGATTGATCTCCTGATGCGGTACAAGAGGTGCAAAGTAGACGAAATCACCGGGGCCCACTTCGGCGGTAAATTCGAGCTGCTCTCCCCAGCGTATTTGCCCGCGACCTTTCACGACATAGACGGCCACCTCGGTGCGACCGTGGTGATGCGCTCCAGTCTTTGCATTGGGTCGCAGAGTGACTGTTCCGATCCAGGTTTCATTTCCTTCAGTGCCGGCGAAATCGAATGCGGTTGCGCGCCCTCCTCCAGACATAACCAAGTTCAGCGACTTCGCTCGTGCAACGGTGACCCCGTCTGTTCGCCATTTTGTCTTGGCCTCCACCGCCAACTCCTCCATGCTGGTTCTCCACGATAGCGAACACATGTACACTATCGAGATCAAATTGTCCACTATTGAGGAATTATGGAACATTTATCCTCTATAAAGGACAGCATCGCAATGCAAGTTGCCCGGGCCGTCCGTGGTCGGCGTGAGCAGCTTGGGCTGACATTGCGTTCGCTGGAGGCTCGGAGCGGCGTCTCTTCTTCGATGATTTCCGACATTGAGCGCGGCACTAAGTCGCCGACGATCTCAACCCTCGCCGCCCTTGCAGAGGCTTTGACGGTCCCGATCTCCGCTTTCGTCGACAGCACTGGATCCGCGACCAGACGTCTGCATGTCGTGCGAGCCTCCGAACGTCTCGCATCCATCGATCCAGCCAGCGGCGCGAGGCGTGACAGTCTTGGGCCGGCACTCGAAGGAAGCAACGTGGAGCTCCTGCGTTATGTGGTACCGCCACACACCGTAGCAGGACCTTTTCCCGCCCATGCGAGTGGCACGATCGAGCACATCCATCTGGCTGCGGGCAAGCTTCGGATCATGCTGGGGACTGACGCGGTTATACTCGAATCTGGGGACAGTTGTAGCTGCCTACCCGATGCACCGCATGGTTTCGACAATGAGGAGGGCGAAGTAGAGGCGTTGCTTTACATCGTCATCGAGACTGTGCCTGTGGCAAATCAAATCCGGGCATATTGATGATGCAATCCGCCGAGGGTTGGCTAGCTAGTTTCTGTCGCGAAATGCATTTAAGCGTTGAAACTAGCGGATTTCTTGGGATTTTCCCGCAAGATTTTGCTTGAGACGTACATGTGTATAGCGTCACATGCATTGCATGAAGCATGTTGATTCGGAA
>WNFI01232691.1_pt1 | contig 11491 bp, 13 predicted proteins | sample 5400471 | NCBI WGS metagenome assembly WNFI01 (sample SAMN13153348, study PRJNA577476) | soil metagenome | isolation source: 100 cm saprolite on Douglas fir-dominated hillslope | place: USA:California | collected 2013-09-17
GATCAAGCTCAGCTCATTTATGATCGGCAAGGCGGTGGAAACCTCGCCCGACCTCGCCCAGGAAATCGTACGACGCGGTCACGAGGCCGCTGCGCATGGGCGGGTGTGGGATAATTCGTACCAACTTTCGCGCGATGAGGAGAAACGCTTCATCGCCGACAGCGTCGAGACGATCCATAAGATCACCGGCCAGAAGCCGATCGGCTGGAACGCTTACTGGATGCGCAACTCCACCGCCATCCTGGAGACGCTGCAGGATCTCGGCTTTCTCTATCATATCGATGAACCAAGCCACGACGAGCCGTTTATCGTCCCGGTGCGCGGGCGGGACTTCGTGACGGTCCCCTATACCTTTCACTTGAACGACATTGTCTCCTTTCCCTTCGTTGGTTGGAACGCGGCCGCCTACGAGCAGGCACTGCGCGACGAGTTCGATCAGCTTTACGAGGAGGGTGCGCAGCGGCGGCGCATGATGGTGGTCAGCCTGCATGATCGCATCTCCGGCCACGCAGGCAGGGTACGAGCGCTCGACCGCTTTCTCACTTACGCGAGGGGAAAGGAGGCCGTCTGGTTCGCCCGGAAGGACGAGATCGCCCGCTACGTGCTGGCTAACCGCGCCGTTACGCCGGTTATCGATCGGGGCTCGCCAAGCGTCACGGGCCTGCCCGGGCCAATAGGCTGAAGGGCACTACCCATGTCAGATCGGCTGAAGCGTTTCCTCACCAAGCAAGACCACAGAGCCTTGCACCTTGCGCGAGGCGTCCAGCTTGTCGCCGCGTTGACGTTTTCGCTGTCCACGCCCGCCTTTGCCGCTGACGGCGTCAAGATCAATGATCTCGTTGTCGCCGCGTCGATCCCCGACGCGCAACGCGAGGCGACCATAAAGGCAATCCGCGCATTCTACGATTTCTGGAACACCGGTGACGAGACCCTGCTGCAGGAAGCCATCGCGCCCAACTTCATCGATCACACGCTGCCGCCGGGCCGGCCGCAAGGACCGCAAGGACCGGCCTTCGCCTCCCGCCGGTTCCGCGCCGCCGTGCCCGACCTCAGTTTACGGTGGAGAAGATGATCGTCGCCGGCGACTACGTCACCGTGCACATGAACTTCACCGGTCACTTCACAGGCAAGTTCGGACAGACGCAAGGCAACGGCCAGCCGGTCCCTTTCATCGCGACCGATCTCGTCAAGATCGGGAACGGCCGCATCACCGATAACTGGCACATCGAGGACAATCTGACGCTGCTGCAAGAGATGGGCGTCGCCAAGGTCGACTTGTGACCGGCAACCAGGAGCTCGCAAGACGTTGTCTGCGCGAAAGGACGGAATATGAGCACTCTCCAATCGAAGTACGACAGCGGAACAGCTGCAATGAGCATCGATAACGCCGCGCGCTGGCTGGGCCGTATGACTTTGGTCGTCGCGATCATCATGATCGGATGGGGCTTGAGTGTCATCCTCACCCAACCTGTCACCCCGTGGTTTGCCATATCGAGTGTGGTTTGGATGGCGCTATTGTTGATGTCCGCTATTTGGCAGCTGCGAGGCTCCTTCATCTCCATTGGGGCGTTGGCACTGGCCACCGCCGTGGTTTCACGCTTGTTCAGCATCCTGCGTTTGAACCCTCCGGCCAGCATCGCCGGTTTGAAACCCGATGATCTCGACCTGCTGGTCGCGACGGGTCCGGGCGTGCCGGGTTTTGAGATGCTGGGTTGGTTTCTGGGTGCTCTTGTGTTCGTCCAATTTTTGCTGCGGGCCACATCTGTCGCAGCATCGTCGGATTCGCGGGAAGTCTCGCTCTATGAGTCGGCCCTGACGTTCATCAGAGTCTATGTCGGGTTGATGTTCGTGCCTCATTTCGGGAGTCACATCCTCGGCGGGCCATTCCAATTCAAGATCTACACGCTCTATTTCGAGAGTCTCGGAATTCATATGCCCGCCATGCAAGTTGCACTCGCCGGATCGATCGAGCTCATTTCCGCCGTCGGACTCACATTGGGACTCTTCACGCGCCCGGTTGCCTTGCTCGGATCGGTGTATTTGCTGATGTCGATGGTGTTCGCTGTGCTGGGCGGCGGCCGCTATTCGGCGGACAGGGAACTATGGCGAAGCGAGCCGGCCCGCCGCCTCTTGCCTAAGGTCGTACGGGAAGTTTTGGCGAGCTAGCCAACTGCGCAACCCGCCCAAAAGCGGAGTTATGAACAAGCGCCCTCCTCTATAGGATTTGTCGGCGGTGAAAGCTCAAACGACAATTCTCGCCGATTGAACGAGGTGATAGCGCAAGGAGCCTTCGCTGCAACAGCTAGACACGCCGATCTTTCCGACCAGCTTCGGCAGACCTCCACAAATTGAATTTGTTCTCCAGCGCAGGGGCGTCGACGATAGCAGCGGATGATGTCAAACAGTTGCGCCCAAAATTCAGCCCAGGGGGACTCAGATGAAAAGCACCGCTAACGAGGATCGCACATCAAGTACGATGTCGGCTCGCATGGGCGTTGGTTCATGGATCATCTTGATTGTGCTCCTGTCGCTATTAGTCGCCACCGGCGTCGTCATCTATTTCGGCTGGACACTAGGGAACGGCATTGACGTGCCAACCTCAGGTTACGCCGCCATGGCGCTCGGGGTGATTGTTTCGCTGGCTGTCGGGTTCGGTCTCATGGCGCTTCTCTTTTACAGCAGCCGAAAAGGATATGACGAACCGCCAGTGATGATCGTCCCAGAAAACGACTCAACCGAATCAAAAGACGTTCCCGAGATAAAGTAACATCGGCAAGGCGATCCGATAAGTAATCGGACGAAGCGTTGGGCCTTGCAGAACCAACGCCCCGCGATAGATCTAAGCCAAGAATTGACGGGCCAGACGACGAGAATGTCTCTGCGATTCTCTCGAGCAAGAGACGCAGACGCTTCGTCTGCTCCTGGCTCTTGGGCCGAGCGCGAGGCCAGGCTCTCTCCCCGCAAAGAACGTGAAGAGGCGAAGCGGCGTCAGCTTCCTGGCATTTCCTGACGAAAAACAATCCAGCCCGCCTCATTGCAGCTGCGACCATTAACTGCGATTTTGCGGCTGGCCCACGAAAAGGAAAACACATGCCCCACGCCCTCACGAGTGACAATGTCCGGCTCTATTTCGAGGAAGCAGGCCAGGGAACACCGATCATCTTCCTGCACGAATTCGCGGCCGACCACACCAATTGGGAGCCGCAGATGCGTTACTTTTCGCGTGGACACCGCTGCATTGCCTATTCCGCGCGGGGCTATACGCCCTCGGATGCGCCGCCGTCGGCCGAGGTCTACACCTACAAGCATTTCTACACCGATGCGCTCGCGGTGCTCGATCATCTCAAAATTCCAAAAGCACATTTCGTCGGCCTGTCGATGGGCTCCTATTCGTCGCTGCAGGTCGGCCTGAACGCGCCGGAGCGCGCATTGTCCTTGACGCTGGCCGCCGTCGGCTCAGGCTCAAGCCTCGAAAACCTCGACGCCTTCCGCAAGCAATGCCAGGCAAATGCCGAACAATATGAGAAGATCGGCTCAGCGGAAGTGGCGAAAGCGACGCGCGAGGCGCCGGGCCGAATTCCGTTCCTGTTGAAGGACCCGCGCGGACACGCGGACTTCTACGACGCGCTGGCCCGCCACGATGCCAAGGGCTCGGCCAACACCATGCGCAGCTTTCAGGGCGGCAGGCCCTCGATCTACACGCTGGCCGAGACAATCCGGAAAGTCCCGACGCCGGCTTTGATCATCTGCGGCGACGAGGACGACAATTGCATCGAGCCGAGCATGTTCTTGAAGAAGCACCTGCCGGCATCAGGATTGGCGATCTTTCCGAAGTCGGGCCACGTGCTCAATCTCGAGGAGCCCGCGCTGTTCAATGAAATGGTGGAGCGCTTCATCGCGCTCGCCGAAGCCGGACGCTGGCCGCCGCGCGACCCGAGGTCGATCGTGTAGGGCGTCATTCCGGGGTGCGTCGAAGACGCGAACCTGGAATCTCGAGATTCCGGGTCTGGTTCGGACTATCCCGGAATGACGGCCAGATCTACTTCGCTTTCCCGGCGCGGCTCAGCAAAAACACACCCTGCTCGCCGAACATATTCCAGAACCACCAGGGCGCGCTGAGCCGCAGCGGGCGGCCATAGAGATCGAGCGCCACCGCCCGTTCCATCTTGACGTTGATCTCGTCACAGAGCTGCACGAAATCCTTGATGGTGCAGAAATGAATGTTCGGCGTGTCGTACCATGTCGCCGGCAGATTTTCGGTGCGCGGCATATGGCCGCCGACCAGCAATTGCAGCCGCATTTTCCAGAAGCCGAAATTCGGGAACGACACGATCGCGCGCCGCCCGATCCGCAGCAGATTCTCCAGCACCACGCGCGGCTGCCGCGTCGCCTGCAGGGTCTGCGACAGGATCACGTAATCGAAGGCGTCGTCCGGATAATTGACGAGGTCGGTGTCGGCGTCGCCCTGGACCACCGCGAGGCCTTTGGCGACGCATCGGTTGACACCCTCGCGCGACAATTCGATGCCGCGCCCGTCTATGCCGCGTGTCTCCAGCAGTTGCAGCAGATCGCCGTCGCCGCAACCGACGTCGAGCACTTTCGAATCACGCTCGACCATCTGCGCCACCAGGAGATGATCGCCGCGATAATGCCCGGTGTCCTGCGGCGCCATGCCGGGTAGCGGCAGAACCTGTTGCTGCATGGTCATGTCAGCTTCTTGGTCAGGCCGCGCGCCGCGCCGGCGGATTGCAGGAACGCGCGCGAGATCTCGAAAAATTCCGGCACGTCGAGCAGGAATGCATCATGGCCGCGGTCGGTTTCGATCTCCGCGAACGACACCCGCGCGCTCGAGGCGTTGAGCGCATGCACAAGCGCCCGCGACTCCGACGTCGGAAACAGCCAGTCGCTGGTAAACGACACCACGCAGAACCGGGTCTGGACGCCGCGAAAGGCTTGCGCCAGCACGCCGTTATGATCGGCGGCGATGTCGAAATAATCCATCGCCCGCGTCAGATAAAGGTAACTGTTGGCATCGAACCGTTCGACGAACGACGAGCCCTGATAGCGCAGATAGCTTTCGACTTGGAAATCCGCGTCGAACGAGAACGTCGGCAGCTCGCGATCCTGCATCCGGCGGCCGAACTTGCGGTGCAGCGCCGCGTCCGACAGGTAGGTGATATGCGCAGCCATCCGCGCGACGCCGAGACCGCGATGCGGATGGGTGCCCTCGTCGAAGTAGCGCCCGTTGTGCCAATCCGGATCGGCCATCACGGCCTGCCGGCCGAGTTCGTGAAACGCGATGTTCTGCGCCGAGTGGCGTGTGCTGCAGGCGACCGCCAGCACCGAGAACACGCGGGCGGGATAGGCCGCGGCGAGGCCGGCCCGGTCGAGCCCATGCAGCCGCCGATCACGTTTGGACAAATGATGAAGTAGCGGTCGGTGTCGAGCGGCCGGCCGGGGCCGACCGTGGTTTCCCACCAGCCCGGCTTTCCGGTCAGCGGATGCACATTGGCGACGTGCTGATCGAGGGTCAGCGCGTGGCAGATCAGGATGGCGTTGGAGCGGTCCGCATTGAGCTGACCATAGGTTTGATACGCGATCTGAAACGGCACAAGGTCGATGCCGCAATCGAGCCTTAGTGGCTGCTCGATGCCAAACAGCGCCACCAGCGAACTCGGGTGGTCCGCTTCGTGGGCGCGCTCCTCGGTATGGATCGCCGGACTTGGGATCGACTGCACCTTCACCATCTTGATACCGACCCCTTATGGAGGCTTCGAGAGACCTCGATGGAAATCAGGCCATAAAAAACCCGGCCTGAACATAAGTTCGACCGGGATCCCATCTGTCCCCGGCCTGTTTAGCGAGTTGTTTAACGTGGCTGCAAGCCGGCCGGCTCAAATGACCACGGAACCAGTTAATATTAGTTCCCGACGCTCATTTCGTCAAGACAAGCCTCGGGTTAACCAAACCGAGAGACGTCGTGGTGGGAAGGCGCCCTTGCGCCGTCTCGAACCATGAGACAGAACAGGATCACATCCTTCGAGACGCGGCGACGCCGCCGCTCCTCAGCATAAGGAAGAAGCTTTCGCTCAAGGTTTCAAGATGTCGCAATCGCCCCCCGCTCCGCCTTCGCTCGAGGTGCTGCGCAAGGAAATCGACGCCATTGACGCGCAGGTTCACAGCCTGTTGATGGCGCGCGGCGACATCATCGATCGATTGATTCAAGTGAAGCAGACCCAGGAGGTCGGTTCGGCCTTTCGCCCGGCGCGCGAAGCCGACATGATGCGCCGGCTGGTCGAGCGCCACCGCGGCATCCTGCCGCTCGACACCGTCGAGAGCATCTGGCGCGTCATCATCTCGACTTTCACTTACGTCCAGGCGCCGTTTTCGGTGCATGCCGATGTTTCGCTCGGCGAATCCGCGATGCGGGATTCGGCGCGCTTCCATTTCGGCTTCACCGTTCCCTATGTCTCGCATTTCAGCGCGCCGGCCGCGGTCGAAGCGGTCGCCAAATCCAAGGGCGATCTGGCCCTGGTCTCAGCCATTTCCAGCCGCTCCCCGTGGTGGATCGCGCTCGAAGCCGATGGCGCGCCCAAGATCATCGCGCGGTTGCCGTTCGTCGAGCGCGCCGATCATCCGGCGGCGCTGCCGGTCTTCGTGGTCTCGCGCGTCGCCGACAGCGCCATGGTGACCGAAGTCGAGATGTGGAGTGTGCGGGTGTCCGGCTGGAATGCCGAGATCGCGCGCGCATTGTCGCCGCTGGCCGAAATCGTCGCGGTGCCGGATACCGCCTTCGACGGCGCGGCGCTATTGGTGTCGATTGCCGGCCCAACTAGCCTGGAAAAGATCAAGTCGGCGCTGGTCGAGGCCGGGGCGTCGGTGCGTTCATCGGCACTCGTCGGCAGCCATGCAACGCGCTATACGGTGCCCCCGAACGGGGCAGCGAAATCCTGAGAAGCCGCCCCGTAATCCGGAGTTGAAGATGTCCCGACCCGTGCCGAATCCCGGCATTCTCGATATTGCGCCCTACACGCCCGGCAAGAGCCCGGTGCCGGAGCCGGGCCGCAAGGTGTTCAAGCTGTCGGCCAACGAGACAAGCAATCGGCCGCGTCTTTGGGCTCGATCCCGACCGCATCATCTGCGGCGCCGGCTCCGACGAACTCCTCAATTTGCTGGCGCACACCTATCTCAGCCGTGGCGACGAGGCGATCTCTACCACCCACGGCTTTCTGGTATATCCGATTGCGACGATGGCGAACGGCGCCACCAACGTCGTCGCGCCCGAAACCAATTTCACCGCCGACGTCGATGCGATCCTGAAGCTGGTCACCCCGCGCACCAAGCTCGTATGGCTCGCTAATCCGAACAACCCGACCGGGACCTATCTGCCGTTCGACGAGGTCAAGCGGCTGCGCGCCGGATTGCCGCCGCAGGTGCTGTTGGTGCTCGATGCCGCCTACTCCGATTACGTCTCGCGCAACGATTACGAACTCGGCATCGAACTGGTGGCGACATCAGACAACACGGTAATGACGCACACCTTTTCCAAGATTCATGGGCTCGCGGCATTGCGGATCGGCTGGATGTTCGGTCCGGCCCATATCGTCGATGCGGTCAATCGGATTCGCGGACCATTCAACGTCTCGACGCCGGCGATGCTGGCGGCGGTCGCGGCGATCCAGGACACCGCGCATCAGCAGATGTCAAAGACGCACACTGAAAAGTGGCGCAACTGGCTGACGGAGGAAGTGACAAAACTCGGCCTCAAGGTGACGCCGAGCGTGGCGAACTTCATCCTGATCCATTTTCCGCTCGACAAGGGCAGGACCGCGGCCGACGCCGACGCGTTTCTGACCAAGCGCGGCCTGGTGCTGCGCGCCTTGAGCAATTACGGCCTGCCGCACGCACTGCGCATGACCATCGGCACCGAAGAGGCCAATCGCCTGGTGATCGAGGGCTTGCGCGACTTCGTGGCGCCCAAGTGAACGCCGCGCCGCCATTCAAAAGGATCGCGCTGATCGGCTTCGGGTTGATCGGCGGCTCGATCGCGCGCGCCGCGCGTGAACAGGGGCTGGCGGGCGAGATCGTCACCACCGCGCGCTCGGCGAAAACCCGTGCGCGGGTAAAGGAGCTCGGCATCACCGATTCCGTGGTAGAGACCAACGCGGAAGCGGTTGATGATGCCGATCTCGTCATCCTGTGCATCCCGGTCGGCGCCTGCGGCGCGGTCGCACGGGAAATCGCAGCATATCTCAAGGCGGGCGCGATCGTGTCCGATGTCGGCTCGGTCAAGGGCGCGGTGGTCCGGGACATGGCGCCCTATTTGCCTGCCGGCGTGCATTTCGTGCCGGCGCACCCGGTGGCCGGCACCGAGCACTCCGGCCCGGATTCCGGTTTCGCTGAGCTGTTCATCAACCGCTGGTGCATTCTAACGCCGCCTGAAGGTTCAGATCCGGAGGCAATCGAAAGGCTGCGCGCATTCTGGACAGCGCTCGGCGCCAAGGTCGAGCTCATGACGCCGGACCATCACGATCTGGTGCTGGCGATCACCAGCCATCTGCCGCATTTGATCGCCTACACTATCGTCGGCACCGCCGATGAACTCGGCCAGGTGACCTCGTCGGAAGTGATGAAGTTCTCCGCCGGCGGGTTTCGCGATTTCACCCGTATCGCAGCCTCCGACCCGATCATGTGGCGCGACGTATTCCTCGCCAACAAGGACGCGGTGCTGGAAATGCTCGGCACCTTCAACGAGGATCTCTCCAAGCTCACCCGCGCGATCCGCCGCGGCGACGGCGAGGCGCTGTTCGAGCATTTTACGCGCACCCGTGCGATCCGTCGCGGCATCGTCGAGATCGGCCAGGATTCGGCTGCCCCCGACTTCGGCCGCCCGCACGCACATTTGGTGAAGAAGGCGGAGTAAACCTTAAGCGGAGAAAACCTCTTCGTCGTTCCCGCGAAAAGCGGAACCCGTAACCCCAACGTCTCGATAAGTCGCAAGCGGTGCGATGTATCTTTCTTCGTTTCACGAGCGCCTGTGGTTATGGGGCTCGCGCTCGCAAGCGCGCGCTTGGCCGGGACGACCGGGGCTAAAACAATGCCGGCACCTGCCCGACTTTCAGCGGTCCCAGGAACACCGCGCCGTCAACAAAGCGCAGTGGAAAGGCCCGCGCCTTTTTGCCTTCCAGCACCGCTTCCTTGCCGAGCGCGTTGATACCGGCGGCGACGCCGATATTGGCGTTCTGTTTGACCATCTTGCCGAGCCCGGGAATCGCTCGGTCCAGTGCGCCGAACAGGTTGTTGACGTCCTGGGTCTTGACGCCCGGTGCGACGCGATCGAGCGTCGCCTGCGGCACGCCCTCATCCAGCATTTTCTCGATGCCAAGCGCCGGAATGACCTTCTCGATGCCGGCGACCGTCATCTGCAATTCGCCGTCGAGACGGCCATTGGCGCTGAGGCCCAATGTGCCGGCGGCGACCGCAATCAAGTCGCCCTGGGCAATCCGGGACTGCACGATCTCGACATGACCGCCGGCGGCCTGGATCTCGCGAAAGCGCTGCGGCCAGGGTTTTGGCGAGAAATCTTTTAGGCCGCTCAGCATCGTCCGCACATCGGCATCGAACGGCTCTGCGAGCAGCGGATGCACTTCCTGCACGCTGCCGCCTTCGACCTTCAGCACGGTTTCAATCACCGGATGATCGAGCGCCGAGCCTTCGGCAAGTCGGCCGTGCAACTCGATGTGTTTTGCGCGCGCCAGCGGCGCCTGCATCGATCCATTGAACCGGTTGAGCTCGGGGTCGTCGAAGACGATGGAGGCTCGGTGGGGGACGGCCGGCAGCCCCACCACGCTAGAGCGGGCCCGGCTCCAATTCACCACCATCGACGGCTGCCGGCCGGTATCGGAGATCGTTGCCGGCGCGGTAAATTCCGCGATCAGCAATTTCGGATCGTAGACCTGCGCCACGACAAGGATTTCACCGAGCTTTGCGGTGATCGGCGTTGCCGTGGCGGCCTGCCCCGCGGTCTGCGATATCAGCGAAACACTGACGCCGTCGCAGCGGACTTCGAGGCGGAATGGGAAGCCGGCCACCGAGCGCTTCGCACAATCGTAGACCCGCCCGGACCTCGCCTCGCGCGCGCGCCAGGCGTCGGCCGCACCATCGACCTGAGAGGCCGAATAAAACCAGAACGCGCTCCACGCCGCAGCGGCGATAACGAGGAGGACGGGCATGATGAAAAGGCGCCAAAGCCGGCGCCGGCGCGGCGCGAGGGTGATATCGGACATGCGGCGACCTTTGGCTGATGATTTTGTCAAATGTAAGCGGCCAGCCCAGGCAGCGGAAGACGCGGAATTTTGCTTCGCTTCGCTTCGAGGTTCTGCTAGCCGTGCGCGCGATGCCAGCCAATATCCCGTCCGAAGCGGAAATGTCCAAAGGCGACCTCTGGGTGTTCGGTTATGGCTCGCTGATGTGGCGGCCCGGCTTCGAGTTTATCGAACAAGTCCCGGCGCGGCTGATCGGCGAGCACCGCGCGCTCTGCGTCTATTCGTTCGATCATCGCGGGACGCCGGAAAAGCCCGGCCTCGTGCTCGGGCTCGACCGCGGCGGCGCCTGCCGCGGCATCGCGTTTCGGATCGCGGCGAAGCGGCGCAACGATACCGTGCAATATCTGCGCAGCCGCGAACAGACCACCAACGTCTATCGCGAAGTGATGCGTTCGGTCTGGCTGGAAAACGAAGCCCGGCAGCGGGTCAGCGCGCTGGCTTACGTGGTCGACCGCGGTCATGTGCAATATGCCGGCCGGTTGTCATTGGCGGAGCGGGTCCGTCACGTGCAGCAGGGGCATGGCCGTTCCGGAAACAATCGCGACTACGTGCTGTCCACCGTGAAGTCGATCGAGGCGCAAGGCTTTCGCGACCAGCAATTGCATCAACTGGCACTTATACTGCACGACGACACGCCGCTACGTCTTCACCTTCCCTTGCAGGACGAAGCATAAGCAACAACCGCCTTACGCCGACGCCGAACCCGGCACGCGGCCGAACAACTGCGCCTGCTCCCGGCGCGCCGTTTCGACCAGGCGGTTGGTGGCGTCCTCGATCACGCTTGAGACGCGCGCGATGAATTCGCGGCGCGGCAGGCCGGGCGGCAACAGATCGAGAAATTCGACCACCAGCGTTCCTGGATAGCGCATGAACGTCCGGCGCGGCCAGAACAGCCCCGAATTGAGCGCCACCGGCAAACAAGTCACGCCGCAATCGACATAGATCTGGGCGACGCCGGTCTTGTAGTGCGGCGGCGCGTCCACCGCGGTTCGCGTGCCCTCGGGAAAGATAACGAGCTGACGGCCGCGCCGAACTTCCTCGCCGGCGCGGCGCGCCATCGCCAGCAACGCGCGGCCGCCGGCGCTGCGATCAACCCCGATCATGTTCGACTTGCTCAGATACCAGCCGAACAGCGGAATCCATTTCAGTTCGCGTTTGACGATAAA
>WNFI01034651.1_pt1 | contig 11490 bp, 8 predicted proteins | sample 5400471 | NCBI WGS metagenome assembly WNFI01 (sample SAMN13153348, study PRJNA577476) | soil metagenome | isolation source: 100 cm saprolite on Douglas fir-dominated hillslope | place: USA:California | collected 2013-09-17
TCGGTCAGCGGCGTGGCGGAAGCGGTGACGGCGCCGAGGATGACCGCAAGAATGCCGGGACGAAAATATCTCATGGCTTGATGACGTAGAGGGAAATGCGGCGGTTGCGCTGGGCTTCGACCAATTGCGGCTCGGGCTTGGCCTCGTAAGCCGTGTAGATGGCCTTCAGCAGGGCAAGTTCCCTGATGGGCTCGCTGCCGACCTTGGTGATGATGTCGCCGCGGGCGAGTCCGGCCTCCCCGGCGGGATACCCCGGCTGCACGCCGAGCACAATCACGCCGGTCTGGTCGGTCAGCTGGTTTTCGCGGGCATAGGCGCGCGAGACCTTGCGCACGGTGAGCCCCCATTTTTCAAAGGCCCATTCCTCGCCCACCTGGCTTTCCAGTTTTTCGGTCTGCACGGTGAACTCAACCGTCTGGTTGCCGCGCTTCACCCCGAGGTTCACCTTGGCCCCGACGGGCAGGCTCGCAATGGACTGCTGGATGGGCGGCAACTGCTCGGGAAAACGCCCGTCCACCTTGCGGCCGTTCAACGTCAGGAGCACATCGCCCGCGCGGAGGCCGGCCTTGGCCGCGGGCGAGCCGGGATCGACGCTGTTGATGAGCATGCCGGTGTTGCTGGCCAGTTCGTAGAAGCGTTCGAGGTCCTGCAGCACGCCCGGCACCACGCCGATGTAGCTGCGGGTGATGGAGCCCTCGCTCACCAGGGCGGCGGCGACCTTGCGGGCCACATTCGCCGGGATGGCAAAACCGAGGTTATCCGCCCCGATGAAACCGCGCGAGTTGATGCCGACGACCTTGCCATCCTCGGTGACCAGCGGGCCGCCGCTGTTGCCGGGATTGATGGCGGCGTCGGTCTGGAGCCAGGTGTTGAACGCGCCGGTCTCGTAGCCGTTCACGCCGCGGCTGTCCTCAAAGTAGCGGTCGGGATTGGAAATGATGCCGCGCGTGACGGTGCGCGTCAGGCCGTGCGGCGTGCCCACGGCATACACGGTCTGGCCGGCGAAGAGTTCGTCCGAGTTGCCGAAATCGGCCGAGGCGAAGCTGAGCCCGCGGCGTTTCACCGCGTCCAGGTCGATGCGCAGCAACGCCAGGTCGGTCCAGTGGTCCCAGCCGACGAGCTTCGCCCCGACGCGCTCAAGGCTGGCCAGGGTGATGGAAACCTCCACCGCCTGCGGACTGACCACATGGGCATTGGTCAGCACCAGGCCGTCGCTGGAGATGATCACGCCCGAGCCGACCCCGCCGGTGATGCGCTTGGTGCCCTCGGTGAATTCGATTTCCCGCACATCGATGCGGACGACGGCCTCCAGCAGGCGGTTGAATCCGCGGCTCATGGCCGCGTCGGCGGAAAGCGCCAGGCCGAGCATGAGCAGTGAGGCCGCGGCCATTCGGCAGATGATTGACGGTGGAGGGGAATGTCTCAATGTGGCGGGTTTTACTCGATGGCTACCAATTGCAAAGACTACGACTTTCTAAAGATTGAGCCGCATTGGCAATCTTTCTGGGAGAAAACCAAGGCTTTTCGCGCCGAAAATGGCTCGGCCAAGCCGAAATATTACGTGCTCGACATGTTCCCCTATCCGTCGGGTTCGGGACTGCACATCGGCCACCCGGAAGGCTACACCGCCACCGATATTCTGGCCCGCTGCAAGCGGGCGCGCGGCTTCAATGTGCTCCACCCGATCGGTTGGGACGCCTTCGGCCTGCCCGCCGAGCAGCATGCGGTGAAGACTGGAACACACCCGGCGGCCAACACGCAGAACAACATCGTCACCTTCCGCCGGCAGATCAAGGCGCTCGGCTTCTCCTACGACTGGGACCGCGAGCTGGACACGACCGACCCGAAATATTTCCAGTGGACGCAGTGGATTTTTCTCCAGCTCTTCAAAAAAGGCCTGGCTTACGTCGATGAGCGCCCGGTGTGGTGGTGCCCGGAACTTAAGACCGTGCTGGCCAACGAGGAGATCGTGGACGGCAAGTCCGAGGTCGGCGACTATCCCGTTGAGCGCCGCAACCTCCGCCAATGGGTGCTGCGCATCACCGCCTACGCCGAGCAGTTGCTTGACGGGCTCAAGGACGTGGACTGGCCCGACTCGACCAAGCGCATGCAGGAGGCCTGGATCGGCCGCAGCGAGGGCGCCGAGGTGCGGTTCAAGCTGGAGAATCCCGAGCTGGGCGACCTGAAGGTTTTCACCACGCGGCCCGACACGCTGTTCGGCTGCACCTACATGGTGGTCGCACCGGAGCACCCTCTCGTCGACTCGCTCACGCTGCCCGCCCAGCGCGGCGCGGTGGATGCCTACCGGCGGAAGGCCGCTGGCAAGAGCGATCTGGAGCGCACCGACCTCGCCAAGGACAAAAGTGGTGTTTTCACAGGAAGCTACGCCATCAACCCGGTTAATAACGAGCGTGTGCCGATCTGGAGCGCCGACTACGTGCTCATGGGCTACGGCACCGGCGCCATCATGGCCGTGCCCGCACACGACAAGCGCGACCTAGAATTTGCAAAACAATATAAGAAAGATGGCATAGAAATTCGTGCGGTTGTCGGGCAAACAAGGCCTTATACCGTTGGCGATCCCGAGAGCGTCGCGGCATTGGCTAAACGGGCATACTTCACGATTAACGGAAAAGAAACGGTCGTTTATTATAGCGATGAGCGGTGTCTCGAAGAGGAGGGTGTAGCAGTTAATTCTGATTTCTTGGATGGTCTTCCTACGCCGCAAGCAAAGGAGAAGATCATTTCGTGGCTGGAGACAAAAAAAGCCGGCACGCGGCGCATCAACTACAAGCTCCGCGACTGGCTCTTCTCGCGCCAGCGCTACTGGGGCGAGCCGTTCCCGATCGTCTGGGTCAGCGAAGCCGATTACCGTCACGCCGCGACCATCCGCAAGGATCTGCCCGCGCAACCGGTGAAGTTTGTCGAGCAGGGTGTCACACACTTTGCCCTGCCGCTGCCCGACGCGGCCCTGCCGCTCGTCCTGCCTGAGGTGCACTCCTACCTGCCCAGCGGCACGGGCGAAAGCCCGCTGGCCAACGAGACCGCGTGGCTGGAAATCTGGTTCAATGTGGAAACCAGCGCCGCCGTGTCCGCGACGCAACCCAGACCGGCCGGCGACAGCTGGGTGCGTGGCCGGCGGGAGACGAACACGATGCCGCAGTGGGCCGGCTCGTGCTGGTATTATCTACGCTACCTCGACCCGCGCAACGCCACGGCCATCGCGAGCCCGGAGGCGATGAAGTATTGGGACGTGCCCGATCTCTATGTCGGTGGCGCGGAGCACGCGGTCTTGCACCTGCTCTACGCGCGTTTCTGGCACAAGGTGCTCTTCGATCTTGGCGTCGTGCCGCAAGCCGAGCCGTTCAAGAAGCTTTTCCACCAGGGCATCATTCTGGGCGAGGACGGAGTCAAGATGTCCAAGAGCCGCGGCAACGTGGTGAATCCCGACGACATCATCCGGGCCTACGGCGCGGATTCACTGCGCCTCTATCTGATGTTCCTCGGACCGCTCGAGGCGATGAAACCATGGAACCCCAAGGGCATTGAGGGTGTTCATCGTTTTCTTCGCAAAGTCTGGCGCGAGTGCCTTAACGAGGAGGGCGCGGTCAATCCCCGCATCTCGGCCAACGGCCGGCTTACGGCCGAGACCGACAAGCTGCTCCACGAAACCATCCGGAAAGTAGGCGACGACATCGAGGGCCTCCACTTCAACACCGCCATCTCGCAAATGATGATCCTGGCGAACGCGCTGCAAAAAGAACCCGCCCTGCCCCGCGCCGCGATGCAGGACGTGTTGCGTCTGCTCGCGCCCTTCGCGCCTCACCTCGCGGAGGAGTTGTGGGCCCGGCTGGGCGGGACCGCATCAATCATGACTGCCGGCTGGCCGGTGTTCGATCCGGCCAAGCTTGTCGCGAGCACCATCAAGATCGTCATCCAAGTGAACGGAAAGCACCGGGGTGATGTCACGGTTGGCGCTGATATCGCCGAGGCTGAATTGGCCCAACTGGCCTCGGCCAACCCCAAGGTAGCACCCCATATTGGTGCGAAACCTATCAAGCGGACTATTTATGTAAGAGGCCGCTTGATTAATCTTTTGGTATAGAGAGCTATGTATTTCCGATTAATATGCGGATTTTACCCTTGAAATAGGTGTAACACCCTAGTCTAATCCGGGAGTCAGACCGAAGCAGTTTCACCTGAACAGGTAACTGTGCTAGCTATATTTTAATCAAGGCCATGAAAACCAACCTAGTTCGCATTTTAATGCTCAGCGCCATGGCGCTCTTGGCCGTCTCTCCGACTGTGTTTGCGCAGCGCCAGCTCGGCAAGAAGAAGGGGCCCACCAGCAAACTCTATATCGCCGAATCTGTCGGTGACACACAGATTCAGACCGGCGACAAAATCTATACTGCCCGCCAAGCCACCGCCTTTGATGCCCCCGGCACGGTGATAGAAACCGCGGAAAACTCACGCATCGCCTTTGTCTATTCAAACGGCATGGGCATGTCGATCGGGGGAAACAGCCATCTTGAAATCAACCGTTTCGACCAGGAGCCGTTTGCCCCCAACCGGAACGCCGGTGCGGATACGGCCGTGGAGCCTTCAATCTCTCTGAGCGATATCCATCTGACGCGCGGGACCATGGGCATTTCCACCAGTCAGTTTGTCTCGGGCAGCTCCCTGCTCTGCTCCACTCCGCTGGCCTCGATCAATGTCCGTGGTGGCAGAATCTCGATCGAGACGACCGCTACTGAGACGATCATCGATTTGCTGGAGGGCGACGCCACCGTGCGCACGGGAGACAAAGACAACGGTGGTTACGTTCTCCATCCCGGTGAACGTATCATCATCCGTCTGGTCTCCCCCAGTCAGCCATTCTTTGTCAGTGTAATCCAGACTCCCTCTGAAGCACTGCTGGTCGTCAGTGAGCGCGTCAGCCTCGCCTCCAACGCACGCAAGACGGTCACCTTTGAGGTCATCGAGCAAAAGTCCGCGCAGGGTCTCGATGGGCCACCGGTGGAAAGCACCGCGGCAGGCACCCCAACCATCGGTTCGCCGTCCGCAGGCGGCGGTGGCACGGAGGAAATAGTGGCCAAGCCCACGGTCCCCCAGAATCCGCCGGTCAACATCGTCATCAGTCCCGATCGGTTGCCGGGAGGCTGAGTTGGAAGATGAACCTGTCGTGATTCCTCCCGGCAAAGGCAGACTATATCTTCTCGGGGTTTTCACTCTTGGGCTGGCGCTGCCCCGAGCCCCGGCGTTGCTCAATATCGACGGCTCGCGCAACCAGCTTTTTGTCTTTGGCAGCGTGGCCTTCGCCTACAACTCGAATGTCTTTTCCGATTACACCAACCGCGCCGATTACACGATCACCGCGGACGCCGGGGTCGACCTGAAGCGCCGGGCCGGCATCATCGCGGTCAATGCGACGGTCAAGGTCGACTATGTTCGTTACGGCAAATACTCCGACGAGAATGCCGTCAACCCCGGTTTCTACATTGAATTCAACAAGACCACCGGCCGCACCACCGGCGCCATCACCATCAATGCCTTTCGCGAGAGCCGGGCGGACAGCGCGGTCAACCTGCGGACCAGCTCCTGGAATTTTCCCCTCGGCCTCAGCCTGAAATACCCGGTCAACGACAAATTCTACGTGACGTCATCGACGAGCTATTTGCAGCGCCGTTACCCGGCCAGCACCGCCCTGGCCAATTACACCGACTACACCGAGGGGCTGGATTTGTTCTACGTCTACACCTCGAAGCTGGATCTCGTCGGCGGCTACCGCATCCGCGTCTCCCGGACCTCCATCGGCAACAACACCACGGACCATTGGTTCAACGTCGGCGCCACTGGCGGGTTGTTGGCCAAGCTCAGTGGCAGCATCCGCCTCGGCTACCAGATCCGGGAGACCAGCGGGAGCGGCGGCGAAAATTTTGCCCAGGTCAATGCCTCGGGCTCGCTCAGCTGGCCGGTCACCCGCAAACTGGGCCTCAGCGGCTCAATCAACCGGGATTTCAACACCATCGCGACCGGTGCCTCGGTTGACTCGACGGGCGTAGCCTTGCGCGCCACCTACGCCTTCACCCGCAAAATTGAATTTGGCAGCGGTGTCGGTTATGGTCGCAATAAATTCCTCGCCCGCGACCAGCCGCCCCGGACTGATGATTTCTTCAGCTTTGACGTCAGCGCCCACTATAAGATGAATGAACAGCTTTCACTCGGGGCCAGTTACACCTATTTTCGCAATTCATCGAATATAAGCTTTTCACAATTTGACCGCCAGGGATTCTCCTTCGATATCGCGAGCCGTTACTGAACCATCGCCATGAAAGTTACCCGCCACCTTCTCCCCTTCCTCGCCGCCCTCACCCTTTGGGGCGCGCTGCCGGCGCACGGCCAGGGCACTGGCAAAATGGACAAGAAGAATTACATCCACACTCTCACCATGGCCGACCGCCTGCGCGTGGCGGTCTATCAGGAGGATGACCTCACCACCCTGGTCCGGGTCGATGCCCGCGGTCACGTCAATCTGCCCCTGCTCGGCGAGATCACGATCGGTGGCCTCACCCTCGTCGAGGCCCAGACCGCGATTGAAAACGCCTACAAGGAAGGCCGCTATCTCCGCAATCCGCAGGTTACGATCAATGTGGAGGAGTATGCCGTGCGCGAAGTCTCCATCTCCGGCCAGATCCGCAATCCCAGCCGCTATACCCTCCCCAACCATAATCAAGGGTAAAAAGGTTAACAAATCCGACGACGATAACTTCCTGCTTCAGGCCGGCGACAACGTCTATGTGCCCGAGCGCCTGATCTGATTTTATCCAACCAATGTCCGCCCCCGACGTCCTTCCCTCCACCGCCCCCGTCAGGTCCTCCGGACCGTCCCTACACGGCAACGACAATCAGGTGGTGGAGCGTCGGTCACTCCGGGATTATTACATCATCCTTCGCGAACGTCTCTGGATCGCCCTGCCCGTCTCCCTGCTCGTCGCCCTTTCCGTTGGTTATTATCAGGCGCAGGAGACCCCCCTGTATTCCAGCACCGCCACCTTGCAGTTCGAGCGCCCGGAACGCGTCGTGCTCAGCGAACAGGTCGTCGACTCCACCCCGCGCTCCGAAATCGACCTCAACACCAATCTCCAGACCCTCGGCAGCGGCCGTTTGCGCACCATGGTCGCGCAGTCGCTGACCCCCGACGAAATCAAGCGCCTGCAGCGGCCTTACCTCAAGGACGTGGCCGCGGGGGCCAATGCCCCGTCGGTCGGGGAACTGCTCGGCAGCATGACGCCCGTGTCCATCCGCAACAGCTTCCTGATCACCATCACCGTGACCCATCGCGACGCGGAGGGCGCGGCTCTGCTCGCCAACCGCTACGTCGAGCAGTTCATGCGCTACCTCATCGAGAACACCGGCAACAAAAACGAGGCCGCCGTGGAATACCTGAAGAGCCGGGCCGAGGTGCTCCGCAAGGAATCGGAGGCCGCCGAGGGCCGGCTGCAGGACTACCGCCGCAAGCACAACCTCGTCTCGCTCGACAACAGCATGAATATCATCGGCGAGCGGCTGCGGGCCATCAATTCCACCCTGACCGGCGCCCGGCTCGCCCGCATCGATATCGAGACCCTGCTCAGCCAGATTGAAAAAATGAAGAAAGAAAACGGCAGTCTCCTTGAGATCGGCTATATTTCCGCCTACGGCAACATCCCGTCGCTGAAGGCCCAGCTGGCCGAGTTGAGCAAGCAGCAGTCCATTCTCAGCGAGCGCTACCTCGAGCGCCACCCCAAGATGGTGGACCTCGCCAATTCCATCGACGTGGTCTCCGCCCAGATTACCCGCAACATCGAGCAGTCCATCTCCGACCTGCGCACCCAATACGTCAAGCTGCAGGACACCGAGGCCTCCTATCAGCGCGAATACCGCGAGGCCGAGAAGGAAAACCTCCGGCTCGGCGAGCTCTCCGTCGAGTTCAAAAGCCTGGAAAGCCAGGCCCAGGCGGCGAAGAACAACTACATCCAGATTCTGGACCGCCTGAACCAGACCACCACCTTGAAGAACATCGAGAATATCCCGGTCCGGCCGCTCGATCGTGCCCTCCCCGCCGGCGCCCCCTTCACGCCCAATCTCCGCAACATCATCAAGACCAGCATCGGCCTGGGCGTGCTCATCTTTGCCGGCGTCGCCATCGGCCTCAGCTTCCTCGACGACCGCGTCAAAAGCGCCTGGGACGTCGAAGGCTTTATTGGCGCCCATCTGCTCGGCATCATCCCCGAACTCGGCGACGTGCCCGACACCGAGAAGCACTCCCTCGTCAACAGCAACAAGACCTCCCCCGGTTCCGAGGCCTTCCTCAGCGTCTACAGCGCCGTCAAGATCCAGTCCAAACTCGACTTCCCGAAGTCCATCCTCGTCACCAGCACCATCCCCGGCGAGGGCAAAACGATGATCAGCTGCAACCTCGCCGCCGCATTCGCCCGGCACGGCAAGCGGGTGCTGCTCATGGACTGCGACATGCGCCGGCCGATGCTGCACCGCCACTTCAAGCTCACCAACGAGGTCGGCCTCATCGCCTGGTTCGAATCCGGCGCCAAGATCCCCGCCGATCCTTTCACCGACCAGTCGCTCGGCTTCACCAAGGTGGATGAGAACCTCTACCTGCTCCGCTCCGGCGGCCGCTCCAAGAGCCCCACCGAGTTGCTTGAGACCCCCGTCTTCGGCCAGTTCATCGAAGCCATGAAGCAGCACTTCGACCTCGTGGTCGTGGACTCCCCGCCGATGGGCGCGGTCACTGACTCGCTCCTCATTGCCGAGCACACCGACGAGGTCCTCTACGTGTGCCGCTTCAATCGCGCCTATCGCAAGCACATCCGGCTCTACATCCGCCAGATTCGCGAAAGCAAGAACGAGCTGCTCGGCATCGTGCTCAACGGCCTCTCCGCGCGCCGCATCGAGTATTACAGCAATTACCGCTACTACCGCAGCTACAAGAAATACTACGGCTCCCAGTCCTAGTTGTGCCGCGCGCAACCAGGGCGGGAGACTCGCAGTCGTAGCCGTCCCACGGCGAGGTCGCTCGAGTAAAGCGGTTGGTTGGAGCGCGGGCGACCCCGCTCGCGAAGGCTCTTTTTAGTTTGTAGGAGCCTGCTTGCAGGCGATTCGATGGTTCCTCATCTTCCCCCCGTGCCCTCCGCCTTCCTGCCCGATAATTTTGACCCCAAGCGCCCCGTCGCCCTGATCGCCGGTCGTGGCAGCTATCCGGTCATCACCGCCGCGGCCATCCGCGCCGCCGGGGTGCCGCTGCGCCTCATCGCGATGGACGACGAGACCGAGCCGGGGCTCATCGCCAGTTTCCCGGCCAAGGAGCGCGTCACGCTCAACGTCGGCCAGGTCGGCAAGATGCTCGACACCCTCAAGGCCTTCGGCGCGGGCTACGCGCTCATGGCCGGGCAGGTAAAACCCAAGAAGCTCTTCCATGGCCTGGTACCCGACCTCAAGGCGGCCTCGATCCTTTTCTCCCTCAAGCGCCGCAATGCCGAGACCATCTTCGGCGCCATCGCCGTCGAGATCGAGCAGCTCGGCGTCACCCTGCTCGACGCCCGCGCCTTCATTGACGACCAACTCGCCACGCCCGGCGCGATGACCGGCAAGCTGGGCATCGATGAGGAATACCTGCAGCACGGCATCCACATCGCCCGCGAGATCGCCCGGCTCGACATCGGCCAGGGCTGCGCCGTCCGCAAGGGCACCGTGCTCGCCGTCGAGGCCTTCGAGGGCACGGACGACATGCTCCGCCGCGCCGGGAAATTCAAGACCGACGAGACCCTCTTTGTCAAAACAGTGAAGGCCCGGCAGGATTTCCGCTTCGATGTGCCCGTCTTCGGCTTGCGCACGCTGGAGACCATGCACGAGGCCGGCCTCGGCGCCGCCGCGCTGGAAGCCGGCAAGGTCATCGTGCTCGACAAGCCCGCCGTGCTCGCGCAGGCCCGGACCTGGGGTATCACGCTCCACGGTTTCTGAGGCCTCTGCCCGACTTGCACTTTGCCCGGTTACCGCGCACCTTGCCGCCATGCCCGCCGACATCGTCGAAGTCTCCATCAAAGGCCTGATGCCCACGGCCAACGGCTGCGCCGTGTTCCTCGGCAACGAGGAGAAAACCTTCGTCATCTACGTCGATCCCAGCGTCGGCAGCGCCATCTCGATGACCATCAATGGCGTGAAAAAAGAGCGCCCGCTCACGCACGACCTCATCGGCCACCTGCTCCTGGGTTTCGAGATCAGCCTCGAGCGCATCATCATCAACGACGTCAATGACGGCACCTACTTCGCCCGCATCATCCTCCACATGCAGAACGAGCTGGGGCGCAAGTTTCTCGAGCTCGACGCGCGGCCCAGCGATTCCATCGTCCTCGCGCTCCAGCAGAAGCGCCCGATTTTTGTCGCCCGCAAGGTCTTTGATCTCGTCGAGGACATGACCGAGATCCTCGAGCGCGTGCTCAAGCAGCAGAAGGAAGAGCCCAAGGACGAGGGCGACCAGTAGATTTCTTCATGTAGGAGCTTGCTTGCAAGCGATACAACCCTCGCCTGTAAACAGGCTCCACTACGGTGCGCCGGACTATTTCTTCACCGAGTTCTTCCGGGTGCATGCCCAGTCGCGGCCGGAGAAGCACATCCTCCGGTCCATCACTGAAAACCAGACCGGCCGGCCCGTCTTCGCCCAGCTTATCGGCGAGCATGTGCCCGACATGGTTCGCACGGTGAAGGAACTGCTCCAATATCCTGTCGCCGGCATCGATCTCAACATGGGCTGTCCGGCCCCCAAGATCTACAAGAAGAACGTCGGCGGCGGCCTGCTGCGCGATCCGGCCAAGGTGGACGAGCTGCTCGGCGCCCTGCGCGACGCCGTGCCCGGCCTCTTCACCGTCAAGATGCGCATCGGCTTCGACTCGACGGAGAATTTCGAGCGCATCCTCGACCTCATCAACAAACACTCGGTCGATCTGCTCAGTGTCCACGGCCGCACCGTGAAGGAGATGTATCGCAGCGACGTCCACTACGACTACATCAGTGTCGCGGCCCGCACTGTCCGCTGCCCCGTGCTGGCCAACGGCAATGTCACCTCGGCCGACAAGGCCGCCACTGTGCTCGCCGAGACGGGTGCGGCAGGCCTCATGATCGGCCGCCATGCCATCCGCAACCCGTGGATTTTCCGCCAGACCCGGGAGAAGCTCTCCGGTCAGGCGGTCACGCCCGTCACCCTCGCCGATGTCCGCGAATACATCGCCAGGCTCTACCGTGAAACCCAGGCTCCAGGCGTTCCGGAGGGCGCGCACGTCGCCAAGATGAAGAAATACCTGAACTTCGTCGGCCAGAGCGTGGACGCCGGTGCCACGTTCCTGCACGACATGCGCCGGGCCATGACCGAGGCCGAGCTTTTTGCGGTCTGCGACCGCCATCTGTTGGCCGAACCCACCAAGTTGTTTTCGCCCG
>WNFI01057406.1_pt1 | contig 11489 bp, 15 predicted proteins | sample 5400471 | NCBI WGS metagenome assembly WNFI01 (sample SAMN13153348, study PRJNA577476) | soil metagenome | isolation source: 100 cm saprolite on Douglas fir-dominated hillslope | place: USA:California | collected 2013-09-17
GTTCGACCGCGCCTTCGAACAGGTAGGTCACTGTGGCAAGATTGATGTGCGGGTGCGGCCGAACGTCCATTCCCTGGCCCGCGGGCAAGCGCGCAGGTCCAAACTCGTCAACGAAGATGAATGGTCCAACCATCGTCCGCTCGCGGTTCGGAAGCGTTCGGTTCACCTTGAAGTCGCCGAGGTCATGGGTGACGGGCACGATGACTTGCATCAGGTTTCTAACTCCTCTGTGCCTTGATCTACATGCGGATCGCACGCATCGATTGAGTCCGCCACGCGGTAATAAAGACGTCGGCAATTAGGCATAGCGGAATAAGGACTGCCAGGGCCTGCATAATATTTCCGCCTGCCAGACTGAAGTTGTCTCCAGCGAAGGGCTAGAGATTGTTCGCATCCGGCTCCTTGGCGCGGATCGACAATGCATGGACTCGCGACAGTATGAGATCGCCGAGCGCCGCATAGATCATCCGCTGTCGCTCGACTCGGCTCTTGCCGGCGAACGCGGCGCTCTCGATGTATAAAGTGAAATGGCTTTCGCCGACCGGATTATATCCGCTGTGGCCGCGATGCTGCTCGCTTTCGTCGACCAATTCGATCTTTGTCGGCGACAGCGCCAAATTCAGTTGGCTCAGCATTTGGGCGGCGACCGGGCCGGTTTTTTGGGTGTTCATTGCCCCTATATAGGGGCGTTCAATGGCGTCGAAACAATCAAGGATGCACGGACGTGTGGAAGGGGCAAGGGCGCGATGCGCGATCCCCGGTTGCACTGCGCCCGGCGAATATAAAGCGCCGCTCCAGCCGGCCAATTTCGACGGTCCCGGCGCATGGCGATTTCTCTGTCTCGACCACGTGCGCGAACATAATGCGAAATACAATTTCTTCGATGGAATGAGCCCGAATGAGATTTACCACGCCCAGTCGCCGCTCGGCGGGTGGGAGCGCCCAAGCCATCGATTCGCCGCGAACGGCGCGGATCCGCTGCCAAGGTGGAGCGACTTCCACGACCCGCTTGAGGCGATCTCGGGCCGCTTCAGGAGGCAGGAGTACGGGTCCAATTCGCGGTTCAGCAAACCCGAGCGCCGAGCCCTCTCCGTGCTTGGCCTTGGCGAGGACGCTGACCGCTACAAACTGCGTGCACGCTATTCAGCACTCGTCCGTCGCTACCATCCCGATAAGAATGGCGGCGACCGAAGGCATGAGGTCCGGTTGAGCGAGGTGATCGAGGCGTACCAGCTGTTGCGCAAGTCGCAGGCCCTTGCCTAATCGCGATCGGGCGCGCCGCATGGGAACAGCGGCCGATATGGGCGCGCTTCTTCGACGCATCGCGAGACTGCCGGGTGCTGGAGCAGCCTGGTCCTATACGCTTAGCTCTTTGCGCGCGGCCTCGACGCCATAATCGTCCCGGCAGTCCTCCGGGCGAATTGGGTCGGTCGCGATCTTCTGCATGTTGTTCATGACGTAGAGATCGAAGAAGCGGTCGAGGAATCGGACACGCCGGCCGATATGTCCATCGGGGATCCAGTCGTTCGGTCCGCGATGGTGGGTTTGGAGATGTTCAATGACGACACTTGCTTCGGATATCGGCTTGCCCGCATCGATCAGCACCGGAAACTTGCCAAAGGGCCAGTAGCGCTTCAGCTCCAAAAAGAACGGTGCGGGGTCTTCAACGTTAAGCTGTCGGTACCGAAAACTGGTTCCGTCAGCATAAAGCGCGATCAGCGCCTTTTGCGTGTAGGATGAGAAGGGGTGACCGAAGAGTTCGAGGGTCATGCGTTCAGAACATCCAACATCATTGACCCTTCGTCAGCCAAACCGCCCGGTCGTTCCCGATCATTGATGCTCGAGAAGAACTGGCCGCGGCACTCCAATCTGCTCAAAAACATAATCTTCGGGTATTTCGCCGCCGGGCGGAAGCGCGCGGCGCAACTGCGCCACGGCTTTCCGTTTGCCGTCGGAGCAGCGATTTCTTCCTCGAGGAGCGCATTGCGCGCTTCCCGACAGGCTGGGCTCTCGTCGAGGAAAGCCATGCGTTGGAAATCGCTTGCCATTTTTCAGGCCTCGACACGAACTCCCTCGACTGCTGCATCAAGCGCAGCGATGTCGATTTTTTTCATTTGCATCATCGCATCAAACCCGGCCTTCGACTTCGCCGGATCTTTCTCCGCCATGAGCTGCGTCAGGCGTTTGGGAGTGATCTGCCACGAAAGCCCGAACCTGTCCTTGCACCACCCGCAGACACTTTCCTCGCCGCCATTCTTGGTGATCGCGTCCCAATAACGGTCGGTTTCTTCCTGATTCTCAGTTTCGATTTGGAAGCTGACGGCCTCGTCAAAGGTGAATTCGGGGCCACCGTTCAAAAGCATTAACGGCATGCCAAGAATCGTCGCTTGGACGACGAGCACGTCACCCGCCTTGCCGCTTGGATAGTCGCCGGGCGCCCGTTCGATCGAATCGATCCTGCTATCGGGAAAAGTCTCCGCGTAAAAACGCGCGGCCTCTTCCGCGTTCTTGTTGAACCACAGGCACGGCTGGATCTTCCTCGACATGCTGCTCTCCTTGTTAAAGGTTATGCGGCGCCAACGAGCGCAAACTCGGCTCCCTGCGGGTCGATACCGATAAGAATGTGGTCTCCGCCCGGCACTTCCATCGGGCCCATGACGATCTTGCCGCCATTTGCTTCAGCAGTTTCTTTGCCTCTCGCGATCGAGGGCACCCGGAAGTAATAGCGCCAGTGCGGCTGTTGGCCTTCCATTGTTCCGGCGACTGCTCCGATCGTCACCCCGTTCTGCTCGAAAAAGCGATATTCGCCATTATCGCCCATCGGCATGAAGTTGTCGCTCGTCCAGCCAAACTGTTCGCCATAGAAGCGGCGCGCAGAAGCGGGATCCGAAGAGTTAAGCTCGTTCCATCCGACCCGCTGTTCGATGTTCGGCGCGAACACGTCGCTCTTGGCGTTTGGATCGCTTGCGGGCGGTATGGGCTTCATGATGTAGAAGGGCGCGCCTTGGGGGTCGGCGACCATCGCCACTCGGCCGACATCCGGTATGTCGAAGGCAGCAAGATAGGTCTTGCCTCCAGCCTTCTCGATTGCAGCCACCGAAGCATCGACGTCGGCAACGTGGATATAGCCAAGCCAGGTCGGACGGGCGCCATGTTGCTTCATGTCCTCGCTAAGCGGGAGGAGGCCGCCTGAGAACTTGCCGTCGCTGCGTCCGATCATCCGGTAGCCGTTGGGGAATTGGGACTTGGATTCGATGGTCCAGCCGACGACAGCGTCGTAAAAGGCCTTTGCTCCATCTGGATCCGGAGTCACCAGCTCGTACCAGATGAAGTCGCCTTGGGGGCTGGTTTGGTTGTCCTGCGCCAATGATGGCGAGGGCGCATCGCGAACGTCGGTCATGATCAAACCTCCTTTTCAAGTTGATTGCAGCCCTGTTCATCCGCCCCAGAACATGCGCTTGCCGTCAAACGGCATGGGCTGTGCTCCCGGTTGCATGTCGGGATCGGCCATCAGTTTCCCCCAGGCGGCGTCGCGCACGTCCTTGGAGGGCCAGAGGATGAAGGAAAAGACGACATTCTCATCATCCTTTGCCTTCACGGCCATGAAAAAGTCGGTGGTCTTGCCGTGCTCAAGATTGTCTCCAAGTGCCTCGATCGTGCCGATCGCACCGTGCTGTTTCGCCTTGTCGGCAAAAGTCTCGGCAAGCTTGCGATATTCCTCTTCCTTGCCTTTGGGCAGGGGGAGAATGAAACCGTCAACATAGGTCATGCTACTGCTCCTTCTGGTTCGGGTTGGTTTGCTGCATAGGCAGAGAGCTGATTGCCAAGCGCCTGTTTGAAGGCGGGCCGCTTTTCCCCCCGTTTGAGGTACGCTGCGAGATTGGGAATTTCGCCAACGAGGCTCGTGTGCCTCAGGAAGCGGAGCACGGTCATCATCACGAGATCACCAATGGTGAAGCGATCTTCGAGCCACTCCTTGTCCCCGAGCCAGTCGGATACTCGCTTGAGTTTGAGCCTGACGAAGTTCTCGGCGCCTGGTCGACGAAGCTTTGCCCATTCTTCGCCAACATAGAAATGATCGATCAGCAGCAGGTTGAGGATCGCCGGCTCAACGCTGTTGAGCGCCGCATAAGTCCATTGGATTGCCCGGTAGCGACCCTGCTTGTCGCGAGGCAGCAAAGTCTCGCTCTGCTCTCCAATATATTGGACGATTGCGCCGGTCTCGAAGATCTTCACTTCGCCGTCGCAAAAGCAGGGAACCTGATCGAACGGCTGCTCTTTTAGATATTCGAGCGGACGTTCCTGACCCAGCAGACGGACTTTATAGCTAAGGCCGGCTTCCTCGAGCGCCCAGCGCGCTCGAAGGTCACGAACGCCTCCTTGGGCAAATTCGGGTACCCACCGAAATGCCGTGATCTCGATCGACGCATTGGGATTAAGCGGCATTGAACCCTCCTCAGAAATGCCTGATCAGTGCTGGTCGGCAGTCACCGCCATTGCTTCTTCGATGGCGTCCGCGCCGCGCTCGGCAGCTGCTGCATCCATCCACATGATTTCCCAGATGTGACCATCCGGGTCGGCGACGCTGCGCCCGTACATCACCCCATAATCCTGTTTCGGCGACGGATCAGCTGTGCCACCCGCCGCTACGGCTCGTTCTAGGGTCGAGTCGACGCTTTCGCGGCTGTCTGCCGAAAGGCAGAGCAGTACTTCCGATTCCGCCTTGGCGTCAGCGATCGGCCTCGGCGTGAACTGCCTAAATTTATCATGCGTCAGGATCATGACGTGAATGCTATCGGAAAAGGTCATGCAGGCGGCGGTGTTGTCGGTGAACCTTGGTTCGTTGATCGCACCAAGTGCTTCGACGAACGCCTTGGATCTTTCGAGATCGCTGACCGGCAAATTCACGAAAATCATGCGCGCCATTTCATTCTCCTCCCGCGACTCGATTCGCTTGCCTTTTGTGGCATGAAGTCATAAATTACAACTGAGGAGTTACAAAAAATAACTAAACTAACGCAGAATGACGAAAAGCGACGCTACGATGATGCATGCGGCCTAGCTCATGCGCTCGAGCTGATCGGTGAGCGCTGGGCGCTGCTCGTGCTTCGCGAATTGATGCTCGGTCCGCGGCGATTCTCGGAATTGAAGGCCGACCTGCCCGGCATCAGCGCCAATGTCCTTACCCAGCGGCTCGTCGAGCTCGAAGCGCGGGGCCTGGTCCGCAAATCGAAGCTTCCGCCGCCGGCCTCCGTGCAGGTTTATGAGGCGACTGCCTGGGGCCTTGAGGCGGCGCCACTTATCGGGCAGCTTGGCAAATGGGCAGCGCGCAGCCCGCAGCACGATCCGAGGCTCCCGATCAGCCATGTCTCGGCGATGCTCTCTTTAAAGACCATGCTTGATCCTCATCGCGCGACCGAAATGAACGCCCGTCTCGGCTTTCAGTTTGGGGAAGTCAGCTACGTCGGTACACTTCATGACGGTCAATTCGATATCGAGCGCTCTATTGTGCAAGGCTGCGATGTCATTTTCACTGTAGCTCCGTCGGGACTGACCTCGATCATCTATGGAGGCGCTCCTCTCGACACGAACAGGGTCGAAGGAGACTTGGATCTTGCCAGGCGTTTTATCACGCTCTTCCCCCTTCCACCCAAGGCGGGGTAAGGCGCGTTCATGACCGATCTTCCCAACGTTCAACCCGAAAGTCGCGCTGAAACCCTGGTGGCTTCCCCTGACAGGCTCGCGAAGGTGCGTGACCTATTCGGAGTTGATACCGACATGGAAGTGCCCGCCTTCAGCGAGCCGGATGAGCGCGTCCCCGACCTTGATCCGACCTACGTCTTTGATCCCAGTACGACCCTCGCCATCTGCGCCGGCTTCGCCAAGAATCGCAGAGTGATGATCCAGGGCTATCATGGCACTGGCAAGTCGACCCACATCGAGCAGGTTGCCGCGCGCCTCAACTGGCCGCTTATTCGAATCAATCTCGATGCACATATCAGCCGCATCGATCTCGTCGGCAGGGATGCGATCGTGCTCCGCGATGGTCAGCAGGTGACCGAATTTCGCGAAGGACTCTTGCCATGGGCGCTGCAACACCCCGTCGCCCTCGTTTTTGACGAATATGATGCCGGTCGGCCCGATGTGATGTTTGTGATCCAGCGGGTGCTTGAGGCGGAAGGCAAGCTCACTTTGCTCGATCAGAACCGAGTCATTCGCCCAAATCCCTGGTTCCGCCTGTTCGCGACCACCAACACCGTGGGCCTTGGCGATACGACAGGCCTCTATCATGGTACGCAGGCGATCAACCAGGGCCAGATGGACCGCTGGAACATCGTTACGACACTGAACTATCTTCCAGCTGCAGTTGAGGCTCAGATCGTACTCGCCAAGACCGGCGAATATGACGAGCCTGGCGGCAAAGAGATCGTCGACAAAATGATCAAGGTCGCCGATCTCTCGCGCCAAGGTTTTATCAACGGCGACATTTCAACGGTCATGAGCCCGCGCACAGTCATCAGCTGGGCTCAGAACGCGCATATTTTTGGCAATCTTGGCTACGCCTTCCGAGTGAGCTTCCTCAATAAATGCGACGAGTCTGAACGGCCGCTCATCGCCGAATATTATCAGCGGGTGTTTGGCGAGGATCTGCCGGAGAGCGTGGTCGCCAAGGCCAGCTAAATGGCCGAGAAAATCGACCTTTTCCGCCGCGCACTCGCCGGTGCCGCGCGGGCAATCGCAAGAGATGCCGATGTCGAAGTCGTATTCGCTTCGGATAATGCGCCTGCTTCGGGCAAAACCGCGCGCGTCGCGTCTCCGGGCCCAGCGTTGGAGCCAAAACTGGTTGCCGAAGCAAGAGGAGCGGCGGATTCGGCCGCCCTTCGCTTGCGCTATCACGACCCACGCCTGCACGCTCGCCTCGCGCCGATCGATGCTGAGGCGCGTTCGGTATTCGATGCGCTCGAAATGGCCCGAGTCGAAGCTCTGGGTTCCCGGACAATGGGCGGCGTCAAAAATAATCTTGCTCATTTGACCGAAGCGCGGGTGCGAGGCGATGCGATCGTTCGTGCGCGCACGGCCGAGGAAGTCCCGCTTTCGACCGCCGTTGGGCTCATTGCGCGCGAGCGGCTAACCGGTGAAGCCGCTCCAAGGGCGGCCGCAAGCGGGCTTGGCCTGGTCGCCTCATGGATCGAAGAAAGCGCCGCCAGCGAGCTCGATGCTTTGGCTCTGACTGTCGATGACCAGGCCGCCTTTGCCAAATTGTCGCGGCGTCTGCTTGAAGATCTCGATCTCGCATCAGTGGACGAAGCACCCGAGGATGAACGGAGCGAAACGGGCGACGATCCCGAGGGAGACGAAGGCAAGGGCGAAGATTCGGCCGAAGAGGGCGATGAAGGCACACCAGCTGGCGGCGACGCCGAGATGCGTGGTGAAGAGGTCGAAGACCAGCAAGCTGACGGCGATTCCAGCGAGGAGATGGAAGCTGGTGAAGAGGAGGCGAGCGCAGGTGATGATCTTAGCGAAAGCGTCTTTGCATCGCCCGGCCGCCGTAACTGGGACCTGACGCCCCAGACCGACTACAAGGCCTTCACCACCCGTTTCGACGAGATCATCGAGGCTGCGGAGCTCTGTGATGAAGAAGAGCTTGGGCGGCTGCGCTCCTATCTGGATCAGCAGATGGGCGGACTTCAAAATGTCGTCACTCGGCTCGCGAACCGACTCCAGCGGCGGCTAATGGCGCAGCAGGCGCGCAGCTGGGATTTCGACCAGGAAGAGGGGTTGCTCGACGCTGCGCGGCTCGCCAGGGTCGTTGTCAGCCCGGGCCACTCTCTATCCTACAAGATCGAGCGCGACACTGAGTTTAAGGATACGGTGGTCTCGCTTCTTATCGACAATTCGGGTTCGATGCGCGGTCGGCCGATCGCAATTGCTGCGATTTGCGCGGACATCCTTACCCGAACCCTCGAGCGCTGCGGAGTTTCAACCGAGGTCCTTGGCTTCACGACGCGCGGCTGGAAGGGTGGCCAGAGCCGTGAGGCATGGCTTTCTGCTGGCCGGCCGCCCAGTCCGGGTCGGCTAAACGACCTTCGCCACATCGTCTACAAGCGCGCTGACGAGCCCTACCGGCGCTCCCGCCGCAATCTCGGACTCATGATGCGCGAGGGGCTGCTCAAGGAGAATATCGATGGAGAGGCATTGCTCTGGGCCCACAACCGGCTCATCGCCCGGTCAGAAGAGCGCCGGATCCTGATGGTAATCTCGGACGGCGCGCCGGTGGACGATTCAACGGCATCTGCCAATGGCGGAAGCTATCTGGAACGCCATCTAAGACAAGTGATCGAATGGATCGAGGCGCGTTCGAGCGTCGAATTGATTGCCATTGGCATAGGTCATGACGTGACCCGCTACTATAGTCGAGCAGTGACGATCATGGACGCCGATCAGCTTGCCGGAGCAATGGTCGAGCAACTCGCCAAATTGTTCGAGAGTAGCTGAATAGAAATTGGCCCCAGCGCGACGACGCACGCTGGGGCCCCCTCGTTACGCGACGCGAGGGAAACTGCCTGTTTTCAGGCGTGACGGGGAAAAGGGGGTAAACCCCGCCAATGCAGGCTCTTATGCCCGATTCGCGGGGAATGAGGGCTGAACGCCGCTTGCAGCCTGCGTTCAGGGAAATCTCTTGAAAGTCAGTCGCTTAAAAGCGCTTAAGAAGCAACCTGCTCGGCCACTTTCTTGATGATCTCGCGCTTGAGCTTGCGAACCTTGGGGCTGAGCTTGTCCTCGCTGGTCTTCAGCAGCCAATTGTCGAGGCCGCCGACATGCTCGACCGAGCGCAGGCCATGGGTCGAGACGCGTAGCTTTACGCTCGTCTCGAGCGCATCGGAAATCAAGGTCACGTTCTGCAGATTTGGCAGGAACGTACGCTTGGTCTTGTTATTGGCGTGGGAAACGTTGTTTCCCACCTGCCGGCCCTTGCCGGTCAGCTCGCAAACCCGCGACATGGTCTTCTATCCTGATTTTCGTGTGCGGACCCGTTGGGCCCGAAGAGCGCTGCCCGTTAGCTTCTTGGACGTCCCCAGTCAATGTCAGGACAGAGGGGTGGGGCAACCCAAAAACAATATTTGCGTTTAGCAATGATCATCGACGGCTCATGGGGAGTTCGGCTGAGAACGACATTGGAAGTCGACCATGCGCTCTGCTCTTTTGGTTCTGATCCTCGTCATTATCGTCTTCGTTGCAGCCGTCGCGACAGGCTTTCTCAATATCAGTCAGACCCGAGAGGCCAAAGCGCCGGAAATTAGCGCGACCCAAAATGGCGTTGCAGCAAAAGGCGGGCAGGCGCCGGCCTTTGACGTCGAGACGGGTTCGGTAAAAGTCGGCCGCAAGGAGACTAGCGTCAAAGTGCCGACGCTTGAAATGCGAAAAGCTGGTCATAACGAGGCGACGGGCACGACCAACAACGCCATGTGACTTAGTCCGCCCGGTGAGCTAGCCCGCCCCGTGATGAGCTTTCCGCTTCCCTTGGCAATGCGCCGAGCGCTCGACCTTGCCATCGAGGCTGCCCATGCGGGCGAAGTGCCGGTGGGCGCGGTCGTCACTCTTGCCGACGAGATTGTCGCCGAGACGCGCAATGCGATGCGCGGCTCGAATGATCCGACCGCCCATGCCGAGATCGAAGCGATACGGGCCGCTGCATCGGCGGCATCGGCGAGGTGGAAGCCGGCGAGCTTCTGCGCGACTTCTTCGCGAAGCGACGTTAGAGCCTATAGGGAGTTAGACGGATCTCGATCCGCCGGTTGGCGGCTTTCTGGTCCTCATTTGTCTCCGGATTATAAAGAGGGGCGCTTTTGCCAAGACCGTGCGAGGCCATTCGGGCTTTGCTGACGCCGTGTGCGGCCAGATAAGTAGCAACGGCCGCTGCGCGGCGCTCCGATAACAGCTGGTTGCCCTGCGCACTTCCCGACGTGTCAGTATGCGCGAGCACGTCGACAAAAGTGCGGCTGCGCGTTTTCACCGTGCGAGCGATCTCGAGCAGGGTCGCATCGGTCGTTGCCTTCACCGAAGCGCTGCCCGGATCGAAGGTGAACGTTGCAGGAATTCTGACGACGACGCTTCCGCCGATCTGGAGAACATCAAGTCCAATTCCAGCTGTCTGTCGCCTCAGCTCGGAATCGAGGTCGGCCATGTAGGGTCCAACCTCGTAGGCACTGAGCGGCCGAATCTTAGCTGTTCGCATTTTGGCCGAGCGCGCCCTGTGGCCGCCGATCACGTCTCCGACCAAATAAGGCGCGCCGGTCCCGAGCGGAGTGAAGGACGCGGGCACGACCATCGGTGGCGGCGCGGTCTCGCAGGCAGAGATGCCCGCAAGGCCGCAGCACAGGATCAGCGCCCTAAGGCCGCGGTTCATGATCATTAAGCAAAGCTCCCCATTTTAGATTGCTGATGAAACCGGTCTCGATATTGATAGTTCCAGGCCCGTATTGAGCTGCTTCTTGTGGACAACCGCAAGTCGAGGTTACACTCACCTCGCCGCTTATGAGCGACCATTTAGCTCCCATACCCTGGTTCGACGTTGTCCTCATCTTCGCGCTGATCGCGCTAAACGGTGTGCTGGCCATGAGCGAGCTTGCGATTGTCTCCTCCCGTGAGGCGCGCCTCAAGGCCATGGCCAAGAGCGGCAGCGGCGGTGCAAAGTGCGCCCTTGAGCTGTCGGCAGAGCCCGGCCGTTTCCTATCGACTGTACAGAGCGGCATCACGTTGATCGCCATCTTCGCGGGCGCATTTTCCGGAGCAATCCTTGGCGAGCCGGTAGCGCAGCGACTGGGGGCATTCGGTTTGAAGGGTGGGACCGCTCACACGGTCGGTTTTGGGCTCGTAATTGTGCTTACCACCTATTTTTCCCTGGTCATCGGCGAGATCGTGCCAAAGCAGATCGCCCTTCGTTCCCCAGAGCCGATTGCAGCGCTGATGTCGCGGCCGATCCGGTGGCTGTCGGTGATCACTGCTCCCTTCGTCTGGGTGCTCGAACGATCAAGTGCCCTCATCTTCACGCTCATCGGGTTTGACAAAGAATCGAAGAATCAGGTGACGGCTGAGGAGCTCCACCTCGTCGTTGCCGAAGCCCAGACTGCTGGAGTGCTCGAAGAAGAAGAGCGGGCGATGATATCGGGCATCGTAAGGCTTGCCGATCGGCCGGTGCGGGAGGTGATGACCCCGAGGACAGAAATCGATTGGATCGATATCGCTTCGACACCCGACGAAATTCGCGCAGCCCTGCTCGAAACTCCGCACAGCCGGATCCCCGTTGCCGACGGCGCCATCGAAAAAATTGTGGGCGTTATTCAGACCCGTGACGTCATGGCTGCTGCGCTTGAAGGTCGACCTATCGACCTTGAGCAATTGTGCCTTGGCGCTCCGGTCATTCCCGACCTTATGGACGCGATGGACGCACTTGCGGTGCTGCGCGCAGCCGATGTGCCGCTCGCGCT